>Ga0134105_1000088_pt1 | contig 109705 bp, 108 predicted proteins | sample 16_3_2metaG_FD_94457 | JGI IMG/M metagenome (GOLD analysis project Ga0134105, IMG submission 94457) | Switchgrass degrading microbial communities from high solid loading bioreactors in New Hampshire, USA - 16_60_3.3_214_A3 metaG | ecosystem: Engineered > Bioreactor > Semi-continuous >... | reverse complement strand
TTATACAACATAACTGCTTCAGGGTGTTCAAGATTATGTCAAAAGGGATATGAATTTGTTAAACAGAATAGAAATTATAGAAGAATTATAAATAATCTAATGTGTATGCCTGTCAATTAAGTCACTTCTTTATTTAAAAAAAAAGTAACTCTTAAGTTCTCTTATTTAATGAACTTTTTATAAACTATTCTCTAATTCTAAAATATAAAATATAAAAGTGTTTCAAGTAGATTGTTTTCTTGTAGAATAATTTGATTTTAATTATCTCATGAAAATGAGATTTTTTGTAAAATGGGACAGTTCTCAATTATCAAGTCAGTTTTCATAAGAATGATAAAAACCATTTATTTAATGCAAAATATAAATTGTACAATATTTTAATTTTAACTGAAATGTATGAACTATTTCTTCTTTTTGGTCTTTGTTTGATCGTTGCTATAATTGAGAATTTATACCTACCTTGCTGTTTTTTACTTTTCTACTATTGCAATATTATCAACGATATCTTTTTCATGCAAAATTTGAGAAATGTCCCTCTACTTTATTTCCCTATTTTCGATCATTTGCTTGATTATTGAGAAAATTGAGAACTGTCCCCTGCTGGTCCCCTGCTGCGAACTTCGTTCTCTGCGCTTGTTTTTTATTTGTCTCTTGCTTCTTCTGATTAAGTTATTTGCACGATTGTTTAAAAATTGAGAACTGTCCCCTCAACTGTATTGCTGTCACCTACAACTTCGCCTTTTTCCTTGCCATTTCTGCCTTTTCTGTAACCGTGTAAAGGCTAAATTCATAGTATGGTAATAAGGAGGGGGTGCAGCATGTTTAACATCTTTATCCAAGTTATTACATACGTTCTTGCGTTGTATGGATTATCAATAATTATTTTTAACATTTTATACGCTCTTATAAAGAAGCCTAATATCAGGGAACCGCATGTTAAGATTGTATTAATAGTAAAGAATCAGGAAGATATAATAGAAGGAATTATAAGAAACATATTTATGGTTGATTTTCTGAAAAAAATAATAGAAAAAGAAAAACTAACAATTATAGATATGGGTTCTACTGATGATACCTTTAAAATAATAACGAGATTGAGAAAAGATAATAAAGGTATTGAAATATTAGAGTATAATCAAAAAGAAAAGATATTTGCCGGGTATGAGACAAATAGCAGTACATATATAGCTGAAGCCAATGAATAAAACATTGGATTGAGTAAAAGTACAAATTGAGATATACTTTAATTAAACAGAGGTATACTTTACTTTTACTTCTGCATAGTTTCTGTGAAGTATCACAATGGTATTTTATACTGTAGTAAGGATTGGTGAAAATTTTGGTTACTGTAGAAGGTACAGTAGATGAAATAATATATACAAATGAATCAAATGGGTATACAGTTTGTGAAATAGTCAACGACAAGGAATCAATAACAATAGTAGGGTATATGCCCTTTATTAATAAAGGAGAGCTTCTGAAAGTTACCGGCAGATGGGTCATGCATCCCGACTATGGAAGGCAGCTTAAGGCAGAATTATATGAAAAAGTATTGCCTAAAACTACAGATGCAATAGAAAAGTACCTTGCTTCAGGACTGATTAAAGGAATAGGACCGGTTACAGCATCAAAAATTACTCAAAAATTCGGTGAGGATACCCTTAATATAATTCAATCCAATCCTGAAAAACTAGCAGAAATAAAAGGAATAAGCCTTCAAAAGGCTCTTGCTATCGGACAAGCTTATAATGAACAAAAAGAATTAAGATCAGTAATAATGTTTTTTCAAAATTATGGCATAAGTCCTGCTTTTGCTGCAAAAATTTATAAGGTCTTTGGTGATAATACAATTGAAGAAATTAAAAAGAATCCGTATAAACTTGCTGATGAGATGTTTGGCATAGGATTTAAAACAGCTGACAGAATAGCGATGAGCCTGGGAATAGAAAAAGCTTCAAAGTACAGGCTTTGCAGTGGTATAAAATATACACTTATGAAGGCCTCAACAAACGGGCATACATTCGTTCCCAAAACAATACTCAGAGAGCATGCTTCAGCCCTGCTGGATGTTAATACTGAAAATATTGATGATGCCTTGATTACTCTAAGAATGGATGATTCCATACATATAGAAAAACATGATAATGAAGAAAGAGTGTACTTAAATTATTATTATAATGCAGAGATATATGTCAGCAGGAAACTCATAGAATTAGCCAGTGTAAGATTTAATACGGATGACGGAATTCTTGACAGATATATTGAAGAATTTCAGCAGCAGGAAGGTATTTATCTTGAAGATATGCAAAAAGAGGCAGTAAAGGAATCGTTGACAAATGGTGTTCTTGTAATTACAGGAGGTCCAGGAACGGGTAAAACCACTGTAATAAAAAGTATAATAAATTTGTTTTCGAGACTGGGACATGAGGTAATGCTTGCTGCTCCTACGGGTAGAGCGGCAAAAAGGATGTCTGAAGCAACAGGATATGAGGCAAAAACCATACATAGATTGTTAGAAATAGGTTATACCGGAGACGAAGAAGAGTTAGTGTTTGCAAAAGATGAGAACAATCCGATAAATGCTGATGCGGTGATTATTGATGAAATGTCCATGGTAGATATATTGCTTATGAATAATCTTCTTAAAGCGATTATACCCGGAACCCGGCTTGTACTGGTAGGAGACGTTAATCAGCTTCCGTCTGTCGGAGCAGGAAATGTTCTAAAAGATATAATTTCAAGTAATGCAGTAAAGACCGTTAAGCTTTCAAAAATATTCAGACAAGCGCAGGAGAGTATGATAATAGTTAATGCTCACCGTATAAACAATGGTGAATATCCCTATATAAACCGAAAGGATAAAGACTTCTTTTTTTTGCAGAGAAATACCCCTGAAGATATAGTGCGTACGATAGTAGATTTATGCAATAAGAGACTACCGCAAACATATGGATATGATCCTATGAAGCATATTCAGGTGCTGTCAGCGACAAAAAAAGGTGATACAGGGGTGCTAAACCTGAACATCGAGCTGCAGAAGGTATTGAATAAAAATACTGAAGGCGGTAATGAAAAGGCTTCCCATGGTTTTACCTTTAAAGAAGGCGACAGGGTAATGCAGACTAAAAATAATTATAACCTGAAATGGATTAAGGCAGATGATTCGAGTACAGAGGGAATTGGAATATTTAACGGAGATGTGGGTATTATTGAAAAAATTGATAACGATGAGCGTATCTTGAAAGTTTTGTTTGATGACGATAAAATAGTAGAATACGATTATAGTATGTTGGATGAGATTGAACCTGCTTATGCAATAACTATACATAAAAGTCAGGGCAGTGAGTTCCCGGTTGTGATAATTCCACTTTATTTTGGGCCTCAGGTTTTGCTGACCAGAAATCTTTTATATACGGCTGTTACCAGAGCTAAAGATCTCGTTGTACTTGTAGGTATAGAAAGCGTCCTGAAGGATATGGTAAATAACATGCGTGAGACTTTGAGGTATTCTGCACTGTCAGAAAAATTAATTAATACCCAATGTATTATTGGTGATGTATAATGATAGATAGGATTTTAAATTTTATATTTCCACCAAAGTGTATTTTGTGCGGACAAGTTCTGAGTGCAGATACTTGCATATGTATTTGTGCAGTTTGTATGAATGATTTGGAATTTGATTCTTGGAGATTCACTAAAATTGATGATAAAAATATACGATATAATTACATAGATGGAATTCTAAGCTTGTGTTTGTATAAAGGTAAAATTAAAAAATCACTTCATCGTTATAAGTTCAGCAATAAATCTCAGTATTTTCGCACATATGGCAGATTATTGTCTGAAAGATTGAAAAACACGGTTGAGTTTAACGATATAGATATGATAATAGCAGTACCTTTGCACAAAAACAGAGAAAGAGAAAGAGGATATAATCAGGCAAAGCTTATTTCAAAAGTAATAAGTAAAGAAACAGGGATACCGGATAGATCTTATGTTTTATCCAGAGTGAGAGACACAGCAGCTCAAAGACTGCTTTCACGAAGTGAAAGACAGAGAAATGTGCTGGATGCCTTTAAAGTTATTGAACCGCAAAAAGTAAGAGATAAAGCTGTTTTGCTTGTTGATGATATACTTACGACCGGAAATACAATAAATGAATGCAGTAAGGTATTGAAAACGCACGGCGCAAAGAAAGTATATGGTATTGTTATAGCTTCAGGAAGAAGGGATTTAATAGGCTGAAAATTTGAAATAAAATAGTAACTTGCCATATTATGCTTGCGTATTTGGTCAAACTTATAAGAGTCAGATTTAATTTGTAAGGAGGGGTAAAGATGCCAGATGTAAGAAACTGCAAAAGATGTGGCAAATTATATAATTATATTGGGGGACCTATGTTATGTCCTATTTGTCTGGATAAGGATGAGGAGGATTTCAAGCGCATAAAGGATTATCTCTATGAAAATCCTGGTGCAAGCATGGCTGAAATATCAAGCGTATTGGAAATATCTACGGAAAAAATCACAAGGTTCTTAAGAGAAGGCCGCCTGGAGATAATTAATAATGAAAACAACCTGATATTGGAATGTGAAAGTTGCGGCAGACCTATAAAAACAGGAAGATACTGTGATGACTGTGCAAGGGAAATGAGAGAGGACTTAAAAAAGACAGCTAGAAATATTAAGGCCAGTTTTAATACTGATACTTCTAAAGAATCCGAAGGTGTAGGTATGAGATACTTATATAGAAATAAAAAAGAGCTGGAATAATGAAGTACATTAAAACATTTCAAGACCATAGTTTTTTTGGACAAATTGGATTTGTGTGATATAAAGCAAAGGCATTGGGAATGATGCCTTTATTTTATGCCAATAAAAACATGTTAAATTAATCAGGAAATTACCGATATTATAAATGTATGAAACTGCATAAATTATTAATTAATTTATATATTTTTTAAGGTGAGTGAGTAGAATGAAGATTTGGGGAGATATCCCAAGCGTATCTGGAGTATATGGGAGACAGGGAAATGTAAAAAAAATCGATAAGGCAGCTGGAATTACATCAAAAAAGGATGTTGTATCCATATCACGTCAGGGAAAGGAATACCAGACAGCTATTAAAGCATTAAGAGACGTTCCTGATGTCAGGGAGGATAAATTATCTTCTTTGATAGAGGTAATGCGTTCAGGCTCTTATGATGTAAAAGGAAATGATATTGCAGACAAAATGATAAATTCAATTCTAGATAAAAGAGTGTGAGAATTATGCCATTAAAAGAGATAGCAGATAGTCTCTCAAAGGTATTGGATAAAGAAGCTGAAATATATGAAAAGCTCCTGAAGATCTCTGAGCACAAGACAAAAGTTATTGTTGAAAATAAGGTTGCGGAGTTGGAGGCTCTCGTTAAAGAAGAGCAGAATCATATAGCTGAAATTGCTAAGCTTGAAGAAGAGAGAGAAAGTCTTGTTCAGAGTGCAGCAGAATCTACAGGGAAAGACTCAGAAAGTCTTAATATTACGGAGCTTGCAGCGATGCTTCCCGACAATGAAGCAGCAAAGCTAAGGAACAGCAGCAGAAATATATCAATAATACTGGAGAGTTTAAAGAACATAAATGAGCTAAATGGAAAACTAATAAAGAATGCTCTGGAATATATTAATTTTTCAATAAATCTTTTAAGCGGAAGCAGTGTATCTGTAAGCAATTATGAAAACACAGGCAATATAGACGGGCAAAAGTCCCGAAGTATGTTTGATTTAAAATTATAATTAATTTAATTATTGTTGGAGGTTAATATGGCATCAGGAATGGGAAGCCTTGAAATAGCCAGATCAGGATTGCAGGTTAGTGAACGTGCTTTATATGTTACAGGACATAATATTTCTAACCTGGGAACAGTAGGATATGTGCGTCAGCAGGCTATGATTATGAATAGAGTATCTACTAAAGAGTATGGTGACATACAGTTAGGTGCTGGTGCGGATATACAGAAGATTCGTCAGATAAGGCAGTCTTTTTATGATGATATATTCAGACAGGAAAATTGTCAGTTAGGTTATTGGCAAGCTAAAAGTGAGGCCTTTGAAGAAATACAGATAATAATGGGCGAACCTATGGAAGAAGGTTTGCAAAATGCAATGAATGAATTTTGGGATTCATGGCAGGAGCTTTCAAAGGAACCGGACAGCCTGACTATAAAAGCAACTGTAAGGCAGCTGGGAGATAACCTTGTTCAGATTATAAACCATATTGACCAACAGTTAACAAAACTTCAAAGGGATTTAGATTCGGAAATAGAGCTTAAGGTAAAGGAAGTAAATAATATAACTTCGCAAATAGCTGAATTGAACGGACTTATAGCCAGGGCTGAAATAGCCGGTGATACTGCAAATGATTACAGGGATCAAAGGAATGTTTTGCTTGACCAGCTGTCATTTTTGGTTAATGCGGATATAAACGAGACAAGTGATGGTATGGTTTCTGTGACCGTAGGCGGTTATTTCCTTGTGCAAAAAGATAAGAATCTTGAGTTATATGCCGGCAAAGTAAATAATGATGATGTTTATCATACTCCCATGCTAGTTGGCAAAGATGTTGTGATTCCTTTAGAAGGCGGATACATAAAGGGATTAATTGATTCAAGGGGACAGGAGAATTATAATTCCAAACCATATAATGGTGAGGAAGTAAGTACCGATTTTAGTGATAATTCTATTGCACAGTTAAGAATGAGTTTAAATGCCCTTGTATCAAACCTTTTTAATTCAGTAAATGCTTTGCATGAAAGCGGCATGAAAACAATAAATAACAGCACCGAGCCGGGTGAAGCATTCTTTGTAAAAATAAACAACGACAATCCTATGATTCTTGGAAATATAAAGCTTAATGATAATCTTTCAAATCTAAATAATATAGTATCTTCTAAAGACGGAAAGACTGGGAATAATGAAATTGCCCTTAAGATTGCTAATCTGCGGTATGAGTCAATGGTTAAAAACAGTAATGGAGTACAGAGTATGGATGACTATTACCAGTCCATAATCCTTGGAATAGGTGCTGCCGGTTCTGATGCTTCTACGATATATAAGAATCAGTTAAAGGTGGTTCAGTCAACTGACGATGCAAGACAATCTATAATGTCAGTATCTTTGGATGAAGAAATGACAAGTATGTTGAAATATAGACATGCGTATAATGCTTCAGCAAGAACATTGAATGTGATAGATGATATGTTGGAAACAATAATAACGAAAATTGGTATCGCGGGCAGGTGATAGATAAATGGGAAGCGGATTTTTCGGGTTGGATATTGCAATAAGAGGATTGTATTCTGCACAGAGACAGCTTGATGTTGTTAATAATAATATAAATAATATAAACACACCTGGATATTCACGCCAAGTAGCAGTACAAGTGGCGACAACACCGTTAGCTTTGAATGACGGTACCGGAATGATGGGAACAGGTTCGGAAGTTATCGCTGTTAATAGGGTAAGAGATGAATATCTGGACTATAAATATTGGAGTGAGCAGTGTACATATGGAGAAAATAAAATAAAATCAGAATTGCTTGCTGATATAGAGGCTACTTTTAATGAACCTTCAAACAGTGGATTTACTCAAATGCTTAATGAATTTTATAATGCTTTGCAGGAGCTTTCCAAAGACCCTTCAAGTGAAGCTACTAGAACTCTTGTGAAGCAAAAAGGAATTACAGTAGCCAAATATTTTAATAATACAGCAACGCATTTTGAAAAATTGCAAGCAGATATAAATTATAGGATAAATACTGTCGTAACAGAAATTAATTCATTGGCAAACCAGATTACAAAATTAAACAGGCAGATTTATACTATAGAATTGAACGGAACTATAGCTAATGAACTTAGGGATCAGAGGACTGTTCTTGTAGATAAACTTTCAAGCCTGGTAGACATAACTGCAAACGAGGTTACAGTAGGAACGCTTCCCAATGGTCAAGAAGATAAGCATTTTGTTATAACAATTGGAGGCAAGACTCTAGTTAATCATTTTGATTATACGAAATTAGTTTTGAATCAGAGGAATGATAAGTTAAATCCTGAAGACATAGCAAATTTATATGAAGTATCATGGGAAGACGGAAATGAATTGATAATTAACAGCGGGGAACTGAAGGGTTATCTTGATGTACGTGACGGTAATCTCGGACAAAACGGAAGCCCTAATTATGCCGGTATACCTTATTATATAAGTAAACTTAATGAATTTGCCAGGACCTTTGCCATGGCTTTCAATGAAGGTTTTATAGATGCGGACAGAAATGGTCTGATAGAAGATGATAAAGGAGAAAATGTACTGGGACATGCAGATGGATATAAACTGAATTCTACGGGAGGGGAAACTGAACCTGCAGGTATAAGATTTTTCACATACATCGGAGATGATGGAGCTGCCGTAGACAGTTTGACATTTATCGGCGGAGCAACTTCAAAGGCTGATATAATGGAGAAGTATAAAAAAATAACTGCAGCAAACCTGGCTGTCGGAATGGATGTTATTAATGACATTAATAATATCTGTACATCAGGGCAAGCAGGTAAAATAGAAAATACTGATATAATCAGTTCATTGATAGATTTAAGGGATAACAGTCATATGTTTGCTGAAGGTAAGCCTGAAGATTTTATGAAATCGCTTGTGGCTTTTCTTGGTATCGATTCTCAGCAGGCGAAAAGAATGGCGGAAAGCCAGGATAATATAATTAAGCTGATAGAGAATAGCAGGCTTTCTATTTCCGGCGTATCAATAGATGAGGAAATGGTAAATATGATAAAGTCTCATCAGGTATATGCAGCATCTGCGAAAATGATAACAACTATGGATGAAGTTTATGAAATATTGATAAATAAAGTGGGAAAATGGTAAATGCTAATTATTGGAGGTTAGTATGAGAATAACAAACAACATGCTTATTGGAAACATGATGAGGTATATGGGGAATAATCTTGAGAGAATGGAAAAGTACCAGAAGCAGATGGCAACAGGTAAAAAAATATCTGTACCATCGGATGATCCGGTTGTGGCAGCCCGTGCCCTTAAGTTAAGAACCGATGTTTCCAATGTAGTACAGTATCAACGCAATGTGGATGATGCTGAATCATGGATGGATATAACAGAGGCTGCAATCAGTAATCTTAACGATATTTTGCAGAGAGCACGTGAATTAGGGGTACAAGCCGAAAATAGTACTAATAACTCGGAAGATTTACAGAAGATAAGTGCTGAAATTAAGGAATTAAGAAAACAGATAGTGCAAATTGCTAATTCAACATACGCAGGAAGGTATGTATTCTCAGGATACAGCACTGATAAAAAGCTTATGAATGATGATGGAACGTTTGCCATTGATGCTTTAAACAGTGAGAAAATAAATTATGAAATATCTCTGGGTGATGATATTGACATAAATGTTCCCGGAGGAGAGCTCTTTGATATGGGTAATAGCGCAGTTAAGGGAAATAAATGCAGATTAATCCAGGTAATGGATGATTTCATAACTGCATTGGACAACGGAGATAATGGAGCTGTCAGCAATATAGTAAAGGATATTGACGATTGTGTTGACAATCTTTTAAGGGTACGTGCTGATATAGGTGCAAGAATGAACAGGCTTGAATTTACTCGTAATCGTCTGGAAAGCGACTATATTAACTTTACAGAATTAATGAGCACTAATGAAGATGTAGATATGGCAGAGACTATAATGAATCTGAAAAATGAAGAAAACGTATACAGGGCATCACTTGCCGGCGGAGCACGAATTATACAGACAAGCCTTGTAGATTTTCTGAAGTAGTGATGTTTTATGGGTTTAGTTATTAATAAGATAAATGCAGTAATAGATATACAGCGCACACCTTCAAAAATGGAGATTAAAACAACTAAGGCTAAACTACTTCTCCATCAGGAACATGCACGTTTAAATATGCATACTGAAATGCCCAAGCTTGAGATAGACCAAAGTGAGGCATTTGCCAGTGCAGGACTAAAAAGCGTCAGCGAGTTGATTAAAGAAGCAACATTAAGGGGATATCAGAATGCAGGGGAATACATCAGCAAAGTAGCGGGAGACGGTGATATCCTTGCTCAGATAGAGAATGGCGGTATGCCTTTAATAGATATGGCAGAAAGAGATGCTTATCCGGAGCATGAATTTGGATTTGACTATATTCCTAAGGTAGGTCCCAGATTTAAATTTACGAGAGGCTATGTCGAGATAGAACATAATAAAAATTTTGGCATAGGCAATATTAATGGAGTAAAAGGTGAATATATACCTGGAAACATAAAATTTAACTATACTCCATCTGTTGTAAGGCTTTATTTAAAGCAGTATCCATCAATTAGTTTTAAATATACAGGAGCAAATGTAGATACATATATCTAAATTCAACAGTTATATAATGTAATTGATAACTATTGATTCAGTAATTTTTCATAAAAATTTCTGAATTATTGTTTCAATAACCACAGGAGGTAAATAGATGCTACTTAATACGAGGCATTTTGGAACCATAGAAGTAAATGAAGAAGATATAATACAATTCCCTGAAGGAATTCCTGGGTTTGAAGATACCAAAGAGTTTGTACTTCTGGGAGATACTCAGGATGAAGATTCACCGTTTAAATGGTTGCAGGGAATAGATAATCCGCAGCTAGCATTTGTGATTATTGATCCAAAAGCCTTTAAGCATGATTATAACCCTGAATTGCCGCCGTCAGAAATAGAAGTGCTTGAAATAAAAGATATAAGCAAAGTTCTCATATATTCTATTGTTGTTATACCGGATGATGTAAGCAAAATGACAGCAAATCTTAAAGCTCCTGTCGTAATAAATGCGGAAAATAATAAAGGAAAACAAGTTCTGCTGAACAATCCTGAATATCAAGTCAAGCATTCAATATTAGAAGAGCTTCGGAAGGCAGGTGTCTGAAAATGCTTGTCTTGACCAGAAAGAAAGGGCAGTCAGTAATTATAAATGATAATATAGAAATTATTCTTGTTGATGTTCAGGGAGATCATGTAAAAATTGGTATAAATGCGCCAAAAGATGTCACTGTACACAGAAAAGAAGTTTATGAAGAAATACAGAATGAGAATAAGAAAGCAGCCTTATCTAATGTAGAGAATTTAAAGAATCTAACAAATGTAATAAAGGAAAATAAAAAAGACAGTTAACCTGTCTTTTTATTTTTAAATTAATGTTAATCACTATTATGCGATATATTACTTTATAAGGCAATTTATTATCTCAGCAACATACATTCTATGATAATCCTTATTGGGATAGTTTTTGTCCAAAGAAGCATCCAGGAAGTTTGCAGGATCGATATCCTGATAGTATAACTTGCGGCATTCAAGCACAAGTCTGGCTTCATCAAAATAAACGGCACCTGTTTTACCCTGTACAGCTGTGATGCCGGCTGCCGAAGCTTTATCAATATCTCTTCCGGACTTTGAACCGCAGAGTCTCAGAGCATCCCTGAAATCCTCAGTAAAGAATGAAAGAGTAAAGTAATCTTCTTTTTCAATAAATCCATAAGTGTGACGGCTGGGCCTTATTACACAAAAACAAATATTTTTGTTCCATAAAACTCCCAAGCCTCCCCAGCTTGCTGTCATTGTGTTATATGAATCTTTATTTCCCGCAGTAACAAGCATCCAGTCTGAACCTATAAGTTTAAATACATTGTCGTTTATTTCATCAGGCTTGATTTCTCTGAATGTTTTTTTCATAATAAATTCACCACCTATTAAATTATTATGTATTGTAAAATTTATATTCAAAATAAGCTGTATATATTATATAACAGATTATAAAATTAAGTGCAGTATTTAAATATTTTTCTTATGTTTATTATTTGTATTTTTAGTTAAATTAGCTGCATCACAAAACTGCAAAAAACCAATTTTCATATGCTATAATATTAATAATAATTACTTATACTTAAACAATAAAGGAATTAATAAATTCAGACATAATAGGAGGCAGCTTTTATTTTGTTTAAATATGATTTGCATGTTCATACAGATGAGACCAGTTCCTGCGGTAAAGTTAGAGCTTCAGAGATGGTTGACTTATATTTAAAGGAAGGGTATACGGGAGTTGTTATTACAGACCATTATTATAAAGGGTTTTTTGAAAAACGGTGTGGTTCGTTGAATTGGAATGAGAAAATTGACAGATACCTTGAAGGCTATAATAACGCTTTAAAAGCTGCAGCCGGAAAGGATTTTGATGTATTGCTTGGAATGGAGCTTAAGTTTGATGACAGTGATAACGAATACCTTGTCTTTGGAATAGATGAATGTTTCTTAAGAGAGAACATGGAACTGTATAAGCTGGAATTGAAAAAATTCAGGCAGCTTATTGAAGATAAGGATATATTGATATTTCAGGCGCATCCCTTTAGAACGAATATGACAAGGGCTAAACGTGAACTTATTGATGGTATTGAAGTGTATAATGGCAATCCCAGGCATGATTCCAATAACGAAACAGCCTACCGGTATGCAGTTGAAAATGATTTAATGATGGTATCGGGTTCTGACTTTCATCAGATTTGTGATCTTGCACGTGGAGGAATAGAAGTTGAACAGAGGATAACTACTTCAAAAAAACTTGTGGATGTAATAAAACGCGGGGGAGTCAAAAAACTTATAAAATGCAATTAACTGATAACTTATTGCGATTAAAATAACTCAAACAAGGAGATGTTTGTATGCAATTTAAATTTAATATAGGAACTAAAGTTTTTTTCGGGAAAGGCTGCTTACAGCAGAACAAACAAGAGCTTAAACAGTATGGCAGGAGAGCAGTTATAGTAACGGGCAAACATTCTGCTGCTAAAAGCGGTGCATTGGATGATATGATTTCTGTTTTAAAAGATAATAATATAGAATATACAATTTTTGACAAAATAAAAAATAACCCTACGTTTGATAATATCAGCGAGGGAGGCAAGGTGGCAGCTGACTATAAAGCAGATTTCATTATTGGTATAGGAGGGGGTTCGCCATTAGATGCATCAAAAGCAATCGCGGTGCTTGCTGTGAATGATATTGACCCTTTGGATCTATATAAAAATAAATTCGAGAGAAAGCCGCTGCCAATAATAGCCGTTCCAACCACTGCAGGTACCGGAAGTGAAGTGACCCCTTATTCCATACTTACAAGGGATGATCTTCAGACAAAGAAGAGCTTTGGTAATGATGATACATTCCCGTCAGTTGCGTTTGTAGATGCTACATATACAGAGAGCCTGCCTTATAATGTTACAGTAGATACGGCTATAGATGCTCTTTCCCATGCTGTTGAAGGTTATATTAGCAAAAGAAGTACGGTTATAAGCGATGTGCTTGCTGCAGAAGCAATGCAAACATTTGCAAAATGTCTGAATAATCTTATAGCAAATGAGATTGATTATAATATTCGTGAAAAGCTGATATATGCATCTATGATTGCAGGAATGGTTATAGCGCAAACAGGAACTACTATTGTACATGGTTTGGGATATTCACTTACATATTTTCATGATGTACCTCATGGAAGAGCAAATGGCATGCTTATGAAAGAATATCTTAAATATAATTATCCGGCTGCTACACAGAAAATCGATAATATATTAAAATTTTTGGGGATGGATAGTATTGATCAGTTTGGAGATGCTTTGAAAAAGCTTATAGAACCTATCAGTATTACTCGTGAGGAAGTGGAATTATTTTCATCTCTTGCTTTTAAGCAAAAAAGCACGGGTTATAACATAAGAACCGTTGAACAGGAGGATCTGAAAGCAATATTAGAAAGAAGTTTGAAAGTTCAGTAGACTTCAATTTACTAGTATTATAGAGGAGCTGATTTATTCTGGCGCTTATTGGTGTTATATCAGATACTCATATCCCCTGGAAAGCAAAGGGCCTGCCTTATGACCTTATTGAAAGCTTAAAGGGTGTAGATATGATAATACATGCAGGAGATATCACACGGGATTATGTAATATATGAACTTGAAGAAGTTGCTCCGGTAGTTGCAGTAGCAGGAAATAATGATGATGAATTCATCCGGGCCTTGTATGGTATAAAAAGGATCATTAACATCGAGGACTGTACTATAGGGATTACACATGGTCATTTTAGCGGAAGAAGGGCATTGGACTGTGCTGCATCAATGTTTGCAAATGATAATGTAAACTGTGTTGTTTTTGGACATAGCCATGCACCTTTCAATACCACTATTAACGGTATATTATATTTTAATCCTGGTTCTCCTACGGATAAAAGATGGCAAAAGTATTTTACTTATGGTAAGCTTTATATCAACGGAAATGACATAAGAGGTGAAATAAAAATACTGTAGCATTCGATGATTTATAAGAGCATTAAAACAGGTCAATTATAATGTATTGCCTATATTTTATATAGTATGTACTTATTTTATATTTGTGTTATTATATATATAAGTTACAGAAAACTTATTACATTACGAAGAACAATCATTTAACACCTATAAATATAACAAAAAATTTGCTATAGACTTTGTATTAAAAAATTGCGATATGAGCCATTAACAATATCAGTCCGTAAATCTATATAATTAAGTGTTATCATATTTGCACATAAAAAACATGACAGACCTATACTTCAGTATCAATGAAAATCAAGGTGATTAATTCGGAGGTATTAAGATATGGAGGTATATTACTACCTTCCTTTATCTGATGTTGATACGGCCATAGAATGCGGTATTAGTCTTTCTAAAAATTACAGTAAAGAAGTTTTTGTTGAAGGCAGGGTCAAAAGGTGCATATCAACTTTGTTAAATCCGAAGGACGACTTGGTGAGTTATAACAGCGAGGAGCTTAAATGCTTAAAAATTGATATGCCGCTCAAATACTGTTATATAGCAGACAGACGCTTGTATGATGTTGGACTTAAAAATCAAACGGTAATGGAAAAATATAATCAGTCTATTATTCCTGCTGAAAAATATATTTTTGGAACGTACAGGATGCCGGAATGTTTGGTTATGACTACTATTCTCGGAGAGCAAATAAGTTTGCTTAATAAAAATATAGATGCTCCTGTTTTGGTAGATGATTCAGAAAAGCTTTATGTTAGTAATCTGATTGAGGAATTTAAAAATAAAAATGATTATTTTTATGATGAACTTCTTTATTATTACATGGACAAACATGCAAAGGACGGGAAATTACAGAAGTTTGTGAGTCAGGCGGGTAATTATGCCGTGTTTTATGATGAAGCGGAGAATAGGTCTTATACTTTACGAGTACCAACTGTATGAAAAGGTGATGTTTTGAAGGATATTGTATTAAAAAGGCTAAAACAAGCTAATGGTGAATATGTGTCAGGTGAAGAATTGGGTAATATTCTAAATGTATCCAGGACTTCTGTATGGAAATACATAAAGGACCTTAAAGAAGACGGATATAATATAGAATCTTCATCAAGGAAAGGATATCGCTTACTTGAGAAAAATGATATACTTAATGCTTTTGAAATAAAGAGCTATCTTAACACCGGTTATATAGGAAAAAAAGTATTTTATTTTAAAGAAATCTCATCTACTAACATAGAAGCAAAAAGGCTTGCGGCGGAAGATTGTGAAGATGGTACGGTCGTAGTTGCAGAACGTCAGACACAAGGGAGAGGCAGGCTTGGAAGGGCTTGGGACTCCATGAATGAAAAAGGTGCATGGATGTCAATTGTCCTGCGCCCTAAAATGCTTCCGCAGGATGTGCAGATAATAACGCTTGCTGCTTCAGTAGCTGTTGTTAAAGCGATTAAAAGAATAACCGGCATAAATACGGGCATAAAATGGCCTAACGACATTATTCTGAACGGGAAAAAAGTATGTGGAATTCTTACTGAAATGAGCTCTGAAATTGATTGCATTAATTATATTGTTATTGGTATAGGCTTAAATGTAAATCAGAGTGAAGGCGATTTTGATAATGAAATAAGGGACAAGGCTACTTCACTTAAAATATATAATAAAGAAATTAGTAATCTGGCAAAAGACTTTAGTAGAAGCAACCTGATAAAAGGGATATTAGAAGAATTTGAGCAGATTTACGAAATGACAAAGAAAGGAGACACTAAATCTATTATAACCGAATGGAAGAAACATTCCATCACTATAAACAGTTATGTGAGAATTACTTCCTTTGATGGATATGTGGAAGGAAAGGCATTAGACATAAATCAGGAAGGTAAATTGATAATCCAATGCAAAGACGGAAAAACACGTGAAATTTCATCCGGTGAAATATCAATAAGAGGAATAATGGGATACGTGTAAATATAAATTTGTTGCAAAAGAATGGAGGAATAAAGAACAATGAAAAAATATGATGTTCAATCCGGAAAAAACGAAGGACAGCAAAACAGGGGTGAAACACAGGGCAGATCACAATCCGGTAGCCACAGAAATCAGTGGTATCAATCTTCACATAGTAGTAAAGGACATCATAAGAGCGGCAGCTGGTCCAGGTCATCATACCAGAACAACACATCCAGGTATAATAAAATAAGAGAAGAAGAGACAATAAATGACATAAAGGAAGATATAGCCAGATTAGAAAAAGAGATTGAGCTTGAGATAAAAGAAATAAAAAGCATAAAACTGGGACTGTAAAAAAGAGTTCAAAAGTGTGCAGATTACATAGCAATAGACTGCACACTTTATTTTTTGCTTGTGATTGGGGACAGTGATTGGGGACAGTTCTCAATTATTGCATTTTTCAGATTGACAAATCGGGGACATTTCGGGGACAGTTCTCAATTATTAAACTGGTAGCAAAACGATAATTAACCTTGCACGATTATTGAAAAGGCTTAAAGTTAATAAAAAATAATTTTGAGAGAAAAAGTTACCAGAGCTGCATTTGTTAAATATTAAATAGTTGAGAACTGTCCCCAGGTTAAAAAAGGATTATATCATTTTATGGATAATAAAGTTCATTAATAAATTGAAATAAGAGGATTGGTGGTTATAATGAATATAGATTATGCAGGAATAATTGTTGAAGAAGCTTTAGATTATAATTTGCTGATAAATAAACTTGATGTGCAAAAGGTGCGGATTACCGGGCACAAAAGAAGAGAAGACAGATGGCATATGTTATGAAGTGTAAGTATCGTTAAGTGAAATTGAGGATTTGGCCAAGCATGTCATAGATGAATGATATATTCATTTTTGGAAAGGTACAAAAATTATTGCTTATTCAGTAATAATCACAGCTTTGAATTTGGTTATAATGATAAGAATTCCTGGAAAGAGGTTTTGGAATTTGGACGTTCTATTGGGATTTCAGATGAACAGTTGGATTTTCTGATTAAAAGGATTATAAATAAAAGACTTTAGGAAACAACGGGACGGTTTGTACTGTCCCTTTAGTTTTATATATGTTAAAATTATTTTGTAAGGTATCTGAATTAAAATGTATTTATATCTTACATTAGGAAAGATTTACTGTTCAATGTTTTAATGTCTCCTATAGTAATTCAACAATATGATAGGCATAAAAGCCGATGTGATTATTATAAATATTTAGAATAATTGTTATATATTATTCAGAAGAAATTTTAAAATGTAATTTATTTCACAACTTATATTAATTAATACAAAGTTACTGAGGTGATATCATTAATAATTGGAATATTCCTATATACAAAGCATTAAAGTCTTATAAGGAATCAAATCCTGTACCGTTCCATATGCCCGGTCATAAAATGGGAAGGTTGATACCAGAAGAGTTTTTGAATGATATACCTGCAATTGATGTTACGGAGATACCAGGGACAGACAATTTGCATGATCCTAAAGGTGCAATAGTGCATGCTCAGCAATTGGCTGCTCAAGCCTTTGGTGCAGATAAAACATTTTTTCTTGTAAACGGATCAACTTGTGGTATACATTCTATGATTATGGCGATATGCAGACCGGGGGATAAGCTCATTATATCCCGTGACTGCCATAAATCTGTCTTTACCGGTATTGCTCTTGCCGGAGCAATTCCTGCATATATAGTGCCTGAAGTGGATAGAAATTTTGGCATATGCAATGTTATAACGCCTGAGCAAGTCGAAGAGGCCATAAAGAAAAATCCTGATGCAGTCGGTGTGCTTATAACAAGGCCAACATATTATGGGCTTTGCTGCGATATAAAAGCTATAGCAGATATAGTCCATTTTTACGGGAAAATACTAGCCGTAGATGAGGCTCATGGAGCCCATCTACGGTTCAATCCCCGCCTTCCTGTATGTGCTATGGATGCAGGGGCTGATATATGCGTACAGAGTGCGCATAAAACGCTCCCTGCATTGACGCAGACCGCATACCTGCACGTGAAAGGAAGGCGGGTCGATATAGGAAGGCTCTCGTACTATCTTTCCGTGCTGCAAACTTCGAGCCCTTCCTATATCCTGATGGCTTCGCTTGATATAGCGAGAGCCTGTATGCAGGAGTGTGGAAGCAGGCTGCTGGACAATACTCTTGATTATGCAGAGCTTCTGAAAAAAAGAGTATCAGGTATAACAGGCATGGAAATGCTTTGGAAGGATGAAGAAGATTTTTGTCAGCAGGATAAAACTAGAATAGTAATTAATGTAGCAGACGTTACCGGTACTGGATTTGAGGCTGAAAGAATATTAAGAGATGAATTTAATATACAAATAGAAATGTCTGATATAAATAATATTGTTATGATATCTACAGTAGCGGATAGATACGAAGACTTTTTAAAGCTTGGGGACGGGCTTGAATATTTGGCGGATTGCAATAGGGAAAATGTAAATATAAAAACAATATCTGATAATTCAGATATTTACTCAGGATTTATTAACATTGTACAGGAACAAGTTATAGAATATAGTAAAGCAGTTAATTCAAAGGGGATTTATATTAAGCTTGAGAAAGCGGCAGACAGGATATGCAAGAATTTAATAATACCATATCCGCCCGGTATCCCATTGGTTTGTCCCGGGGAAAGATTAAATAAAAATACTATAGAATATATTTATAATGTAAAAAATGCCGGCGGGGTAATAATGGGGATTACCGATGAAATGGAAGTAAATGTTGTTGAGTAAATTAATATGATATATAATATAATAAAATAATGTAAGCAAAATTCGGAGGTTTAAGTGAACAAGGGTCTGTTTATTACAGTTGAAGGCGTTGATGGCTGCGGAAAGACCACTCAGATAAAGTTGATGGAAAAGTATTTGCGGGAAAAGGGCATAAATGTTGTGTTGGCAAGGGAACCCGGCGGTACGGATATTAGCGAGGCCATACGTTCTATAATATTAGATGCACGAAATACCGAAATGAGTTATATAACCGAAATGCTGTTATATGCATCTGCAAGAGCGCAGCTTGTAGCACAGGTCATTAAACCTGCGTTGAATAAAGGAAATGTTGTCATATGTGACAGATTTATCGATTCAAGCTATGTGTATCAAGGTTTTGGGAGAGGAATAGAGCTTAAGACGATAGAAGAGGTAAATAGGATTGCCATGGACGGGATAGAACCCGATATAACGTTTTTTTTTGATCTTCGCCCCGAGGTTGCTTTGAGAAGAAGGATAGAAGCAAGTGAAACTGACAGGATGGAGAAGGAAAATATAGAGTTTCATAATAAGGTATATTCGGGATATCTGAAATTATCAGAAATGTTTCCTGAAAGAATAAGAGTCATTAATTCAGAAGGAACAATTGACGATATTTTTAATAAGGTAAGAAAATATTTGGATTGTCTTCTGAGCAAAAAAGGTGTATGAACAACATCTTTTAAATATAAAGACCGGGGGTATGGAGTATGAAACTTGTTTTTGCAATAGTACACGATGAGGATGGAAACAAGGTCATAAAGGAACTAAATAAGAAAAATTTCAGTGTTACTAAGCTCTGTTCTACAGGTGGATTCTTAAGGTCAGGGAATACTACTCTTTTGGTTGGTGTTGAAGAAGACAAGCTTGATGAAGTCATTGAGATAATAAAAAACAAGTCAAAAAGCAGAAAACAGCTGCTTAATTCAACTATGATGCCTGGTGATATTGCGGGCGGATTTATGCCATATCCTGTTGAGGTACAGGTTGGAGGAGCTACTATATTTGTACTTGATGTTGAAAGGTTTGAAAAAGTATGATGAAAATAAATGAAGCCGTTGGCAGTAATACAAGACTACAAAGTACTGCCGCAAAAGATGGAGTAAAAATTACCGAATCAAAAAATAAGGATTTTCGCAGCAATATACAGCACATAGAAATTGTTAACAGCGAAGAGAGATTAAAAGACCTTGCAGCAAAAATAATTGAGCAGGGTGAAAAGCTTGGGAAAAAGATTGATATAAGAGAGTTGAAAATATATAAAAATCTGCTTGCCGAGTTTATGGATGAAGCTGTAGGTAAATCGCTGAGGTTTTCAAAAGAAAGCTTTATTGACAGAAGAGGAAGACATAAGATGTATGCTATTATAAAAAAAATAAATGCTGATATAGATGAAATAACCAGTGAAATCTTAAAATCGGAAAGAGATAACATAAAAATACTGCAGAAAATTGATGATATAAGAGGTATGATACTTGATATATTGATGTAACAAGCAAAAATCAACCACGGAATTTTTTATGGTTGATTTTTGATTTTGATATATGTTAATTTTACGATAGCGAAACAGAGTTAGGGGATGCTTTGTGAATTATAATAATGTCATTGGGCAGAATGAAATAAAAGAAAGCTTAAGCTATGGGCTGATGAATGATAAAGTCAGCCATGCATATATATTTAACGGCCCCCGGGGCATAGGCAAGAAAACAATGGCACAAATATTTGCCGCAATGCTTCTGTGTAAATATCCCAAGGCACATGGAGCATGTGGTGAATGTGATCCATGCAAGATGTTTAAAATAGGAACAAATCCTGATTTATATATTGTAAAACCATTGAAGTCAAGCATCAGCGTTGATCAGATAAGGGAACTCCAGGAAGATATAATGATAAAACCTTTATATTCCGAACATAAGGTATATATCGTCGAAGATGCTGACAGCATGACAGTACAAGCGCAAAACTGCCTTCTTAAAACTCTTGAGGAACCCCCTTCCTATGCAGTGGTTATTTTGACTCTTGAGAATATTAACAGTATTACCGAAACTATACGTTCAAGAGCGGTAAGACTTAATTTTAAAAAGAATACTTATGATGAGGTATATAATTATTTATCTTCCAAATATGATAATGACCCGAAGGTTCTAAACTTTATCGCGTCATACAGCGACGGTGTTATAGGAGTAGCTGAGGAACTGCTGAAATCCGGTGAATTTAACGATTTAAGAGAAAGCACTATAGAAATGCTTGCGATATTATGTGAACCAGCGGATAGGGAATCATATGAGGTAAGTGCTTTTTTTGAGCAGAATAAGGAATATATAAGTGAAGTACTGGACATAATGCTCATGTTTTATAGGGACATGCTTATCGTGCGTGAGACAGGGGATGAAAGTATATTGATTAATTCCGATAAAAAGGATATCATATTACTTAATGCATATAATTTGACTACTTCAAAAATACTTGAAAATATAGATACTATAATGAAGACGAAAATTAATTTACAGCAGAATGCAAATTATCAGCTCTCAATTGACGTTATGCTGATGAAAATCAGACAAATTGCTATATAGAAGTAAAGGTTAATGGTTAATGGATTATAAAATTGAGTTTATAATCAGTAATATGTTATGCTTATACGTATTGACTGAAGACTATGAACCATGAACTATTGACTATCGTCAAAGATTCTGTAAGATACGCAAGGAGTGTGATTAATGGTAAAGGTAGTAGGAGTTAGATTCAGAAGCGCAGGTAAAATATATTATTTTGATCCTGGTGATTTAGAAATAAATTTAAATGAATATAGCATAGTAGAAACTGCAAGAGGTATAGAATTCGGACAAGTTGTTGTTCCTAACCGTGAGGTTCCGGAGGAAGAAATAGTAGCACCTTTGAAAAAAGTGTTAAGGGTTGCGACTGAAGAAGATATTAAACACGCTGAAGAAAATAAGAAAAAGGAAAAGGAAGCTTTTGAAATATGCCTTAAAAAGATAGAAGAACACAAGCTTGATATGAAGCTTATTGATGTGGAATATACGTTTGATAATAACAAGATACTGTTCTATTTTACTGCAGATGGAAGGGTGGACTTCAGGGAACTTGTAAAGGATCTGGCTGCAATTTTCAGGACGAGAATAGAATTGCGCCAGATAGGTGTAAGAGACGAGTCTAAAATGATGGGTGGCATAGGTATTTGTGGGAGAATACTTTGCTGCAGTTCTTTTCTCGGTGAATTTCAGCCTGTTTCAATTAAAATGGCCAAAGAACAAGGGTTGTCTCTTAATCCGGCTAAAATCTCAGGTGTATGTGGACGTTTGATGTGCTGCCTTAAATATGAACAGGATGTATATGAGGAAATGCTGTCCAGAATCCCTAAGGTTGATGCTATAGTAGAGACCCCGGAAGGACAGGGTGTGGTTGTTGAAGTTAACCTGCTGAAAGAAATAATCAAGGTTAAATTAAATAAAGATAATGAAACCGACCTGAGGACGTATAATGCCAGTGAAGTTAAGATAATTAAAGATGCAGACGGCAAAGAAGATATAGAGGTAGACCTGGAAGCTTTAAAGGAACTTGAAGACTAATAAAAGAAATTTCATAAATATATTTCTTTTATAGTGTTTTGATGGTAAAATAATAAAAGCAGTTTTCATAATCATTTTACTGCGCATTAACATAGGAGGTGTAAAAACTATGGCATATGAAATAGGTGATGAATGCATAAGCTGTGGTGCATGCGAATCTGAATGCCCTGTATCATGTATATCTCAGGGAGAAGATAAATATGTAATAGACGCAGATGCTTGTATTGAATGCGGGGCATGTGCTAATGTTTGCCCTGTTGACGCTCCAAAACAGGCATAAGTTATTTAACATAACGTGTTTATGTAAAAGGGGTCGGATAAGAGTAGGAATATTCTTATTTGACCTTTTGTTTTAGTACATATTTGTTTTATAAAGGGAGTATCTATGAACGTAAATATTTTAGATGATGAAAGAGTGGATGACCTGCAATACAAAGGAATGCGGATAATACAAAAAAAAGAAGGGTTTCGCTTCGGTATTGATGCCGTAATTGCAGCAAATTTCGTTGATGTGAAAAAAGATGCCAGAGTCATTGATATTGGTGCCGGTACGGGTATTATAGCATTATTAATCGCAGGCAAGACGGAAGCTAAATATGTTGCAGGGATAGAAATACAGAGTGAAATGGCGGAAATGGCTCAAAGGAGCGTAAAGCTTAATGGTCTTGAAGGACGGGTTGAAATTATACATGGTGATATAAGGGAGAATTCAAAATATTTTTCTCCCGCTTCATTTGATGTTGTTGTCACTAACCCTCCATACATGAAAAAAGGCGGAGGCTTGATAAATCCCCATGATATGAAGGCTGTATCAAGGCATGAAATACTATGTACTTTGGAGGATGTAATTAAAGCTTCAGCCAGACTTCTGGTGCCGGGAGGGCAATTTGTAATGGTACATAAACCGGAAAGGCTTGTTGATATAGTATATCTGATGAGATCCTATAAAATTGAGCCTAAGTATTTAAGATTTGTTCATCCGTCCCCATATAAGAAAGCAAATATACTGTTGATTAAAGGTATGAAAAACGGAAATTCCGAATTGAAAATGATGGAGCCGTTATATGTCTACGACGAAAACGGTTGCTATACGGATGAAATAAATGAAATATATTCAAGAGGGGTAGAAACTATTGAGCGATAAAGGAAAGCTATATCTTGTGGCAACTCCCATAGGCAATCTTGAAGACATAACACTAAGGGCTTTACGGGTATTAAAAGAGGTAGATTTAATAGCAGCTGAAGATACCAGACAGACTCTGAAACTTCTGAATCACTTTAATATAAGCAAACCTCTTACAAGTTATTATGAACATAATAAACTAGATAAGGGAAATAAACTTATTAAGCAGTTAATGGAAGGTAAAAATATAGCTCTTGTATCAGATGCCGGTTCACCCGGAATATCGGATCCCGGTGAGGATCTTGTAAAACTGGCAATAGAAAATGATATCGATGTAACTATGATACCAGGTCCTGTCGCAGCCATTACCGGCCTTGTTTTATCAGGACTGCCTGCAGGAAGGTTTGCATTTGAGGGATTTTTATCTGTTAATAAAAGGTCCAGAAAAGAGAGGCTGGAATCACTGAAAAATGAGACAAGAACAATAATATTTTATGAAGCTCCCCATAAGCTTATTTATACTCTGAAAGATTTATATGCTGTCCTTGGCAACAGAAAGATAGTCCTTGCCAGAGAGCTGACCAAAAAATTCGAGGAAATTATAAGGTGCACTCTTGAAGAAGCTATAGAAATGTATACGCATCAAGCTCCAAAAGGAGAATTTGTACTAATTATAGAAGGTGCCGATGAAAACGTCATTAAGGCTCAGAAAGCTGACAAATGGAGTGAAATGGATCTTGAACAGCATGTAAATATGTACATGGAACAAGGAATGGATAAAAAGAACGCTATAAAAAAAGTTGCTGATGATAGGGGAATAAGTAAAAGAGAGGTTTACAACAGTTTATTAAAAAACAAATAAGCTTATTATCATAATAAGCTTTTTTTATTTATTAACTACATACATGCTTTAAACTGATAAATTATAAGATATCAGTAAATTATTGGATAAAACCCCGCACAAAAGCGGAGAGCCTGCATTGTTATGCAGACCCTACTGCAACTTGATATGTTCTTATTTTTTGTTGCTTTTTAATTCATTCATACAATCAGGACAAATATTCTTTCCTTTATAAACTATTACGTCTTTTGCGTTGCCGCAGAATATGCATGCAGGTTCATACTTTTTAAGTATAATAGTAGCTCCGTCAACATAAATTTCCAAAGCATCTTTTTCTGCTATATCCAGTGTCCTTCTCAGCTCTATTGGAAGAACAACTCTTCCTAACTCATCAACTTTTCTTACTATACCTGTAGATTTCATTTTTGAATCCTCCTAATTTACAATATATTTTTACATTATTCGACATCGTTTGCAAAATCATAATACCATAAATCCCAATTACAGTCAACAATTAATTTAAAGATATTCAAAAAAATACAAAGGAAGTATATAGAAGTAGTTGCGCAAAGCTTTATGTTTCTAAGGCTAAATAGTATTATGGCATATAAATGATTAAATAAGAGAAAAAACCTAAAGGTATTTATTGTAAATATAAGTAATATATTTACTGGAAAGAATACAATAAAAAATCGACTACATTCGACAAAAACATGATGCTACTATAAGTCTGATATTTAGACAGGGATGTGAATAGTTGCAAAATGTTAAACATATAAATTACTAGAGATTTTGGCTTGAAATTTATAGCAAAGCTTTTTATAGGATCAAATAAGGAGGTTAAATGCTTAATTATATATGGATGGGCATGCTTGTTTTAGGATTTGCCCTTGGCATTATAAACGGCAGGATTGAACAGGTGACGCAGGCATTGATAGATTCATCAAAAGCAGCTGTAGAACTATGCATAGGTCTTCTCGGAATAATGTGCCTTTGGACGGGATTGATGAAGATTGCGGAGCAAAGCGGAATGGTTGAAAAGATATCAAGTCTGGCAAGGCCGGTAATGGCAGTGCTTTTTCCAGGCATACCTAAAAATCATCCGGCTATCGGGTCTATTATGATGAACCTGGTCGCGAACATGCTTGGTTTGGGTAATGCAGCCACACCGCTTGGCATAAAAGCAATGGAAGAACTTCAAAAGCTTAACGCAAAAAAGGATACTGCAACTAACGAGATGAGCATGTTTTTAGTGTTAAATACATCTGCAATTCAACTTGTTCCTGCAACTATAATTGCGGTACGTTCTGCAAAAGGCTCAAAAAATCCTGCTGAAGTGATTGTAACTATATGGGGTGCATCATTGTTTGCAGCGATTGTAGGCATATTGTCTGCTAAATTTATGAGTAAGATATGGAGAAATGGCAGGAGAAAATCATATGGAGGTAATTAAGCTAATTTCTGATTATGCTTTACCCGCTATAGTTTTGATAATTATTCTTATCGGACTTTTAAGAGATATAAAGGTTTATGATGTATTTGTAAAAGGGGCAAAGGACGGAATAGTAACCATTATAAAAATACTGCCGTCCTTAGTGGGTTTACTGGTAGCAATAGGTGTATTCAGGGCATCAGGTGCACTTGATCTTTTAGTATATGCTTTAAGGCCTGCTGCACAGTTAATAGGGATTCCTTCCGAAGTACTTCCTCTTGCTCTCCTAAGGCCAATCTCGGGTAGTGCTTCACTTGCACTTGTGACAGATATTTTAGGCAATTACGGACCGGACTCGTTTATTGGCAGAACAGCCTCAACTATGATGGGATCAACTGAAACAATATTCTACACTTTGGCAGTATATTTTGGTGCTGTCGGTATAAAGAATATACGGTATACACTTATAGCAGCTTTGCTTGCTGATGTGGCAAGTGTAATAGCATCAGTATTCATCTGCAGCCTTATATTTGGCAGATAACCGGGGACATTTCTCAACTTTTCAATCATGCAATTCAATTACGGGACAGTTCTCAATTTTCAGAAGTTATTAAATTCTAAGGGAATCATAAAATGTTGCTTAGAATAGAATATTGAAAACATAAATATTAGAGCTGTTTAGTTAATTATGATAAAAGTTGAGAACTGTCCCCTTTTATTTCAATTACTCATGATTTGTGCTGAAAGTTGAGAAGTGTCCCCAATTACAATTATCAATTTGATTGATAGTTGAGAACTGTCCCCAATTTTGTTGTTGGTTTTCAAGTTTATGTTTTCTGTGATATAATTCAAATTGCCAGGTTATAGGAATAAAATTCCTTGAAAAATGGATATCTAAAATGTATAGTATTATTTATTAAATATTAAAAATAATACTAATATTTAAGGCAAAATAACTTGCCGGGAGGCGAATTATGAATAAAAAAACTTTTTATATCACAACACCTATTTATTATCCTAGTGATAATCTTCATATAGGACATTCTTATACAACGGTGGCAGCCGATGCCATAGCACGTTACAAAAGGCTTAAGGACTATGACGTCATGTTTCTGACCGGAACGGACGAGCACGGGCAAAAGATACAAAGGATAGCAGAAGAGAAAGGTGTTACGCCCAAACAATATGTAGATGAAATAGTAAAAGGCATAAAAGAATTATGGAAGCTTATGAAAATTACCAATGATAAATTTATCAGAACAACTGATAAATATCACGAAGAGACAGTACAGAAAATATTCAAGAAGCTGTATGACCAGGGTGACATATACAAAAGTGAATATGAAGGGTGGTACTGTACACCTTGTGAATCGTTTTGGACAGAAACCCAGCTTGTCGACCATAAATGCCCTGATTGCGGAAGAGAAGTTGAGCTTACAAAGGAAGAAAGTTATTTCTTCAGGCTTTCCAAATATCAGGACAGGCTTATAAAGCATATAGAAGAAAATCCTGATTTTATACAGCCTGTTTCACGCCGTAATGAAATGATCAACAATTTTTTGAAGCCAGGTCTTGAGGATTTGTGTGTTTCAAGGACCACTTTCAATTGGGGTATACCTGTTACATTTGATGAAAAGCATGTTGTATATGTATGGATAGATGCTTTGTCCAACTATATAACTGCACTGGGTTATCTTACTGAAGACCAGTCTGATTATAAAAAATACTGGCCTGCTGATGTTCATTTGGTAGGGAAGGAAATTGTCAGGTTTCATACAATAATATGGCCTGCTATGCTGATGGCACTTGGAGAACCGCTTCCAAAACAGGTATATGGGCATGGATGGCTGCTCCTTGAAGGGGGCAAAATGTCAAAATCCAAAGGGAATGTCGTTGATCCTAAAATATTGGTTGACAAGTATGGTGTGGACTCTATAAGATATTTCCTTTTGAGAGAAGTGCCCTTTGGTTCTGATGGGGTATTCTCCAACGAAGCGCTTATTAACAGGATTAATTCTGACCTGGCTAACGATCTTGGAAATCTGGTAAGCAGGACTGTGGCAATGATTGACCGTTATTTTAACGGAACAATACCTGCTGAAAGGCAAGCCGGAGACTTTGATGATGATCTTAAGAATATAGTTCTCAGTACTCCGGACAAAGTAGAAGAATTAATGGATAAATTGCAGTTAAGTTCAGCCCTTGCGGAAATATGGAAATCAATTTCCAGGACAAACAAGTATATAGATGAAACAATGCCATGGGTACTTGCAAAGGATGAAGCTCAAAAGCCAAGACTGGCGGAAGTGCTTTATAATCTTGCTGAAAGTATAAGGATTATTTCCATACTCATTCAGCCCTTTATGCCCGATACTCCTGAGAAAATATGGGCTCAGTTAGGCATAGATGCAGTAGAGGGTTATAAAGATAGCATATTGTCATGGGATAGTGCGAAGAAATGGGGGGTATATCCTAATACTTCTGTGAAAAAAGGAGATATTATATTCCCCAGAATCGACCTGAAGAAAGAGCTTGAAGAGCTTGAGAAGCTGACTGCCAAAAAGGAAACTGCAAAGGATAAAAATGAAAATAAGAGTAATCCTTCTGAGGATAACAAAGCAGTCAAGGAGCTTATAACCATAGATGATTTTTCAAAGATAGATCTTAGGGTAGCGAAGGTACTTGATGCTGAAAAGGTAGAAGGAGCTGACAAGCTGTTAAAACTTAAGGTTGAGATGGGCGATGAAATCCGACAGGTAGTGTCAGGTATAGCGAAATACTACAAACCTGAAGATTTGATAGGCAAAAATGTAATATTAGTTGCAAATCTTAAGCCTGTGAAACTGAGAGGTATAGAATCTCAGGGAATGATACTGGCTGCATCTGATGATAAAGATTTAGTACTTGCTACGGTTGAAAGAGATATAAAGAGCGGAACTGATGTGAGATGATGAATATTCTTTTTGATACTCATGCTCATTATGATGACAGCAAATTTGACGATGACAGAGATGAAGTAATAATGAATGCTTATCGTAGCGGTGTGGGTTTAATTATAAATGCTGCTTCGGATGTAGAAACCGCACGTTTTTCGATAAATCTGGCAAAGACGTATGATTTTATATATGCAGCTGTGGGAGTGCATCCCCATGAAGCTGAATCATTCGACGAGAAAACTGCGGAGATAATTGAAAAACTGGCATCGGAAGAAAAGGTTGTGGCAATAGGAGAAATTGGATTGGATTACTATTATGATAATTCTCCGAGAGAACTGCAGAAAAAATGTTTCGCCAGACAGATTAATATAGCCCGTGACGTGAAAATGCCTGTGATAATTCATGACAGAGATGCCCATGAAGATACTCTGAATATAATTAAAAGAGAAAATGCAAAAGAAGTTGGCGGAGTTATGCACTGTTTTTCAGGAAGCGTGGAGATGGCAAATGAACTTCTGAAAAACAATTTCTATATTTCAGTGGGAGGCACTCTGACTTTTAAGAATGCCAGAAGGGCTGTAGAGGTAGTTAAACATATTCCTTTAGAAAGGCTTTTGATAGAGACTGATTGTCCATATCTCGCCCCGGAACCATTCAGAGGAAGAAGGAATGATTCAAGCTACATAAAGTATGTTGCTCAAAAAGTGGCGGAAATTAAGGATATAAGTTATGAATCTGTAGTAGATCAGACTATGAAAAATGGGTGTGCGCTTTTTGGCATAAATCTGTAAAGGGGAGATTGACATAAATATCATCACAAATAAACTTCGGAATCATATACTGATAATGTAATTTATATTTGCAAATTCCGGAGGTAATTTATATGAAGGATGAAAAAGCCAACAAGGATAGAATTGAAGCACCAACTGCCCAGCAGGTGCCTCAAGAATCCCCGACACAAGAGATGCCCATGATGCAGCTGACGCCGATGCCTCAGGACATGACAATGATGCAGCAAATGCCGCAGCAGCAGATGATGCCACTTCAACAAGTGATGCCGCCTGCAAACATTATATGCTGTCCGCTTCTTATGGGAAAGCATTGTCCTATAGTAAGCGAGCAGGTTATGGGAATGCAGCATGCAATGCCTATGCAGTATGTACAAAGTCCATATTGTTCAAATACTTATATGCCTATGCACAATTTGCCTTCACAATGTATGCAGACTCCTTATATGGGAGACATCATGATGGATAGACAATATTAGGATAAAAGCTATATATGGCGCGATAAAACCGCTGCATGCAGTTTATGTTTTATAATTTGATTTAGAGAATGCGTTATATATAGGATAAGACAGGTGAAAAATACCTGTCTTTTATTTTGTAGGGAATATTATGAAATAAAATATTACCTAAAGCATAAAAATTTTTATCATGGCAATAATTATATAATATAAAACAAATTACTATATATGATATGAATTATACTAATCAAACAAAAAATGCTTTTTAGCCGACAAACCCGCATACTGTAATATGTTTGATGGCTTGTATTTTGCGGATTACGTTAATAAGTTTGACAAATTTTAAGTATTAGTATAGAATAGGCATAGTCCCTTGCAATATTTTACACAGGAGGTTAATTAAATGTTACCGCTTGCGGAAAATATTAAAAGGTATTTTTCATTAAAAGAAATTACCATTGTGTTAATCGCAATAGTAATTTCAGTTGCAGTCGGAGCAGGGGTTTTCTTCGGATTAAGCAGAGAAGTGGTAATAAATGACAACGGAAAGCCTGTTGTAGTAAAAACAATGAAATTTACCGTAAAAGAAGTTTTAGAACAAAATGGTATTAAGGTCGGAAAAGATGACTATTTGAGTGTACCTCTTAACACCAGATTACAAAAGAAAAATAATGTTATATATATAAAAAGAGCAGTGCCGGTTAATGTTTTAGTTGATGGTAAACAGATAAAGCTTATGACTTACAAGGAAAATATTAAGGAAGCACTGGAAGATAGTACAATTAAGATTGGACCTAATGACAGAATAGAAGGTGCAAAGCTTGAAGACAAAATTGTAAAAGATATGACAATAAAAATAGTAAGAGTTAAAGAAGAAATAGTTAAACAAACGGAATCTATAGCATATAACGTAATTACCAGAAATAATAACAGTCTTGATAAAGGTGTGGAAAAAGTAATAAGTGAGGGCAAGGAAGGTGTTAAGGAAAAACATTATAAGGTCGTGTACGAGGATGGGAAAGAAGCATCCAAACAACTGGTAAAAGAGACTATAATTTCCAATCCAGTCGATAAGATTGTTGAGGTTGGAACTTTGCTTGCCTATCAGACTTCAAGGGGAGACAGTTTCAGATACACTAAAGTACTTGACATGTATTCAACTGCATATACCAGCTCTTATAGTGATACGGGCAAAAGTCCGGGAGATCCCTATTTTGGGATTACAAGTTCCGGTATGCGTGCTCAGCAGGGAGTAATTGCAGTTGATCCTTCAGTAATACCTTTGGGTACAAGGGTATATGTTGAGGTTGCAGGAAGTACACCTGATTATGGGTACGTAATCGCAGCAGATACAGGAGGAGCAATAAAAGGAAATCTTATAGACTTATATTTTGAAGACGCAGCTACTGCTAGGTCATGGGGATATAAGAAAGTAAAAGTATATATACTGGAACAATAGCAATTCAGTATATTATAAAAATAATTGCAATAAGGGACAATAAGTCGGGTATTTTTGCCCGGCTATTTTCTTAACAGGGATGTGATAAAGTGTCCGGATATACCAGAGAGACAATAAGGAGATTTAATATAAAACCCACAAAATCACTTGGCCAGAATTTTTTACAGGATGAATCTGTTGTGAATAAAATAGTGAATTCAGCGGACATATCGGATAATGATATAGTAGTAGAAATTGGACCAGGAACAGGAGCTATGACTTTCCAGCTTGCAAAGCATGCAGAATTTGTAGCAGCAGTTGAAATAGACCGCCGTCTTATCCCTGTTTTAAATGAAACCCTGGGGCATTTCAGCAATGTATCTGTTATAAATATGGATATATTGGATATTGATTTAAAAAACGGGGTAATAAACGGTCTCGGGCTTGGCGACAGGATAAACAGTGAAAGACATGTAAAGGTGGTAGCAAACCTTCCCTACTATATTACAACACCAATAATTATGAAATTTCTGGAAGAAACGTCGGATGTGGATACGATGGTATTTATGGTCCAAAAGGAAGTAGCGGACAGGATGACAGCCAAATCCGGCGGAAAAGATTACGGAGCATTGTCGGTTGCAGTACAGTATTACTCAAAGCCGGAAAAGTTATTTAATGTGCCTCCCCACTGCTTTATACCGCAGCCTGAAGTAGAATCTACAGTTATAAAATTAAGCAGGTATGAGAAGCCTCCTGTTGATTTGGAAGATAAGGATGTATTCTTTAAGGTTGTAAAAGCAGCGTTTGCTCAGAGGCGCAAAACATTGGTAAATGCTTTATATAACTCACCATATTTTAATAAGTCAAAAGATGAATTAAAGGATATATTAGAGGGATTAGGCATAAAAGAGAATCAACGCGGAGAAACATTATCAATAACCCAATTTGCACAGTTGGCAAATACACTTGTTAACTAATAAAATTTGTTTTAAAAATTAAGCTTATAATAAATCAAGTATGCAAAATAAAATAAAAAATAAACCGTTATTAAAATATAACGGTTTATTTTTTGTTTTTAACTCATATATATTAATTGATGCTAAACATGATGTGTATATAAATAAAAATATAAGGCAACATATGGCTTTCTTTTTAACATCAAATATATTTGGCTGTTCATATTTCCCGACAAGCACTGTAAAAGTGCGGTGCGTAATTGTATTGTATAAAGGAGGGATCCTATTTGAAGAATAAATTCAAATATGGAAGGCATTTTATACTATTTAAACAGGAAGATAGCGGCTACGGTAATACCAAATCCCCTTCAGGGTTTATACAGCTTGATATTAAAGCTGATAAATGCAGATTTTCTATTATGGTTCAGGATTTCAGGGATGAAATTGATCAATTCTTCGAATGCAATTTATATGCTATAAAATGCAGGGAAGGTGATTTTAAAAAGATTTGCCTGGGGAAAATACCGATAAGCGGCGGTAAGGGGGAAACTTACTGGGATATAGATTCAGGCAATATTAAAGGTTCGGGACTGGCATTGCAGGATTTTGATGTTATTAGCCTGCTGCTTGAAGACAAAGATGGAAAGTCAAATAGAGTTATTTGCCCGTTGGCAGCCTATATAGACGGAAAGGTTGAATGGAGAAAGAAATTTGAGGATTACAAAAAACGTGAAATTACTGAAGATATAGAAAATGTGAAAGTAGAAAAAGAAGTTATAACGGATACTAATAATGAGAAGCCGAAAAATACAGAAGATGCTTATGTAACCGCAAAGAATGCAGATGATAATGAAATCAATCTTGAAGTGAATAATAGCATTAACAGCCAGAATGAAGCTGAAACAAGTGTAGATGAAAAACCTGTATATGATGAGCAAAAGGTTGATGACGTAAGTGACTTGACTTATAAAGAAGATTATGATAATGCTGTGAAGGACAATAATCAAAATGAATGTAATTGTGACGAGGATTATAAAAATCCGGATTATATTGACAATAATGAACAAGAGAATGGAGTGAAGACTGAGAGCAGAACGGATATATATAATCAGCAGGATGCAAAAAACATTTGTGACAGCTGTTACATACGTAATACGTGCACTGAGGTGAATAGGGCTCAAAATCCTGATATTTGCAATATGTATATGCAGGGTATTAATCAAAGTGTAAACTTCGAAAACAACAATCAATATTCTCATAGGTCTATAATAGAAGAATTTACCAAATGTATGAATAGCCTTTTTGAGCAAAATGAGCCATTCGGAAGCAAGAGAAAAGATTATACGTGGTGGAAAATAAACAGTCCTGTACAGCTTAATAATGTTTTGTACCGTATAAATTTAAAAAATTCCATACTCTTTAATCCGAAAGTATTGATGGCCCATTTTAAATACAGGCACTTAATTATGGGAATATATAAAAATGCGGCAAAAAACCGCCAGTATATTGTCTACGGAGTTCCCGGAGTGTATGGAATAGAAGACAGGCCTTTCGGAAATGTTTGCAGATGGGCGCAGGTTGAAGGGGGTAAACCCAGATATGGTGCCTTTGGTTATTGGCTGATTTATTTAGAACCGGATACAGGAAAAATCATTACCGTAGTATAAATAGATTATGAAAAAAGACTTGATGTGTAATGTAATTCAAGTCTTTTTTTTATTACGTAATATTGTTTAGAACCGGTTATTATGTGTTAAATTAATAATACTAAGTATATGAGAGAAGGTTCTGATGATATGAATATGTATGATCAAATTAGCGAATATTATGACGAAATATTTCCGGTTGATGCTAAAACATTGGATTTTATCAAAAGAGCTGCAGGGAATCCCCCGAGGTCCGTACTTGATGTTGCGTGCGGTTCAGGCGGACATGCTGTTGAAATGTCGAAGTACGGGTATAATACTACTGCAACCGACAACAATCCGGATATGATATTGCGTACATCACGTAAAGCACGTGAAGAGAATGTTATGGTAGATGTTGTTGAATGCGATATGAGAGATATTGGCAGTAAAATTCAAAAAAAGCTCGACTGTATATATTGCATAGGTAACTCGATTGTTCATATTACTAATATTGACGAAATTACCGATGTGCTGATGCAGATGGAAAAACTTCTTGTGAAAGAAGGTACGCTTATTATTCAGACGTTAAATTATGACAGAATTATCAGATTAAATATAAACAGGCTGCCGGTTATAGAAAATAAAGAAAAGGGAATAACATTTATCAGGACATATGATTTTGACAATCCTGACGGAACAGTTAAATTCCGTACTGAAATTGTTGTTAATAACAGTCAGGTTAATGGGTCAGTTAAAGGGGAAGTGGATTTATACCCTGTAAAAAAAGATGAAATGATACGGGCTTTACAAAAGGCCGGTTTTAAAAATATCGAGGTTTACGGTGATTTTACCGGACAAGCTTTTACTGAAGACTCATTTATGCTGGTAGTAAAGGCAAAAAAGTAATTCCGGCCTGAAAACAGAAAGGAATATTATGAGATTCAGACTTGGTTACGTTGCTATGACTTTAAATCTTGAAGATTGTTCTCCTTCAGGAACAGTCACTGTTTCAACCCTTGAAAAGCTTGGTGATGAAAAAGCACGGCTGTACAGGCTTAGAAAAGTGGCATCGAAGAATATAGCTAATACCATGCGGATATTGAGATACAACAAGGCGTATAATATAAAAGTTTACAGATTTACATCCAAGCTTATACCTCTTGCCACTCATCCAATGGTACGGGGATGGAATTATGCGGAAGAATTTAAAAAAGAGTTAAAGGAAATAGGTGATTTCGTTAAAGAGAATGATATTAGGGTCAGTGCGCACCCGGATCACTATACCGTTATAAATACAAATTCACCGAAAGTATTTAATGATTCTGTTCTGGATCTTGAGTATCATGTTGAGATTTTTAAAGCTATGGGCCTTGATGACTATAAATACAAGCTTGTACTGCATACAGGAGGTTTATATAAGGATAAGATAGCATCAATTGAGAGGTTTAAAGAAAATTTCATAAAACTGCCGAAAAGTATTGCAAACCGTATAATACTTGAAAATGATGATAAGTCTTTTACTGCTGCAGATGTATTGGGCATATGCAAAGATTTAAAGATACCGATGGTATTGGACGTACATCATCATTATTGCAATAATGGAGGTGAACAACTGGATGACATGTTGGAAGATATATTTGAAACATGGCAGCAGGAGTATTTTAACCCAAAGGTTCATTTTTCCACACCCAAAAGTGAAAAGGATTACAGAAGTCATGCGGATGATATAAATGCGGAAGAATTTATGAAGTTTATAAGCAGCGCTTCTTATATAAATCAAGATATCGATGTTATGCTTGAGGCAAAAAATAAAGACAGTGCATTATTAAAGCTTTCGGATGAACTGACAGGGTACGGTAATGTAAAACGAATAAATGAAGCTGAATTCGAGATATTATAAATGGAGGTGATGCTGTGGAAAAATGCGAACGCAATGGTGGAGAAAATTCAAGAAAGTCCGATGTGAGTAAACGTTCAAGAAAAAAGGAGCCCGTAGTTGCTCCGGGATTTGATGATGAGAGATTTGGAGAAAACGCTACTGAAGAAGATATTAAAAATGGCAACTATACTAAGGTTACCAGAGTATTTTTTGATTAAATGATTCAAGTTAAAGTATCCGGTTTTATCCGGATATTTTTATATATTTACATATAATATATTTACTTATAAAATCTATGATATGAACATAATTCTCTAAATTTTATCGATAAAAAATAAAGTGCAGACAAGAGTAATTATCATAAAGATTGTAAATTTGGTAAATAAAAAAATAGACTTGTTTGTGAAATTTGTAAATAAAATGTTAACAAATCAATTTATAAATGATATAATATTTTTATAATAAATTTAGAATATTGACTTTTTATTTCTCAAATGTATATATTTTCAGTAAGTAAGAATATTAGTTTTATCAGTTAAACGTGAACAATAATTTATTATGTCATATATGATAATCAGTTCGACAATAAACAATAATTATATTTTTCAGCATAGCTTACCGCAATTTCAGTAATACGTGCATTGCATATGGAACCTAAACATAATCATTATATATGTTAAATTTTTATTAATAATTTATATAATCAATTAATTCAATATTCTAAGCTGGCTATGGGGGAACAGATGTATGTTAAATAATCGTTTTTTGCACGTTAAAAGAATGTCAAGTGCTAAGAAAATAACTGTTTTAGTCCTATCAATATGTACCTTGCTGATGTCTTCAGGATGCGAGGTTATACCGGAAGAACCACCGCAATTAACTCCACCAACACAATCTACACCAGAAGTTGATTACGTTACTGTTCCTGTTAAAAGAGGCAATATCAATGATGAACTCAAAAATATTGTCGGCAAGTTTGTTTGCCTGTCAACTACTGATGTCATGTATAAAGAAAACGGCATGAAATTAAAAGAAATAAAGGTTAAGGTAGGAGATATGGTGAATGCAGGAGACGCGCTTGTGGTAGCAGATACAACTGAGTTAGAGGATACTATTAAACAAAAAGAATTAAGTCTTAAAAAGCAAAAGCTGGATTATGCACAAAAACAAATGAACGGTGCCGATGGTTACGAGCTTATGAAACTTCAACTTGATATTGATGCTGCAAATGAAGAGCTTCAATCTCTATATGCAAACCTGTCACAGGCAACGCTTACTGCACCGGTTTCAGGACAAATAAGTTTTGTTGAGAATTTGAAAGAAGGAGATGCAATAGAAGCCAAGAAAGTTCTTGTTAAGATAGCAGATGTATCGCAGCTATATTTTGAATGTACCAGTACCGATCAGAATGTGATAAATAAATTGGCGCTTGGTATGCCGGCTACTGTGTATTTTAACAACAAGAATTACGAAGCTGAAATTGTATCAACTCCCCGGGATAATGTAACAACCGGAGATAACAAAGTAAGGCTTAGGGTTAAAAACTTTACTGAGGGTGCCAAGGCTATAGGCCTATCAGGTTCCTTTAATGTATTGTTGCAGAAAAAAGAAAACGTTCTTGTAACAAAGAAAAGTTACTTAAACAGAAAAGACGGAAATGTTTATGTAAGTGTTTTAGAAAATGGAGTTAAAACACAAAAACAAATACAAATAGGAATTGAAGAGTCTTCAGCTACCGGTAATGTTGAAATAGTCAGCGGCCTTAAAGAGGGCGATCTGGTTATAGTAGATAAATAAAGGGGGTAAATGGTTTGCTGCTTATTGTTTTAAGAAAGATGCTCAGAAATAAATGGCTTGTTATTTGCCTCCTTATAGGTTCGATATTGGCAGTTGCTATGGTGAGCAGTATTCCTGAATATACTGATGCAATTTTTCAGAGAATGCTCATAAAAGATATGGAAAATTATCAGACCGAATCTAATACTTTTCCGGGCAAATATAACGTCAGAGTAAATTTGGCAAATTTTGATATGGAAGACAGAATTGCCGCATATACGGAAGTCTTTAAGGAAAAGGTACCAAGTATGGCAAAAGCATATGAAGTACCTATACAGACAACTAACATAAGAATTCAGACTATGAATATGAAAATTGCTCCTGAAGTGGCAGGCAGCAATGATAACCGTTCCAGAATGCTTACTTTGGATGGACTTTATGATGTGGAAAATCATGTAAAAATAATTAAGGGACGTATGTTTTCCACTGAACCTGTTAACGGAGCATATGAAGTAATAGTATCAGAGAAAGCTATGCAGGATTGGAATCTTCAATTGGATGAAACTTATATCATAACAGATCCGAAAGTAATAGATGCATTTGAAAGTATAGATAAACAGGTGCCAAAGATTAAGATCGTAGGTGTTTTCGGTATGAAAACATCAAATGATCCTTACTGGTCAAAAGGTCTGGATAATTTTACAAACAATTTTATTATGGATTATTCTTTATTCCATAAAGAGCTTGTTGATACAAACTTCAGATATGTTTATGTAGCAGAGTGGAACTATGCTTTTGATTATCATAAAATTTACAATAACAATTTAAAGAATATCATTGAACAGTATGACAGTCAAAACAACTGGGTTATGGAAAATTATAAGATGTCTACTACAATTACCATGCCTGTTGTCGATGATTTATTAAGGGATTATATAAATGAGGAAAAAAATCTTAAGATTACACTTCTGGTATTGCAGGTACCTATTCTTATAATGCTTGCATTCTATATATTTATGGTTTCACAGCTTATCATCGAGCATGACAAGAACGAAATTGCTGTTTTCAAAAGCCGTGGGGCAAGTAAAACACAAATATTTCTTACTTATTTGTTAGAGAGCATTATTCTCAGCGTAATCGCCCTAATAGTAGGGCCGCCCCTTGGATTGTTATTATGTAAAATTCTTGGATCTTCAAACGGCTTTTTGGAGTTTATTCAAAGAACCGGTATAAATGTTCACCTTAATGTTAATGCATATTTATATTCATTATGTGCAGTTGTGTTCTTTATAATAATGATGCTGATACCGGCAATAGTGTCTTCAAGAACAAATATCGTAGAACATAAGCGTAAAAAATCCGCTATAAGCAGACTTCCTGTATGGCAAAAGTATTTTATTGATATTATATTACTTGCTATATCAGGATATGGATTATATATTTACAAATTTAAGCAAAAAAGCATAAGTATCCCAGGCCTGGAAGACAACAGTATGGGGATGGACCCCGGCCTGTTTCTAATATGCACAATATTTATTATAGGATGCGGATTATTATTCCTCAGGCTTTATCCGTATTTGATTAGATTAATCTTTTGGATTGGCAGGAGGATCTGGACCCCTGTATTTTATGCTTCCTTTATACAGGTTGGAAGGTCCGGGGGCAAAGAACAGTTCATAATGCTCTTCCTTGTAATTACGCTTTCTGTTGGTATTTTTAGTGCAAATACAGCAAGAACTATCAATAATAATATAGAATCAAAAGAAAAGTATATGGTTGGAGCAGATATTGTAATGAGCGAGGAATGGGAAAGCAGCCTTTCTGATGCTGCGGTTGCTGCTCTTCAAAATGCTGAGTCTGAGAGTGATATAGCAGAAGCGATGTCTCAGGTATCAAGTTACCAGGAACCTCCTTTCACTCCATATACAAAACTTTCAGACATGGACGTGGTTACCAAGGTATACAGAGATGATACAATGACCGCTAAAGTAGGTAACAGTAGTGAATGGTTGACTCGAAAAGTTACGGTTATGGGTATTATTTCAGATGAGTTCGGTAAAGCTGCGTGGATGAGAAATGACTTGCTTCCGGTTCATTGGTACAATTATCTGAACCTTTTGGCAAGCAGTCCGGATGCGATGTTACTTTCTTCAAGCTTTAAAGAAAAGTACCCTAACATAGCAGAAGGGGATACAGTATATATACAGGTTAGTTCTCAATCTGATCCTGTTGTGGGAAGAGTAGTTGCTTTTGTGGATTATTGGCCGGGATTTAACCCGAAATCAGAAAAGCCTCCTCAACAGGAAACAGATACTAGAACCGGTCAACAAACAATGGTTGTAGAAAATCCCTATCTTATAGTAACAAACTATAGCTACCTGAAGGATTCAGTCATTGAACAGCTTCCATACCAAATATGGATGAAACGTAGTGACGGAGCTGATGTCCAGAAGGTATATGAAGAAATAGAAAAAATGAATGTAAATATTAATTTATGGAAGGATGTATCTGTAAATCTTGTTGAAAAGAAAAATGATCCTTCATTGATGGGAACTAACGGTTCTCTTACTCTCGGTTTCATAGTTACTTTAATAATAAGTTTCATAGGATTCTTAATATATTGGATTTTATCAATTAAAGGAAGGATATTGCAGTTTGGAATATTCAGAGCTATGGGTCTTACATTGAAAAAAGTTATAGGCATGCTTGTGTGCGAGCAGGTCTTGATTTCGGGTGTTGCATTATTCATGGGTATAACTATCGGAGGAATTACCAGCGAGTTGTTTGTACCGTTACTAAAAGTTATTTACAGCGCAACAGAGCAAATACTTCCGTTCAGCGTAGTTCGCTCTCCTGCTGATTATTTAAGAATATATACATTTGCCGGTTTAATGTTAATTTCAGGTCTGGCTGTGCTTATAGGCCTTGTTGCCAGGATTAATATTAATCAGGCATTAAAGCTCGGGGAGGATTAAAATATGGATCATATCATTACGTGTAAAGGTATATATCGTGATTTTCAATCCGGCAGAGAAGTGGTCCATGTACTTAAAAATGTAAGTATAGCCATACCAACCGGGAAGCTGACGATACTTAGAGGACGTTCTGGTTCTGGTAAAACAACTCTTTTGAATATACTTGGAGCACTTGATGAACCTACAGCAGGAGAAGTTACCTTCTTAGGGAATAAGATAACTCAAATCAGTCAAAGTAAAAAAGATAGTATTCGTAGAAAAGAAATGGGTTTTGTGTTTCAGTCAGTTGCGTTAATATCGCTTATGACTGCTTATGAAAATGTGGAATTTAGCCTTAGGGTAGCTTCCTTTGATCCAAAAAAGAGAAAAGCAAGAGCTGAAGAATGTTTAAACCTGGTAGGCCTTGGGAAGCGTATGAAGCATCGCCCCCATGAGTTGTCCGGAGGAGAACAGCAAAGAGTTGCCATTGCAAGGGCAATAGCTCACAGGCCAAAAATTCTCTTTGCAGATGAGCCCACAGGAGAACTTGATACTAAAATGGCAATACAGGTCATGGCTTTGTTCAGAAAGCTTGTTGAACAAGAAGGCATTACAATTTTAATGACAACTCATGATCCAAGCATGATGGAGCTTGCTGATCATGTATTTACCATGGAGGATGGTGAAATAGTTGATGAGCAGTGAAAGCAGGAGACCTATCATCGAATGCGAAAACCTAATGAAAATTTATAAAACCAGTGATATTGAGGTTGTAGCTTTACAAGGCCTTGATCTGACTGTCGAATCAGGAGAAATGATGGCTATAATTGGAAATAGCGGAAGCGGTAAAACTACGCTGCTCAACATGCTTGGAGGACTTGACAGGCCATCTGCCGGAAAACTTATAATAGACGGCAAGGACATATTTAAATTTAATGACAAACAACTGGTAAAGTATAAAAGAGAGACGGTAGGATTTGTATGGCAGAATAATGCGAGAAATCTTATACCTTACCTTACAGCAATAGAAAATGTGGAACTCCCCATGGTTTTTTCCAAAGCTTCAAAAAGAAGAGAGCGTGCGAAAGAACTATTGGAAATGGTAGGCCTTTCGCACAGGATGAACAATAAATTAGGCCAGCTTTCAGGGGGTGAACAACAGCGTATAGCAATAGCCATAGCATTAGCGAATAATCCGGTGCTTTTGCTGGCTGATGAACCTACAGGATCTGTTGATACAAAAACAGCCGCTATGATTTTAGATATATTCAGGAGCTTTAACAAAAATCTGGGCCTTACCATAATCATAGTTACTCATGACAGGCAGCTTTCAAAGAAAGTTGACAGAGTGGTAGCTATAAGAGACGGAAGAACTAGCAGCGAATTTATCAGAAAGATATCTTACGCAGATAAGCTTGCGGAAGTAGGCTCTATAGAAGATGATACCCAGGAGGAATACGCTGTTGTCGATAGAGCAGGGCGTTTACAGATACCCCATGAATATTTGGAGGCATTGGGCCTTAAAGGCAAGGATAAAGTAAAAGTTGAACTTGATGGTAAAAAGATAATTTTAGTACCTCCGGAAATGGATAATGCCGCAGAGGGATAACCTATAACCGTATTAAGGAGTAGTCAAATGGAAAAGTTAATTATTAACAGGAAAAAAGTTAAGACATTTATTCGACCATTTTTGGTTATGGCAAGTAGCATATTACTTGCAGTTTCAACCACCGGCTGCTATCTTTATCCAACGGTTGAAAAGGTTGAAGTGCCTGAACTTAAAAAATTAGAAGCAAAACAGTATGTACATACGGAAATAAAAAAACAATCTATAGAAAAAATGTATTCCTTTAAAGCAAATTTTGTGCCTGTGAAATATGAGGATGTTTTCTACAAGTACAGCAATATGAAAGTTGGAGATGTTCTCGTATATCAGGGTGACTATGTGAATCAGGGCGATAAGCTGGTGATAGCTGATACAACGGAAACTGAGAAAAAAATAAAGAAAGCTGACGTTGAAATCAAAAAAGCAAATATGGAACTTGCGCAGTTAAAGGCAAAAAACGCTAGCCCTTTTGAGATTCAGATGAAAGAAATTGATATACAGATGAAAGAGAATCAAAAGGAAATATATCAAAGAGACATTGACAGAGCTGTTTTATATGCACCGATTAGCGGAAGAGTAGTGTATGCAGACCATACGCTCGATAAAGGTAAATCCTTCCCTGTAAATAAACCAATTGTCAGGATAGCTGATGAGAGTGAGCTTTTACTTGAATATACTATGGATATGGAAAATGATGTGGATATTGCAGCTCAATCTGTACTGAAAGTAGGAATGAAAGCTCAGGTTATTATAAACTCAAAAGTGTATGAGGGAGAAGTAGTAATGACACCTGCAATTGCAAGTGCCAATAAAGATCCGATAAATGTTGATGCATTGAGAATAAAAGTGAATAATCCTGATGAACAGGTAAAGTGCGGACAGTTAGCTGAGGTTAATATATTGCTCCAGCGAAAAGATAATGTTATTGTTATAAATAAAGCGTTAATAAACAAATTTGGACTGAAAAAATATGTAAATATATATAAGGATGACGGTACATTAGAACAAAGAATTATAGAAACAGGACTGGATAACGGTACCGAAGTGGAAGTTGTATCGGGACTAAATGAAGGGGATAAGGTAGTATTAAATGCAAAATAGTTAGTAAAAATAATAATAGCAGAGTAAATTGATTGATAATGGAGGAAATTAGCATGAGTAAAGATAATTACGATGGTTGGAAAGTAATTGATACCGTTGCCAATGATATCGAATTTTCAATGATAGAAGCTCTGCTGAAATCTGCTGAAATACCGGCAATTAGAAGAATACATGGGGCCAATGATTTTTTGGAAATCATTATCGGTACTCCTCTGACAGGCATAGATGTTCTGGTTCCTGAAGATAAATATGATGAAGCAGTCAAGCTTCTCGAAGCACCACCACTGGCTGATGAACAGTATATTGAGGAATAGAAACTTACGATAGAAACTTACGATGAAAAATTGCATTCAATAACAATGTATTGAATGCAATTTTTTTTTAATAATCCGGGACAGTTCTCAATTATTTTAATACTTCAATACGTTGTAAACAGGGTTCCTCCAGCATAAAATCATGTATTGAGATGTGTTTTTTTTGAGAAAGTTGAGAACTGTCCCCAATTTTTCTCAATTTTAATTCTTGCAGAAAATTGAGAACTGTCCCTGCTTTCAATTCGGGAATAAAACATATGAATATAAAATATATGTTTTTTTGCCTTATTATAGTATAATATAAATAAATATGTCGTAACATATCAAATTAACTCCGGTAATTGTGTAAAGGAGATGGTATAGATGACGGCAAAAAACAGAGTTGAGGTAAGAATTGCAGGGAAAGAATATACCCTGGTGGGAACCGAAAGTGACGAATATATGCAGAGAATTGCCCTCTATGTAGACAAAAAGATGGCAGAGATTCAAAACCTGAATAAAAAGCTCAGTACAAACGCTGTATCGGTTTTGACATCGATAAACATTACGGACGAATTGATAAAGGCAAAAGAGATGATTGCAAAACTTGAGACTGAGCTGGTAGAATTAAAACGGGAGTTGGAGCAATATTGCGATGAAAATGAAAGACTGCTTGAGGAGAATGCTCAACTTTCAAAAGAAAATACCTCACTTCAAATGGATCTTGTGAAAAAAGAAGCGGAGTTGAATGAAACCAGAAATGTATTGGACAGGTCAGTAAAATAAAGCTGACATTAACATAAGGACACACGTTTGGAGGATGCAGTCTCTTGAAAATGATATTCATTTTTCTGGATGGTTTCGGTTTGGGCAGCGATGATCCTGAAATAAATCCTTTAAAAAAAATACCGACGCCAAACTTGGATATGATATTCAAACGCTTTGGATTTATTAAAACGGATTGTTCACTGGGAGTTCCTGGACTGCCTCAGAGCGCAACTGGGCAAACAGCCATCTTTACAGGCACAAATGCACCGGAGATAGTAGGCAGGCATATTAGCGGACAGCCTACAATTAGTCTTAGAAAAATCATAAATAATAATAATCTCTTTAAAGAACTGCAGTCACTTGGCTTAAAAGTAGCTAATGCCAATGTCTATAGAGATGATTATCTGAAAAAGATGCTTGACCCGTCTGATAAAGAAGTCAAACCTTCCGTCACATCTGTTATGACTATGTCCGCAGGTATAAATTTTAAGAATGTTGATGATTATATTAATAATGAAGGAATTTATCATGATATTACAGGAGAAGTTCTTATCGAAAACGGTTATAACGTGGAACCTTCTACTCCTGAGCGTACAGCGGATATATTGTGTAATATAAGTGAAAAGTATGATTTTACTCTGTTTGAACATTTCATGAGTGATATAATAGGGCATAAGGCAGATATGGACAAAGCAAAGAAAGAAATTCAGCTGATCGATCGTTTTCTTGGAGAATTATTCAGAAAGATAGATTTAAGCAGGTTTGTTGTTGTTATTACCAGTGACCATGGAAATATTGAGGACATGTCCGTAAGGACTCATACCATGAACAAGGTTCCTACTGTTGTGGCCGGAGCTGTTCCTGAAGGTTATAAAATTCGTGTAAATTCTCTTGTGGATATCATGCCGATGGTTGTAGGAATGTTTAAGTATAGCAGAAAGCAGGGAATGCAATAATGAATAAGGAAATCGAACTTTTGGCTCCTGCAGGAGACTGGGATTCATTCATAGCGGCTGTAGAAAACGGGGCAGATGCGGTATACCTTGGAGGAAAACTGTTTAATGCAAGACAGTCGGCGTCTAATTTTGATATGCCGCAATTAAAAAAGGCCCTTGATTATGCCCATGTACGTGGGGTAAAAGTATATCTTACAATGAATACACTGATAGCAGATCATGAAATGCAGGAAGCTTTGGAATTTGCAGGTGAAGCATGTCATGCAGGCATAGATGCAATAATAGTGCAGGATATAGGATTAGCCTCATGTTTACATAAATTATTACCTGATTTGCAATTGCATGCAAGCACTCAAATGACTGTGTATAATATTGAAGGGGTCCGCGTTTTACAAAACAGCGGATTTCGCAGGATAGTGCTTGCAAGGGAACTTATGCTGGATGAAATCCGCGATATAACGAAGAATACTGACGCTGAAATAGAAATATTTGTGCATGGGGCATTATGTGTCTGCTATTCCGGGCAATGCCTTATGAGCAGCATAATTGGTGGTAGAAGCGGTAACAGGGGCAGATGTGCACAGCCATGCAGGCTTCCTTATCAGTTGGAACGCATAGACAGTTATTATGAAAGCAGGCATAATGAATTATCGCATAATACCATTGAAAGCAGAAAAACAGTAATGCAAAATAACAGGCAGGAAGGACGATATCTTCTCAGCCCAAAGGATATATGTACCCTTGACATACTGGAAGATGTAATTTCAAGTGGTGTAAAATCCTTAAAGATAGAAGGAAGGATGAAAAATCCTGAATATGTTGCAGTTGTGGTGGGAACATACAGAAAATATTTGGATATGTTCAAAAACCCAAAGGAGCAGACCGCAGGGCAAGTATCTGAAAGAATCCCTTTACCAGATAGTAAGAAATTAGTATCAGAAAAGGATATGGAAAACATAACCCAGATTTTTAACAGGGGAGGTTTCTCATACGGATATCTTAAAGGCAAAACCGGCAGAAGCATGATGTCCTATGAAAAGCCAAAGAATTGGGGAATATACATTGGTAAGATTACTGGTTTCAACAAAAAATCAGGATATATAAAATTTACTCTTGAAAATGAGTTATGTGTTGGTGACGGTATAGAAATATGGAACGGTGAAAATGAAAGCCCGGGCACAGTGATAAGCAGTATTAAGGTTGAGGGTAAAAATGTCCGGTGTGCAGGCAAAGGTACTGTTGCTGAAGTCGGAAGACTTAAAGGAAGAATTTCTGCTGGTGACAAGATATACAGAACATCAAGTAAAAAGCTGATTGAAGAAGCGGCAAGGACATATTCGGGGAAATACTTCAGGAAAGTCCCATTGAAGTGCAATATAAGGATAAGGGAAAATGAACCTTTACTATTGCATATATATGATGACCAGGGAAATGAAACTTTTATTCAGGGTGAAGTCAATGCTCAAAGAGCTTTAAGACAGCCTATTACAAGAGAACGTATATGTGACCAGATGAATAAAACAGGGAATACTCCCTTTTATTTTTCTGATATAAATATTGATATTGAAGGCGAAGTTGCTCTTCCTGTAAGTGAAATTAATGCGGTAAGGCGTAAAGCGCTTGAGAATGTTGAAAGGATAAGAATTGAGAACTATAGCTCCAAATGTGCTAAAACAATTTATGCCTTTGATAAAAAATCAATTCTGAATAATGAAGGCAATACCGATGAAAATATAAAAATTTTAAATCCTCAGCTCTCATTATTTTTCTATAATCCGACGGAGGATTTGAATTACGGAAAGATAAAAGCGGACAGAGTATATCTGCCATTTACTTTTTTTATGCAAAAAGAAGCTGCAAAGATTGCAGACTCATTCAGGCAAAGGGGTATTCAGGTATATGCGTCTATTCCGTCAATTACCCGGGGCAATATGGATTCAGTTATAAAAAAGCATATAAAACAGGTCATGTCCACAGGAATAGACGGAGTGATGATTGGAAATATCGGGAACTTGGAGTATGTAAAGGATTTTAATATTGCAATAGAAGGAGATTATTCATTAAATATATATAACAGCTGCAGTTTAGATAGATTGCACAATATGGGACTGTCGGGGACTACAATATCTCCTGAATTAAGTATATCTGAGATAAGAAATCTTGATAGAATTGATGGCTTCTTAACAGAATCGATTATTTATGGCAGAATTCCCCTGATGGTAAGTGAATATTGCGTAGTAGGGAGCGTATGCGGAGAATTTGATAAGAACAATAAATGCAAAGGTGTCTGTGCAAAGGACAAGTTTGTATTAAAAGACAGAAAGGGTATTACTTTCCCTGTCTTGTGTGATAATATAGACTGCAGAAGCATGATTTTTAATTCAAATGTAATTTACATGGCAGATAAGCTGGACATGCTGAAGGAAGGAGGTATAAATGTATTCAGGATGAATATTGTTGATGAAAATCCGCAAGATATAATAGAACTGTCGCAGATGCACTATCAGCTTTTGCAGTATGGTGCTGATGCATTGAATGAGTTTGGGAAATTACAACAAAGAATAAAGGAAAAAGGCTTTACCAGAGGACACTACTTTAGAGGAGTATAGGTAGTTGAGAATTTACAGATGAGAACAATAAGTTCAAAGTTCATAGTTGGTAATAAAGTGAGAGGTATAGGAGAGAGAACTTATTTAATACCTTATATATGAATCTGGATAAACGGAGGTCAAAATGGTAGAGAATGTTGAGGTTTATATTGAATTATGCAGAGAAGGAGCTATAATTCCTACTTATGCAAATATTGGCGATGCAGGTATGGATGTATATGCGGCAGAGGAGGTAACAATATGTCCCGGACAGACAGTAATTGTACCAACGGGAATAAAGCTGGCTATACCTGTGGGATATGAAATACAAGTCAGACCTAGAAGCGGTATATCTTTAAATACTCCCTTAAGATTATCGAATTCACCCGGAACAATAGATGCGGGCTACAGGGGAGAACTTGGAATACTTATAACCAATGAATCACATTTATGCGAACAATCTGCAGAGACATTTACGCTGTCAACTAAAGGAAACAAAAAGGGTACATATATCATAAAAAAAGGCGACCGTATTGCACAAATCGTATTGCAAAAAGTGCCGGTTATAAAATTTAAAGTCGTAGACTCAGTAGATAATATCGGTGAAGACAGAGGAGGCGGTTTTGGATCGACAGGAGTAAAATAAGCATAGAAACAGATGAACCGGTTTCATCAGCAGATGATAATAAGGTAAATAATAATTTAAAAATATGGAGGTACATGGGACTGGCTGAACTGATGGGAATACTGCAGTTTAAAAAGATGCATTTCAGCAGGGTTGACAGCCTTGAAGATGTGTTTGAAGGCAAGCTCCCTGAATCCTTTTATTATAATTGGTCTGAAGAGGCTAAAGAGTTTTATGCCAGAAGGCATGAGGAAGGTAAACGAAATACTTTTGTAAGCTGCTGGAGTATGGGGGATAATGAATCATATGCGATGTGGCAGATATATGCAGGCAAAAATGACGGTGTTGCTATATGCACGACAGTGGATAAGCTGAGGAAAAGCCTTGAGCCGGTCGGGTATGATATAGATATTAGAAGAATCAATTATATAGATTACTGTAAATTAAGAAACAAAGTGTTTGATTTTACAGATGAACAGAAAAGGCTGCTTAATGAAAGCTTTTATTCCTGTAAATCCATTCAATATGAATATGAGAAGGAAATAAGAGTTATCATCAACTGTTATAAGGAACAATCGGAATTTATCAATGTGCCTGTTGATCTTAATTTGATGATACAAGCCATATATATAAACCCCTTTGCACATGAATGGTTCATAAAATTAATAAGAGCAGTGGTGGACAATTATGGACTGTCTGAAAAACCTGTATTGCATTCCAATATCGAAGTAAAAAAGAAGTAAATAGATAGAATGGAAAAGAACTAGTCAAAGGTATACGCAACATGTACAGTATATGCTGTATGTCAAGTATACAGATGACTAGTTTTTTTATTGATGATTTATGCGTACGGAAATCTGGGCAATATGTATACTATTTTATTACAATACTTAAATTAAATGGATAAATTAGATTTTTAATTTATTAATTACTTCTGGAAAAAGTAAGGTTAACTTATATGAAAAACCTATATTTATAGGGATGAATGATGAAATCATATGTAATATTGTGTTGATAAATTTGATGATTAGTATTCAATTATAGATTATTAAGTAAACTTCCTTTAAATATAGTGACAACATATATATTTTCAGCATACATATTGGTACTATGTGCATTTTACTGCCAAGTACCCAATAAACTTTTCGCAATTATTATCAATTTGCTACATTTATGTACTTAAATACAAATAATATAATTTTAATCTTATCAAGTATGTGTAAAATTGTTGTGAATCATATGGAAATTTGTAGAAAATTTCTGTTTTACAAAATGTATAGCAATATGTATAATCATAAACCGTGGGAAGCAGGTACAGAAATATACAGTTACGGAAATATTATATATACCAAATTGTAACTTCTGGAAAGGATGATCACAATGGAACTGAAGCAGTATTTAAACATTATAAAAAGAAGAATCTTGTTGGTCATATTAATTCCGATAATTTTAGGATCTGTAGCGGCATATTTGAGCTATAACGTAATGACACCTCAGTATAGATCCTATACTACTTTATATGTAATAAATAAAAATATGAGCAGCCAATTACCGGTTCAATATAGTGAGTTAATGACAGGAAGCGCCCTGGTAAAGGATTATAGAGAATTGGTAAAAAGCAAGCTGATTACAACAGCTGTTATTGAAGAATTGGGGTTAAAAGGAATTTCAGCTTCCCATCTGGCAGGAATGATAGATGTATCCCTTAAAAATGATACAAGGATAATTCAGATAAGTGTATCGGATACAAATCCTACCCGTGCAAAGAATATAGCGAATAAAATTGCTGAAGTATTTAAAAGTAAAGTAGTTGAACTGATGAAAGCAGATAATGTTGAGATTATAGATTACGCTCAACAACCTAAAGCACCTTATAGTCCAAACCATTACAATAATATAGGTATAGCTTTGATTGTTGGAATAATACTTGGCATAGGCATGGCATTTCTGCTTGAATATTTTGACGATCGTATAAGGACAGCGGAGGATGTTGAAAAACGGCTGGAACTCACGGTCCTGGCAACAATACCGGTATTCAGCTTAAAATAAGGAGGTTTTAAATGTATAAATCATTTTGTACTATTGAGGACAAATTAAATATTCCGGTAGAAGAAGCATACAGGGTATTAAGAACCAATATTCAGTTTTGCGGTGTTGGAAGCAGGTTAAAGACCGTTGCTGTAGTGAGCAGCAACTCCGGAGACGGTAAAACGGCGACTGCCTTAAACCTGGCTATCTCCATGGCTAAATCAGGGGAAAGGACACTGCTGGTTGATGCAGATATGCATAAATCCGACAGGGTAAAAAACATACATGGCAGCATGGCAAAAGGTTTATCCCATTATTTAATGGGCAATGCGGAACTTAATGAAATCATAAGTGACACAAATATAAAAAATCTTTACTTTATTACAAATGGTCCTGATCTGCCGAATGCTGCTGAGCTGATATGCTCATCAAAATTTAATCAGTTTATAGATGAAACTTGCAGGGAATTTAATATGGTAATTTTTGACACTCCTCCATTGAGAAGTGCAATAGACAGCGCACTAATTTCATCAAAGGTAGACGGGACACTGATAGTAATTAAATCTAAAACACCCTATGATCATAATCTCATTAGGTTAAAAAACCAATTGTTAAAAGCAAATGCCCGGATATTGGGAGTAGTTTTAAACAAGATACCAAAGCGGGAATATAAAAAATACTATGACAGTACATATAAAAGAAGAAAAAGAAAAAAGAAAATAGATTTTGATGAAAACAGCGCTTTTGATAAAAAGGCGATTGCTACATAATTAATATGCACTGTATATATGTTCCAAAAAATAGTCACACCATATATTCAAATTTGAAGTTTGAGCAAACTTAGGAGTAGATGCTGATGTTTAGTTTCAATACATATAGTAAATGGCATGCATTGTTTGTTCATACAGGAGAAGAAGATAATGTTAAAGAAAGAATTCATTATCGTTTCGGAGAAGATGAACTTGCAGCTTTAGTACCAAAGAGAAGAATGCGTGAGAGAAAAAACGGAAACTGGAGCTATAGGACAAGGACTCTGTTTCCAGGCTATGTCTTAATAAACGGAAATATTAATGAAGAGCAGTACTATAAAGTAAAAGAGATACCTGGAGTAATAACCTTTATAAAAGACAAAAACGGTCCTCTTCCTGTAGATGAGAGTGAAATAAACCTGCTATTGAGATTTATGAAGGGAAAGGAAATAATAGAAAGCTCACGAGTCCTTATGGAAGGAAGCAAAATTATCGTAACTGAAGGGCCTTTGTACGGAATGGAAGGATTAATTCAGTCAATAGACAAACGTAAAGGAAGAGCAAAAGTAAGGATAAATTTTATTGGACAACCCAGAGTGGTTGAACTTAGTGTATCTATATTTAATACAGCATAGGTTAACTGCAAAAAGTTTATAGCATTACGCACACAGTCCTGAAGTAATATCAGTTGAGTCAATTCTTTAAAAAATCGGATACTCTTACCTATGTTTCGGCTGGGGCAAGTGTTGAAGAGGTAATATCACATGTAAATCATAGCGGAAGTACAACTTGTACTATCCGTTTAAAGCCATGGGCATTTTTGGTAATAATTTCAGAGTCTCAATAAATTTAATAATTTCTAAAGTAAAAATCACTATCATAAAAAAAAACAGGTAAAGGAGATTTTATGATTTTATTGGATAGTACAAAGACGGAATACATGCGTTTAAAAAGCGAAATAAACGAAGATATAATTGACGTGCTGGAAAGCGGAAAATACACCGGCGGGGACAAAACTATTGAATTTGAGCATAGCTTTGCTGAATACCTGAATGTAAAATATGCCGTTTCATGCGCTAATGGTATTGATGCGCTGGTTTTGGCGCTTAGAGCTGCCGGAGTAGGCAGAGGAGATGAAGTAATAACTACACCATGGGGACCTGCGAATATTCTTGAAGCGATAATCAGAGTTGAAGCTGTCCCTGTATTTGCAGATATAGATAAAAATACATGCAATATCGATCCGGCTTGTATTGAAGAAAAGATCACTGGTGCATCTAAAGCAATATTATGTGTTCATATGTTCGGGCAGCCTTGTGATATGAAATCAATAAAGGAATTGGCTGATAAATACAAATTATATGTAATAGAGGATGCGAGCCAGGCTATCGGTGCAGAATACAACGGTAGAAAAACCGGATCAATAGGTGATATGGCATGCTTTTCATTTTCGGAAGACAGCAATCTATGCTGCTGTGGAAGCGGGGGCATGGTTACAACCAATAACGGAAGGCTTGCTGCCGTATTATCAGATTTAAAAGGCGGTAAAAGCAGGTGGAAAGGTAAACAAGCTGTGAGATATATAAATAAAAACATGAAAGAGCGTGATATTACGGATAAAAAGATAAACATAGACATTAATTATGTTAACTGTTCGTCAGAATACACCTCAAAACTGGACGAGCTTCAGGCAGCTATTTTATTGATTAAGCTCAGGTATCTTGACGGCTGGAATGAAAAAAGAATCAGAACTGCAGAATATTATTCCCGGGAACTGGCTGGCTGGGGGATGACAACTGATGTAAACAATAAGAAAACCAGGAATATCTATTGTAAATATGTATTGAATAGTGAAAGAAGAGATGAGTATATCCTATATCTTAATTCAATGGGAATTGAAGCAAAAGTATGCTATCCTTTGCCTCTTCATCTTCAAAGGTTATCAAAAGATTTTGGATGGAGAAAAGGTGATTTCCCCATTGCCGAACTTAGAGCAAAGACATCATTTCAAATCCCTGTAAATGGTGAGTTAACACCTTATCAGAAGGAATATATAGTTAAAGCAATTCGGGGTTTTTACGAGGAACCGCAGGTTATTAATATAACGATATAAATTCATTGTAAATGGAAGGAAGCGATATGTACAGTAAATATATAAAAAGAATATTGGATGTGTTCTTTTCTATAATATTTTTACCTTTTTTTCTTATACTGCTGGTCTTCATATTTCCGGCTGTAAAGTTGGATGATAAGGGACCGGTTTTTTACTGCAGCAGAAGGATAGGAAGGAACGGACGGATTTTTAAAATGTACAAATTCAGGACAATGGTTGTAAATGCGCCGGACATCAGGAGAGAAGACGGATCCACCTGGAATTCAGATGATGACCCGCGTTTGACACGTATCGGAAGAATATTGAGAAAGCTTAGTATCGATGAGATTCCACAAATAATAAATATAATCAAGGGTGACATGAGTTTTATCGGGCCTCGTCCTGATTTGCCCGATCAGTTGGATAATTATACTGAAGACGAAAAAGACAAACTCAAAGTACGCCCGGGAATAAGCGGATATAATCAGGCATTCTTCAGAAATTCCGTTCCGGCAAAACAAAGGTTTATTAATGATGTATTTTATGTTAACAATTTAACATTTAAATTAGATCTGAAAATAGTTTTAGCTACTTTTAAAGCAGTGCTGAGCCATGAAAATGTTTATGTAAAAAGCGATAATGTAAGTCATGAGATAAATTAAACTTAGATTAATTATTGTCAGTAGGGGGAAGCATAGTTGATTATCGGCGAAAAAATAATTCTTCGTGCATTGAACCGTTCTGATGCGGATAAAATTCTTAAATGGTGTAATGATCCTGAGATAAAACACCTTACAGGAACATTATTCCCGGTTTCGGATATAGAGCATGAAAAGTGGTTTCAGAATAAAATTTCAGATCCCATTAACAAGATGTTTGGAATAGAAGACCTGAATAAAAACTTTATCGGAATAATCGGAATAAAAAATGTAGACTTAATAAACCGCAGCGGAGAATTGTATATTTACATCGGAGAAAAGGAATTCTGGGGAAAAGGATATGGAAGCGATGCCATAAGGACATTTGTTTCCTTTTGCCTGAATGAAATGAACATGCATAAGATTTATCTTTCCGTATTCAGCTATAACAAAAGAGCCATACGTTCATATGAAAAATCCGGATTTAAGACGGAAGGAGTTCTAAAAGATGCAATATTCAAAGGCGGCCGCTATCATGACAAGCTGATTATGGGCATCATTAATCAAAATGAATTGAAATGTAACATTGATAAGCATCAGGAAGGATAATCGTATATGAAGAAAAAGAAGATAATGATAATCGGAGCGGGGATACTTCAAGTTCCTGCTATAACTAAGAGTAAAGAACTTGGCCATTATGTGATTGCCATAGACGCTAACAGCAATGCGCCAGGTTTTAGATATGCTGATGAGAGTTATGTTATAAGTACAATAGATATAAATTCAGCTGTCAGGAAGGCATCAGAACTTAACATTGACGGAGTTATGACCATTGCCACTGATATGCCGATGCGTACTGTTGCGGCTATAGGAGAAGAGCTTGGTTTAAATACTATTTCCATGAAAACAGCTTTAACAGCAACTAATAAGGCATTAATGCGTGATGCCTTACGTTTTGAAGGAGTTCCCATACCACATTATAGAGTTGTCAGTTCTTATGATGAGTTTAGCAGGTGTATTAGTGAATATGCCGGCAGATTTATTGTCAAGCCGGCAGATAGTTCCGGAAGCAGAGGAATTTTTCTGATGAATAGAAGAAGCAATCCTCAGAATGTATACAATTATTGCAAGCAATTCACCGCTTCCGGACAGATTGTTATAGAAGATTATATGGAAGGACCCGAAGTTAGCGTTGAAACTATAACATATAACGGTAAAACTGAAGTAATTGCAATAACAGACAAACTCACTACCGGATCCCCTCATTTTGTAGAAATGGGGCATACAATACCATCATCCCTGCCATTTGATGTTAAAGAAGAAATCAAACGGGTTGCGTTGATGGCTGTTAAAGCGGTAGGAATAGATAAAGGGCCGTCCCATACTGAAATAAAAGTAACCAGGGAAGGCCCCAAGATTGTAGAAATAGGCGCACGTCTTGGAGGAGATAACATTACGACTCATCTTGTTCCTCTTGCTACAGGTGTGGATATGGTTAAATGCAGTATACAGATAGCACTTGGTGAAGCACCGGACCTGGAAGTCAGGCTTAATAAGTCATCGGCAATTCGGTATATAAGAAGCAATAAAGGGATACTGGGTGAAATATTGGGAGAAAAAGAAGCAGCCAATGTTCCGGGAGTTAAAGAGGTTAATATATTGGTGCGCCCCGGGGATTTGCTAAAGCCTGTAAAAAGCAGCATTGACAGGATAGGTTACATAATTGCACAGGCAGATAAGCCGGAGGACGCTATATTTGCATGTGAAAGTGCCTTAAAAAAGATAAATATAAAAACTGCGTAACAATGTCGTGTTTAACAGATTATTTAACGGAGAGGAAATTATTATGTCGGATAATATAAAAAATTCTTTTATTCCTTATTGTCTTCCTGATATATCAGAGGGCGAGATAGAAAATGTTGTAGAAACCTTAAAGTCAGGATGGCTTGCAAAAGGACCCCAAACTATCAAATTCGAAAAAATGTTTGCGGATTATATCGGCGTAAAACATGCTATAGCTATGAATTCCTGTACCGCAGCTCTTCATATTGCGTTGCTGACAGCAGGTGTGGGACCCGGAGATGAAGTGATTACCACACCAATGACTTTTGCTGCCTCCGCAAATACTATTATACATTGCGGTGCAAAACCGGTATTTGTGGATATAGATCCTGTTACCGCATGTATAGATCCTGACAAAATTGAGAAGAAAATAACTTCAAAAACTAAAGCTATAGTTCCTGTGCATTATTCCGGACAGGCATGTGATCTTGACAGAATTTATCAGATTGCAGATAAATATGGCTTGTTTGTGTCAGAGGATGCGGCACATGCTTTATATACGCGTTATAATGGGAGACTCATAGGCAACAAATGCAGGGATACGGCATCTTTTAGTTTCTATGCCTCTAAAAATTTATGCACAGGTGAGGGCGGGATGCTGGTGACTGACAGAGATGATATAGCTGATAAAGCCAGGGTTCTGGTAACTCATGGAATGACTCGGAATGCCTGGAATCGCTATGCCAAGGGTGGGTCATGGAAATACGATATCGAATATCCGGGATTTAAATACAATATGTCAGATATTCAGGCTGCATTAGGAATAAAGCAGTTAGAAAAGCTTGATGCAATGCAAAAAAGGCGGGAAGAGATTGCCTCTATGTATAATGATGCATTTAAAAATAATACTGCTCTTGAAATTCCCAAGATAGCAGAAAGTACAACTACTCACTCATGGCATCTATATATAATACGGCTTAGGGAAGGAAAACTTAGCATAGACAGAGATACTTTCATACAGGAATTGAATGCGCGCAATATAGGAACCAGTGTTCATTTCATACCTGTACATCTAATGAGCACATACCGTAAGAGTTTTGATTACAAGCCGGGGGATTTGCCGGTAGCTGAACAATGGTTCAAAAATATCATATCATTGCCTTTATATCCAACTATGACTGACGATAATGTTTACTCAGTGATAGAGGCAGTGAAAGAGATTACGGATAGTTTCAGAATAGGGGCAATAGCATGAGAGTTATACTTATGACATCATTCTACCCTCCAGAGATAGCCGCAAGCATATATTTAGTTGCAAATCTTGCGGAGGATTTAGCCTGTAAGGGTTTTAAGGTTGATGTAGTTACAACTATGCCGATTCGCGGGGTAGATAAGGATACTATAGATGAATATAAAAATAAAAAGACAGAGATATTATATGGAGGCAATTTAACCATTCATCGTGTAAATATAGGCATTTCAGACAATGGTTCATTCATAAAAAGAGCTTTGCGCAGCTTATTGGTAACATGGAAATTATTTTTCAAAGGAATAACCATTAAAGGAGATCTTATTTTCTGTTATTCTACACCTCCGACTCTTGGCATTGCCGCAATTTTAGCAGGAAAAATAAAGAGAATAAAGGTAATTTATAATCTGCAGGATATATTCCCTGATTCACTCATAAATACAGGTAAAATCGAAAAAGGGCCTTTACTGAAATTAGGGCGTTTATTAGAAAAGGCATCCTATAAGGGCAGCGATAAAATAGTGGTAATATCAAAGGATTTTAAGCGTATTATTATGGAACGGGGCGTTCATGAAAATAAAATTGACCTGATTTACAACTGGGTAGATGAGAATGAGGTAGTACCTGTTCCAAGGGAACAAAATATATTGATACCGCGCTATAATCTGCCAAAGGACGCTTTTTATATAACATATTGCGGAAATACAGGTTTTACTCAAAACCTCGAACTTCTTATAGATGTTGCAAAGTCCCTGGAAAATTTGATGGATTTTAAATTTGTAATACTGGGCGATGGGGCAAATAAATCTAATTTAATAAATTATGCACGAGACAAAGATGCCGGCAATGTTATTTTTCTGCCCTTTCAGCCTTATGAAGAAATATCACATGTTTTCAGCCTTGGAGATGTGGGTGTTATCATATCCAAAAAAGGTATAGGTGGTAATTCCTTTCCAAGTAAAACCTGGAGTATTATGTCAGCTGCCAGGCCTGTGCTTGCTTCATTTGATGAAGACAGTGAATTGTGCGAAATAATTAATAATGCGCAATGCGGGAGATGTGTACCTCCTGAGGATTTTAATGCTCTCAGAAAGGCAGTGCTCTACTTTTATTATAACAGGCAAAATATTGACGCAATTGGTTTAAACGGCCGCAAGTATATATTAAACAATCTTTCAAGAAAAGCCGGGACAGAGAAGTATTACAAAATATTAAAGAATGCGTGCAATGAAGATAATCATAAGATTAAGTCCATTTGATATGAAAAATACACAGATTGACAAAGAAGGGTTGATATTTATGCGTATTTGTATGCTGGTCACCAGTAATGTTATAAAAGATCCAAGAGTGCAAAGGGAAGCGAAACTTGCACATGATAATGGTTTTGAAGTGTTTGTACTGGGAAGGCGTGACAGAAAATTCAATCAGAATCTGCTGGAACAACTTCCATATAAGGTGATATTAGCTGATGTAAACAGAAATGATAATGATAACGTAATAAAAAGAATTTTTGAAAGATTATCAATAGGTTTTAGTTTTGTGGCAAAGTGCATAAAATTGCGTCCTGATATAATTCATGCAAATGATTTTGATACATTGCCTTTTGCCTTCATAGCGTCATTATTTACCTGCTCAAAAATAGTATATGATTCACATGAAATATATACCGAGAACTGCGGTTTAGCAAAACGAAAACTGCTTAAAAAAATTATTAAACTGTTTGAGAAATTTTTAATAAAAAAGTCCCATATGGTTGTTTCTGTAAGCAATGCAGCCGCAAAGAAGCTTTCTGAAATGTATGGCATTGAAGAGCCTTTGGTAGTTACCAACTGTTCATACAGTGCACAAATAAAACAGCCGGTGATAAAAAATAACAAATTTGAGGTTCTGTATCATGGCATATTTGGTGAAGGCAGGGGCTATGAGGAGTTTGTTGAATCTGCTGAATATCTTCCTGATGATATAAGTTTAGTTGTAAGAGGATACGGACCTATAGAACAAAAGCTTCATGCCATCGCTGAAAATGAAAAGATACGGGACAAAGTGATTTTTGCTAAACCGGTGGAAATTAATGAGCTGATTAAGTGCGCGGCAAAATCTCATGTGGGTGTTGTTCTGACGAAACCGGTTAGCATAAATTTTGAGTATACAGTGTCAAATAAACTTTTTGAATATATACAGGCGGGAATCCCCCTTATATTATCCGGAGTAAAAGAACATCGTTATCTGGTTGAAAAGTATGGAATAGGAATAATAATCGATAAAGTTGAACCGAAGTGTATAGCTGAAGCAATAATGAAGCTATACAATGACCCGATGTTATATGAAAAGTTACGCAATAATGTATTGAATGCAGCAAAGATTTTTAAATGGGAAACAGAAGGTATGAAACTTATAAAAGTTTATAACCGGTTATTACATGCAGGATAACAGCTGTTAATGATTAAATAAATTGCTTTAAATCGGGAGTTATAATATGAGTAAGTGTTTGATACTATTGACATATCTCTATCCTTTCGATAAGAGCGAACCGTTTCTTGAGAATGAGATTAAATATTTGGATAAATTCGATCATATTTATATTGTACCATGCAGCCTGAAAAAAGAATGCAAACAGACAAGGAATTTACCTAATGATAAATACGAAATACTTGATATGAGTTTTGACGAATTAAAATTTGTGTCACTATTTAAATGGGTATTATGGGCAGTATACTCATTATTCACAAAGCCTTTCTGGAGTGACATGGGATATATCATAAAATCAAGAAAACAAATTCTAAAACGAACGATATCACTTATAAGGTTTGTCGCTTATGCTGAAAGAAAATACCATAAAGTAATAGGCCTTCTAGAAAAACAAGGGATTAGTAAATACGATGAAGTAGTCATATATTCATATTGGCTGCATAATTTCGCGTACATAGGTATAAAGCTAAAAAACTGGCTTGAAAATAAGAAGCCGGTGAAAACCGTCAGCCGGGCTCATAGGTATGATATTTATGATTACAGCAATAATATCAATTATCTACCCTTGAGAAAATATCTTCTTAGGAATTTAAACAACATTTATCCTATATCATATGACGGTACCGAATACCTGAAAAACAGATATCCTGAATACAGGCGAAAAATCAGAGTACAAAGGCTTGGTACAATTGATCATGGAATTAAGCCGATCCAAAAGAGCAGTCCGCTGAGAATCGTTTCCTGTTCCAATCTGATACCGGTAAAGCGAGTTAATTTAATAATAGAAGCTTTATCATTAATAGACGATATTCCAATATGCTGGACACACTTGGGCTTTGGGCCTTTACAGCAAGATTTGGAGGAGCTTGCCCGTGCAAAAATAAAAAGCAATGTTACCGTTGAATTTAAAGGGTATACGCCTAATGTAAAGGTTCTTGAATTTTATAAACATACTCCTGTTCACTTATTTATTAACACAAGTGAAAATGAAGGGGTTCCTGTATCTATAATGGAAGCTATATCTTTTGGCATACCTGCTATAGCAACTGATGTTGGTGGCAGCAGGGAAATCATTCTGGATGGGGTTAATGGTTATTTATTAGAAAAGAACTTTGATGTCGGGCAGCTTGCCGATCTTATCAGGAAATTTGCAAATATGCCTGAAGATAAATATGCAAAATTATGCAGAAATGCCCGCAGTATTTGGGAAAGAAAATATAACGCGGATAAGAATTATAAAAAATTTGTCAATTTGATATACAAAGCTGTTTAAATATAAACATGAAACAAGTTGGGAGGGAACGGTTATTTTTTATGAAATAGAAAATAAAAGCATAATAAGCGAAGTAAATCTAATATCAAAATTAAAGACCGCATTATTATGTTTATACTTTTTTATTAGCCCGCTGGATATGGTATCTAATATTAGCGGTTCAGGTACGATTATTAAATATTTGGGGATTATTGTTATATTAGCTTGTATTTTAGATGCGCTTCAGAATAAGAGTACCATCGATATAAAGTGGGGGATAACTTCTGCTGCATTATTATTTCTGGTGTATATAAGCGTATCGGTTTACTTTTCAAAATGGTTTGCGGCAAGTTTAGTAAGGATGAAAATGTATTATAACCTTATAGCTATGTTTTTAATTCTAACCGCATCGAAATTCAGCATAAATCAAGTGCGTAAGATAATAAATTCAATCATTGCTTCAGGTGTAGCCATATCCATATATTTATTTGTAAATTACGATTCACTCATAATTGACGGCACAGCTCGTGCAACAATAACAACCGATAATTATGGAGATGTAGACCCTAACGGGTTGGCTGTATTTTTATGTATTTCAGTTATATTTGCTGTTGATAAGTTTCTAAATGATTGTATAAAAGCGAATAAGATTATTTTATTATTTTGCAATTGTTGTATATTGTTCGGTATATTTGTTACCGGCTCACGCGGAGGGGTAATGAGCTCTGTTACCGGTGTTGCATTAATGGCATTAAACCATTTATTCAGAAATAATGGACAAAAGAACAAAGCGACAGTTCGTTTTATCAGTGTATGCCTTATAGGAATTCTATTTTTAATGACTTTTTCATACTTAATACCTATGGAGCTAAAAGAGCGTTTTGATTTAAATACATGGGTATTTGACGGGGGTTCCAACAGAACGCTGATTTGGAAAACTACAATAGAGAGTGTTCTGGATAAATATATTTTATTCGGTTCAGGTGTTGGTACCTTTCCTTATACACTTTATTACCATACAGGGCTGTTTACCGTTGCACATAATATATGGCTGGAAGTTCTTGTTGAAAGCGGGATAATTGGTTTTGGCATATGGATGACTTTTTTGGGATTGATTTTTAAAAATGCGGTAAAAAACAAAGAAAGTACCGTTATTATTCTCCTAATATCAATTTTCATAGCAGAATCATTCCTAAGCGCAGAGGTTACCAAGCATTTTTGGAACGCTTTGATGATATCCATGATTTATACAAAAAAAATATATAGCATTAATAATAAGGCAATATAATGAATTTCGTCAAATATAAAACTGGTGTGTATTATTTATATATTTCAAATATTAAACTTGAAAACGCATTAACATCTAACAAGAACAGTATGTTACTGAAAAAAGCTTAAGAGCTGGGAGGTAGTTATAATTCGGCTAAAAAAGAAAAGACGCTGTAAATATGTTAATCATTCTTTCAAAATATTGAAACCGAAAAAACACATAAAACGAAACGCTTTTCTGTTTATTATAACAATATTTCTAATTATATACGGCAGCATAATGTCGGGTTTGACAGATAAAATTATATTTTTTAATCTGGAGAGAATTGCTTGTAGTTTATTCTCTAATAACAGCGAAACTGTTTATATATCTAAAGATATCTATGAAGGTTCAGATGATATATCAAGACGCCTGGAAAGATTTTTAAGAACATGCAGCTACAAAAAGGTGGTTTTTCCTCCTGATAAGGTTTTTATTCTTGAAAGGCAATTAGTAGTTTATGATGTACAGAACATGGAGATTGATTTTAACAACTGTACTTTGAAATTGCCTGATGACTGCAGGTGGAGAGCCCGGCATGACATTAAAGGTTATTATGTATATGAATCTGTACTGGGTTTTTATAATTGTTCAGGCATAAGAATCAGCAATCTGAAAATTGACGGAAACCGTTATAAGTTAACAGGATCAGGAAGTTTCTTCGGTATTGTACTGAATGATATAAAGGGATTTACATGTAATAATTTATATGTTGCAAAGGTTAATTATCATCCTGTATTTATCTATAAAAACACTCAGGGTATCAAATTTTGCAACACGAAATTTGAAGATAACGGAGATGAAATTATAAACGGTAAAAGTGAGGTATACGTAGAAAATAATCCAGATGATGACTTTGCCTTTTATGATACCTATATAGAAAGGACATTGGACGGCGGTAAAATAAAATCAGGCCAGGTTTTTTATGTTAACGGATATAACGGTACTGTGGACGGTGTAGTTGCAAAGAGAATAGGTAGTGTGTTTGATTGCAGAATTGGCAGTCATTATTTCAGCAATATTATAGTTGATGAATGCGAATTACCGTTTATAGTACAGCCATATCCTAATGCAGAGGCAGGTGATGCACCAAGCATATATGTTAAAAATGTAAAAGCAAAAAACTGTTACGGCTCATCGGAGTCCGGAGCTGCTTTACTATGTATAGTAGGATGCAATGAAGCCGTTATTGAAGATGTGTATTTGGAAGCCACATCGGATCCTAAAGCTAAATACAAATGGTATGGATTGAGGATATATAACTTTAAAAGTTATGAAAATAATCCTGCTAAAAATGTTGCATTGAAAAACATAAAGATTAAAGGGCCTGAAAAGGCTGGCATATTTATAAGCAAAATAAAAGATGATGTTATAGCTGAAAATATTGTTCTTGAAGGCTCCGGTATCGGTTCAGGTATTATCATGGAAGATAATGATGCTTATCTCAAGATTAGAAATTGTGAGATTTCCGGATTTGCAACCAACTCATTTACAGGTCAGACGGAAAAAATTATTATACAGGGTAGTGATGATGTTTGATTTCAAAAGCGAAAGCGGCTTTTCACAGATTAACTGATTTAATAAAAAAACTGATGAAAAAAGGGTTTTTTCACATATTTACAGGCAATATTTTAGTGAAATTTGTAAACATGTTTTCTGTATTGTTACTTCCAAGGTTGCTGGTAAAAGCAGATTATGGCCTTTTAGCTTATGCTGATAATATCCGTAATTATTTAATTATTATAAACGGTCTTGGCATATCAAATTCAGTGTTAAGGTATTGCTCTATAACAAATGATTCATCAGAAAAATTAGGTTATTATAAATTGGCACTTAAGATGGGGACTCTGGCTAATGTATTGATTACAGGCATTTCGATAACCAGTTTTTTAATAATTGATTTTCCTGTTAAAGGTACAAAAACAATACTTATAATGCTTGCAGGATATCCTTTGCTGTTTTATTGGTTTGAGTGCATTCAGTTCTACCTGCGTGCCAATCTGGAGAATAAAAAATTTTCATTTTTAACTCTGACAAATGCTTTTACGATGGTATTTTTACAGATAGGATTTGGATGGTTTTTTCAAATAAACGGAATTATTATCGGAAGGTATATATCTATATTTATAACAATAACATTAAGTATTTATTTATTAAAACGTTTACCATATTACAATGTAAAATCTGTTTTATCTGAAAAAGTAAATTTAAAGCAGTTTTTTAATTGCGGATTTGTTATGATGTTAAGTAATTTGGCTTCACTGATGATGCCTTTAAATGAACTTTTTTTGGTAGGAAATATTCTGAAAGACAATAATTTAATAGCTGATTACAGAGCAGCTTCATTGCTTCCGCAAAATCTTACATTAGTAGCAGTTTCGATAGCAATATTTGCTTTCCCACATTTTGCGAGAAACTCTAATAATGGTAAATGGATATGGGCGAAATATAAAAAAATTAATTTCTTACTACTGATATTAACTATACCATTAATGCTGCTTCTTATAGTATTTTCACCGATTATAAACCATGTAATTTTTGGACCAGCTTATTCAGGAGCAATCCCTATAATGCGTATTTTGTGGGTTACTTATGGCGTTAACACATGTTTTAGAGTTATAGCTGGCAATGTGCTTGCGGCAATTGGCGATACGAAGTTCAATTTTTATAATGCATTCCTATCATCTATACTGCATTTGATGCTTGAAATATATATGATAAGCCATTTTGGTATATATGGTTCTGCCTGGGGTCTTTTAATTGTATATGTATTGTCATCTCTGGCGGCAAATATATATCTAAAAAATAAATGCGAGAAGCTGGAGAGGGCTGAAGCTTTGGAACATAAATCAAGAGCAGGCATATGTAACGCATGAGCACGTATAAAGATTAATGACCAATATTCTATGCTGTTTGCACATTCCAAATTCATATATACCACTTAAGCAGCATAATTATTATATAAAAATTTTGATGTTATTTCAGAGAAAACAGTTTTTTAATACATGGTAAAAATACCATGTTTTTTCTTTTATGTTTTTACATAAAGAAAGGGGAAATATTAATGAAAGAAGTATGTATCATCGGACTGGGGTACATAGGGCTGCCCACAGCAGCAATGTTTGCATCTCATGGAGTAAGGGTAAGGGGCGTGGATATCAGCCAGAAAATCTGTGATACCATCAATGAGGGAAAAATACACATCAAAGAACCTTATCTTGAACAGATAGTTAAACAATCAGTATTGAATAAAATGCTATCTGCTGATACAAAGGTCAAGAAATGCGAAAATTTTATAATCGCAGTACCAACTCCCATAACTGAAAATAAAAAAGCTGACATTACATATGTAATAAAGGCTGCGGAAAGCATATACCCGGTGCTAGAGAAAAATAACCTTGTAATACTGGAATCCACAGTACCTCCAAGATGCACAACGGATATTTTAATTCCTATATTGGAAAAGAGCGGCCTTAAAGCGGGAGAAGATTTCTATGTTGCTCATTGCCCCGAAAGAGTGCTCCCAGGACAGATAATATATGAGCTTGAACATAATAACAGGATAATCGGCGGGATTAATGAAGAATCAGCTGTTAAAGCGAGGGATTTATATAGTGCTTTTGTTAGAGGCGAAATGTGCATAACAAATACTACCACAGCAGAACTGTGTAAGTTGACAGAAAACACATATAGAGATGTAAATATCGCATTGGCAAACGAATTGGCTATAATATGCGAAAAGCTCGGAACGAATGTCTGGGATGTTGTTAAGTTTGTAAACAAGCATCCAAGGGTGAATTTGCATTTGCCGGGGCCTGGAGTGGGAGGGCACTGCCTTGCTGTAGACCCGTGGTTTATAGTTGATAGTGTGCCTGATTTCGCAAAGATGATAAAACTGTCAAGATGCATTAATGATAATATGCCTTTGTATGTAGCCGATAAAATTCTTTCTCTATTACCACAGGGGTCGAAGGTAGTAATTTTAGGATGTACATATAAAGCTGATGTTGATGATATACGTGAAAGCCCGATTATTGAGCTTGCCGGGATTCTAAAACAAAAACTTACCGTTGAAATCGTTGATCCTTTAGTGAAGCAATATGACAAAAATATATATGAAGCTGCAAATGAGGCTGATTTGGTTGTAGTGGGAGTGAACCATAAAAAGTTCAAAGATATTAACCTGTCTGTTCTTTCAAAAGTAGTGAACAAGAAAGTTATTCTAGATACCAGAAACTTTTTGGATAAGAAGGCTGCAGAAGAAAACGGATTTACTTATATTCTGCTGGGTGACGGTAGCAAGACATACCTGGATGAGGCATTGAACGAAGTGGCAATTGTTTTGGAGAATGCAGTATAAATGTTCATTATATATAGGAATAGCAAAAAACCGTTTTTATGATTACATAATACAAGAATAATAGATAAGCTGCCTGATCTGAATTAATCTCAAACCAAAACTTATGCAATACAGTTTAAGGTGGGTTAAAATGAGGGAATTGGTGCAGATGTTTGAAGAAAAGTTTTCTGTAAAAGAAGTAAAATTTATAAAATCTCCTTTATACATATGTCCTCTGGGTGCTCATACGGACCACCAAAACGGCCTGGTAACCGGTATGGCGCTGAATATTAGTATTAATTTGGCTTACAGTCCTAATAATGAGGGCTATATCAGGGTTCAAAGCACTGATTTCCCTGATGAGGAGTATTTTCATATGGATAATGTACCGGGTATGCTACCGGGGTATTGGGGTAACTATCTCAGAGGTGCAGTATTGTCTTTATCAAAAAAATATAAGCTTAATAAAGGAATAAACGGAGTTATAAGGGGTAAATCTCCCATAGCGTGCTTGAATTCTACAGCTGCAGTTATTACTGCATATCTGATGGCTCTTTGCGATGTTAATAATCTGTCTCTTTCAAAAGAAGAGTTAATAGAACATAGCCATTGGGTAGAAAAGGACTTTATAGGCCTTGACAAAGGTATATTGGAACAAGCAGCCAATATATTAAGCAAGAATAATCACATTATGATGATGGACTGTAAAACAGGCAACTACAGATTGATAAAACAGCCGCCTCAAATGCCGAATTTTGAAATTATTATCGTATATTCTGGAATTGATAGTTCTCCGATAAATGCTGAATACAAGAACCGAATTGATGAATGCAGAGTGGTAGCGTGGCTGTTACAAGAGCTTGAGCAAAACAGGAGGCCCGCTTTTAAAGAGGCAAAGCTGAGAGACATAGAAGAAAATGTATTTGCGGAGCATATGGAGTATATACCGGGAAGCTTCAGGAGAAGAGCACTTCATTATTTTTCTGAAATAAAACGAGTTGAAAAGGGAGTTCAGGCATGGGCCAACGGGGACCTTAAAAGCTTCGGAAGGCTTATGTTCGAATCCGGAAGAAGTTCAATAAATAATTATGGATGCGAATGCCCGGAGCTTAAGACTATATTTAACATTCTTACTGAATGCCCCGGAGTTTACGGAGCACGCATTAGCGGAACAGCATATAAAGGAAGTTGTATAGGGATTGTAAACCCAAAGTACAAATTTAAAATAAAAGACAAAATTGACAAGGAATATCCTAAAATGCACCCTGAGTACAAGAACCGGTACAGGGTGCATTTCTGTGGAACTGATGACGGGGCAAGGATAGTTTCTATGAATGAGATAGCAGGCAGAGAACGAAGGCTGATAATATAAAAAATTACCTTTACTGAAAAGGAGCAGTTAAATGGTGAATAATCTGAATATTGATTTTGCCAGGAATCTGTTTTTGCAGCAAAGCTATTCAGATAGCTGGCAGGATTATAAATATTTGCTCACCCATAAGAAATCAGTGCGCTGGGACTGGTTTGTTCTCACTGCTTCCAATGAAAAACAGGCTCAGACATATGAGGAACAGATCAGATACAGGCTGAAAAACGGCTGGCTTCCTTCTGAAACAAAATATCTTGTAATACCTGATCCAAAAGGTGAAAGGGTAGGAAGCGGAGGTGCCACACTCAATGCACTAAAGCATATTGCTGAGAAAAGCGGAGCAGAAGATGCATTTGCCGGCAAAAAGATACTGATAATACATTCCGGAGGGGATAGCAAGCGTATACCCCAGTATTCTGCATGCGGTAAATTGTTTTCACGTGTTCCCAGGGAGCTTCCTGACGGGAGATGTTCCACGCTGTTTGACGAATTTATAATTGCGTTGTCCGGTATACCTTCACGAATGTCTGACGGGGTACTGGTAATGTCCGGTGATGTGCTTCTGCTCTTTAATCCTCTTCAAATAGACCTTCAGCGCAGCGGTTCCGCATGTATATCTATCAAGGCACCTGTGGAAACTGGTGAACGCCATGGTGTGTTTTTAGAGGGAGAGAAAGGCTATGTAGGAGGCTTTCTGCATAAGCAGCCGAAAGATAAATTGGAAGAAGCCGGTGCAGTGAATGATATGGGTTTTGTTGACATTGACACAGGGGCAGTATGGATGAGCAGCTGTGTAATTAAAAACCTTATCTCTGTTATTTCAGAAAAGGGGAGAATAGCAGAGAGACTGGTTGAGAAGTATGTCAACAGTAAGATTAGATTAAGTTTTTACGGCGATTTTATATATCCGATGACCGCTGATGCAAAGTTAGAAGATTATTTGCGGCAGCCTACAGAAGGAATTTATTGCGAGGAATTGGCAGAATGCAGGAGAGCTATATGGAACTCACTGTGCCAATATCCTATGAAGCTCATACGTTTATCTCCTGCTGAATTTATACATTTTGGAACTACAAAAGAACTGCATGAACTTATGATGACAGCTTCCGACAAGCACAGACACCTTGGCTGGAAACGGACTGTTATGAGTTCGGGTACTTCTGAAGTTACGTGTATTAACAGTATTATCGATAAAAATGCCAGGGTGGCAAAAAATGTATATATTGAAGATAGTTATATTTCATATGATGCTGATATTTCCCAGGGCTGCATAGTATCTAATGTACGATTTTCGGGAAGGCTGGAAGCCAATACCGTACTTCACATGTTACCTGTAATATATAAGAATAATTTGTGTTATACCGCCCGTATTTATAATGTATCAGATAATCCTAAAAAGGGATTGAAGGATGACGGGACTTTCATGGGCATACCTCTTAAGGATTTTATATCCCGATACAATATCCCTAAAGATGAGATATGGAAAGACAATGATAATTCTCTCTGGACCGCAAAGCTTTACACTGTATGTAAAAGCAGTAATGAAGCCTTACAATCTGCATTGTTTTTGCAGAAAGCAGCGGCAGGTTGTGCTTCAGAGGATGAAATTACAGCCTGGCTCAAATCTGAACGTATGAGCCTTTATGAAAGCTTTGAAAATGCTAATATTAAGGAAATAATAAAATGGCAGGAAAACTTGGAAGATGAAGTCAGGACTTCACGTTTCATTCAGGCAATGTCAAATGGATTACGGGCTGATGATGCAGGAAGCATATTGGGTACAGGCAGTAAGCTGGTCGAAAGGCTTCGTATCGTATTGAAAAAGACCGTAGAGGCTGAAACGCCTGTTAAGTATAGAGTTTTCAGAACATTGGCAGAGGTCGTGAGAAAGAACGGAATAGCGGATGAGGACTTAAATGCGGATTTTTTGGAGGACCAGTGTTATCGCACCGTAAATGAAGAAATCCGTGAGAAAATACTAAAAAATATATCTCTCATGTCCAATGGCAATATTGTATTAAAAGCGGTGGATATAGAGCTTCCTGTTCGTGTTAATTGGGGTGGAGGATGGTCGGATACGCCTCCATACTGTATTGAAAAGGGAGGTACTGTGTTAAATGCAGCCATTTCCTTAAGAGGTAAATTTCCAGTCAAAGCATCTGTAAGGCAGCTAAATAAGCCGGTTATTGTTTTGGAAAGCAGGGACTTGGGGTTACGTAAGGAATTTGATGATGGTGAAGAACTGCAATGCTGCGATAATACTTCTGATGTTTTTGCTCTTCATAAAGCCGCTCTTATCGCTTCAGGAGTCATACCACAGCGGGGTACAAAAATAAATCTGTCCAAAGAACTGAAGAAATTGGGCGGAGGACTGTATATTTGTACTGACGTTGATGTGCCCAAAGGCTCGGGACTGGGTACAAGCAGCATATTGGCAGGTGCTCTGGCAAAATCATTGGCATGCGTGTTTGGCAAAGATCACGATACTCAGTATTTGATTGATCAGGTTTTATGCATAGAACAGCTTATGACAACCGGAGGCGGGTGGCAGGATCAGGTAGGTGCTTTGATACCAGGTATCAAACTTGCTTCTTCATGTCCTGGTATACCGCAGAAAGTTAATGTGGAATTATTAAATGTCAGTGAAAAAACCGTTAAAGAACTCAATCAGAGATTTGTATTGGTATATACAGGGCAAAGGCGGCTGGCAAGGGACATTTTAAGGGAAATTATGAGTAAATACATACTTGGCCATGAAGATACCCTGGAAGTGCTCAGAGCTATACAACACCTGGCTGTACTCATGCGGTTTGAATTGGAAAAGGGTAATGTGGATGGTTTTGCAGAGCTGCTTGATAAACATTGGGAATTATCAAAAAGGCTTGATAAAAATGCAACTAACAGTTGCATAGAACATATTATTCATGTATGCAGACCCATGATTGACGGTGTGTTTATAGGAGGTGCAGGAGGAGGAGGCTTCCTGCAAATGATTCTAAAGAAAAATGTACAGCGCAGTGACTTAAAACGAGTACTTGATGCTGTATTCCAGGGAAACGGTATAGAGATATGGGATAGCAGTCTGGTTTTTGATATTCCGGATGTATCTGATAGAATAGTGAAAATTTCTTAGTATAAATTTGATTATAAGTTATGGATATCAAGACAAGAATTATAGTAACAGTCAGAGACTGTTTACCGCCCGGATGACATTGAAATTCAAATATGTACCGAATACAGCCTGGATACCGATTTGATATAGCAGCTACAGTAAATACCTTACAAATATGATTCTAATTTGCTTTAAGGAGGAATAATCGTGAAATTAAAGGAAGGATTTATGCTTCGCAACATTGCAGGATCATGGATAGTAGTACCTATTGGGGAAAGGTTGGTTGAGTTTAACGGGCTTATGACGTTAAGTGAAAGCGGAGCGCTCTTATGGAAGCTTTTGCAGGAAGGCGCTGATTTTGAAACTCTGGTCAAGGCTATAACTTCTGAATATGACATAGATGAAGAAACTGCAAGAAAAGATGTAGAGGAATTTACATCAGCTATACGTGAAAAGGGGCTGATTGTGTAATGGCTACCAGTTGGGGGGAAATAGGAAATAAGCTGATATTACAGGCTAAAGCAAGAGGTGAACCCATAATTGGGCAGTTTGAGCTTACTTCAAGATGTAATTTAAGATGCAAAATGTGTTATGTCTGCGAGTCGCCGAATAATATGTCTGTTGTTCAAAAGGAACTGCCTGCCGGCAAGTGGATAAAGCTGGCGGAACAGGCCCGTGATGCCGGTATGTTCTATTTGTTGCTGACCGGCGGGGAAGTTTTAATCAGAAAAGATTTTAGGGAAATATATGAAAATATATCAATGATGGGGCTCAGCATCACAATTTATTCCAATGCCACCTTAGTCACTCCCGAGTTTGCAAAGTGGCTTGGCCGAATTCCGCCTGCGAAATTCAGTGTGACGCTTTACGGTGCATCTCCGGAAACATACGAAAGAGTATGTGGAAACGGAAAAGGATTTGAACAGGCATTAAAAGGTATCGATTTTCTGCTGGCTGAGGGAATTAATGTAGACATTAAAACTACAATTGTACGCGGCAATGAATATGACCTTGAGAAAATCGGTGAACTGGCATCAAAAAGGGAAATAGCTTTTGGTATGGTAAATTATATATCTCCCAGACGTGAAGGGTGTTATACGGATCCTATAGGCCAAAGGCTGACTCCTGATGATTCATTAGAATTGGGTAAGCGCGCATATAATTACTTTAAGCGAAGAAGAGAAGAGATAAATTCTAAAAAAGATATATATGATGACAATTGCATTACTCCTGACAATACAAAGCCTGATATTGACAAGATAAGCTCAAATAAATCTAAAGAAGAGGTATCTGAAAGTCTGCATGATAAAGTGGTGGATTTTGATTACGTACAAAAAACCAAAAATGCTTTTCAATGCTCAGCAGGCAACTCTTCATTTTGGGTAACTTATGACGGGCGCATGCTGCCATGCGGTCTCCTTAATGAACCTGTCGTTTATCCTTTTGATAATGGGTTTTTACAAGCATGGGAAGATTTAAAGAAATTATGCAGAGAAGTCCCTGTTTGCAAAGAATGCGAAAAATGTTCATTAAAAGATGTGTGTGGCCCATGTCCTGCAAAACTCAAGGCTGAAACAGGCTGTTTTAACAAGCCTGCACCCTACCTTTGTGAACTTGCAAAGAGAAGAAAAACTCTAAAGATGGATGCTTAAGTGGAGTGCCGGTGTTTTTTAATGATTCGGGTATCAGAATTTATATAAATGCTAAAGGCACATATGCACTTCCTAGATTTTATTTACCCGCTTCAATAAGCGGATTTAGCAGAGACGCAACGGTTGTATGAAAGGAGGTGGTATCAATGAAACAATATGTAAAACCATTATTTGAATGCATTGAAGTAAGGACAGAAGAAAGACTGGCAGCAGGTTGCAAAGAAATGGGCAGCTGTGAAGGAGAAGACATAAAATACTTTATTACAATCAGCTAATCAAGCTAATCCCATAATTTTAACTGATTATGCAGCTTGAACTGAAGCTTTTATTTTGTAGTTTAATGGCAATAGCCGAAGGAGGTGTTTTTATGAAAACATACATAAAACCTACCTTTGAGTGTATCCAGATAAGACCTGAGGAAAGACTTGCTACCTGCACAAGAGAAGGATATTGCGTACCTTTAGTGTTAAACGACGAAATAATTTTTGTAACACTAAGTTGATAGTTAGTTTAAATAATAAGTCTGTCAGCATTATGATGGCAGACTTATTACTTTATTAATAACGGGAGGACTTATAAAAGTGCCACATTTTGATGTTGCCGGATTGTTGCTGGATGTAGTATCAGACCATTCTTATATATATGATAAATTAAGCAGTTTTAAGCTTGAATATATTGATAAACCCGATATTACAATCCATATGGAAGCTTGTGATCATATTGACAAACCCCAGGGTTACATGCTCATGAATGATTCTATAAAGTGGATTCGTAAGCCTCATGTAGACGAAGGATATTACATATATATCAGTAATCGGGATAATCAAATATTAGGAATGCTCGATGTTGATAATAAGTGGAGCCTGGCCCACTTTAAATATTTAAGTCACGGAACCGGACGTGAATTTACATCTGTAAGTCCGCTAAGCGAAATATTGTTTCGTATACATTTACTTTTTAAACAAGGTATTGTAATACATGCCGCAGCTATTGAATATGAAGGAAAAGGCATAATTTTTTCCGCTCCTTCTGAGACAGGTAAAACTACTCAGGCAAATCTTTGGAGGAAGCATATGAATGCGAAAGTACTTAATGGAGACCGTCCCGCTGTAAGAATTATGGATGGCCGACCTTTTGTATTTGGCACACCCTGGAGCGGCTCTTCACCAGATTATATTAACAGCTGTGCACCTGTCTCTGCCATTGTTATGCTTGAGCAATCTCCTGCAAACAGTATTCGGAAGCTTACGGCATATGAAGCTGTAACTTGTCTGATGCCAAGATGCTTCCTACCTTATTTTGATCAGGGGCTTATGGACAAAGCTATAAATAATCTGGAAACAGTAATAAAAACAGTACCTGTATATTTGTTAAGGTGCAGGCCTGATAAAGAATCAGTGGAGCTGGTATATCAATGTATAAAGTAAACCGTTTAAAGTCAAGGGAAATGTTCCCTTTGGTAAAAGAGATTATTGAAAGCGGGAAAAGTGTACGGATTATGGTAACGGGAATGAGTATGTATCCGTTTTTGCGTGAGGGCATAGACAGTGTCGAATTAACAAAGCCCAATTATCAGAAATTACGCCGCGGAGACATCGTACTGATTGTAAGAGATAACGGTCAATACATCATGCACCGCGTACTTAAAAAGGAAAAAGATTGCTTTTATATAGTAGGAGATGCGCAGCAGTGGGTTGAAGGCCCCTTAAGACCTGATCAGCTTTTTGCATCGGTAACCGCTGTTTGGCGTAAAGAGAAGTATATTGACTGTTCCAGAGTTTGGTGGAGGATGCTGACAGGTATATGGATGTACCTGCTGCCCTTCAGATATATAATCATTAAATCATACATAAGGATACGCAAAATTGCTCAAAAACTTAATATAAGGAAAGATGCAAATTGAAGAATTTCCTAAATGATATAAGCTGGATTATACATCAAATTCGTGGATTTATCAGATGGATTTTGATTATAGTTTTTGCAGGGACTATGCTATCCCTGTGTACCGTATCTATGGCTGTAGCATCTAAAAAAGCTATTGATGCAGCTTCCCGTAGAAATTTGAATTCAGCAGTTCAGTTTGTTGTTGTATTTGTAGTTCTGATTGGCTTTCAGCTTTTCTTTCAAGCTGTTTCCTCAATTACATCTACACGTACTCATGAGGCGTTATCAAACAGCTTAAGACAAAAGCTTTTTGCGAAGCTTATGCACACTGAATGGCAAAGTTTCTCGAAATACCACAGCGGAGACATACTAACACGTATGACAAGTGATGTGGGTACGGTAGCAAATGTTGTTGTAAATACATTTCCTTCTATCATATCACTGGGAATCAGACTTGTTACAGCATTTTTAACATTGATGTTTTTTGAACCTATACTGGCTGTTTCAGCATTTGCCCTTGGCCCTGTATCAGTGTTGTTAAGCCGTTTGTGGGCAAAAACACTTAAGAAACTGCAAATAAAAATTCAGGAAGCTGAAAGCGCTTATCGCTCATTCATGCATGAATCCATACAAAATATCCTGGTAGTTAAAACCTTTTGCATTGAGGAGTCAAGCACTAAGAAAATAGAATCCCTTCAAAATGACAGACTGGGCTTGATATTAAAAAAGAGCAGGATTAGTGCTATATCCAGTTTGACAATGTCATTCAGTTATTGGGTTGGGTATTTTTGTGCATTTGGATTGGGCGCGTTAAGGTTATCTCAGGGAGCTGCAACTTTTGGTACTTTTACAGCCTTCCTGCAGTTAGTGGGGCAGGTACAGGGGCCTTTTACAGCATTGGCATATTCGCTGCCCCAGATAATAGCAGCATCTGCTTCGGCAGGCAGGCTTAAAGAGCTTGAGAAGCTTAAACTTGAAAAAATAACTGATACTGTAAATACATGGCCTTCTGCTGGTATTAAAATAAAGGACCTAAGTTTTGCTTATGATGGAGACAGAGAAATATTAAAGAATATCAGTTTTAGAATAAAGCCCGGTGAAATTGCTGCACTTGTCGGCGCTTCCGGTGAAGGTAAGACTACGTTGATAAGGCTTTTACTCGCGCTTATCTATCCGGAAGACGGATATTTATACCTGGAGGATGATCAGGGCAGAGAACGTGAAATTACTGCACTTACCCGTAATATGGTATCTTATGTTCCACAGGGAAATACATTGTTCTCCGGTACTATAGCAGATAATCTGAGGATAGGATGCCCTGACGCTACTGAAAAGGAGATGGAAGAAGCTGCTCGTGCCGCTTGCGCGTGGGAATTTATAGATAGGCTTCCGGATAAACTTAATACCGTAATTGGAGAAAGAGGAATAGGGCTTTCAGAAGGACAGGCACAGAGAATAGCCATTGCAAGGGCATTTTTACGCAAAGCGCCTATTATGATTCTGGATGAAGCAACTTCGGCTCTGGATACAAAAACTGAGTATAAAGTTCTGCAAGCAATTAAATCTCTGAAACCTGCGCGTACCTGCATTATGATAACACACCGACCTTCGGTTTTAAAAATATGCAATCGCATAATAAAGCTCGAAGATGGGTGTATATATGAACAGCCCGTTATAAGTCAAGCCAATGAAGCAATTCAGCGCGCTGTTGTGAAATGACCGGTGATGAAACCAGCATGGATGATTTCTCTGAAAAGCTAAAATCTTTACGACGTATACCATATATTAAACGATGAATCCATGCTATCGGTATTAAAACAGGATATTTCTTAGCATATGCATATTTATCATTAAGGCTTCTTAATGGAGGAAAGAAAAGCGTCAAATAGTACTTTGCTATGCCTGTGAATTTATTATTATGCCTACCCTTTGAGTCTTTAACCAGAGCGTTACCTATGCTGCGGGCTGCAGTCTTATGCCCATATACACCACCTGAGAAAATATCATCTATAAAAATATCAATAAATTCATTATTGAATTGAGCATTATAATCAAATATGGGTGGAAACTTAAGATTGAAAAGTTTATGGCAAACCAAAAAGACAGAATACACAAAGTTTTTAACTCTATAATCTATGCTTCTGCTCTTAAACAGATTCCAATCTATAGCGTCATAATGAGATTCAGTGAACAGCACAATATCACAGAGCTGACGAAGGCCAAAGCCGTTACTGATGTAATGCCCGGCCATATGGAGAAGCAGATAAAAAATATGATCATCTACACTGGGGATTAAAGAATCAAAACCGCATACCGGAGAATGCTGAGAGTTTTGCCACAATACGTTTTCAAAGCTGGCGGCAAGGCTGCCGAGTTTATCTGTAATCAGTGACCAATGAAGCTCTATAGATGGATATGATTTGTGAACAAAACTAATATGCTTGTGGGTAATGTCGTATACTTCAAATCCCATATTTATAAGTATATTTTTAGCTTTATCAAGGTCATTTTTCTGAACCAGTATATCTGCATCTGACATAGTGCGTAATTCCGGATGGGGGTATAAGTCCCTTATTACTAGACCCTTAAGGGCAATGACAGGTATACCGGCCTCAAGAAAGGCAGCAAAAACGTGTTTAATTTTTTCGCAGTTTTCTGTTTGCTGTATCCCAAATAATAAAGCTGTTTTTCGCCACTTTGACATTAACTGGCTGTCGATTTTTTGAACAGAAACGAATTCTTTAACTGAAGGATATATGAGTGTATGGACTTGATGAGCTGCTGCTTCATTATAAACTGCATCAAAATCTACATCTGAAAAATCAACAGATGAGAGTTTCGTATTCCTGATCGCCATGTTTAAGAGTGTGACAAGAGCTTTTTGATTTTTATCCAAAAATAAGACCTCCTTGTGGTTATGTAAACAGCCCTATATTCGCAGGTTCAATATAGTATATCATTGGATTTTATAGGAATCAATAATATGAAATACCATAAAATGCTGATAATTTAAAGCATAGAAATAATTTTAAATATGTGGTATATTTCGGGAAATATTTTCACGTTTATATAGGCTAGGGCAATAATACATAGTATGTTAATCAATAGTTTGGTTATGAAAACAAGTCACTGTAATTTGGTGAATTATATATAAATTTTTATTTTATTAAAGCATATTTATTAATTTAACCTACTGTGATGGTTGTTTTGTGTAAGAAACCTTGTGGAGAGGCTCATATCACCTGTTAATCTGAGCCTAAGTTAAGTGAATTCACTGTTTGAGCAGAATAGTTACATGGTGCTTTTAACATAACTAATCTCCAGATCTTTTTATATGTTAGAAATGCACTTTATTAATTGTTGTGCTCCGCTACTATAAACATATTCTGTTACGGAGCACAAATATAAATTCAAAATTATTCTGCGAGTTTGAATTCGTAACAGTTGAATTTACAGGGGCTTGGCATAGCAACTCGGTTTCCTGGAACAAAACCAACCAGCACAACAAGTTAATTTACGAGGAGAGAATGCTATGAGAGTAAGGCTTAAAACAAAGATATTGTTAATTGCCGATATTGCTCTTGTATGTCTGTCAATGCTAATTGCATGTCTGTTGAGGTTTGACGGAAAATTCAGCGAAATAGTAACTGGTATCGGCGTTTACTTTTGGCTTGTTATGGCTATAGCCATTGTTACAAAAATAATATGTTTCTACATATTTAAGTTATACAGCAGTCTGTGGAAATATGCGGGAACATATGAAATTATTTGCCTGCTGGAATCGGTACTTTTTTCAAATGCTATTATATTAAGCTTGATGTTTATTCTACAATTTAAAATACCATATAGCATATTTATAATTAACATGTTTACTGATTTTTCGCTTATCGGGGGTGTAAGATTCTCCTACAGGATATACAGAAGATTGATAAAAGGCATTGCTCTTAATGTTCAAGGGACAAAACGCGTGTTAATCGTAGGTGGAGGAGAGGCAGGAGCAATTATAATAAAAGAACTTAATCTGCATCCGGAAATGAACATCAAGCCTGTTGGAATTATTGATGATGATAAATTTAAGCAGGGTAAAGAGATAAATGGAGTACCTGTTGTTGGCAGACGGGAAGATATCGCCAGGATAGTTGAGGAAAAACATATTGATGAGATAATAATAACGATTCCGTCGGCAGGCCACAGAATCATAAATGAAATATATAACGAATGCGCAAAAACGCAATGTAAGATAAAGATACTTCCGTCAGTGACACAGTTGATAAATGAAAGTGTGACTATACAGAAAATCAGAGATGTTAAAATAGAAGATTTACTGGGAAGAGAACCTTTGAATACCGATATAGAAGAGATGGCAGACTACCTGAGGGATAAGGTTGTGCTGGTTACAGGGGGAGGCGGCTCGATAGGCTCAGAATTATGCAGACAGATAGCCGGCCTTAATCCAAAGCTGCTGATAATTGTTGATAATTATGAGAATAATGCATATGAAATTCAGAATGAATTACTGTTTAAATACAAAGACTTAAATCTTTCCACTGTAATTGCTAATATTCGTGATAAGCAAAGAATGGAAAACATATTAAAAAAATACAAACCCCATGTAGTATTCCATGCTGCTGCCCATAAGCATGTTCCGTTAATGGAACTTAATCCTTCGGAGGCTATTAAAAATAATGTTTTTGGCACTTTAAATTTGGCTGAATGTGCTTCCACATTCGGAACTGAACGTTTTGTCCTTATCTCCACAGATAAGGCAGTAAATCCCACAAATGTGATGGGAGCCACTAAGAGAATTGCTGAAATGATTATACAAGCTATGGATAGATACAGTAAAACAGAGTTTGTTGCTGTAAGGTTTGGAAATGTTCTTGGAAGCAACGGCAGTGTCATTCCCCTTTTTAAAAAGCAGATTGAAAACGGAGGACCGGTTACTGTAACACATCCTGAAGTCACAAGGTATTTTATGACTATACCGGAAGCTGTCCAGCTTGTGATTCAAGCCGGGGCGATGGCCAAAGGGGGAGAAATATTCGTGCTTGATATGGGTGAGCCTGTAAAAATATATGATCTTGCAAAAAATCTTATCAGGCTTTCAGGGCTGGAGCCTGATGAGGATATTAAAATAGAGTTTACAGGCTTAAGGCCCGGAGAAAAACTGTATGAGGAATTGCTTCTGGCAGAAGAAGGCCTTAAGGCAACGAAACATGACAAGATATATATTGCGCAACCCGTATTTACAGATTTGGCTTTATTAAAGCGTGAGCTTGATATAATCGGGAAGATGTTAAATTCAAGTGCAGAGCAGATAAAGGATTATCTTATAAATATAGTACCTACATATAAAAAAGCTCAGGGAAGCTAAGTGTTCTTAAGCGGAATAAGTATAACAGGAAGGTAGCAGATTTGAAGATAACAGGGACTAAAATGTTCAGGTGCAAATTGATGATTAAATTATTAATTTGGTCCGTACTGATTATTTATATGTTAATTATTTTTGGCCTTTCAGCACAGGAAGCTTTTAAATCCCACAGCCTTTCCACAAGTATAGCAGGGAAAATCAGCCCATACATTATGAAAATAGAATCATGGCTTGGACTGGAAACTACACCTGTTCCGCAGCTTAATTACAGGTTAAGAAAACTTACTCACTTTTTTGAGTACTTTTTGCTGGCGGTTTTGCTGTTCATAGCATTATCGTTTTTACAGATGAAATATCGCTTAAAAATAGCGGTAGTCTTAATTATATGCATAATTTATGCTGTTTTTGACGAGATACATCAGTTATTTGTCCCCGGCAGGGCGCCGGGAATAAAGGATATATTTATTGATAGCAGTGGTGCGGTATTGGCTGTATTGTTAATTTATATGATTCGTTTGTTAAAGGGACGGGCACATTGACAATTATAATGAGATTTACTTTATCATCAATTCTCTGAGCGCATGTATAACCATATCAGCTATTATTTTAATTTTGGCTGTGTCTACATTTTCTATCTTATCATTGCTTGAATGTATATTCAGATCTGCTTGCATATTGGACATATCCGCTGGGAACTGTCCGATTGTCAGGGAGGGAATTCCGTATACATGGAAAGAATGGTGATCGGATGATTTGGGACCTTCTTCAATTTGTATTCCCAATTCATCTGCATGTTTTTTAAGAATATTTGTTGTATTGTTTTCTTTTCCATCTGAAGTTACCATCGCAAACCTGCTGCCTGATTTACTGCCGATAGTATCCAGGTTAATTACTGCTTTTATATTGCTTTTTTCATTTTCGTTAAGGTTTTCTACATAATACTTGGAACCCTGTAATAAAAATTCCTCCCCACCGAAAAAAATAAATCTTAATTCATAATCACCTGAGATATCTTTTAAACATCTGGCAATTTCTATTACTGCTGATACACCTGAACCATTATCAATAGCGCCTGTTGAACCGTTTTCAATGACACAATCATAGTGTGCGCATATAATTATTATACCTTTTGATTTTGAACTTGATTTTTTAGTTGATATGACATTTTGACTATTACGAGTATGTTCTTTTATATGTTTTTCTATATCTTCGTATGCTTGTGTTATTGGCACATCAGTAAGAACTTGTACCTGATTTGTGCCATATATTGCTGAATTGGATATTTTAGGAATATACGTGAATTCTTGTATACTTGTTTCATATCCATAAGCAGTTAACTTATCTTTTATAAGTTGGCTTGCTTTTTTTTCATCTTCAGATCCAAATTCCCTTCTTAATGGAGTAAGCATACCGATCGCAGCATATATTTCATCTTCATCAGAATAATTTATGAATTTTGTTAGTATAGTATTTATTTTTTGCGCAATATTTATAAACTCTTCTGACTTACCTGAATAATAAAAGTACTTATCTTTATTAAATAATAATATAAATTTATTTAAAAAGTTCATTTCTTTTATATCAGAGCTAAGCACTTTTACTATTATGTCTCCATCAGGTGATATAAAGTAATTGTTTTTTTCGTCAAAGGCAGCAATATAGCTTGCCTGTGATATGATTGAATTAGCCTTGTCTGTAGAAATTTTATGTAAACTTATTGATTTATTATTGAAAATTTCATATATTTCATTAAAATATTTTTCGGAATCTTTGCTTTTCTGCAATCCTATAGTACTATCATTTGTTTTTTCTGAAAGCAGCATTTGTTGAGGAGTGTTTACAGTTACTTTATCTAATGTTGTGTTGGATATGCAATTTTTGCTATATAGCATAACAAAAATCACAACAAGTGCAATAAATGCTGCTAAAGAAATAAGTGTCTTTAAAAGAATTCTTTTAAAAATATTTTTCGCTGTCATGTGACTGCTCCTGTGTAAAATATTGTAACTAACGAGTTAATACAAATATATCAATATATATTACACATGTCAAATTAAGGGATATAGAATAGAACAGAAGTGCCAGGACCTAAAGAACTGCTTATAATGATTTACTATATTGATATAAATAAATATTGTGTTTAATAAATCAATCTTATGTAATATTATATATATTGAACATATACAGAAATATAATATGTATGTGTGCTAAATAATTATCGTAAAGCGTATAGCAAAATTAATTGTTGAGGTGATAAATATCGTAATAAACGGAAATACTCAATCCCTTAAAAAATCCGTTTTAAAAGAACTGGAGGATTTATTTGATCTTCAGATGGGAAGGGATGAATTACTTTCTGAAGAACTTGCTTTAAGAATGGCTGTGCTTACTTCAGCTATAAACCGTGAAATAGCTGTATATATAGATAGAAAAGGTACTGTTGTCGATGTCAGTATTGGCAACAGCAGTACAGTTACATTATCTGAGATAGAAATTTCATGCGGAAGAGGGAGACTTTCAGGTATAAGATGTGTGCATACACATCCGAATGGCAATGGGATGCTTTCTTCTGTGGATGTAAATGCTCTGCTTAAAGTTAATTTGGATGCCATGACCGCAATAGGAGTATATGAAGGCTGTATAAATGAAATATATACAGCTTTGCCGGTGAAAGATGAAACCGGGGTATTCTCCGATGTGGAGATATATGGGCCTTTTAAGAATACTACTGATATGGATGGTATCATGAAGCTGATTTATGAAAGGGACAGGCTTTCAGGCACTATTATGCATGAAATCGATGAAGACAAAGAAAGGGCTGTCCTTGTAGGGCTTGAAGAGAATAACAGAAAGGTTTCGGGAAATAAAAGCCCTGAAGAAATATCTCTTGATGAGCTCGAAGAGCTGGCAGCTACTGCCGGAGCTATTGTTTTAAGGAAAATTATACAGAAAAAGAGCACAAGGGATGCGGCATATTTTATCGGAAAGGGGAAGATTGAAGAGATAGTGTTAATGTGCCAGTCTCTTGATGCAAACCTTATAATATTTGATGATGAGCTTACGGGGGCCCAGGTCAGAAATATTGAAAATGCTACAGGCATGAGAGTGATAGACAGGACGACCCTTATTCTTGATATTTTTGCAAAAAGGGCAAAGTCCAGAGAGGGTAAACTTCAGGTTGAGCTGGCACAGCTTAAGTACCGGCTTCCAAGGCTGACAGGCATGGGTACCCAACTCTCCCGTCTGGGAGGAGGAATCGGTACCAGAGGTCCCGGAGAGAAAAAACTGGAAGTGGATAAAAGGCATATAAGAACCAGAATAAAGCATCTTGAGAACGAGTTATCGGAAATAAAGAAACGGAGAAATCTTATACGCAGCAGCAAGAAAAGGAATGCAATTCCCTCCATTGCCCTTGTAGGGTATACTAATACAGGTAAATCCACTTTAATGAATAGATTATGTAATGCTGATGTTCTGGCTGAGAATAAATTATTTGCCACTCTTGATCCTACTGCCCGGCTGCTTGAACTGCCTGACGGAAGGAAATGCATGCTGATTGATACTGTAGGCTTTATCAGAAAACTTCCCCATGATCTGGTAGATGCCTTTAAGTCTACTTTAGAGGAAGCAGTATATGCGGATGTACTTCTTCATGTAGCAGATTTATCAAATGATGAGGTTGCTGAACAGATAGAAGTGGTGAATAACCTTTTAGATAGTTTGGGAGCTACAAACAAACCAATTGTGCTGGCACTGAATAAAACAGATATATGCGGTGAAGATGCTCGGGTATGCGTAAAACATCCCTCTGATATGGTATATGAGATATCTGCACTTACGGGAGAAGGAATAGACAACCTTTTGAAAGGGCTTGCGGAAGTCTTGCCTTCGCAGGAACAGCATGTGGTAATGACTGTGCCTTATTCGGAAGGATGGGTGATTTCATATGTCCATGATAATGGAAAAGTGATTGAACAGGAATATACAGAAGAAGGAATTAAAATGACTGCCCTGCTTCCGGTTTCAAAAGCGGACAGAGTAAAAGATTATATACCCTAAGAGATTTGTAAAATTTCCGGTACTATTGCTATTTAATTTATAATTGTTCACTATCTTTCTGAAAAATGTTAAAATAAATGATAGTCTTTAAGGCTGTCATTTATTATTTTGCTGCGCAAAATCAGGCATCTTTTTGATATATATATACAATGTTATCAAAGGATATGGTCCGATAAGGAGGATTATGCTGCGTAAAGAATATAAAACTGTGCTGAAAAGAGCCAGTGCGCAAATTGAAGAAAAAAAATCAAAGTTCATATGTAATGTAATGCCTGTTGAATATGAAGAACAAGCAATCCGGTTTATAGACGAGCTAAGAACAAAGTACTGGGACGCAACCCATAATGTATATGCATATTACATAGAAGGAGAAACAACTGCTCAAAGGTACAGCGATGACGGCGAACCTTCAGGAACGGCGGGTATGCCGGTGCTTGAAGCTATTAAGAAAGCCGGTGTAATAAATGTGGCAGTTGTAGTGACGCGTTACTTCGGAGGTACACTTCTTGGAGCCGCAGGATTGATACGAGCATACGGCAAGAGCGCAATGATGGGCTTAAATGCTGCGGTAATAGTAAAAAAACAACTTTGTACGGAGCTTATTGTTACGATGGAATATGTATACTTGGGGAAAGTGCAGAATCTTATCATAAGTGAAGGTTATAATGTCAAGAGCACTGAATACGGACAAGATGCGGAGATGACTTTGTTAGTGCCTGCAGATATGGCAGACGGATTTACTGATAAACTGATTGAAGCTACAAATGCAAATATTTTGGTGCAAAAAGGCCGGCAGGAATACATAATGCTTGATGAAAAAGGAAGATGGATTAAGGACAATTGACAGTTGCAACAACTGAAAGGATAATGTTATTATTATATAAGTTCAATTATGATATTAAACTGGTATGTTATTTGGTCAGATATGCTTGTAGCTTAGAAAAAACGATGTTTATTAAGTTAAATAACATGGAATATACGCATAAATTATTTTTAGTGAAATGTGTATTTAAATAACAGTATTGAGAGGTGTAAGGAGGAATTTTTAATGTCCGGACATTCTAAATGGGCAAATATCAAACATAAAAAGGAAAAGAGCGATGCTCAAAAAGGTAAGATATTTACAAAAATAGGAAGAGAAATAGCTATAGCTGTAAAGCAAGGAGGACCGGACCCTGCTTCCAACTCAAAGCTTGCTGATGTTATAGCAAAGGCAAAGGCGGCAAATGTTCCAAATGATAATATAATGAGAAGCATAAAGAAAGCTGCCGGAGAAATGGATGGCGCAAATTATGAGCAGATCACCTATGAAGGTTACGGCCCGGGCGGGGTTGCTGTTATTGTTGAGGCAACAACCGATAACCGCAATCGTACCGCTGGAGATATAAGGCATCTGTTTGATAAGTTCGGAGGTAACCTTGGAACTACAGGATGTGTGTCCTTTATGTTTGACAGAAAGGGCGTTATTCTTATAGAAAAGAAAGACGGCATGGATGAAGATACGATGATGATGGAAGCTTTGGATGCAGGTGCAGAAGATTTTAATGTGGAAGATGAATATTTTGAAATACTTACTTCTCCGGATGATTTTTCATCTGTAAGATCCGCACTTGAATCAAAGGGTTATGAATTCGTAGAGGCTGAAGTGCAAATGATTCCGCAGACTACGACAAAATTGACGGATCCCAAACAAATAGAATTTATGGATAAGCTTATAGAGAAACTTGAAGATCATGATGATGTCCAGAATGTTTATCATAACTGGGAAGAGCCTGATGAAGAATAAAATTGATTTATAAAACAAAAAGTGCTGTCAAATAGTAAAATGACGGCACTTTTTGTTTTTATGTCACTAATTGATAGTTGTCATACTTTTATTTATTATAGTTGTTGCCTGTATATGCCTGGAATACTTTTTTAACGATATTTCCGCCTATTTTGCCTGCTTCTGATGCTTTTAAATCACCGTTATAACCCTGTTTTAAATTAACTCCCACTTCTGACGCTATTTCATATTTCAAGTTTTCAAATTGGGTTTTATTTCTGCTAGCCATATGGATAACCTCCTTATAAAGTTTGAGTCTATAAGTTTTTGTAACTTATAGGCTATTAATATAATTTGCAGATTAAAGTTTTTTATAACGGTATATTATTACTGCATATCCAAAATAAAGCGGAAATACGTGAATCCAATGGTTTATTGTTATGAAAAAAGACCTGCATTTTTGCATGTAGGGCTTTTTGTTATATTTATTATATTTTATTGCCTTTCAGGTACGCTTTCCCTGAATAATAAGCTTATACTATATAGCCCTGCCAGTCCGACTATGGCATATATTGTTCTGCTAATAAATGAAGCAGAGCCAAATATACTTGCAACGAGGTTATAATCAAACAAGCCTATGAGAAGCCAGTTTAAAGCCCCGATTATGATAAGAACAAGCGCAACCCTGTCTAAAGGTGTCCTATTCATTGAATCAACTCCTTTATTTTTAATATTTATATTATGGCCCGTATATTTATAAAAAATGCATATGAAAGTATATTTTTTCATTACCTTTACATTAAATGCGATGTAAATAAATAAATCCGCGTTCTGTCGACAGAACGCGGTTTATTTAAATAACTGCCAATTTAAATAAATTGACAGTTAGTGGCTTGTATATGTTTATGTATTATCATAATATAATATGAATACAAATTCAGAATTTTAATCTGTTAAATTGATGATTTATTATATAATATTATTTCAATATTACAAAAATTATAAAACCAATATTGTTGGTTTTACATAATTCATGTTGTGAAAAAGTAATAACCGGTTTTCTTGTATAATCTGTAATATAGGCAAATAACAATATTCCTGAATGAATTTTGGGGTTTATTAACATAAAATGTATCTTTGTTACAAATTAAGCCGCTCTTCCGGTTGCATAACAAGTAAAGTTGTCATTTGATATTGTTTACATGCGTATTATATGCTTTAAGCCGTAAAAATGTGTATTATATATAACTAATATTCAAAAAGAAGTATAATTATAGTGCTTTATACAAGTACATAGTAAAAGGATGATGTGTATGAATTTTATCCGTAATCCCAATATACCTGACAGGAAAGTTACACTTGCCATGGTAGACGGAAGAATAAGCAGTGATCCGGAAGATGCTTTTAAACGGCTTAATATAGAAATATTAAAAACATCCAGGCATACTGATGTATATGATGCCGTGGCATATCATCCGGATATCGCATTTCATCATATATCATACAATAAAATTATTTATGCACCTGGCACAGATCAACTATTAGTCGATAATCTTAAGCAAAGAGGCTTTGTAATGATCGAAGGCACAACCCGACTGTCATGCAGCTATCCCCAAAGCGCTGCATATAATGTTGCAAGAATCGGAAATATTGCATTTCATAATCTTAATATAACAGACCCCGTATTAAAGAAAGCTCTTGAGGAAGAAGGAGTAAGGATGGTACATGTCCGTCAGGGATATTCCAGATGCTCCACATCAATTTTAAATGAAAATAGCATAATAACTTCTGACAAAGGAATAGCGGAAGCGGCGCTTAAAAACGGAATAAATGTGCTATTAATAGAGCCGCAGAGAAATATAGTGTTGCCAGGATTGGATTATGGATTTTTAGGAGGAAGCAGCGGTCTTATTGACAAAAATACATGGGCCATAGCAGGGAATCTTGAAAGACTTGAAGCAGGCAGGCAAATAGCGGAATATCTTAATAAAGCAGGTGTGAAGCTGGTTAATTTATCTGATGATTATGTGATGGATATTGGAACAATAGTGCCATTAATGACTGAATAGCATAAAATATGAAATTAATTCAAAAATTGCAGAATTATCTTTTATCGATACAGTAACTTCATATAACTCATGTTGCATATAATGTAGCAGAAAAGAGCACCTTTATTTATTTTAAGGACGCTGTCAGATGTAGATATATGGTTTTTATGTAAGCATATGTGCAGGAATATAGCAGAATATGATAATTGTCGGACTGCATACAAGAATTTAAGAAGACATATACTACACTTGAAGGGATGTGAAATCGATGCAGCGCCTTTGCATTGGAGTTAATAAAGCTGATGAAGATATTCTGCAATATATAAATAATGAACTTCGGAATTTAAGCAGCAGAAATGTAGGCTATGAAGTTAAAAAAGTCGGTTCAGGAGACTCTGCTTCAATTATTTGCAGTATTGATGAAGAAACTTCATCCGATGTAAAAGCTATGGTCCCATTTGAAATGCTAAAGAACTATGTTTCGAATGGTCTTGCGGATTATATTATAAAGAAGTACGAATATAAAATGCTTGAAAGAATTATAAATACAAATTACTGTTATTTTAACAGTGCTGAAAAAAAGGAAATAATGGCAAATGCATTAAAAATTATTAATAATAATGAAAATAGTTTTGTAAACAGTTTATTTCAGATTAGAAGAAGAAATATCATAATTTCAAAGCTCTTAGAGTATTTTGACAGTACGGATGTGATAATACTTGACGGCTTTGTAAATTTCCGCCTTAAAGAATATAAGAAAGGGCTTGAAGAGATAGTAGATAAAGCGGTAGATGATTTTCTTATGGAAAGGGAATATAAGGAGTTTATAAGGCTGTTAAAGTATTTTGTGGAAATTCAGGAACCGAAATTCAATGCCATTCATATCATAGTATCTGCAGATGATAAGTATATGCTTTTTGATGATGAAAAGAGAGAGATTACCAATGAATGTATTGCAGATTTTATATCAGAAATAGCAGAGGATGAACTGAACTACGATGACCTGCTTGTAAGTTCACTTATAACTCTGGCTCCGAGAAAAATTGTAATACACAATCCGGCTGAATTTAGGAACAAAGAACTTCTGGAAACTATAAAAAATGTATTTTGCGGAAAAGTTATAATTTGTAATGGTTGTGACATTTGTTTAGCCGGTTTGGTAGGGAGAAAAAGAAAATAACCCCGGAGCCTGTTTTCTTTATAAAATAATTACACTGAATAATTATAATAATAGCCAGTACTTATTCATTAATTAAATTCATAGTACTGGTTATTTTTTATGAATTTTACGTGAAATATTCCCATTATATAATTGATTTTATTATTGTAGAATTTATTATATAGATATAGAACGTGTCATAAAAAGTTTAAATATTATAAAGTAACAGGATTATTTTCTTTTGCAAAAGTCAAATATTAAGCATATATGATAAATGTTTCGACTGAAACAACTTTTAGTATATAATTTGAGTTTATGTTATAATATAAAAATCATATATAATTTCGCTATAGGGCTATGTTCAAGGACTGAAAATTTAATAGTCATATTTACTTTACATAATATCACAAGTTATATACGGAGGTTTGTCGTGAGGGTTGTTGGGTTTATTGGCCCCAGCGGCACGGGAAAGAGCCACAGGGCTACTTGGGTTGCCGGAGAAAAGGGGATAGAGTTTATAATAGATGACGGGCTGCTTATAAGAGGAAGTCAGATAGTAGCAGGTATTTCAGCAAAACGTGAGAGCACGAAAGTTGGTTCGATAAAAAGGGCTTTATTTACAGACAGCAGTCATGCTGAAGATGTCAAGAAGGCCATTGATTTTTATAATCCAGAAGGAATAATGATACTAGGTACATCTGACGAGATGGTGGCAACCATTGCTAAAAAGCTTGGTTTGCCTGAAGTTACTGAAAAAGTATATATACAGGATGTGGCAAGTGAATATGAAATAAAACAGGCCCTTATGACAAGAAGGGAGCAGGGGAAGCATGTAATTCCCGTGCCCACTTTTGAGATAAAGAAGGATTTTTCCGGTTATTTTCTTGATCCTTTGCAGATATTCAAAAGAAAAGGTAAGGTAAGTTATCAGCTTATAGGTGAAAGGTCCGTGGTAAGGCCTACTTTCAGCTATCTGGGTAAATATACGATTTCTGAATATGCAATAAGGCAAATAGTCGAGTATGTAACTTTAAATATTGAAGGTGTCAGCAGGGTATACAGATTCAGCGCGGAAGATAATCCCGACGGAAAACTTATCGAGATGGAACTTGTGCTGGTATATGGATACCCCATTAAGCCTCTCCTGAGAAAAATACAAACCGAAGTTGTAAAAGAAGTTGAAAAGCTGACAGGAATTAATATTAAAAGCATTAATCTTGTGGCAAAAAGCCTTGTGGTAGAAAAAATTAATACTTAATTTTGCTATGAACAGCTTAAATGTGTGATGCTTAAAATTTATAAAATAATATACCGTGATTGTTGTTAAATATAAAATATTTGAATGATTTCATATGTGCGTTAAAAATATCAGACGTATTATTGTTTTAAATTACTATATCCTACCAGCTTTTGAATGCTTCTTGGGATAGCATCTCTTGAGTTGCCCCAGGGAGCATCCTGATTTTGATAATCAAACTTTTTAGTAAACCAGTTTACTTCTTCCTGTATTCTTTGCATATTTTCAATCTGCATTTTCAGGAGATTGTTTACAAAAGGCGACAGCTCATTTGGCTTAAGATACTTTTTTGCGCCCAGGAGCAGCATTTTTAGATGTTTAAGGCAAAAGCCCAGTTTAGAATTGAATAGTTTCTGAAAATCCTCTTCGTGGAACCATAAATACAATATAACATCTATGTATCTGTCCATTGTATAATTTAATTTGCCGCAAATTACGCATTTTTCCTCATAAGAGCTAAGAGCGTCAATAAAATCATCTACCAGACCTGATGCATTTGAACCTCCCGCAGCCATTCGTGAAAAGAATCCTTTTACGCCTAAATTAGACGGGTTTTCAGCCTTTTTATTATAAATGTTTAAGAACTTTTGATTCCATTCAGTCATATGAGTATCAATAATTAAGCCAAGCCCCAGTCTGTTTTCCTGTTTATTGTAAAGCAATTCAAAATGCTTTTTACAAAAGCCGTTTTCATTACTTTCAATTCTGTTGTCGGGCTCCATTAATGAAGGGCCAAGAGTATAATTTACCATCTCGTCTTCAAACCTTTTTTCCAAAAGGCACATGGGACATTCGCATTCTTCCTTGAAAGCTTCCGTTACCGGTATGGTATATATTTTTTCTTTCATAAGGGTTATCCTCCTTTGCGGTGAGGGTATGTATAATGATTTTTTGTTTAGTATAATTATTTTTATTATAACAGATTATAGCAGAAAAACTAGGGAATAAATATAGTGGGTTGTGGTTTTTGAGGTTTTGCCGCTTTTGAGCGACCAAATCGGCGCAAAAGTTGCCTTTCAAAATGGGACATTTTTCAGCAAGAATGACCCGCGTAAGCAGAAAAGTGTCGTGTTAACCTTAATATAACGGCCAGGAACTGGTTTCTGACAGGATGCTTGGAGGCGCTAAAGAGGATGACAGAGATAGACATAAAGAAACCTATATGGATGGAAGATAAAAATTTAGAGATAATTAAAACGTATGATAAAATGCTTTTATTAAAATAAGAACGTAAGGAGCAGGAATTATGAACTATAACGGTTATGAGATAGAAGAGAAAAATGACAGTGTTGTAGTGAGCAATGTAAGGGATTTTAACCTTAAACACATACTGGAATGCGGTCAGTGTTTCAGATGGAAGCGTGAAGATGACGGAAGTTATGTAGGAGTTGCAGGCAAGAGAGCGGCAAAAGTGAGCTTTAATGGAGATAAACTCACTATAATCAACGCAAATAGCGATGATTTTATTAACTTTTGGTATAACTATTTCGATCTTGGAACTGATTACAGCGATATTAAGAAAAAGCTTGCCAAGGATGAAATAATGAAAAAGGCTATTGATTTTGGTTATGGTATAAGACTGCTAAGGCAGGATTTATGGGAAATGGTTATTTCATTTATATTATCAGCCAATAACAGAATCCCTATGATTATGAAAGCGGTAAGTGAAATTTCCCGGGCTTATGGAGATGAAATTAACGTCGGAGGGATTTCGTATTATACTTTTCCTGACGCTGAAAGGCTGGCAAATACAGAAGTTTGCCGTCTTGAAGCATGTGGAGGAGGGTTTAGATGTAAATATATAGTTAATACTTCACGGATGGTCATGGATGGTTTGGTGGATCTAAAGGGATTGGCTGGCATGACAACCGACGATGCCCGAAATGAACTGATGAAGCTTCCCGGAGTTGGACCTAAGGTTTCAGATTGTATCTTATTGTATAGCGGAATAAAATATGATGTATTTCCGACTGATGTATGGGTCAAAAGAGTAATGGAGGTTCTCTATTTCAAGCGGGAAGCTAGTTTCAAAGAAATACAGGAATTTGCACGCAGCTACTTCGGGAAATATTCCGGAATAGCACAGCAATATCTGTTTTATTATGCACGTGAAAATAAGATCGGGGTTGATAAATGAATATGATATATATTTAACTTACGGTACTCTGCCATATTTCCTCTCCGACAGGCAGAAACTGTTATCTGAGCAGCAGGAACAATAGTAACAAATACAGATGAAAAAAATATTATGTAATGTAGGTGTATATATTTTGTTATATGTTGATGTGCAATGAAATTAGCAAGTATTGCTGCATAGTAAATAAATTGTGCCCGCGGGGAGGAAGATATTATGAAGTGCCTTGCATTATTGGATTCCGGCAATTATGCTATTAGGTTAAGCAATTTGCTTGATAGGAAAGGATATGTATTTGAGGTTGTGGCTACGCCTTGCCAGATAGCAAAAGGAGGGTGCGGTTATTGCCTTAAGTTCGATGAGGAATACTGCGATCTGGTTTTAAGTGAAGCTATGCAAAACAATATAAATATAAGAGAAATATATCGTATTACTCCGTTGTTCACAAAGAACAAATATGAGAAAATATATTAATAAAATATTAATTTCCAGTAAATTACTGAAAAACATACAATATCATGTTGTAAGGATATAAAGGTTCTGCTATAATAATCTTAGAAATTAAGAGTACCTGGGATGTGCGCGGGCTCTCCTTATTTTGAACCTACATCTGACATAAGGGAAATCCGGAGTTTGGTAATGGATACCAGGCCCTAGATAAATCCGACATCAGGCATTAGTCTGATGCAACGGCGAGGGAAGGTTGAATTTACCAACAGGATGCCCACCTAGCGAGGCTAGGTGTCAAAATACGGGGTGCGGCATCCTGGGCACCAGCAAAAAGCTCCTTGAAAAAGGAGCTTTTTGCTTTATAAACCATGCAGAACGTGTAAATAAAGCTCTTAATATACTAGTTATTGTTGTTTGATTTTTTAATATATGCTTTTAAATCCGCTATATTGTTTCTGATTTGATTAATAATTTTGTTTTCTTCAATTTCTGCAGCGACAAGTTTTCTGATAGTGCCAATATCTTCTGTTGGTTTCTCCGGAGCTTTATTTTTTTCTGTTATCATACTCATTTGATTATGTATAAGAGACTTGATTTGATTTATTTCATTATCAAGATAAGATAACCTTACCTGAACTTTTGTCAATTCCTTGCTGAGATCCTGAATGCTGTTGATGTTTCTCTGGATTTTATCGTTTATTTCCGATCTATAATCCTGAAAGTCATCTATATTACCTTTTAACGCTTGAATGTTCTGAAATAATATATTTTTGTCATTTGAGGATAGGTAATTGTCAGTACTTACATGATTGTAAGGATAAAAAGCGAGCCTGAATCCATTTACATAATTTCCGGGAACATCATTGGCTATAAATTTACTGCTCTCCAGAAGGTTGTTTGACCTGTAATGCATACAAAACAGTTGTCTGCTGTAGTTAAATGCATATTTTGAAGGCTTGGCCCAGGTACTGCCTTCATTGCCCGAAGTACTGCAGTAAATTATGTCATCTTGAACCCAGAAAACCACTATATTGTTGTTGGAAATACAAATTGAGGCATTTTCAAAGGGATATACGGACCTGTATATTATTATTTCAGGTGTGCATATATTTTTACCGGGAATTTTTTGTTGATAAATCAGCTCATACTGATTATTGCTTTTTCGCTGGTAGCAAATATGGATTATACCTTTTGTATCAATTAAAGCGTTAGGTTGTTCACAGTCACTGTGGTTTGTTATAGTTATAAATTCGCTCCAGGTTCCCTGATCAATGGAGTATTTTTTATAACCCAAATAGCTCAGTACTCCATTTGACGATTGATAGAATATGTATATTGTACCTTTACCGTCATAAAGAACAGAGTAAGGCATGTTATTTACTGAGACATAATCTAAGGCTTTGGGTGTTGAAACCGTTTCATTTGTCAACGTATGATGGGTTAATATATTGTTTTCATTATGTTTTATTACATAAAATAAGTGTGTTGTATTTTTTAAAGGTATAAGTGAAAGGAATTTATTATATGCATTGGGAGATTTACTGCTGAGTATGGGTATAGTTTTCATGCTTGAATTGTTTAAAACGGAAATATAAATATTTCCCTTCAAATCTTGAAATAGCAAATGAATATTGTCAGCACTGTCGATGTCCGCATAAAAGAGTTTGTGAGCTTTTGGCTGAATGCTGACAGATTCCGACCAGTTGTTACGCTTGTTCAAAATGCTGTAACAGATACCTTTCCTATTATCATAATATAAATTATATATTCGTTCGTTGGATTGCTTTAAGATATATTGTTTATTTTCCAGACTATACATAAATACCATCCTTTATTTTTAATTAAACTACAGATCCGTTTTCTGCCCATTACTCTAATAAATATATATATGCGGATTAATATTTTTATTTACTTATAAAATTATTAATCTTTATCACACAATCCTATATGCAACATATTATGTAATTGAGGGAACTATATAGAATTTATAGTTAAAAAGGAGGATTAATAAATGGGTAACGAAAAAAACAAAGTTGTTGCTGGTGAAATATGTCCAAATGATTTATCCCGTATAAGGGAAGCGGTTTGCGTACAAGTTGAAAAAATATATGATTCCTGCAGAGAAAAAGATTGTATAGAGAACGCAAGAGTATTGTTCAAAGATACTCCATGCAACAGGTATATAATAAACAACGCGATAAATGTTAAATGCAGAAATGCTGAAGTAGTAGATGTGTTTGCGGATATTGAGCCTGTACCTTTTAAAAGAGGATTCTTTACAGTTGATGTAAAATTCTTTATCAGGGTAACACTTGATTTCTTCCTTCCTAACGGTATAGGACCTGGCGGAACTGAAATTCGTACCAGAAAAGGACTTGTCCTGTTTGACAAGAAGGTTATATTGTTCGGATCAGAAGGCAACGTAAAGATATTCAAGTCGCAATTTATAGAAGATGGAATAGACAAACCGATAAGATCGAGACTTCAGCAGGATAACAGACCCATATCCAAAATTGAAGTTGCAGAGCCAATATGCCTTGGCGCACAGATACAAGATATACATGATAAATGCTTTGAAAGCTGCTGCATAGACAGTATGTCCAGAGATTTGGCTGATCTGATTGGCGACGATAATGACAATGATATCCAGGGTATTGACGAACGCAGCGAAGGCGTACTCGATACTAGCCGCAGGAGAGTTGTAGCAACAATAGGTTTATTCTCAATAATTAAATTAATAAGATTCGTACAGCTTCTGATACCTGCATTTGATTTCTGCGTTCCTAACAGAGAATGCATAGCTGCAACTGAGGAAAATCCATGCGATTTATTTGATACTATTGAGTTCCCTGTAGATGAATTTTTCCCTCCACAAATATTTGATTTTCCGGGAGCAGCTGAAGAAGAACACAAAATGAGATCACAATCAGACGCATAGTAACAAAAACATAAAAAAGGGCTGTCTTAGTAGGCAGTCCCTTTTAATATGTGTCATTTTTCTTATACTTCTCATTTTCATACCATGCGTATCCGACATATTCATCCCATTGAACGATTGATTTGGTAAATGAAAGGGTAAGGTAATAATTGCCGGTGCCACTGTCAATATCAAAACAAGCAAGATGTGTTTTGCCATCAATGTCTGGTAATTCTTCCATGCCTAATAAATAGCAGTAGGTATTTAAGGTATTTCTTAAAATATTATCATACTCTTTGGAGTCTGTGGTTCTGGCTTCCGAATGCTTTATTAAAACATTGTTGGAATCATAGATTGAATACGCACTAAAGACAATTTTCTCTATGTTGAAATCTTCAAAAATAATTTCAGCTTCTTTTATGCACATATCTTTATTAAAATCATTCTGTGTATTTTGCGTAGTCGCATTGAGATCAGATAAATACCATACCATATTCCCGTTAAGAAACTCCATTTTTTTCAACTGTGCATCATGGAATTCAAAATGATTTAATTCATCAATCGCTATATTCTTCATATAGTAGTCACCTATTTAACCTTATAATGTTAACTTTAAATTATTGATATTAAACTGATATATCATATAAAGTATTGTATAATCATGAATAGTAGTTTACCAATTTACATTTCTAATTTTACTTAAAGACATATTTAATATGTTATATTGTATCATTTATTTCTAGTTTTAGTAAATAGTATGATATGATGAAAAAATAAGTTGATAATATAATTCAGTAATGCATCTGAGGGCTGAAATGTAGCATTTAAGTTCTGTCACAATAGCTGATGAATATGGAAATAGATATGAGAATGCAGGCTTTGATGATGATAAAGAAGTTGAGGAGTTTGTCAAGAACTTTCAAAACACAAAACAGGGTGCCAGGAACCTTGCTCCTGTCACCCTTCCGGAGTATGCTTTATCATGTTACATAGTCGCTTTTCCGGGTATAACCATATCTACAATACCGTATACGAGAGCTCCAAGCAGAGCTGCCCACCATGTTACCGAAAAGCCTGCAACAAAGAACTGCGTTAAATATATAATTACAGCTGATAATATAAAACCTGTAATACCTCTGCCAAATGGTGATGCACTTGTTCCGAGGAATTTGTATGCAACGTAATCAAGAATGGCAAGTACAATTGCACCAATTATTAAAGACCAAATGCCACTTATTGTAAAGCCTGGTGTAAGAAATGCTGTCACAGCAAGAACAACGGCGCCGACAACAAGCCTGATCAAAAAGTGGGTTATGCTGAATGACTCTTCTCTTCTTTCATTTATTTGTTCAGCCATTTTTCACACATCCTTTCCATCATGACTCATAATTATTATCTATAGATAACTATGATATTATTCAGGTATGTAATGCTAATGAAAATGAATAAGGAATGCAATTATGTAATTTATAATGGTATATGGCAATTACACAAATACATAAAAAGTAATAAAATCCATAAAATACATAAACACAATATTTACATTTGTGAATATATATGATAAAATATTACGAAAATTATCATATGTAATATATTATTATGCTGAATGTGTAATAATATATACTATGAATTATTTTCATACTGATGGACTAAGAATACAATTTTTAGTGTTACAAAATGATTTAAAATATAAATATAGAAAAAATTATGATTGGATAGAGTAACCCGAGAGGACCGTAAGAGAGGAGCTGTCATAGGGCTGCGAGCAGCTTCAGGGCAACTGTCAGGTGAAGTGCATCCATGAATTTAAAAGCTGAAAGAAGCGTCAGGCGACATATGAAAGCTTGTGCTTCCAAGTAAGTTTTTACGGTGACGCGCCGTTATGCAGATGAGATGGAAGAGAGATTTTATCTTCCTGTTAGAGTGGAACCGCGGACCTCGCCTCTATATTTTAGGGACGGGGTTTTATTTATATAATAGAGTATCTGGCAATAAGAAAAATTGGAGGAGATAGGATGAAGCTGTATAATACGCTGACAAGAAAGAAGGAAGATTTCAAACCGATAAACGAAAATGAGGTAAGGATGTATTCCTGCGGACCTACAGTATATAATTATTTTCACATCGGGAATGCAAGGCCTTTTATTATATTCGATACCTTAAGAAGGTATCTTGAATACAGAGGGTACAATGTTAAGTTTGTACAAAACTTTACAGACATAGATGATAAGATGATTAAAAGAGCCAATGAAGAAGGCATAACGGTTAAGGAACTGGCAGATAAGTTTATTTCTGAGTATTTTATAGATGCCAAAGGACTCGGAATCAGAGAAGCTACCGTACATCCAAGAGCTACTGAAAATATAGATGCAATTATTGATCTGATAAAGACCCTTGAAGAAAAGGGTTTTGCCTATGAAGTAAACGGAGATGTGTATTTTAGCGCGAAGAAATTTAAGCAGTACGGAAAGCTTTCACATCACAACCTTGAAGACCTTGAAGCGGGTGCAAGGGTGGATGTGGATGAGAGGAAGAAAGATCCTATGGATTTTGCACTATGGAAAGCGCAGAAACCGGGCGAACCTGCATGGGACAGCCCCTGGGGTAAAGGCCGGCCTGGGTGGCATATCGAGTGCTCAGCTATGGCTATGAAATACCTTGGCGAGACCATCGATATACACAGTGGAGGGCTGGACTTGATCTTTCCGCATCACGAGAATGAAATTGCCCAGAGTGAGGCGGCGACAGGAAAACCTTTCGCAAACTACTGGATACATAACGGGTTTATAAATGTGGATAACGAAAAGATGTCCAAATCCGCCGGCAATTTCTTTACTGTCAGGGACATAGTTGAAAAATTTGATTATCAGGTACTCAGATTCTTTATGCTGTCGGCCCATTACAGAAGCCCCATCAACTTCAGCGCAGAACTGCTTGAACAGGCTAAAAACGGACTTGAAAGAATAAATACATGCTATGAAAATATGGTATATTTTATGGAGAATGCCGGTAAGACAAAGATGTCCGATGATGAGATTAAACTTAAGGAAAAATTTGTCACATCAAAGGAACAGTTTATCGCAGCCATGGAAGATGACTTAAATACTGCTGACGCAATTGCCGCTATTTTTGGTCTTGTTAAGGAATTAAATACTAATATTACTTCTGTTTCCAATTCATCAGCGGAGTTGATCGAATTTGGAATTTCACTGCTAAAGGAACTTTGTGATGTATTAGGTATTTCACTTCAAAAGAAAGAAGATTTTGTTGATGATGAAATACAGGAACTCGTGAATAAGCGACAGCAGGCAAGGAAGGAAAAGAACTGGAAACTGGCTGATGAAATCAGAGATAAGCTTAAAGCTATGGGAATAACTCTTGAAGATACCCCTCAGGGAGTTAAAATAATAAAAAAATAAAATTATTATGAATTAGTGATATTATTAAACTTAATTAGGTTAAGTATTATATTTAAAGGGAGTCGAAAAATGACTCCCTTTTTATCTGATTACGTATGAATATCAGGTGATTATACTGTGTGAATAAAAAAGAAGCTGCATAAGCAGCCCCTTCTTTAATCAAATTTGCTGGATTTTCTTTTTTTAATGTATTCTCTTTAATATGCTTCTTGCTGCATGTACTCCGCTTGCACTTGCCTGTGAAAGACCGCGCGTGACACCCGCTCCGTCCCCTATAGCGAACATGTTCGGAAGCTTTGTTTCCAGTTCGTTTGTCAGCTCCAGCCTTGAACTGTAGAATTTTACTTCTACGCCATACAGGAGGGTATCATAATTGGCAGTTCCCGGAGCGATTTTGTCAAGAGCGTATATCATTTCGATTATATTATCAAGATGGCGCTTAGGCAGAACAAGGCTTAAATCACCCGGAGTAGCTTTAAGCGTAGGACGGGTAAAGCTTTGTGAAAGCCTGTGTTCATTTGTACGTATTCCCTTTATCAAATCTCCGAATCTTTGTACAAGAACTCCTCCTCCAAGCATATTTGAAAATGAAGCGATTCTCTTTCCGTATTGGTATGGTTCGTTAAAGGGTTCTGTAAACTTATTGCTAACCAGCAGTGCAAAATTCGTGTTTTCACTGCTCAAAGAAGGATCTGTGTAGCTGTGGCCGTTAACTGTCATAATGCCATCGGTATTTTCAGTAACCACATATCCTCTCGGATTCATACAGAAAGTCCTTACAATATCTCTATACTGCTTTGTTCTGTATATCAGCTTGGATTCATAAACAACATTTGTTATATGTTCGAATATTTCTGCAGGAAGTTCAACTCTGACGCCGATATCCACCTGATTATTTATTAGATTCAAATTAAGGTTCTTGCATTGTTTTGAGAACCATTCCGCGCCTGATCTTCCGGGTGCTGCTATTAGATAATCACATACGATATCACCCTTGCTGGTTGTGAGCCTATACTTGCCGTCTTCCGGTATTATTTCTGTTACTTCGGTATTGCACGATATGGTAAGATATTTTTCTAAATATTCATACATGCTTTTCAGAATATTAAAATTATTTTCCGTGCCAAGATGCTTTACTTTAGCCTGAAGCAAGTGCAGGTCATTGGCAAGGGCAAGTTTTTTGATTTTTATGGCCTCTTCTGTATAAGTTGAGTACACTTCATCTGTTGCTCCGAAATGCACATTAACTTTATCTACGTAGTTTATCAGATCAAGCACTTTTTCGTCCGGAAGATAGTCGTTAAGCCATCCGCCAAATTCAGTTGTAAAGTTGAATTTGCCGTCTGAAAAGGCTCCTGCGCCGCCAAAACCTCTCATTATGCTGCAGGTTTCACAGTTTATACAGGATTTGACCTTTTTCTCCACGATAGGGCAAATACGTTTACTTATTGCATTACCCTGCTCTATTATAATTACGTTCAGTTTGGGGTTTTGTTTTGTAAGTTCGTATCCTGCAAATATACCCGCTGTTCCCCCACCTATAATCGCTACATCAAATTTATTAATCATTTATGATCCTCCAGTCTGCTATATAACAAGACTGACAGCCGCTGATTTGCAAATCAGTCAGTCTTCATTTGTAATTATATTGCAATGCTATAAAAAGCATAAGAAACACAGCAATATTATACTTTGTTTTGTATATGTTTGCAAATGAATAAAATTAGGTTTATAATAACTTGATTTTTATGTGGATGTAATATAAAATTATAAAGTCACAAATCTAGGTTTAAATTGGCAAGTTCGACAACAAAAATAATAAATATAAATTCTGCTGGCTTGACTCCCAACGAAAAGGACTGTTAGATTTGGTTGGGAGTTATTAAGTTAATTTGTTTCGACAATTTACATAATAATATACAATTAACCGGGGAGAAAAGACATGAAACTCTTACAGGATCGAATATTAGCCGAAGGAAGAGTTGAAGAAGGCGGAATACTAAAAGTCGACAGCTTTCTGAATCACCAGATAGATGTGGATTTATACAATAAAATAGGTTATGAATTTTATAAAAAATTTAAGGATCGCGGAATCACGAAAATACTCACTATAGAAGCGTCCGGTATAGGAATAGCATGCATTACGGCTCAATACTTCAAGGTGCCTGTCGTTTTTGCAAAGAAAACCGAGTCAAAAAATCTCGATAAAGAAACATATGAAAGTGAAGTCTATTCATTTACAAAAGACAGAAATTATAAGATAAGAGTCTCAAAAAGATACATAAATAACCAAGATAAAATATTGATAATTGATGATTTTCTCGCTAACGGCAAGGCTGTGATGGGACTTTCTGACATAATTAATCAGGCAGATGCCAAATTGATAGGTGTGGGTATAGTCATTGAAAAGGGCTTTCAGGATGGTGGAAAGCTGCTTAGGAATAAGGGTTTAGATGTATATTCCCTGGCTGTGATTAAATCAATGGATAACGGAACAGTAGAGTTTGAATGATATCATGAATGGAACAAAACCATTTCATGATTGAAAATAAACTTATTATTAAATAAGAGGGGGAAAAACATGTTTAAAAAAGTACTTTCATTAATGCTGGTGCTGTGCATGGTATTTACTCTTGCAGCACTTACAGGATGCCAGGACAAAGATAAGTCAACAGATGACAAGATAAAGGTAGGCTTTATCTATGTTGGCCCAAAGAATGACGGCGGATGGACAGAGGCACATGACATAGCAAGGCAGGAACTGGAAAAGGAACTTGGAGTAGAAACAGTTTACAAAGAATCAGTTCCTGAAGAAAAGGGAGAATGTGCAAAGCAAATTGAAAATCTGATAAGCCAGGGATGTAATGTAATCTTTACAACAAGCTATGGTTTTATGGAAGCAACAGTTGAAAAAGCAAAGGAACATCCGGATGTTAAGTTTTTCCATTGCTCCGGAGACCAGCGCCTTGACAACCTGTCTACATATTTTGGAAGAATTGAAGAACCAAGATACCTTTCCGGTATTGTTGCAGGTCTTAAGACAAAGTCAAATAAAATAGGCTATGTAGCTGCTATGCAGATACCTGAAGTTATAAGAGGAATTAATGCGTTTACTTTAGGTGTACAGTCAGTAAATAAGGATGCAAAGGTTATTGTTAAATGGTCAAATACATGGATAGATGAGACTCTCGAAAAAGAAGCAGCAATTGCTTTGCTTGATGAAGGCTGCGATGTTATCGCACAGCATAACGACTCAACTGCACCTCAGCTGGCAGCTCAGGAGAGAGGCGCATTTGCAATCGGTTATGACCTCGATGCAAGAGATGTAGCAACTAAAGCATACATGACAGCACCGGTATTTAACTGGGCTCCGTACTATATAGATCAGGTTAAGGCTATAATGGATGGAACATGGAAATCCAGTGATTATCTGGGAGGAATGAAAGAAGGCGTTGTTGATCTTGCTGAACTGACAGAAAACGCGCCTGAAGGAGCAAAAGAGAAAGTAGAAGAAGTAGAAAAACAAATAGTTGACGGCAAATTTACTATATTTAAAGGACCTCTTAAGGATCAGTCAGGGACCATAAGAGTAGAAGAAGGCAAAGAAATGACTGCTGACGAAATTTGGAATATGAACTGGTTTATTGAAGGCGTAGAGGGTAAATTAGACAAATAAAGGTGATTCTGTGGATAATAATGTAGTCATTGAGTTAAGGAATATTACAAAAACTTTCGGTTCCGTTGTTGCCAATAAGAACATTAATTTTAATGTTCGCAGCGGTGAGATACATTCACTGTTAGGTGAAAATGGTTCTGGAAAAAGCACCCTCATGAACGTGCTGTCAGGGATTTATGCCCCTGACAGCGGTTCTATTTTTATCAGGGGAAAGGAAGTACATTTCAATTCTCCCAAAGATTCAATAAAAATGGGAATAGGAATGATTTATCAGCATTTTAAGCTGGTAGATGTGTTTACTGCAAGTGAAAACATAATAATGGGACAAAAAGGCAACCTATTCGTAAATAAAAAGAAGCTGTCATTACAGATACGGGAGATATCTGAAAAGTTTGGACTTGATATTGACCTGAATAAAAAAGTATATAATATGTCGGTTGGTGAAAAGCAAAATCTTGAAATTCTGAAGGTTCTTTACAGAGGTGCGGAAATTCTGATACTGGATGAGCCGACAGCGGTACTTACTCCGCAGGAAACCAAAAAACTTTTTGAGATAATGCGTAATATGAAAAAATCCGGATGTGCGATTGTTATGATCACGCACAAGATGGATGAAGTGTTGGAGATAAGCGATCGGATTACCGTTCTGCGTAAAGGTGAGGCAGTAGAAACAGTTGACCGTAATTCTACAAGTGCGAAAGAATTAATTAATTTGATGGTAGGACGTCCCATTGACCTGTCGGTAAAATGTGTTCCCACTGATAAAAAAACACCTGTCCTCAAGGTAGAAAATCTGACAGTATATAATGAGGACAAAGCAAAAGTGCTGCATGAAGTATCCTTTGAACTGTCCGAAGGTGAAATACTTGGAGTGGCAGGAGTTGCCGGAAGCGGTCAGAAGGAATTGTGTGAAGCGATTGCGGGTTTGTACCCTGTAGCAGGAGGAGAAATTCTATATAAAGGTGAAAGCCTTGTTGGGAAGAGCCCAAGGGATATAATAAACAAGGGCATCAGTATGAGCTTTGTCCCTGAGGACAGGCTTGGAATGGGCCTGGTACCTTCTATGGACATGGTTGATAATATGATACTTAAAGATTACCATACCCAAAAAGGAATACTTATTACACGCACTAACGCCAGGAAAATGGCGGAAAAACTTGTAAAAACTCTTGATATCTCTACACCGGGGGTTAATTATCCTATAAGACTGCTGTCGGGAGGGAACATTCAAAAGGTCCTCCTGGGAAGAGAAATAGAATCGAATCCGAAGCTGCTGATTACCGCATATCCTGTGAGAGGATTGGATATAGGTGTTTCATATACTATTTACGATTTGCTTAATGAGCAAAAGAAGAAAGGTGTAGCAATATTATATATCGGAGAAGACCTTGATGTTTTGCTTGGATTATGTGACAGAATAATGGTTATCTGTGACGGTAAGATAACAGGTATTGTCGATCCACGTAAGGCTACAAAAGAAATGTTAGGTCTTATGATGACTGGGAAAAGCGAAAAAGACAGCGAGGGGGTGAACAACGTTGATTAGGGTAACGAAATGTACCAATACAACCAGAATACAAGCAGTGATAATCCGGTTAGCAGCTGTAGTTATTGCGCTTGTGGTTTCAGCGTTGTTTATACTGATGCAGAATCATAACCCTCTTGATGTGTATATTTCCATGATTACAGGAGCATGGGGAAAATGGAGCATGTTAAAAGCTACCATTGTAGATACTATACCCCTAATCATTACATCCCTTGGTGTGGCCATTGCGTTTAAAATGAAGTTCTGGAACATTGGAGCAGAAGGTCAGGCTATTATGGGTGCATTTTTTGCAAACTTGATGGTAGTTCAATTTCCGGGACTACCTGGACCTTTGACAATTTTTCTGATGTTTATAGCGGGAATTGTCGGAGGCGCATTATGGGCCTTTCCACCGGCTTTTTTTAAAGCTAAGTATGGAGCTAATGAGACATTATTTACGTTAATGATGAATTACATAGCTATGCGCTGGATTAAATACCTGGCAAGCGGACCCTGGAAAGATCCGAAGGCCAACGGACAGAACAGGATTGCTATATTGCCCGAGAATACAAAGCTTCCTGAATTGTTTGATGTTCATGTCGGTTGGATTATTGCTTTGGCCTTAGCTGTTATGGTTTATATTTTCTTAAATAAAACAAAAAAAGGATATGAAATAGCAGTCATAGGAGAAAGTGAGAATACAGCCAGATATGCAGGAATGAATGTCAGACAGGTAGTTATAAGCGCAGTTATGCTGAGTGGAGCATTGGCAGGCCTTATGGGAATGATTCAGCTGTCTGCAGTTAGCGGCCAGCTGACAAGTGACATAGCAGGAGGAGTAGGATTTACCGCAATAACGGTAGCGTGGCTGGCACAGTTAAGCGCACCGGGTATTATACTGGTATCCTTCCTGTTTTCTACGCTTGAACAGGGAATAAGCTATATACAGTCTGATTTTAATATACCGCTGGCTTCTGCAAAGGTATTGCAGGCGTTAATATTGTTTTTTGTTCTTGGGAGCGAATTCTTTATACAGTATAGGGTAAGTTTTAAAAAAAATATGACCAGTACTGTCGGCAAGGAGGGAAAATAATTGTTTAATGTATCATCTTTCTTAATGAGTGTTATTTGTGCGGGAACCCCTCTTCTTTTTGCGACGTTGGGTGAAACAATAACAGAAAAAGCCGGGCATCTTAACCTTGGAGTAGAGGGTATGATGCTTATGGGAGCTGCTGTTGGTTTTAAGGTTGCCGAGATCACCAAAAATCCTTTGCTGGCTGTGTTGAGTGCTGCAATTGCAGGAGCTTTGGGTGCATTAATATATGCTTTTCTTACAGTTACGCTGAAAGCTAATCAGGTTGTATCCGGTTTAACACTGGCTATATTTGGAGAAGGCTTATCCGGATATGTAGGTTCTTTTGTGAAAATTAAAGTTGTACCAGATCAGATAAAATCTTTCTTTGTTGGAAGACATATACCTTTGTTGGGGGATATTCCGTATGTAGGAGCTATCCTTTTTGAAAGAGATTTATTTGTGTATCTGGGGTATATTGTTGTAATAATTGCTGGTATTTATCTTTACAAAACAAGGACAGGGCTTAACCTCAGAGCCGTAGGTGAGAATCCTGCGGCGGCAGATGCATCTGGAATAAATATTTCACTGTATAAATATATACACATACTTATTGGCGGAGCTTTGTGTGGTTTAGGCGGTGCTTATATGTCTCTGGTTTATGTCGGCCAGTGGACCGAAGGAATTACTTCAGGACAGGGATGGATTGCGGTAGCATTAGTTATATTTACCACATGGAATCCATACAAGGTCATTTTGGGGGCCTACTTCTTCGGAGGCCTCAGTATTCTGGGACTTAGATTGCAAAACTTTAAATTTAACGTATCACAAGATATAATTGATATGCTTCCATATGTTGCAACAATTATTGTACTGATAGTAACATCAATGAAAAAAAGCAAAGAAAATGCCGGACCTGCAGGTCTCAGTGTTCCTTATTTCCGTGAAGACAGATAGACAGCGCAGGTTTTACTCAAAGGAGTGGTTCTTATGCCGGGATTTGGCATCTGGAGCTGCTCCTTTTAAACTTTTACCTTGCTGTATATACTAAATTCTGATAATATACACAATATAAACAGGGATAAGAAGGTATCTGCTGAATATGGATGATATTTTATTTAAAGATATTCTTGATAAGTTCAATTTTTCCGAAAAAGATATATTTGCATTGAATCCCCTTATACTTGCATATATAGGAGATGCAGTTTATGAAGTTTATGTGCGGACAATGCTTGTTCATGAGAACAAGGTTTCAGTGCATAAGTTACATAAATTATCCATTGAGTATGTAAAGGCAAAGTCACAGTCTGATATTATACATAAGATTATGGACAAGCTTACGGATGAAGAAAAGGACATAGTCAGGCGGGGCAGAAATGCCAAATCGGGAACAATACCAAAAAATGCGGATGTGACTGAGTATAAATATGCTACGGGATTTGAATCGTTAATAGGATATTTATATTTGAAGAAGCAATATTCAAGGCTTATGGAAGTATTAGAAATGGCGATAGGGGATTAAAAGGCATAAATCGAAATGAAGTGTATAAACTAATGCAATATAAAATAAATAAAGTGCAAAAAGGTGAATTGTTAGAATGAAAAATAAACGTGGTTCAAATAGAAATAAAACTGACAGTAAAAAAAGGAAAGATATTAAAAAAGCTAATAGGGATATTGCTATAAAAAAGCCTTTAGCTTATGAGTATGAAGAAGCTGAATATGAGGCGGAAGTGGATGAAGGTAAGCTGGAAGGCAGAAACCCTGTGATGGAAGCATTAAAGGCGGGGCGTACTATAGATAAGATATTGGTATCAAAGGGTGAAAAGGAAGGCTCGATAAGAAAGATAATTGCCATGGCCAAAGAAAAGAATATAATAGTTCAGGAAGTGGACAGGGCAAAACTCGATAGTATCTCAGTAACGCGTGCACACCAGGGTATAATTGCATATGTGTCTGCAAAGGAATATGTTGAAGTTGAAGATATACTGGAAATTGCCAGGCAGAAAAATGAAGACCCGTTTATTGTTATTCTTGATAACCTTACGGATGCAAATAATCTCGGTTCGATACTGAGAACTGCTGATTCAGCAGGAGTACACGGTGTGATTATACCAAAAAGAAGATCAGTAGGTTTGAGCCCGGCTGTTTCTAAAGCGTCTGCAGGTGCCGTGGAATATGTTCCTGTAGCCAAAGTGGGAAATATTTCCCAGACTATTGAACAACTGAAAGAAAAGGGTATATGGGTGGTTGGAACTGATGCTTCAGGCGAGAAGGCATATTATGAAAACGATTTAAGAGGACCGATTGCCTTGGTAATAGGCAGTGAAGGCGAGGGAATAGGAAGGCTGGTAAGAGAAAAGTGTGATTTTATTGTAAATATACCCATGAAGGGTAATGTGTCTTCATTAAATGCAGCAGTTGCCGGCGCTATAGTAATGTATGAAGTATATAAGCAAAGAAATATGTAACATTAAGCGGGTGGATAGCAACCATTTGAAGGCAACCTAATCAAGCATGAACTTGACACATACCGCGGGGTTACGTATAATATATTTTATAATGTTAAAATAATGTAAGTGTCTTCAATAGATTTCACACTGACTTAATATAAATTAGTATAAATTTCTTGTTTGATACAAATCACATATCATGATCAATATAAAATTTATATCCTGACTGCTGATTTTGAGAATCGGACAGGCTATTGCCATGAAGATTTTAAAGAGCAGATTATTAATCATAAATATGATATTATATAAATTGCGTTAAGTAAGCTGCAATATGCGATTTATACTGATATTAATAATAATCGCATAATATGATTCTGCACTATTTTAAATAAATGAAAGGATTTAGTGCGAAACATATGATTGCAGGTACTATTATATAATATTGCCACAAATATGTGAAGTATTTTTCAGGGGGGCCTCATGTTGAGTCTTAAAGCAAAAATTAATACTGCTAAAACATACAATACATTAAGTGACGAACAACTTTTAGATTTGATAAGAGAAGGTGACGATAAGGCCCTTGAGTATTTAATAAATAAGTATAAGAATTTTGTCAGGGCAAATGCACGAACTTACTTTCTCGTAGGAGCAGACAGGGAAGACATTATACAGGAAGGTATGATAGGGCTCTATAAAGCTATCAGAGATTATAAAGGGGACAAGCTTCTTTCATTCCGTGGGTTTGCGGAAATTTGCATCAGAAGGCAGATAATTACCGCTGTAAAAACAGCTACCCGTCAAAAGCACATACCTTTGAATTCATATATTTCGTTAAACAAACCTGTCTTTGATGACGAATCTGATCGTACACTTATGGATATCATAGGTGAAGATGTTATATCAGATCCGGAGGAAATGGTAATAAACAGGGAAGAGTTTGCCGGTATAGAAGAAAAAATGGCTGAGATATTGAGCCGCCTTGAGTGGGAAGTGCTGTCGCTATATCTTCAGGGCAAATCCTATCAGGAAATATCAGAAGAGCTTACGCGTCATGTAAAATCGATAGACAATGCGTTACAGCGAGTAAAACGTAAATTGGAGAAATATCTTGAAGAAGGTAAAACATAAATTAAAATTACATAGATTTATATACTGGACGTAAAAATATTATTGTGCTATAATACTTTTCGTCGCTTAAATAAATACATCATGTTAGTTTCAGAAAACTAACATGCGGGTGTAGTTCAATGGCAGAACATCAGCTTCCCAAGCTGATTGCGAGGGTTCGATTCCCTTCACCCGCTCCAGCAGGTTCTAATTGAGGTTTGTATAGTGAGATTGACATCTGAATAGTGTATGCCCTTATAGCTCAGTAGGCAGAGCGCATCCATGGTAAGGATGAGGTCGTCAGTTCGATTCTGACTGAGGGCTCCAAAGTGAAAGTCCTCTAAGTGCTTTATTATAAGGCGTTTGGAGGATTTTTTTGTTTGTGTTTTTAAAAGTACAATTCTGGTTTTTTAGGT
>Ga0134105_1000081_pt1 | contig 112343 bp, 100 predicted proteins | sample 16_3_2metaG_FD_94457 | JGI IMG/M metagenome (GOLD analysis project Ga0134105, IMG submission 94457) | Switchgrass degrading microbial communities from high solid loading bioreactors in New Hampshire, USA - 16_60_3.3_214_A3 metaG | ecosystem: Engineered > Bioreactor > Semi-continuous >... | reverse complement strand
TGTTATACTGTTCATAGAAAATAGCTCCTTTTGACATATGTTTTTCTTGGTCGTTAAACATTATATCATATTGGAGTCTATTTTCTTTTTTTATTTGTCACCTATCAATTGTATAACAACATTTTTTCTCAATTTATTCAATAAATCTTCAAAATATTTAGGCGGTGGAACTTGAAATTCCATATACTTCTGTGTTGCAGGATGGATGAATCCAAGCAAACATGCATGTAATGCCTGTCCGTTTAGTTTAAATTTTTCTTTTTTTATCCCATAAACCGGGTCACCTACGATAGGATGTCCTATATGGCTCATATGTACACGGATTTGATGGGTTCTACCGGTTTCAAGCCTGCATTCAATATAGGTGAAATTATTGAACCGTTCCAAAACTTTAAAATGAGTAACGGCATTTCGCCCGTTCTTGGTGTTAACACTCATTTTTTTTCGGTCAACAGGATGCCTTCCAATGGGTAAATCAATGATACCCTGATCATTTTTCACATTACCATATACGATAGCAATATATTTTCTTGTTAAGGAATGTTCTTTGATTTGTTGCGCAAGATGTAAATGTGCCTCATTATTTTTAGCCACAAGTAAAAGACCGCTGGTATCCTTGTCGATGCGGTGGACGATGCCGGGACGAATTACCCCGTTGATGGCGGATAAATGATTTCCGCAATGGTTCATTAAGGCATTTACCAAGGTACCTGTATAATTCCCTGCCGCCGGATGTACAACCATTCCCTGCGGCTTGTTTACTACAATCAGGTGTTCATCTTCATAGATAATATCTAATTCAATGGCTTCTGCCTCTACCTTTAGCACTTCCGGTTCCGGTATCTGCACATGAATACGGTCATTGGCTTTTACTTTATAATTTTGTTTTATTTCTTTTCCGTTCACCAGAACCAAACGGTCATTGATTAATTTTTGAGCATAGGAACGGGAAATTCCTTCCAAATGTTCACTTAAATATTTGTCAATCCTGCAATCTTCATCATGTTCAGATACAATGAGCTGTTTATCGGTCATTTACTCCTCTTCCTTCGGTTCTTTGTAAATGAATAATAAATAATACGATAAAAGTATGGTACCAATCACAACAAAAGAATCTGCTACGTTAAACACGGCAAAATTAATTAACCTAAAATCAAAAAAGTCAATCACATATCCCAGCTTAATTCGATCGATTAGATTGCCGACGGCACCGCCGATAATCATGGATAGGCTGGTAAGCAAAAGCTTATGCTTTGGTTTATATTTGAATACATAAATGATCATGGCAAGTATGACAGCAAAAGTAATAATAATAAAGAACCACCTTTGGTTTTGCATAATTCCAAATGCAGCACCTTTGTTTTTTACCAATGTAAAATGAAATACATTGTCTATTAAAGGAAATGTATCAATCTCAGCCAAAGAATCATTGGCAAGTATTTTTGTATATTGATCGAAAAGAATGATAATAAAAACAATTACCAGGTAAAGCAATAAATCTCAACTCCATTCTTTTTTTAGCTCATTATAGCATGTTATGATTGGATTGTAAATCTAATGTTCTTTTTTTCTTCCCAAATAATCAATATATCTCAATACGGAATTATTTTCAATAATGGCAGAAAAAGAATATTTTTCGCTTAGCAAATTCAACAGGAAAACAAAAATAAACAGAAATAAACGTATATAAATATTTTCATAGGTAAGGACAAGATGCATCCCTGCAAGAGCACCTAAGAAATTTGAACCTGAGTCACCTAACATGCCTTGTTCGTTTTTTTCGACGGGAAAATATGCAACAATAGCACCTATTACCACATAGCCTGCCAAAATAATATCGGATGTAAATAAGATGAAAATCATGATTATCCCATATGCCTTTATTGCTCTCAAAGGCCTGGTGTCCAATAAATTTAAGAGGTTTGTAGTAAAACTGATAATCATCGTGTTTAGTATCACATTAATAAAATCGGTTGATAGAAATAAGCTGACTACGCAGGCTACGGTAAAACCAAAAACGGCTTTTAACATTCCTGTAGTTAAATTCCCTTTCATAAAGTTGCGTATATGTCCTTTAAATCCTTTTGAATGGTTATTCGGATATGTAAAGTCATCCACCATCCCTATGATACCTATAATTGTCGCCATTAATACGTATTGATTCATGAATTCCGGCTGTATCAATCCCAAGACGGTTAACAAAAGGGACGCACATATTGTTCCTAAAATAATGCTGATTCCCATGGAAGCAGGTATCGGAACGCCTTTATAATTAGGATAAGTGATTCCTGATTCTATAAGCATTTTTAATGACATCTTTACAAATATTTTAGTAAAAATAAAGCCGTTCAGAAATAATATTGCCGCTGTAATCATTTGTCAATAGACCCTTCATTGCCATATTTTTTTTAATAAAGTGAAAGAGATATCCAACAGTTGTCTTCCTCTGTGTAAAAATCCTTTTAGGTTTCTTCCCGTCTCATCATGGTGCATATTTACATCGCATTCATGGATTCTGCATCCCATACGAACCAAATCAATGGTCATTCCTACTTCTGCACCGAACCCTTTTTCTATACGCAATTTTTTTGCAATTTCTTCTTTAAAAGCTCTTTGACCTGATAATACACTCTGAATATATTGACCGGTTAATAGTTTTGTCCCGTAGAGACTGATTTTCTTTACAATTCCGAATCCGCCTTTCCTTTTTGCTTTGCCGAATCTTGCTATGACAACATCGGCACGATCGTTTAAAATGGGGGTAATGATTTTTACGACTTCTTTTGAACTGGAACCTACATCTGCATCTAAGAAAACAATAGTATCACCGGTGCTTTTTTTCAATCCTTCTTTTAATGAATCCCCTTTTCCCACATTTTTCGCCAATCGTACTACATGAACACCCATTTTTTTTGCAATGACCGCCGTTTGATCCGTTGAACCGTCATCCACTACAATGATTTCAAAGGATACGTTCTCTATGGAACATTCCTTTAGTAGCGTAATAAGCGTTTCACCGATAATTTTTTCTTCATTGTATGCCGGTATAATAATACTGACAAGACGTTTGACACGATGATTTTCCATAACTTATTGCCTGCTCCATTAATTAATTTTCTATATTTTCTTCAGTATTGATGGTTTCTCTTACATTCATCTCTGTAATAAGCTGTTCAATCCGGCTTTTTAATTCATTGTTTTCACTGGTAAGAACTTGTATATGTTTCTCAAATTCATGAATTAGATTCGTCTGATAACTCATCATTAATTGTTCCCCGTTTAACATGGATCCGATAAAAATTCCTATTCCAAGTGCAATGAAAACAGAAACAATTGTTATAATGTGATAAGTAATCCCTCTTCCCATTTTATCCCTTCCTCGTCCCTTTATCTTTGTAGTTTGAGTTGTAGAATATAAATCAATAGTTCAAATGGAATATAGATTCGTAATATTGCCAAAATCGGTATTAATGCGGATAATATAACAGGAATACAATAGAACAACCGTAATTTATTGCTGTACAATCTGCTTACTCCGCTTGCGTCTACGATCTTATCGCCAATTTTTAATCTTGTTAACATGGTACTTGCCATCCCTTTTCGTCCCTTTTCAAGAAAATCGATAATATTGGAATGGGTTCCTACGGTGACAATAAGGTCTGCTTTCTTTTCGTAAGCCATGATCATTGCAACATCTTCACTTGTTCCGGGAAAAGCAAAGAGTTTTGCTTCCAATCCCAGTTTTTTGATGCGTTCCAGTCCCGGTGCAAATCCGTTAGGATAAGCATGTACAACAATTTCTTTGCTTTTTTTTAAACAAACGTCACTAACACTGTCCATATCTCCTATTATGATATCAGGGACCATACCGTATTCCAGCAACGCGTCTCCTCCGCCGTCTACGCCTATTAATACCGGTTTAAAATCTTTTATGTATTCGCGTATCATCATCAAATCTTGTTTATGCCTGTAACCTCTTGCTACAATCAGTACATGTCTGTTTTCCATTTTTGTACGTAATTCGGGTAGGTTGGCCTTTTTTAATATAATATCCTTTTCTTTTTCTGCGTAACGTAATGTATTTTCAATAAATCTGTTTAATTCCACATGAAAATTATCATAACTTTTTTTCATTAATGTTTGAAGACTTTCATTGTCTAAAAATTGCACTTTTCCCGTATATAAGATTCCGTTGATAAATAGTTGATTATTTTTTATTTCGATTCTGTCGCCGTCTTTTAATTTGTCATAAAATTGATCCCCCATATTGTCCAATACCTGAATACCGTGTTGAATAATTATTTTTGCACCGTTTGCAGGGTATGTACCGGATATACACGGCTTACAGTTGATAACTGCCTTTACTTTTGCCTCAACTAATGAATTGGCTGCGGTAGCGTCTAAATCGCTATGAAATATAATGGGAATGTCTCCCGGCTTTAAAGTTTTTACAAGCAGTTTTGTGATTTTTCCTTTTTTCGCAACTCCTTTAATCAATACAATCACCGTTATTAGTGTATACAGTTGAACAATAATTATCCATGGCTTTATAGATATAATTCGTATATGAATAAAAAGAGGACTTTTTAAAAAGCCCTCTTTTTATTCTTTGATACTATTTATTTGATACTATTTTCATATTGAGCAATCATTTTTTTAACCATCTGTCCACCAATTGAACCGGCTTGTCTTGCAGTCAAATCTCCATTGTATCCTTGTTTTAAGGTAACACCAACTTCGCTTGCAGCTTCCATCTTGAATCTGTCTAAAGCTGCTCTTGCTTCGGGTACTAACGTTCTGTTACTACTTCTTGCCATTGATTTTCATCTCCTTTTTGATTATTTAATATATTGTTGCTGTATTATTATTTTTTACATTTACAATATTGATATACTGGAAATGATTAGAGAAGTCATGACAAGAACGTTCATTACCCAACTTTTAACTGCAATCTTAATTTATCGGCAATCATGGCAATAAATTCGCTGTTTGTCGGTTTGCCCTTACTGGTTTGTACGGTATACCCAAAAAGTTTGTCTAACGTTTCCACTTCTCCTCTGTCCCAGGCTACTTCAATGGCATGTCTTATAGCACGTTCCACTCTGCTCGGAGTGGTGTTATAGTTTTTGGCAACGGATGGATATAATTGCTTTGTAATGGAATTAATAATGTCCATATCTTTAATGGCCATAATGATTGCATCCCTTAGATATTGATATCCTTTTATATGAGCCGGTACACCTACTTCATGAATAACTCTTGTAACACTGGACTCCAAATCTTTATCAGATATGGTATAGGACTTTCCGTCGTTCAAAAAATCTACTCTTGAAGATGTAACCCTATTTATTTGAATAGTAGTCCGGAGTTGTCTTATTCTTTCTACAAGGACTTCCATATCAAACGGTTTCACAATATAATATTCTGCGCCGAGAGCCATTGCACTTTGTGTAATTTTATCCTGTCCCACGGCAGATAACATTATGTAAATAGGTTTAAAAGGTAAAGAAGTATTGTTTAGCTTTTCTAAAACTCCCAATCCGTCAAGGTGTGGCATAATTACATCAATAATGGCTACATCCGGTTGAAGTTTTGTAATAAGATCATATGCTTCCAGTCCGTCTTTGGCTACTCCTACTATTTCAAAATCTTCTTGCGTGCTTAGATATTCATACAATATCTCACAAAAATCCCTATTGTCGTCGGCTAATACTATTCTTATACGTCTTTCCTCCAATGTTAAGCCCTCCTAAACATTTTTAATATTTAATTGTATATTTTTTACATAATTATATTATATTTACTATTCATAAAAATATCAAGCACTAATTTGTATTTTTTTACAATTTTTTTAGAATATTTTTTATTTAAAAGCGTTTTTTATAGTTTCAGGAATTTTCTTTTCTTAAAATATTTCAAAAAGTTCCACTAAAAGAGTTGTTCAATAATATCTTTCCAAAGATAGGCATAATGTATAATTTTCCAGTTTATTATACCACTTTATTAAAATTTTCGCTATATAAATATTGATAAAATTTTTATTTTTAAACATAATTATGGGCAGAACAAAATTCCGCCCATAAGTTCATTATCTATATGTGCCGGTAGACTCATTGGATTTTTGCAGCATCCATTCAATAAAAACACCATATCCTCTTGTAGGATCATTTACAAATACATGTGTTACAGCACCTACTATTTTATCATCCTGGATAATAGGACTTCCCGACATTCCCTGTACAATTCCTCCTGTTTTATTTAGCAGTTTTTCATCAATAATTTTAATGATCATGCCTTTTGAATGTTGGTTATTTTGTTTCATAACCTTTTGTATAATGACATCGAACTTTTCTACTTTATCGCCTTCGACATTTGACAGGATATAAGCAGCGCCCTCTTTCACCTGATGCCGCAGTCCTATTTGCATTGGCTGTGAAAATGGATTTTTTATATCTTTTTGTAATTCTCCAAATATTCCAAATTCACAATTAGTTTCTATGGTACCAAGTGTTGAACCTTCACTGGCAAAAATCCCTTTTAACTCCCCCGGCTTACCTTTTTCTCCTTTTTTTACGGACAGAATGGTAGAATGTAATATATTGCCTTTACTCACCCTTAATAGTTGTCCCGTATCAACATCCGTAATACCATGTCCTAAGGCCCCGTATTTTTTTGTGTCAGGATTGTAAAAAGTCAACGTGCCTATTCCTGCAGTACTGTCTCTTACCCACATACCTAACCTATATTTATCATCATTTGTAGATTTGACCGGTGTCACTTTGCAGTTTATTTTTTTATCTTTCCTTTTTATCTTGATATCTAATGTTTTTCCCTCTTGCAATTCCAAAATTTCCGTTAATTCTTCAATACTGTTAATTTTTTTATTATTAATAGCTTCAATAATGTCTCCTTCTTTTAATCCTGATTCTTTTGCGGGAGAAAAACTATTTCCATTGGAATCAACAATATCCGAAAATCCTATAACCAAGATGCCGTCCGTATACAACTTAACGCCTACAGTGTTACCACATGGTATAATATTTATCTTAGGTACAACATCTACCCTCACTGATCTTAGAGGTATCAATCCAAAGAGTGAAAAATTGATATTATAATTTCCGGTTTGGCTACATTTCATCACCACAGGGTCTTCCAAATTAATCCTACCGGAATCTTCGATAATTTGTCCGTTTAGGCTTAGTACTCCGCTTTTATCCACTTGAGCATCTAATCTAAACGGTAAAGCCCAGTCGTAAACAAATTCTTCCCCTTCAAAAAGTAGGAGATTATTGGGAAGTTGTAAATAGGTTTGAATAATAAATACAACCGGTACTACAATAAATACTAAAAAAAATGCTATAATTTTTTTCTTTACGTTTTTTATAGAATGCACTTAAGCCACTCTCCAGTCTTTTCTTTTGCTTATTACCAACTCCTTGAAATTTACATAAAATCATTCTAATTTTAAGTTAACCTACGGGAACTTATATTATGCTAACAAAATCTTTTACAAATGGTAAGTCATGAACGAAGTTGTGATAAATAAACGATTTGCCTGTATGAATTTGAAAAATGAATTATTTGCATGAATAAAAAATCAACAACCAAAAAATTGATTGTTGATTTTTTCAAGAAATCTCAACTTTTCCGCTTTCCACTTTCTACTTTCCACTTTCTACTTTCCAACTTTCCAACTTTCCACTAACTCTCTGCATATTTCAATATTTTCTCCATCGTTTTTTCATAACATTTCTGCACTTCATCAAATCTCATATTGCCAATATAGAATTTTTCTAATTTATCATGCGCCTTTTTGGCTCCTTTTATGGTTTCCACTGCCTTATCTATTAATGCATCAAATGTGGTTTGATCATATTCCAAGTTATCGGCATATTGGGTTATTATGTTTTTATTCAAATAGTGGTTTAAATCAATCACCAAAGCACCATTTTCATTTATCTGATGGTACTTATTGGATGTTACGAAGGCCAACTTTAAATCCGGTATTATTACATGTTCCACTCGTTTTTCCGGTTCCATAGGACAATAATAAGTTTCAACATAGAATCCCCTTGCAATTGCTTCATGGAGGATTCTATCTAATAAAACTTCGGTTCCGGTACCCGGCGCTCCCTTTACTACATAGATATTATGACATGAATGTACAATCGTATGTAAATAGTTAATCACTCCTTCAGGAGTAATGGCACTTGCAAATAATTTTCTTACTCTGCCCGGTTTTAGGGTGAAAGGTATATTACGAAATTCTTTGTCCATTACTCTCTGATACTCAAAATAAATACCGGCTTGGTTCATAGCCTCACCGTTTATTACGGCAATATCGTCAAAGATGCACTTTGCAGCGGCAATATATTTATACGCTCTTGCAAAAATTTTACTTATTTCCGCATTGATTTTTAATATTTCTTCCTTATGCTTCGATATTTCTTCTTCCTCCCAATACTCGCCCAAATTAATAATTTCATCAACTGCTCCCGGAGTTTTAGGATCTACTACATGCGGTGCCGTTCCGTCCAATAATGCTACTTTTATGTTTTTTATCACCACACCGTCCAATGAATTGGGATCGGACGAACAATGCATCAATTCTACATCATATCCTTTATTCACAAACTCTGTAGCTATACGCCTCATAAAGTTTGATTTGCCGGTTCCCGGTCCCCCTTTGATACAAAAAATTCTTTTTGCTTCTTCTTGACTCAAGATATAATCAAAATAAGAATAAAAACCTTTTGACGTATTTCCTCCGGAAAACACATGTTTAACGTTACCAATGGTTGACATAGGCTTACCAACTCCTTACGATGAAATATTTTATAACTCTTTTTATTATATTGAATCATATTGTATTATATTATTAAATTAGTATAAAATATTGATAGTGTGATAAAAGGAGGAATGAGCAATGAATTTTGATGATATTGTTGACAAACTTTCCGACGAACTCATTCAAAAAACACAAGAAATTATAAGGATACCAAGTGTAAAAGGTACGGCTTTGCTGGGAAAACCTTTCGGTCAAGGCGTAAGCGATGCGCTCGATTACATGCTTAATCTGGGCAAGTCAATGGGATTTAAAACAAAGAATTTAGATGGATATATAGGGTATATCGAATACGGTGAAGGTTCTGAATTAGTAGGGATACTTGCCCATCTTGATGTGGTTCCTGAAGGAAGAAATTGGACCTATCCGCCTTATGCTGCAGAAATCCATGACGGAAAAATTTACGGAAGAGGTGCCATTGACGATAAAGGCCCTGCCATGGCAGTTTTATATGCAATGAAATCAGTGAAAAACAGCGGAGTGAAATTAAATAAAAGAATAAGATTGATTCTTGGGTTAGATGAGGAAAGTGGATGGGAATGCATGAAACACTATAAACAAGTGGAAGAAATTCCGAGTTGTGCCTTTACTCCTGATGCAGATTATCCGGTCATTCATGCTGAAAAAGGAATTGTTAGTTATCAATTTTCTCAAAAAACAAACAATGCTGATTTACCTATACGCATCATGACTATTAAAGGCGGTAACCGGCCGAATATGGTGCCTGATTTTTGTGAGACAGTGCTTGCGGTGAATCCTGACCAATTTGAAAAAGCTGTACAAGAAATGAAAAGTATTATTGATGCCAAAAATTTTAATATCAATATTCATCTTGAAGGATATAAAATTATTTTAGAATCCCATGGGAAATCTGCCCACGGCAGTACACCGCAAAAAGGGATTAATGCCATATCACAACTAATGGTGGTGATTTACGAACTTTATAAAAAATTCAATATTGAGCATCCGTTTATAAATTTTTACGGAGAAAATATTTCCTTGGAAATAAATGGAGAATTGCTTGACTGTGCAATGGAAGACGATGTATCCGGTAACCTTACGTTTAATGTCGGATTAATTGACGGAAATGAAGAATATATGAAAGCTATTGCCAATATTCGTTATCCGGTTACATATAATGAAAGTGAAATATATAACCGGATCGTCAATAAAGCAAAACAATATGGGATTCAGGTAGAACAAATCGACCTTCAAAAACCTCTTTATGTTCCCAAAGACCATCCGCTTGTTCAAAAACTGATGAAGGTCTACAGGGATTTTACCGGTGACAGCAATTCAGAAGCTGTATCTATTGGCGGAGGTACCTATGCACGTGCCATGGATAATGCAGTTGCATTTGGTGCAGCATTCCCCGGTGAACCTGAGCTTGCCCATGAAAAAGACGAATATATCAGTATTGAGTCGCTGATCAAAAATGCCAAAATTTATGCACGAGCTATTTATGAATCATGTAAATAATAGGGGGAAAATTAAAAAACATTAGAGTGAGGTATGAATATGAATAATAAAGAACATTATAGGCAAAGAGTGCTAAAAATACGTGAAATATTTGAAAAAATTTACGGTGATGCAGCATGTTCACTGGATTATAAGGATCCTTTGCAACTGCTGATTGCCACCCAGCTTGCAGCACAATGTACAGACGCAAGGGTTAATATTGTAACCAAAGATTTGTTTAAAAAATATAAAAATGTATATGATTTTGCAAATGCAAATCCGGAAGAATTGGAACAGGATATAAAGTCAACCGGCTTTTATAGAAATAAAGCTCGGAATATTATTAATTGCTGCAAAATGCTCATAGAAAAACATAACGGCGAAGTACCTAATAATATGGAAGATTTATTGGCACTTCCGGGAGTCGGAAGGAAAACGGCGAATCTCATACTTGGCGATATTTTCGGTATTCCCGGAATAGTGGTAGATACTCATGCAAAGCGGATTGCCAACAGACTGGGACTGACGAAAAACCAGGATCCTACTAAAGTAGAATACGATTTAATGGAAGTGGTTCCGAAAGACTATTGGTCAAAATTTTGTCATCAGCTTGTTTATCACGGAAGAGCCATTTGCAATGCACGAACCCCCAAATGCGAGCAGTGCCCTATAAATCATTTATGTGATTTTGTGAACAAACAAAAATGAACAAAAGTGAAAAAAGGGATGAATCATTGTTCATCCCTTTCATTAAGTGCATACACTTCATTTTTACCTTATATTACTCGGTTTTTCTTCCGTTAGCTTAACCTTCACCGTTTTTATTTCACCCTGGCGGTTGATGGTTAATTCGATTTCATCTCCCGCTTTATACTGATTTTTAATATCGTTCAGTTCCTTGACGGTCTTTATCGGCTTACCGTTACACTTGATAATAACATCCGCAGGTTGTATTCCTGCCAGTTCGGCACCACTGTACGGAGCCACACTGACCACATAAATACCTACAGGAATATCGTACCTTTTTGAATCTTCTTCCGTAACGTCTCTACCGCTAATACCGATTACCGGTCTTCCTTTTACGTAACCGTATGCTTTTAAATCTTCGATGACCGGTTTTGCTTCGTTAATCGGAATGGCAAATCCCAATCCTTCTACGCCGGTAGAAGCAATTTTTACCGTATTAATACCAATTACTTGGCCGTATGCATTTACAAGGGCTCCACCCGAGTTACCCGGATTAATGGCTGCATCCGTTTGAATCAGCGTAAGTTGCTTATCATCTACCGTTACTGTTCTGTTTAATGCACTAATAACACCTACTGTTACCGAACCGGCAAACTCCATACCTAACGGATTTCCAATGGCCACCGCCAATTCGCCGACTTCTAATTGGCTGGAATCACCGAATTCCGCATAGTGCAAATCATTTGCATCAATCTTAATAACCGCAAGATCTGTTCTCTCATCTTGACCGATTATTTTACCTTGGTATTCTTTTCCGTTATTTAGTATGACTTTGATTTCCGAACTTCCTTTCACAACATGGCTATTGGTCACAATATAGCCGTCAGGACTCATGATAATACCTGAACCACTGCCTTCTTGTTCGATGATTTGTCCAAAAAAGCTTCTTGTCTGTACTTTATTAACAATTCCTACAACAGCAGGTCCGACCTTTTTGGCGATGTCTACCACAGACATTTCTTTCAGTTCACCGTTATCCAAATTTCTCGGCGTGAGAAGATTGCTTGTTTTTGTACTTGTCGTAAAATTGTTTTGTGCTGCCGCATTCGGCGTTGAACGTTCAAACATCATAGGACTGATAAATGCAAAGGTAACGCCGAAAATCAAACCACCGATAATTGCACTAACCAGCGCCACTGTAAAATAATTCAAAGAAATTTTTTTATGTTTACGTTTTTTCTTTTTCCCTCCTACATGCTCCGAATAATAAGCACCGGTGTTCACACAAGCTGCTGACTCCCTCTTTATTAAACTGTTTTGAAAGTCATCGTTATACCATTGATTACTATATTCACTCATAAGGTTATTACCTCCTCAACTAAGAATTTTTTATCTTATTTTCTACTATTATTCTACAATAACTTTTTGAAAAAAATATGAACGAATTGTAAACATTATACTTTTTCAAGAGAAAAAGTAAACCTTGTATACTCTCCTTCCTTGCTGTCAACCCATATTCCCTGATTGTGCTGATTAATAATATTCTTCACAATGGACAATCCTAACCCTGTTCCCGTTTTATCTTTGCTTCTGGATTTATCCGATTTATAAAATCGATCCCAAATGTATTTTAATTCTTCCTGGGCGATGCCAATACCGGTATTCAATATAGAAACATAGACTTTACGGTTATCGGCCGTAACCGAAATCTCAATATTGCCGTTGACATTACAGAATTTAACGGCATTATCAAGCAAATTGGTAATCACCCTTTGGATACCGTCCATATCCGCTTTTACATAGTTCTGTTCTTCACCAAAATACGCACTGACATGAATATTTTTTTCCATAATTCTATTTTCAAACTTAATAATTGCAATTCTTATCATTTCATTAATATCAAATTCTCTTAAATCAAGATTGACTTCTCCTGCTTCCATTTTCGCCAGGTCTAACAAATCATTGACAAGCCTGGATAATCGTTTTGTTTCATCCAATACGATTTTCAAATATTGAGAATGTTTTTCCGCAGGTATTGTTTCATCAATAATCCCTTCCACAAAACCTGATATGGTGGTCATTGGTGTTCTTAGTTCATGAGAAACATTGGATATAAAGTTTCTTCTCATATTCTCAAGATTTTGAAGAGAGTCGGCCATGTTATTAAAAGTATTGCTCAATTCACCTATTTCATCTTTTGAACGAACGGTTACCCTGTGATCAAAATGACCGTTTGCAATGGTTTTTGCTGCCTTATTAATGGCCTTAATCGGATCGGATATGCTTTTTGATAAAAAGTATATTAAGATAAAAGCAGCTACGATAGATGCCGACGCAGAAATCATAAATAATTTAAAAATATCAAAGTTAACTCTGTTTATATCGGGAATGGGAGAATTTAAAAATACCGCCCCGACAATTTGCCCTTTATAGTAAAGAGGCAATCCGACGGTAAGAACCGTCTCGTCAAACATGCCGCCAAAATTTCCGATTTTTTTTATTTCATTCCCTTTCAGCGTTTCCTCATATTGCTCCTTACTTAATTGTTTCCCTTCATACATTCGATATCGGCTGTCTGAAAAAGCCAGGATTTTTCCCTCTTTATCCACGACTATGATAAAAGACTGGGTATTGGCTCCATAGGACTCAAGATTCATTCGGTATAAACGTTCTACGATTGGATTATGGTTCTCAATAAGCATACTTGTCATTTCATTGATTTTTTTACCACTGTATCGAAGTACTTCTTCCTTTTCCGAAGTTACGTAGTCACCCAGCAAACTAAAAAGAAAGATTCCTAAAATAATAAATGTTATTAAGATGACTACAAAATTAACCGTTAATAACTTACTGAAAATATTTTTAAACAAGTCATTTCACCTCAAACTTATATCCTACACCCCAAACGGTCTTTATTTGCCAGGTTTGATTTTCCGTTTCCAATTTCTCCCTCAATCTTTTAATATGCACATCTACGGTTCGTGAATCCCCGTAATAATCAAATCCCCACACTTCCTGCAAAAGCTGCTCCCTTGTAAAAACTTTATTGGGATTTGTCGCCAAAAAATACAGCAATTCAAGTTCCTTAGGGGGAATTTCCATATCTTTTCCGTTTACTTTTAATTCATAATTGGAAAGATTGATGATCAGATTTGGATACACTACTTCTTTTGTTTCAGGAGTTTTCGGGTCATATCGTCGCAATACCGCTTTGATCCTTGCAACTAACTCTTTCGACTCAAAAGGTTTTACGATATAGTCATCTGCTCCTAATTCAAGCCCCAATACTTTGTCAAAAGTTTCTCCTTTAGCAGACAACATAATAATAGGTATATTACTGATACGCCTTATTTCCCTACATACCTGCCACCCGTCCATGCCGGGAAGCATAATATCCAGTACAACCAAAGAAGGCGTTTCGGACTTAAATACATCCATAGCTTTTTTTCCATCATAAGCAAGGATTACTTCATAGCCTTCTTTTTCAAGATACAGGCGGATTAATTCGCAAATATTATAATCGTCATCCACGACAAGGATTTTGATTTTATTATTGCTCATAGCAAACCTTCCTTTATCATAAATCCTTTAACCTTTGTAATTTTTTATGCTACGTTCTTATTTCTTGCCTTTTGCATACTATATTCTAACATAAAAAATTTTGCGTTACAATGTTATTTTTGTATTTAAAATATTGTTCCGGCGACCTTGCGAAAAATGCATTATTAATATATAATACATTATACATTTGTTTGTCACTAAATTTATCATCAATGACAATTTATATATTGCTGAAAGGACAGATCATATATGAAATTAGGTATTGTAGGCCTTCCGAATGTAGGAAAAAGCACGCTGTTTAATGCCATTACTCAGGCAGGAGCGGAATCGGCAAATTATCCCTTTTGTACCATTGAGCCCAACGTGGGAATTGTTGCCGTGCCGGATCAAAGATTGGATAAGCTTGCGGAAATGTACCAGCCGGAAAAAGTTACTCCTGCTGTCATTGAATTTGTGGACATTGCAGGATTGGTAAAGGGTGCAAGCAAAGGCGAAGGACTTGGTAATAAGTTTCTTTCTCATATTCGAGAAGTTGACGCCATTGTTCATGTTGTAAGATGTTTTGAAGACAGCAATATTGTCCACGTAGAAGGCTCCATTGACCCCCTAAGGGATATCGAAACCATTAATCTTGAACTCATTTTTGCCGATCTTGAAATGTTGGAAAGAAGAATGGATAAAACAAAAAAAATGTTAAAGACCGGAGATAAAAAATTTCAAATGGAATTGGAACTTTTAGAACAGATAAAAGAAGTGTTAGAAGCAGGCAAACCGGCCAGAAGCATTCAATTTGACCAAGAACAGCAGGAAATCATTAAGGATTTAATGTTATTAACTCTTAAACCGGTATTATATGCCGCCAATGTATCTGAAAATGATTTTATAAACGGTATCGAAAATAATGCAATGGTAGCAAAACTGAAAGAAGTTGCCGAAAAGGAAAACTCAGAAGTGCTTCCCATTTCAGCAAAAATTGAAGAAGAAATTGCTGAACTGGACAGTGATGAAAAACAGGCTTTTTTATCTGATCTAGGTCTTTCTGAATCCGGTTTGGATCGTTTAATTCGTGCAAGTTATAAACTTTTAGGATTAATCAGCTTTCTTACCGCAGGTCCGAAAGAAGTAAGGGCATGGACCATTAAGAAAGGGACAAAAGCTCCACAGGCTGCCGGTAAAATCCACTCGGACTTTGAAAGAGGTTTTATAAGAGCGGAAGTTATTGCCTATGATGATCTTATGGCTTGTGGTTCAATGACGGCTGCAAGAGAACAAGGGCTTGTACGTTCAGAAGGAAAAGAATATGTAGTCCAAGACGGAGATATTATTTTATTCCGATTTAATGTATAAACATATATAAAGAGGAATTTTCATTGTAGAAGGAGTGATTTGAATATGATTATTGTAATGAGTCCGTCTGCAACCAAGGAACAGATTAATCATGTAGAACAAAAATTACTCAGCCTTGGTTTTAAAACTCATCCGATATACGGAGAAATCAAGACCGTTATAGGTGCTATCGGAGACAAGCGGTTATTGGATACTCAGGCAATTACAAGCATGCCGGGAGTGGAAAACATTGTCCCTATTATGAAACCTTATAAACTGGTGGGGAAAGAATTAAAAAGCACGAAAACCGTTATTCATGTCGGGGATATCAGTATCGGCGGGGATGAACTGGTCTTGATGGCAGGTCCTTGTGCAGTGGAAAATGAAGAAGAAATTTTTGAAACGGCAGAAAAAGTAAAAGCCGCAGGAGCTAAAATATTAAGAGGCGGTGCTTATAAACCCAGAACCTCTCCGTATTCCTTCCAAGGACTGCAGGAAGACGGGCTGAAAATGTTAAGCAAGGCCGGTAAACAATATGGACTTAAGGTGATAACCGAAGTAGTCGACACAAGAGATGTGGAAACGGTGGCTGCATACTCTGACATTCTTCAAATCGGTGCAAGGAATATGCAAAACTTTAGACTGCTTTTAGAAGTAGGAAAAACCAATAAACCGGTATTATTAAAAAGAGGCTTGTCGGCTACCATTGAAGAATGGTTAATGGCAGCGGAATACATTGCTTCGGAAGGAAATCCGAATATCATTCTCTGCGAAAGAGGAATTCGTACTTTTGAAACCGCTACACGAAATACCATTGACATCAGTGCCATACCTGTCATAAGGGAACTTTCCCACTTACCCATTATTGTGGATCCAAGCCATGGTACGGGAACGTGGAAATATGTTGATGCTGTTGCAAAAGCTGCCATCGCAGCCGGTGCAGACGGTTTAATGATTGAAGTTCATAATAATCCGGAAAAAGCCTTAAGCGACGGGCCGCAATCGTTAAAACCCGAAAAATTTGCAAAACTGGTGGAAGAATTAAAGGCCATCGCTGCGGCGGTAAATAGAAAAATATGATGTAAAATACATGTTCATATATTCCTAAAATCTGTCTGCCATGGGGACAGTCACTCTGTCCTCCAAAAACAGTCGGACAGCAGTAACAGTCCCCAAGTCAGACGTATTCTTCGAGCACAGACTCATCGGCTTGTCAAATATCTATTTAGGCCGCATCAACGCAACGTTATAACACTTTATCCATATATGAACATGTATCCTACACCACACTTCCTAATACTTCCCCTATTGGCTCATGGATTACCAGATTCGCTCTGGCGTCGGCAGGTGTGGAAGACTTATTAATTAGTATCAGTTTATTTCCCCTATAATAATCAATAAGTCCTGCTGCCGGATATACGTTTAATGACGTTCCTCCCACTATTAGAACATCCGCTTGACTGATATATTGAACTGATTTTTCAAGTATTGTGCTGTCTAAAGGTTCTTCATAGAGCACCACATCCGGTTTTACAATACCGCCACATATACACATGGGTACATCATTTGTGCTTTTTATATATTCAAGCTCATATGATTTTCCGCATTTGGTACAATAGTTTCTATGGATACTGCCATGTAGCTCCAAAACGTTTTTACTGCCTGCCATTTGATGAAGTCCGTCAATATTTTGCGTTACAACGGCTTTCAACTTTCCTGCTTGTTCCAGTTTTGCAAGAGCCAAATGTGCTTTATTGGGTTTAGCATGTTCAAAAATCATTTTTTCCCGGTAGAATTCGAAAAAGTCCTTTGTGTTTCTCATAAAAAAAGTATGACTTAATATTACTTCCGGAGGATACTTGTACTTTTGGTTATACAAGCCGTCCACGCTTCGGAAATCCGGTATCCCGCTTTCCGTAGAAACACCTGCACCGCCAAAAAAAACAATGTTGTTGCTCTCGGCAATTATTTTATGAAGCTCTTCATACATAAGCATCACCCCATTTATAATTAATAAAATAATAATTCAAATTCCTGCCTCCAATCTTTTCATGTCTATAGGAATGTCCTGCATAAATTCCAGTGGTTCCTTGCTGACAGGATGCAAAAATTCCAAACGAAATGAATGCAATGCCTGACGATTCATGAAATTATTATCTTCCCTGCCATAAAGCCAATCGCCTATTAAAGGGTGACCGATATGTTTCATATGTACTCTTATCTGATGTGTCCTACCCGTTTCAAGCATTACTTCTATTTTTGTATAGTTTTTAAACCGCATCAATACTTGATAATGGGTTACGGCTTTCTGACCGTCGCTGCTAATCATTCTTTCCAAGATAGTGTTCGGTTTTCTTGCTATGGGTGCGTCAATGGTACCCGAGTCTTTTTCCATCACTCCATGAACAAATGCAATGTATGTTCTTTTCAATACCTTATGGCTCATTTGATTGGCAAGCTGCTGATGTGCATATTGGTTTTTTGCTATAATCATAAGTCCCGAAGTGTCTTTGTCCAACCGATTTACCGGCCTGTATACATAACTTTTGCCCTGATTCATCCAGTAATACATAATACCGTTGGCAAGCGTGCTATAATAGTTTCCCTGACAAGGATGAACAGGAACGCCGGCTTGTTTATTAACGACCAAAATATCTTCATCCTCAAAGACGATATCAACATCCAAAAAATTGGGAACAATATTGTCAGAATGTTCAGCCGGAATGGTTATAACAATTTCATCGCCTGCATGAATAACGGTGTTAACATATCGTTTCCTGTTATTGACCACAATTCCATTGCCTAATTTTAATTTACTGATTAATCGGGAAGACATCTCAAAATCCTCTGTTAATATATCTTTTATGGTCTTACCGGACATTTTTTTATCCGCTACTAATTTAAATACTCTTTCCAAATACACAACACATCCTCAAATATTTTTGATTCTTCACTTAAATCTTAATACATCATGATATTTATTGTCAAATCTTATTACAATCTGATATAATTTAACTTATCTTAAATACGTTTGAAAGAGGTTTGATAATATGCTGGACACCTTTTTATTTGACTTGGACGGAACTCTATTGCCCATGAACATGGATAAATTTATTCATATATATTTCAGTGAATTGAGTTTATTGCTGAAAGATATGATTGAACCTGAACAACTTGCAAAATATATTTGGAAAGCGACCGACGACATGGTTAAGAATACGGATTATAAGACAAATGAAGAAGTATTTATGGAAAGTTTCTCAAAACTTGCCACCGGCAGTATGGAAGATTACAAAAAGAGATTCGACAGCTTTTATGACTCGGAGTTTAAAAAAACAAAAGAAGCAACGTTTGCACTGCCGATTATTAAAGAATGTATTTCCCTCTTAAAAGTAAAAGGATATACGCTGGCCATTGCCACCAATCCCTTGTTCCCTGCAAAGGCCATATATCACAGAATTCAATGGGCCGGTTTAAATCCTGAAGATTTTAGTTATATTTCTTCCTATGAGCATAATCATTATTGTAAACCTAATATTCATTTTTACAAAGAAGTACTGAACGATATTAAAAAGCTGCCGGAACAGTGTATGATGGTGGGAAATGATGTACAAGAAGATTTGGTTGCATTAAAATTAGGCATAAAAACATTTTTGATTACCGATCATTTGATTCATAGAAATGAAGAGCCTATTGAAACTACCTATTGCGGTAATTATGAAGATTTTTATAAACTTGTTCAGGAATTGCCTACTTTGTGATATGCGAAAATTATAGGAATATTGTAGGCGAACACAGGCAATGCAATGGATACGGTTCATATATTCCTAAATCTGTATTCTTCGAGCACAGACTCATCGATTTGTTAAATATCCATTTAGGCCGCATCAACGCAACATCATAACAATTTATCCATATATGAATCCGTATCCAGTGTAGGGGCGATTCAAGAATCGCCCGTAGGATAGGTAAATATTATGCCTTGTGCGACAGCCCCGACAAAGTTACATCGAAGGTAAATAGACATTTTTAATTACTTCCGCTTTCGGCCATTAATTCCTTTCCAAGTTTTTTAATCGCCTTTTTTTCTATTCTGGAAACATATGAACGTGATATGCCTAACATTTGCGCTATTTCCCTTTGAGTTTTTATGTTACCGTTTAACAAACCATACCTTAATTGGAGAACAATTTTTTCCCTGTTTTTTAATACTTCTTTCATCTTATTATATAGTTTCTTTACTTGCATCTTAAGCTCTACTTCTTCCAGTACCGATTCACCGTCATTGCTCATAATATCAATAAGGCTGATTTCATTTCCTTCCTTGTCAACACCGATAGGTTCCTGAAGGGAAATTTCATTTTGCATTTTTTTACCGGACCGAATGACCATTAATATTTCATTTTCAATGCATCTTGCAGCATAAGTGGCTAATCGTGTGCCTTTGGATGCATCAAAAGTGGTAATGGCCTTAATTAATCCTATGGTTCCAATGGAAATATAATCGTCAACGTCTTTTCCTGATGTGCTGTATTTTTTTACAATATGAGCTACAAGCCTTAGATTTCTTTCAATAAGGATGTTTTTTGCTTCCTCGTCACCGTTACGATATCTTTCAATATATATTTGTTCTTCCTCACTGGACAGAGGATGAGGGAATGAATTGGTATTCGATACATAGGAGACAAGAAAAAGAATATGTTCCAATAAATATGGAAATAGCGCTAAAAAAGTCATAAACATTGCAAAAGCACCCCCAGGAGTTATACATACATTAAAGTATATGAATCATTACCCGAGGATGTGCATGTCTTAAAATAACTTTTTCAACTTGAATAATCCTCTATAATTCCGGCAAGTTCTTCATCCGATTCAACCGGTATCCCTTGTTGAAGTAATTCTCTGTCTTCCTGCCTAAAGTTGTTGATATTAACATCTATAATTTGTTTGATTTGCTGACCGTTAACGGGGGTTTGATAAAAGATTCCAATCTTACCATTATACTCTTTTACAATATAATGCTGAGGACATTTACCACCAATCCACCTGAAGAAAACAACCTTATGGCGTGAAAATTCACTGAGCTGCCATTGTGGATATTGCCTTATTAATTCATCTTCCGTAAAATTCACTAAAGACTCCGGTACCGGTATGGTTTCGGCTAATTCATGTTTACATCCATCATACTTTGTTTTAAAGATGAATGTGGCATCGGCAGCAACTTTAGTGTTTTCTTCGTTTGTAATTGCTTGAGCAATAGTACCGTTCTCCATTTCAATATATTCATTCTTTTCCGTATTTGTGCTTTCCGTTTCTTCCGTATTATTCCTGTCCATTTGTTCAGTAAATGGATGAGTTCTGTTTTTTAAACTTTGCTCTTTATTTTTCATAATTCTATAATAGTTAATGGAATAACCGAGTGAAAAGCATGTAATTAGGATTACCATACAAGTTACTATTATGAAAGGATATGATCTTTTTCTCATATCTTTCCCTCCGATAAATGAGCACTTTTAGTAGTTATATTTATTGCTATTATTTACAACCAAATGTAAAAATATACATATTGAATTATTTTTTCTTGGATCATATCCTTATTTGTTACGGTAAAGCTATTCTATTTTTTATTGACAAAAAAGTTTTGCGTAAAATATAGAGCTTTTTCATATTTTTTGATATAATAACATAAGTAGTGCTCTATATTAAAGGAGGTTGCACATGACGGTCGCTAGAACCACCCCTAAAAATAACAGGAGAAAGAAAAAAGAAGCAAAAGGTGTATTAAGATATTTACAAATATTTCTTAGGGTTTTTTTCATTGTTGCACTTATTGGTGTTTTTGCGGTGATTGGAGTATTAAGCGGTACTTTATTTGGTTACATAGATACGATTGAAGAACTCAATATTAATGATTTGAAGCTTAATTTCACTTCATTTGTCTATTACATAGACCCAAAAACAAACGAAGCTGTTGAATTAGAACGACTTTACGGTGAAGAGAACAGAATCTGGGCGGACTACGATAAAATTCCCCAGCATCTGAAAGATGCTTTTGTTGCCATTGAAGATGAAAGATTCTATTCACATCCGGGCGTTGATTTAAAAAGAACTGCAGGCGCCGTTTTCAATTATGTATTTAAAGGCAGGTCCAGTTATGGTGGAAGTACCATTACCCAACAGCTTGTAAAAAACCTAACAGGAGATAAAGAAGTTGACTATAAAAGAAAAATTCGTGAAATATGGAGAGCACTGCAACTTGAACGAAAGCTTTCCAAGGATCAAATATTAGAATTGTACTTGAACACCATCTATCTAAGCCAAGGTTGTAATGGCGTCCAAGCGGCATCCAACACTTATTTCGGCAAAGACGTAAGCGAGCTCACCCTTGCAGAATCAGCCTGTATTGCAGGAATTACTCAATATCCCTCAAGATACGATCCTTTTGTTCATCCTGAAAATAACAAAAACAAGCAAGAACTGGTTCTGAAAAAAATGCTGGAACTTGGTTACATCAATCAACTGGAATACGAGCAAGCCGTTAACGAAAAATTAAATTTTGTAAAAAATACTCCATCTCAAGCAACCAGCAAACAATCCTATTTTGTTGATGAAGTGATTAATGATGTTTTAGAGGATCTTGTAAATAAAAAAGGTTATTCGAAGGCAATAGCTTCTAAAATGTTATATTCCGGCGGTTTAAAAATTTATGCTACCATTGATCCAAACATACAAAGCACAATGGATAAGGTATTTAAGGATAACAATAATTTTCCGAAAATTAAAGGGGATGTCCAACCGGAAGCAGCCATGATTGTTATAGATCCTTATACCGGCGCAATCAAAGGAATGGTTGGCGGTAGAGGTGAAAAAACAGCAGACAGAACGTTGAACAGGGCTACACAAAGTAAGCGTCAACCCGGTTCTACCATTAAACCTTTAGCTGTTTATGCACCTGCCGTTGAATACGGATACATTACTCCTGCTACAGTATTTGATGATGCACCTGCCACATTTGGAAATTGGACTCCGAAAAATTCTTATAGCGGTTATCGGGGGTTATCAACCGTAAGAAAAGCCATTGAGCAGTCGATGAATATTGTAGCGGTAAAAGTCTTAGATAAAATAGGCGTAGATACATCATTTAATTTTTTAAAAACCAATCTCGGTTTTACCACATTGGTTGAAAACGAAAGACGGCAAGACGGAAAGGTATATTCTGATAAGAATTATCCGGCACTGTCACTGGGTGGTTTAACCGACGGTATGACAGTTGAAGAAGTTGCAGCTGCATATGCAACTTTTGTCAATCGTGGAATATATACTCGCCCTTATACTTACACAAAGGTGCTTGATCATGAAGGAAAGATTATCCTTGAAAATCAGAAACAAACGCATGTAGCCATGAGTGAACAAACTGCATATCTAATGACGCAAATGCTGACCGGTGTTGTTACATCAGGGACAGGTACTGCAGCAAGGCTTTCCGGTGGTATGCCTGTTGCCGGGAAAACAGGTACAACTTCAGATAATATGGATAGATGGTTTGCAGGCTACACACCCTACTATGTGGGAGTTGTGTGGTTTGGTTACGACCAGCCGAAAGAAATTAATGTTTCGGGTACCAATCCTGCAATTGTATTATGGAAGGCGGTAATGGAAAACATTCATAAAAATTTGTCAATAAAACAGTTTGACGAACCTTCCGGAATTGTAAAAGCTTCTATTTGTGTGGACAGTGGGCTTAAAGCTACAGAAGCATGTAGTCATGATCCCCGTGGATCAAGAGTTCGTACGGAATATTTCAAAAAAGGTACCGTGCCAAGTAAATCATGTAATATCCATGTTTCAGTAGAAACGGATACACCTACGGATTCATCTTCTGCCTCCGATTCACAAGATGCACAATCAACTGAAGACGGCAATGTCCAGGACCCTGACACTAAAAAAACAACTAAAAATAATGGAAATACGGAAGATGAAACGCAAAGCAACGGAAATAACAGAGACAGTAAAGTAAATAATAAAGAGGATAAAAAAGAAACAGAGAATAAAAATAACAAGAATGACTCTAAAATTGAAAAGCTATCCGATACAACGTCGGAAAAAATAAATGGTTCAGATACACAATAAAATGTTTGCGGGCGACCACCATGGTCGCCTTTACGTTTTTTACGTTTAGGATACTGATTCATATATCCCTAAATTTGTATTCTTCGAGCACAGACTCATCGGCTCGTCAAATATCCATTTAGGCCGCATCAACGCAACGTCCGTGTTGCAGGTGATGCTAAAAATACCGTCCGTGGTATTTTTGCCTAAATGTCTATTTGACTTCGCCGTGACTCTGTAGCTCTCAGAATAAAGAATTTATCCATATATGAATCAGTATCCTAAATACTTCCTCAAATATTGACCGGTATAGGACTTCTCACATTGTGCCACTTCTTCCGGCGTACCGCTGCATACGATTGCTCCCCCTCTGTCGCCTCCTTCAGGTCCTAAATCAATAATATAATCCGCTGTTTTTATTACATCCAGGTTATGCTCTATAACAACCACAGTGTTTCCTGCATCTACCAGTCTTTGAAGCACACCGATTAATTTGTGTACATCGGATATGTGAAGGCCGGTTGTAGGCTCGTCCAATATATAGATGGTCCTTCCCGTACTTTTTTTACTTAATTCCGTTGCCAGTTTTACTCTTTGAGCTTCTCCACCGGACAATGTTGTTGACGATTGCCCGATTTTTATATATCCAAGTCCCACATCATAAAGGGTTTGAAGTTTTCTGCTGATACGCGGAATATTTTGGAAGAATTCCAAGCCTTCTTCCACGGTCATATCCAATACTTCAAAAATATTTTTTCCTTTGTATTTTACCTCAAGGGTTTCGCGATTATATCTTTTTCCTTTACATACTTCACATGGAACATAAACATCCGGAAGAAAATGCATCTCGATTTTTATAATTCCATCTCCGGCACATGCTTCACAACGGCCGCCCCTTACGTTAAAACTAAACCTTCCGGCCTTATATCCTCTCATTTTGGCCTCATTGGTATTGGCAAAAATATCCCTTATATCTGAAAATACACCGGTATAGGTTGCAGGATTAGAACGCGGCGTTCTTCCGATAGGCGACTGATCAATATTGATAATTTTATCCAGATATTCAATTCCTTTGATTTCTTCATGTGCTCCCGCCTTTGTTTTTGCATGATTTAGCTCGCAGGCAAGTTTTTTATAGAGTATTTCATTAATTAATGAACTTTTACCCGAACCCGATACCCCTGTAATACAAGTAAACATACCTAAGGGAATATCAACATCAATGTTTTTCAAATTATTTTCCCTGGCTCCAATAATTTTTAACCATTTTCCGTTTGGCTTTCTTCTGCTTTTGGGAACCTCTATTTTCTTTTTACCGCTTAAATATAACCCGGTTTCCGATTGTTCGCATTTTTTTATATCCTCAACAGTACCTGCCGCCACAACCGTTCCTCCGTGTATACCTGCGCCCGGACCGATATCAATAATATAATCTGCTGCATACATGGTATCTTCATCATGCTCAACCACAATGAGCGTATTCCCTAAATCACGCAGTTTCTTTAACGTATTAAGAAGTTTATCATTATCTCTCTGATGCAATCCAATACTTGGCTCGTCTAGAATATACAAAACGCCGGTTAACCCTGAACCGATTTGTGTCGCCAACCGGATTCTCTGCGCTTCACCGCCCGATAATGTACCTGCGGAACGTGAAAGCGTTAAGTAATCAAGACCCACATTAATTAAAAAACCAAGCCTTGCATGAATCTCTTTTAAAATCCGGTGAGCAATCATTTCTTCTTTTTCAGACAGTTTCAAATTCCTAAAAAATTCATCGGCTTCCGCAATGGACATATGAGTAACCTCATCAATATTTTTACCGTTAACGGTAACCGCAAGGACCTCATGTTTTAACCTTGCACCTTTACATTCAGGACATAAATGATTGCTCATTAGACTTTCCAATTCGCTTTTTATCCAACTGGACTGGGTCTCCTTGTATCTTCTTTCCAAATTATTAATAATCCCTTCAAAAGGCGCTTTAAAGGCCCCCTTGCCATAACTTCGCTCATATTGAATTTCAATTTCTTCTCCTTTGGTTCCGTAAAGAATAATATCTACAATATCTTCCGGCAAATCTTTAAAAGGAGTGTTTAAGTCAAATTTATAATGCTTGGACAATGCTTCCATATACATTCGAAACATGCTGTCTTCTTTTGGAAAAATCCAACCGTTTACATGAATGGCGCCTTCGGCAATACTTTTATCTTTATCCGGAACCACAATATCCGGATCAATTTTCATCAACATTCCCAATCCGTCACATCTCGGACAAGCACCAAAAGGACTGTTAAAGGAAAACATTCGAGGGGTAAGCTCTTCTATACTGACTCCACAGTCAACACAGGCGTAATTTTGGCTGAACATAAGTTCTTCTTTCCCGATAACATCGACAACTACAATGCCACCTGCCAAGTGCAAGGCGGTCTCTAACGAATCTGCAAGACGTTTTCTTATATCATCCCGTATAATCAGTCGGTCGATGACGATTTCAATGGAATGCTTTTTATTCTTTTCAAGCTTGATTTCTTCCGTTAACTCTCTTACTTCTCCGTCTACTCTTACACGTACATAACCGTTTTTTTTAGCATCTTCAAATACTTTTTGATGCTCTCCTTTTCTTCCTCTTACAACAGGAGCAAGTATCTGAATCCTGGTTCTCTCTTCCAAACTTAAAATGGTATCCACAATCTGGTCAATGGTTTGCTGTTTTATTTCCTTTCCGCATTTAGGACAATGAGGCACGCCGATTCTTGCAAAAAGAAGCCTTAAATAATCATATATTTCAGTGACGGTTCCTACGGTAGAACGAGGATTGCGGCTGGTGGTCTTTTGATCAATGGAAATAGCCGGTGATAACCCTTCAATATAATCAACATCAGGCTTTTCCATCTGGCCTAAAAATTGTCTTGCATATGCTGACAGGGATTCCACATATCTTCTCTGCCCTTCTGCATAAATGGTATCAAAGGCAAGGGAAGACTTGCCTGAACCGCTTAAACCGGTTAATACTACAAACTTTTCTCTCGGTATTTCAACATCTATATTTTTTAGATTGTGTTCTCTGGCACCTTTAATTACAATACTGTTCATAGACATAGCGATTTTATTTCCCCACTTCCGTTTTTAATTTGTTAATTCTGTCTCTTAATTCGGCTGCTTTTTCAAACTGTAAATCCGCTGCTGCCTGTTTCATTTCCTCCGTTAATTTGGCGATGATTTCCTCAATATCTTGTTGATTATCCGCATGAATTAAATATTCTGCTTTTTCTTCGGCTGCTTTTGTGGCTTCAATCACATCTCGAATTCCTTTGACAATGGTTTTTGGAACAATACCGTGTGTTTTATTATAATCCATTTGCAGCTTTCTTCTACGATTTGTTTCACTGATGGCCCGCTTCATGGAATCGGTTACTTCATCTGCATACATAATTACTTTTCCGGCAACATTTCTTGCTGCTCTCCCGATGGTCTGAATCAAGGATGTTTCAGACCGCAGGAAACCTTCTTTGTCGGCATCAAGAATAGCTACCAGTGATACTTCCGGAAGGTCAAGCCCTTCCCTTAACAAATTGATGCCCACTAAAACATCGAATACACCTAAGCGTAAATCACGTATGATTTCCATTCTTTCTATAGTATCAATATCCGAATGTAGATATTTTACTTTAATATCCATATCTTTTAAATAGTCCGTTAAATCTTCCGCCATCTTTTTCGTAAGCGTTGTAACAAGCACTCTCTCTTTCTTCTCTACTCTTTGATTGATTTCTCCTATTAAATCATCAATTTGTCCTTTTACGGGTTTTACAACTACTTCGGGATCAACCAACCCTGTGGGACGGATAATTTGTTCCACAATTTGCGAAGAATGTTTTCTTTCATATTCTCCAGGGGTAGCACTAACAAAAATCACTTGATTGATTCGCTGTTCAAACTCTTCAAAATTTAACGGCCTGTTATCATATGCCGACGGTAATCGAAAGCCGTACTGGACAAGAGAGTCTTTCCGCGCACGGTCACCGGCGTACATTCCTCTTACCTGCGGCAATGTAACATGAGATTCGTCCACCACAAGCAAATAATCTTTCGGGAAATAGTCTAATAACGTAAAAGGCGGACTTCCCGGTTCTCTTCCGCTTATATGTCGGGAATAATTCTCTATTCCCTGGCAAAAGCCAACTTCTCTCATCATTTCAATATCGTACCTTGTCCTTTGTTCTAATCGTTGAGCTTCCAGCAATTTGTTTTCTCTTCTTAACTCCGCCAATCTTTCTTCCAACTCTGCTTCTATGGAAGCAATGGCTCTTTCCATTTTCTCTCGGGTAGTAACATAGTGAGAAGCAGGAAAAACGGCACAGTGATTTCTGAAACCAATAATTTCACCTGTTAAAGCGTTAATCTCGGTAATCCGCTCTACTTCATCACCAAAAAACTCAACTCTTATGGCATTTTCACTGGAATTTGCCGGAAATATCTCGACAACATCCCCTCTTACCCGAAACTTGCCACGGCTGAACTCTATTTCATTTCTTTCATATTGAATTTCAACCAATTTTTTCAACACTTCGTCCCTGTCTTTGACCATACCGGGACGTAGAGAAACAACAAGATTTTTATAATCAATGGGATCCCCAAGCCCATATATGCAGGATACGCTTGCAACAATGATAACGTCTCTTCGTTCAAATAAAGCTGCAGTTGCTGAGTGTCTTAATTTATCAATTTCATCATTAATGGAAGAATCTTTCTCGATGTATGTATCCGTAGCAGGTATATAAGCCTCCGGTTGATAGTAATCATAATAGCTCACAAAGTACTCAACGGCATTATTGGGGAAAAACTCTTTAAATTCACTGCATAACTGCGCCGCTAACGTCTTATTATGTGCCAATACCAAAGTAGGCTTCTGAACTTGCTGGATGACATTGGCTATCGTGAAAGTTTTTCCTGAACCGGTAACCCCTAGTAAGGTTTGCCCTCTATATCCCTTCATAATACCCTTGCTTAATTGTTTAATTGCTTTCGGCTGGTCCCCCTGTGGCTTATAATCCGAAACCACTTGAAACCTTTGTAACGTCTGACCGTTTTCAGCCATTGTACCATTCACCACTCCTAATAAAACTAACATTATTCATTATAACATATTACGACAAAAAAACAAACATATGTTTTGCTTTAATATTCATAAAAAAATACCGTGCATGAATACACGGTATTTTTTTATCATGATTATTTTTGTAAATAATCGGCCGTCATTACCGATGTTACATTTGACTTATGTTCAATGGAGCATAATTCACAACATTCGCAACAAACCACTTTTCCTAAAAATACATTTTTTATGGTTTCAATTAATTCTTTATTTTTTATTCGATTAACAGAATGAATATAAATCTTCTTAGGTGCTAAAGTAATTAAAGAACTTACAAGCAAATCATCATAATTGATTTCTCCTTCAGCTACTTCATTAATAAAGTCTTTTATACATTCATTGGTTATTTCCCGCTTATTTTGGTCTAATAAAATATATTTTTTATCATAACCATACAATACGTGAACCGTGTCAGATTTTGGTTCCTGAATGTCTACAAAATACTTTAATAATCTTATAAATTCCTTATATTCTTTTTCCGTAAGATAATCATCAACGGCTTTATCTACCACTTCTTCCAGTTCCTTAATATAGTCCTGAAGTCTGAATGTTATAAAGCCATCAAGAATAATTATATTGGAAGTATCCAAGTATTCAAGCAACTTTTTTGAAATAATGTTTTTCCTTCTTATAAAAAATAAATCATTAAAGATATTGTCTTTATCCAAGTTCATTATATTCTTTAGAGCATTTTTTAATATTTCCTTCTTTTCTCCGGAATTAAAATAACAATAATTGGAATAAATAATTTTCATGATAAATTTTTTTTCATATTTTTTCAGAATAAATTGTGCAAGTGCATTGGCAATATCCGCCTTTAAACTTTCGATGATTGACTTCGATTTTATTCCGATGTCAAGAAAGTTCAAATCATTTATCTTTTTTTGCTTTACATCTATATGAAAATTTTTATATTTATTGTCACTAATTACATGATGAATTACTTTTTTTACTTCTTGTATATCATCCGTCATTCCCAGGGATAAATACTCCACATAATTCACTTCCTTTCAAATGTAGTATGTGTTTAAGCTTGCAATTGTATTCAGTATGATAACATACCATATATTTCATAAAACCTTTTGAAACTCAATATTATTCCTGCTACATTATATGCAATTCATTAACGGTAGTTACTTGTTTCATAAGGTTTCAAAAATAGTATTTCTATATTCACATTTTTCATTCAATTTCATATTATAACAATAGAATGAATAAGTAAGTTTTATTCATCTCGTAACCAATTTACCGTACTTTGTACGGTAAATTGTTAAAATAAGCCGTGAAAGTTTCTGCTTTCACGGCATTTTTGTATGGTTTTGAAAAAGGTATATAAATTCGTTAAGTATGAATTTATAGTTATGGAGACACAATAAAAACAGGGGTGATATTATTATGACTAATATCAACTGTTCGTTTAATTGCATATATCAAAAAGACGGAAAATGCAATTTGGATAATGTCACCGTCGCCGCTTCTGTCACTTCCACAAATTCTTGCGCTTATTTTAAGGAAAGAGACCATAAAGAGGAAGATGACTGAAAAATAATAGGGTGTCTTACACAGTCACCCTATTATTTTTATGTATTTTTTATTTATTTTTTCAAATAAATATGATATTATGAAACAAAAAATGCATTGATTTGGAGTGTTGACTGATGTTTACCGCAGAAATCAAAAGTATGGCATATGATATGAAAAATAAATGGATTCAATTAAGGAGGCAAATTCATCAAAATCCCGAACTTGCTTTTGAAGAATATAAGACTTCTCAATTAATCGCTGACTATCTAAAAACATTAAATATTGAATGTACGACAGGAATCGCTAAAACAGGCGTTGTGGGAATAATTCGCGGCAATAAACCCGGTAAAACTATAGCCATTCGTGCTGATATGGATGCATTACCGATTATGGAAGAAAATAATTGTGAATATCCATCATTGATAAAAGGAAAAATGCATGCATGCGGACATGATGTCCATATCACCTGTTTGTTGGGAACTGCGGAAATACTGTCAAAATTAAAATCTAAAATACGAGGAAATATTAAATTTATTTTTCAACCGGCCGAAGAAGGAGAAGGCGGTGCCCTTCCAATGATTAACGAGGGAGTGCTTGAAAGTCCGCCTGTAGATGTTTGTATTGCAGCTCATGCTTGGCCTGACCTCCCTGTTGGTAAAGTTCTTGTAAAACATGGAGCCATGATGGCTTCTCCTGACGAATTTGAAATAGTCATTAAAGGAAAAGGGGGACACGGAGCAAAGCCTCACGAAACCATTGACCCTATTGTCATTGGGTGTCAGGTTGTCAATGCCCTTCAAACCGTTGTAAGCAGAAAAGTGAATCCGTTAGAACCTGCCGTCATTTCCATATGTTATTTTCAAGCAGGTACATGTTATAATGTTATACCTGATACGGCAACCATTAAAGGAACTGCAAGAACTTTGAATCCTACGCTCAGAGAAAAAATTCCTCAACTTATAGAAGAAAGCGTTGCCGGAATCGTCCACAGCATGGGCGGCCAATACGAATTTAAATTTACTTATCTTTTTCCACCGACCATTAATCATCCGGTTATAACGGATATGTTTGCCGAATCCGCCTCAAAACTATTGGGAAAAGAGAATGTTATATGGGGAAATGAGCCTTCCATGGGTGGAGATGATTTTGCATATTTTGCTGAAAAAGTACCTTCTACCTATTTTAGATTGGGATGTGGTAACGAAGAAAAAGGTATTATATATCCACTTCATAATGCCAAATTTGATGTGGACGAAGACTGTATTCCAATCGGCGCCGCCGTATTGGCACAATTTGCGGTGGATTTTCTAAATAAGTAGAAAAGTTGGAAGGGTTGGAAAAGTTGGAAAGGCGGAAAGTGGACAAGTAGAAAGTGGAAAGCCACATACGCAATTTATATCTCGTTTTATTGTGTAGGGGCGACCTGTGTTCCAATGTCGTCAATTTACGACAGGATGGATGCATGCTCATATATGGCTTTACCAACTTCGGACACCATGTATGGTGTCCCTACAGTGAATACAAATTTCATCTTTCTGCTTTCCACTTTCTACTTTTCTACTCCTTAATCATTTTCATAAATTCTTCCTCGGTAATTATCGGTATCCTCAACTCTTGTGCCTTGGTCAACTTGCTGCCGGCTTCTTCTCCGGCAAGGACATAGGATGTTTTTTTAGAAACACTTCCAGAAACTTTTCCTCCGTTTGCTTCAATGAGTTCTGAAGCTTCTTTTCGTGTTAAGGTAGGCAACGTTCCCGTTAAAACAAAAGTTTTACCTTCCAATTTGTTGCTTCCCTTGCTTTGGTTGCCGAGTTTTATCATGTTTACGCCTGCAGCCTTTAACTTTTCAATGGTATCCAAGGTCTGTTCCTGAGCAAAAAACTTTACCACACTTTCTGCCATTTTATCTCCAATTTCATTTATTGTTATAAGCTCTTCAAAAGACGCTTTCATTAAGTTATCCATTGAACCAAAATGATCCGCCAGCAACTTTGCCGCCCTTTGTCCGATTAACCGGATACCGAATGCGTAAATAAGCCTGCCAAGGTCATTTTTCTTGGACCGCTCAATAGCATTTAACAAATTTTCAGCAGATTTTTTCCCCATTCTTTCCATGTTGACAAGATCATCAAATTGTAAGGTATATAGGTCCGCAGCCCCTTTTATTAATTGCTTGTCCAACAATTGCTCAATAATTGCCGGTCCTAATCCTTCAATATTCATTGCATCCCTTGATGCAAAATGTATAATATTCCTTAAAAGTTGAGCCGGACATTCAATTCCTGTACACCTGGTTACGGCTTCACCCGGTTCACGCATTACATCTGCTCCGCAAACCGGACAGTGTTCAGGCATATTAAATTCTATTTCACTTCCGTCCCTGTCATCAAAAACCACTTCCACTACTTCAGGAATGATATCCCCGGCTTTTTGAACGACAACCGTGTCACCGATTCGAATGTCTTTTTGGCGAATGTAATCCATATTGTGCAATGTCGCCCGGCTTACAGTAGTACCTGCCAACCGAACAGGTTCAAGAACTGCATTGGGAGTCAAAGCCCCTGTTCTGCCTACTTGTATTATAATATCTTTTAACTTTGTTTTTTTTCTTTCCGCCGGAAACTTAAATGCCACCGCCCACTTAGGAACTTTTGAAGTGCTGCCCAAAATATTACGTTGATTCAATGAATTTACCTTTATCACCGCACCGTCAATTTCGAAGGGGAGTTCGCCTCGCATTTCTCCCAACCTTAACACTTCTTTATAAGCGTCTTTAATATTGTCAAAGGTATTGTACGAAGGACTTACTTTGAAGCCCTGATTTTTTAGATAATCCAAAGTTTCAACATGCGTGTCAAATTCTCTTCCCCTAATTTGCTGAATATTAAAAACAAAAATATCCAGTTTTCTGGTAGCAGTTATTTTGGGATCTAATTGCCTTAAAGAACCGGCCGCCGCATTCCTTGGATTGGCAAAAAGCGGCTCTTCCAATGCTTCTCTTTGTGCATTCAGTTTTAAAAAGTTATCTCTTGACATAAATACTTCGCCTCTTACCTCAAGGTAAGGAATGGCATCTTTTAATTTTAGCGGTATTGTTTTTATGGTTTTCAGATTCTGAGTTACATTTTCCCCTATAATCCCGTCACCTCTGGTTGAACCGCGTACAAAAATACCGTTTTCATATTCAAGGGAAACGGATAATCCATCGATTTTAAGTTCTACTACGTATTCCACATGCTGATCTTGTAATACTGTGCGAACCCTATGGTCAAATTCATATAATTCATTTTCGTTGAAAACATCCGAAAGGCTCTGCATCTGAACTTCATGAACAACGGTTTCAAATCCTTCTAAAGGTTTTCCTCCGACTCGCTGAGTGGGAGAATCGGGGGTAATCAAATGGGGGTATTTTGCTTCCAAGTTTTCAAGCTCCCTTAAAAGCTTATCGTATTCAAAATCACTAATTTCCGGATTATCTTCCACATAATATTTATAATCATGATAATGAATGATTTCTCTCAATTGGATAATTCTTTCCTCGGGTCTTTGTTCCATGTTTCAAACCTCCATAATAAAAAGATGGTATAATATATAATAATATTATACCATCTTTTACTATGGACCACTATTACCAAATAATATTTTTATTTAATTTAAATCCAAAAATTTATCCGACACCTGTTCCGTGTCTCCTTCAAAATTTGTATATGAATCCGGAACTGTTCCTACAATGATGGTTTCCGCAACCGGAATGGATGTTGTAACCTCTGTGCTTTTTCTTATTGTAGGAAACAAAACAACAACCTCCGCTTGAATTTCAAGATAAATCTCGTGTTTGGTTTGATTAATGCCTGCTGTATGAAAATTATTTTTAAAATTAATTTGTGTCGTTCCAACAGGTATCAGTCGAACAGGAACTTTTGGCCCCCAACCTGCCAACATTTCACTGTTTATGATATTTCCCAAGGGGATATTCGCTTTTGTCGAACCGACTTGAGCAATTTTTTCTTGTATGCTGATGGATAAAGCCGATTTTAGTTGATTCATTTTAACAATATTTGCTTGAAGTGCAGTAATTTCGCCATTATTATTTTTTTGCAAATGAATTAATTCATCATAACTCAGGTTTTTCTCTTCAATTTTTTCGTTGACGGATTCGTTAATGGCTTCAATTGCTATATGTTTTGCCTTAGCTTCGGCTACGGTTATAATAGTCGGCCGGATTCTTGCATTAAATAAACTGGCCATGTAAAATAATAGTAAAAATATAACACCAAATAATAATATTCTGCTGCAATTTCTTTTTTTCCTTCTTCTCAGCACAATTCCATATGGGAAGCTTCTTCTGGTCGCCCATAGCCTCATTAAGAGCACCCCCGGACAATCTCGGATCTTGATTATGATTCTTTATTATTATATGAAAGCCACCCTATTTTGGTTCATGAATAAGTTCAAAAAAATTGGGCGAACACTGTTCGCCCCTATAACTCACTGCATATTTAAAATGAATTATTTTCTTCACTATCTTTTGACGTTTGAATAATATCTCTTTCATTTCTATTGACTACTTCCATTTTAGATATGGAAACCTCATAAGCAGTCTTAGTTATAATCTCCGTTTCACTTATTTTCTTTTGATATTCCCTACTTTGGATTCTTCCCCATATTTTTATATTTTCTCCTACATTAAGCGTTTTCGAATATCTGGCGTTTCTTCCCCATGCAATGCACGGAATGTAATCGGATTTACCGTACGCCCTGTTAACTGCCAATAATATATCAGCAATTTCTCTTCCGAACGGCGTTGTCCTATAAACAGGTTGTTTACAAATAAATCCGTTTAAATATATATAATTGGGATTTCTCACCTTGGTATCTTCGCTAACAAGGTGTATATCTCTTGCAAAAACCGTTAATATTAATTTATTTCCGGTATTGGTATAATTGTTATAAGATCGAAATTGTCCCCTAATATGGACCAGTGTGCCGACACCCAGGGATAATCCTTTCAACAGCCTTTCAGAAACCGTCACATTAATGTAATCGCATGCATCACTTAATCTTGGAATCATAACAAGGAAGGTATAAAAGCCTTCCCCATAAACTTCATGGCTAAACTCTAACGGGCTATATACTTCACCGGTTATTTCAACCTCATTATTTTCCAATGTACTTTCTACCATTGACCCCCACTCTCCTTCCATATTTATTCCTCTGTTTTTAGAACCTTGTCTATTTATATTTATTCAGACAATTTCTAATTTAGAAGTAGAATTTTTAATGATTGGTATATCACATACTACAACCCCTGTCACCGCCGCTAACACACTATATATATCGTTTTCTTGCGTTAACGCCACCTTAACAGGGAATTCCTGCGGCTCAATATATCGATTTTTTAAACTTTTTATTGTTCTTTGGATGCAATAGATAAAAACGGTGAATTCCGACTCATCTGAAATGCTGGAAGCCGTAATGGTGGATTTTGTGCCAAGACCATAGGTGATAAAATACATTTTAATATTTTTTAATTTCTTAAGAATATTTTCATCATCGCCGTTAATGATAGAAATACATTTATTGCTAACGGATTGAAAAAAGTCTTCCTGCTCTTCAAAAGATGTTTCTAAAAGACTATCATAATCCGATAATTTTATAGACTCATATATCAACACATGAAAATTTATCTCATCATATATACGATGTTTTATATAATCCGATGTGATTTTAATGATGAGAAATTCCGTACCGCTCATTTCTATTTCATTTACATAAGCTTTAAAACCTTTCCGGTAGGTAATCAAATCCAAAACATCCTCATTCTCAATCACATTGACCTTAATCTGTTTAGAGTTCATAATTTGACGCATTATTTTAATGGCAATGGATTCCCTTTCTGCAGATACTACTCCAATGATTATCATGTATTCAACCCCTAAAATTGATTTCGGCAATATATATTCTTTACAGTTTTGATTGTATTATGTATATTAGTCCAATGTAGTAATTTCTTTTGAATCTAAAATTTGCTTTCCTGTGTGATCGACATAAAAATTTTCTTTATAGATCAATTGTGAAATCGGTACAATATTATAACCTTCTTTTTGTAAACGTTCAAGAATTACAGGAAGCGCAGCCGGTGTATCTTTGGCGGCATTATGAAATAACACAATGGAACCGGGTTTTATCCTCTTCGTAACTCTTTCAATAATACTTTCCGGTCCTAATTCTTTCCAATCAAGAGAATCCACATCCCATTGTATGGTGTAATACCCCATTTCTCTGCATGTTTTTACTACTTTATCATTATAATCGCCATATGGAGGTCTGAATAAAAACGGCTTAACACCTGTAATGGCTTTGATTTTTTCATCGCACTTGCTAATTTCTTCTTTCATTTTTTCTACAGAAAGTTGAGTCATATGGGGATGTGTATTGGAATGGTTCATAATTTCATGCCCGGCATCATGTAATGCTTTAACCGATTCGGGATATTTGTCAACCCAGCCGCCTACAACAAAAAAAGTGGTTTTCACATTATATTTGTTAAGTATATCAATTAACTGTTGAGTATCTTCGTTACCCCAAGCAGCATCAAAGGAAATACTAATGGTTTTATCTTGCCTGTCAACACAGTAAATGGGTAAATCTTTCTTTTGCGACAGTACGGAAATAGTACTTCTTGTATTGTCCCAGTTAAATGCAATCAAACTGAATACAAAAATAAATAAAAGAATGGACATAATTAATGAATTCTTTTGAATGACATATATTTTCACTGACAACCCTACCCCCTATATTGTTTCTCTTAATATTTTATTCTTAATTATGATAGTTATGACAATATAGAGGAGATTGATCACTTAAATTGGATTAGTTTATATAGACAAGCTACTAATTGTATGGACGCTATACATGGCGTCCGTATATAAATACATTGACCTCGGACACCATATATGGTGTCCCTACAAACTATGCCTAGTATATATGGCGATACTTACGGACGACCTGTGGCACAATGTCGTCAATTGGATACATGTTCATATATGGATAAAGTGTTATAACGTTGCGTTGATGCGGCCTAAATGGATATTTGACGAGTCGATGAGTCTGTGCACGAGGAATACTAATTTAGAAATATATGAACATGTATCCATTATATAAACCTTACGACATTGCCTGTGGTCTCTCATAACAATCACAACAAAAGGAAATAGATATATAGCTTTTACTTTGCAAATACATGGCTTCCTATTTTAGTTACCACGGGCCTGCTGTAAATCCATTTGTTCGTTGTTTTGGCAGGATTATAATAATATATACAACCATTTGTCGGATCCCAACCATTCAATGCATCCTGAGCTGCACGTATGGAAGTTGGTTCAAGATTGGCATGAATTTGTCCGTCCGTGATAGCGGTAAATGCACCGGGTTGATATATAACTCCCGCAAGGGTATTGGGAAAAGAAGGATGTTTCACTCTGTTCAATACGACGGCACCGACTGCTACTTGACCTTTATACGGTTCTCCTCTTGCCTCACCGTTAATGACTCTTGCTAAAAGATTAACGTCCGCTGAACGGGAAGTAGAAGTCGTCGTTCCTGTGGTCTGCCCTGTTGGCAGTCCTAACGCAGCTAAAGTCTGAGGACCTGCTATTCCGTCTACTTTAAGTCCGTTTTTCCTTTGAAATTCTTTAACCGCTGCAGTAGTTCTCCAACCATATATACCGTCTATATTTCCTTTGTAGTATCCCCAATTTCTCAAACGATATTGAATATTTTTTACTTCCTGCCCGCGGGAGCCATATTTCGATAAGGTAGGTTCAACCGTCCAAATTTTATAATAACGGTAGCAACCTCCACAAACAAACATCAATAAAATCAATGACAGCACAAACTTTCTCATAATATATCTCCCCACCTACAATATTTGAAATCACCAATATTTTTATACCATTCAAGAAAATTTATACGCCCACAAAAAAAGTTGGTAAATTGAAAAGGTCCTCTCTAATACCTTTCCAACCTACCAACTTTTCTATTTTATGCTTTCTACTTTCCACTTTCCGCTTTCCAACTCTTCCAACTCTTCCAACTTTTCCAACTTATGAAGCTTTCCGTTTCACTTCGTCCAAGACTTTATCAATAAATTCATCAATACTCAAAGTTCCCTGATCACCGTCTTTTCTTGATCTTACTGCGACGGATCGGCTGTCTACTTCCTTATCCCCTATAACGAGCATATAAGGTACTTTTTCCAGTTGAGCTTCTCTTATTTTATATCCGACTTTTTCATTCCTTAAATCCACTTCAACTCGAATCCCTTTTTCTTCAAATTTCTTTTGCAGGTCAAGTACATAATCGTGATGTTTGTCTGCTATAGGTAGTATTTTTACTTGAACAGGTGCAAGCCAAGTAGGAAATGCTCCTGCATAATGTTCGGTCAATATTGCTATAAATCTTTCTATACTGCCGAATACAACTCTGTGAATCATGACCGGCCTGTGTTTTTCTCCGTCGGCTCCTACATAAGTTAAATCAAATTTTTCAGGCATCTGAAAATCCAATTGAATGGTACCGCACTGCCACGTACGCCCAATGGAATCTTCCAAATGGAAATCAATCTTAGGCCCGTAAAATGCTCCGTCCCCTTCGTTAATTTTATATTTCATCCCTTTTTCTTCAAGAGCGTCCACCAATGCGTTTATTGCACGGTCCCATTCTTCATCGGTACCCATTGAATTTTCCGGTCTTGTTGACAACTCTACATGATAAGGGAATCCAAATACACCGTAAAAATAGTCTATCAAATCAATAACATTGATAATTTCCTGCTTTATTTGTGACGGAAGCATAAATATATGTGCATCGTCCTGTGTAAAACATCTTACCCTCATCAAACCATGCATAGTTCCCGACAATTCATGTCTGTGAACCAAACCAAGCTCCGCCATTCTCTGAGGCAGGTCTCTGTAAGAGTGCATTTTCCTCTTGTAAACCAGCATTCCGCCGGGACAATTCATTGGCTTAATCGCATAGTCATGATCATCAATTTTGGTAAAATACATATTATCCTTGTAGTGATCCCAATGTCCCGAACGATGCCATAACTCCTCACTTAATATAATAGGAGTTTTAATTTCCTGATATCCTCGCTTTTTGTGCTCTTCACGCCAAAAATCCTCTAAAATGTTTCTAAGCACCATTCCTTTTGGTAAGAAAAACGGAAAACCGGGACCTTCGTCCATGATTTGGAACAAGTCAAGTTCTTTTCCAATTTTTCTATGGTCTCTCTTTTTAGCTTCTTCCAAGCGGTTCAGATATTCGTCCAAATCACTTTTCTTTGTAAAAGAAGTTCCGTAAATTCGTTGAAGCATTTTATTTTTTTCATTGCCTCTCCAATAAGCCCCTGCCACGTTGAGAAGCTTAAAAGCCTTGATTTTTCCGGTTGAAGGCACATGAGGACCGGCACATAAATCAACAAATTCCCCTTGCTTATAAAATGATATAACAGCATCTTCCGGCAAATCGTTAATCAGTTCTACTTTATACGTTTCCCCTCTTTCACTCATAAACTTAATGGCCTCTTCCCGTGGAAGTTCGAATCTTTCCACCGTTAAATCTTCTTTGATAATCTTCTTCATTTCTGCTTCAATTTTTTCTAAATCCTCAGGCGTAAATGTTCTGTCTGAATCGAAATCATAATAAAAGCCGTTTTCAATGGCCGGACCAATTGCAAGCTTGGTTGACGGGAAAAGTCTTTTTACTGCTTGAGCCAAAATATGGGAAGATGTATGCCTGAAAGCATGTTTTCCTCCTTCGTCATCAAAAGTAAGCAAATTTAATTGGCAATCTTCGTTAATAGGTGTTGACAAATCTTTTACCACACCGTTCACCATTCCGGCCAATGCAACTCTGGCAATCCCCGGACTGATGCTTTCAGCAATTTCTTTAATGGTGATTCCGTTTTCATATTCTTTAACCGAACCATCTTTTAACGTTACTTTTACCACAAATCATCATCCTTTCGATTTCATTCCAAATAATTAATAATTCGCAGGCGAACACTGTTCGCCCCCCACAAGCTATAAAATATTATAAAACATACAAAAAGCTCTAATCCCTAACAGGGACGAGAGCTATTTCCCGCGGTTCCACCCTACTTGTTTATTTCAAAACCACTCTAATGATTATAACGTCATCAACGACAAAAGCTCCGAGTTGGTTTTCAACTGTTTAGTACTGACGATACTCGCAGCTAATGTACCGTCTCTCTGGAAGCCTGTAAACAGTCTACTCTTCTCTTCATTGCCTTATTCCATATTAATTTAACTACATTATATTTATAAAATAATTGATTGTCAAGGCATGATAAAAAATATTTGTATAAAATTGTGGGCGAACACTGTTCGCCCCTACTACATTGAAGATAAGATTCATATATTGATAAAATCATTATTCTCCGTACAGAATATTTCACTTGTAGGGACGCCATATATGGCGTCCGACTATGAATTTATTAATTTGTATTAATTTCGGACACCATGTATGGTGTCCCTACAAATGCAACATATATAATATCAATTTTTACGGAGATAAACTGTGTTGTTCCACAGATTATACAAATCTCATCGGAACACATACAATTCGTTCCCTACAAAATATTAAATAATATATGTAGGGGCGGGTTTTCATGCCCGCCCGTTTACACAGCAACTTTATTTATAAAATTAATAATTTGCCCTTGCCTTATAATGAGTATGCAATAATTTATGCGATTTATGTCCACATGGTTCACCCAAATATTCTTCATACAGTTTCTTAATAAATGGATTTTCATGGGACTTACGAATTGTCATTGCTTCGTCTTCATCGTAAATCGCCTTGGCTCTTGCTGCTCTCAAATCAATATCCATCCGTACTTTGGCTGGTTGAATAGGTTGTCCGCCACCAGTGACGCATCCGCCGGGACATCCCATTATTTCAATGAAATCATATTGTGCTTCGCCGGCACGAACTTTATCCAGTAATTTTCTTGCATTTCCTAAGCCATGTGCTACTGCAGCACGAATGGTTTTTCCGGGAAGCTCAATGGTTGCTTCTTTTATGCCTTCGGTTCCTCTAACAGCATTGTACTCAATATTATCAAGAGATTTTCCTGCAAGAATCTCGGCAACCGTTCTTAATGCAGCTTCCATAACCCCACCGGTTGCACCGAATATAACGGCTGCACCTGTCGCTTCTCCGAATGGATTATCAAAACTTTCATCCGGTAAGGAAACAAAATCAATACCTGCTTCTTTAATCATTTTTGCCAGTTCTCTTGTAGTAAGAACGGCATCTACATCAGGATAGCCGGTACCTGCAAGCTCTTCTCTCTTGGATTCAAATTTCTTAGCAGTACAAGGCATTACTGAAACAACATATATCTTCGAAGGATCGATTCCCTCTTTTTCCGCATAATATGACTTTATAATGGCACCAAACATCTCATGCGGTGATTTACAGGTTGACAAATTATCAAGAAAATCAGGATAATTATGCTCGCAGAACTTAATCCATCCCGGACTGCAGGAAGTAATGAGCGGTAATTTTCCACCTTCCTTTAATCGATGTAATAATTCCGTTCCTTCTTCCATAATGGTTAAGTCTGCCGCCGTATCGGTATCAAAAACTTTTGCAAATCCTAATCTTCTCAATGCTGCAACCATTTTTCCGGTGACTCTTGTACCAATAGGCATTCCAAATTCTTCACCCAAGGCAACTCTTACAGCCGGAGCCGTTTGTACCACCACATGCTTATTTGGGTCTGCTAATGCTGCCCAAACTTCATCCGTACTGTCTTTTTCACGCAATGCACCGACAGGACATGCTACGATACATTGTCCGCACATTGTACAAGGCACTTCATCAAGGGATTTATTAAATGCTGAGCCTACAATGGTTTTAAATCCTCTTTCCTGAGCATCAATAACCCCTACTGTTTGAACATTTTTACAAACACTAACACATCTTCTACAAAGGACACATTTATTAGGATCCCTGACAATTGATGGTGATAAATCATCAATAGGAAATTTATAAGTTTCTCCTTCAAATCTTATGTCCTGAATATTTAAATCTTCCGATAATTTTTGAAGTTCACAGTTTCTGTTTCTAACACAGGTCAAACATTTCTTTTCATGGTTTGAAAGAATCAACTCAAGCGTCACTCTTCTGGATTCTCTTACTGCCGGTGTATTGGTTTTTATCTCCAATCCTTCCGATACAGGATATACACATGCAGCTTGCAGGCTTCTTGCACCTTTTATTTCCACCACGCACATTCTGCATGCGCCGATTTCATTGACATCCTTCAAATAACAAAGTGTAGGAATATCTATATTAGCACTTCTGGCTGCTTCAAGAACGGTATAATCTTTCGGCACCTGAAGTTTTTGTCCGTTTATTATCACATTTACCATTTCCATTGCTCACAACCCCCTTCATTAATGATTCTTAAATATGGCTTTGAATGGACATTTCTCTATACATGCACCACATTTAACACATTTGCTTGTATCAATGGTATACGGATTCTTCCTTTCACCGCTTATAGCATCTACAGGACATTGTTTTGCACAAATGCCGCAGCCTCTGCAGATTTTCGGATCAATGGTATAAACAAGCAAAGATTTACATACTCCTGCAGGACATTTCTTTTCGGTAACATGAGCGATATATTCATCTCTATAATACCTTAATGTGCTTAATATCGGATTGGGTGCTGTCTGACCAAGTCCACACAATGCTGATGATTTTACGCTATTACACAATAACTCAAGGTTATCTATATCTTCAAGAGTACCGTTACCGTTTGTAATCTTTTCAAGGATTTCCAACATTCTCTTGGTCCCTATTCTACATGGTGAACACTTTCCGCAGGATTCGTCAACGGTAAATTCAAGGAAGAACTTTGCAATGTCAACCATGCAAGTATCCTCGTCCATAACAATCAGTCCGCCGGAACCCATCATGGAACCGATACTGGTTAGGGAATCATAATCAATGGGCGTATCTGCCAGGTCTGCAGGAATACATCCACCGGAAGGACCACCGGTCTGTGCAGCTTTGAATTTCTTGCCGTTCGGTACACCACCACCGATTTCTTCAACAATTTCCCTAAGTGTTGTTCCCATTGGAATCTCAACTAAACCGGTATTATTAATTTTTCCACCCAATGCAAATACCTTGGTACCTTTACTCTTTTCCGTACCGATACTTGCAAACCATTCAGGCCCTTTCAAAATAATGGGAGGAATATTTGCATAAGTCTCGACGTTGTTTAATAAAGTAGGCTTTTCAAACAAACCTTTTACAGCAGGGAACGGCGGTCTGGGTCTTGGTTCGCCGCGATGTCCTTCAATAGAAGTCATCAATGCAGTTTCTTCTCCGCAGACAAAAGCTCCTGCACCAAGTCTTATTTCAAGATCAAAACTGAAATCCGTGCCAAATATATTGTTTCCTAACAAACCGTATTCTTTTGCCTGATTAATTGCTATCTGCAGTCTTCTTACCGCAATCGGATACTCGGCTCTTATATAAATATATCCTTGATTGGCACCTACCGCATAACCTGCAATGGCCATTGCTTCAATAATTCTGTGAGGATCCCCTTCTAAGATACTTCTGTCCATAAAAGCTCCCGGGTCCCCTTCATCGGCATTACAAGCAACGTATTTCTGATCACTTTGCGATTTTGCGGTAAACTCCCACTTCAATCCTGTGGGGAAACCGCCGCCTCCTCTACCACGTAATCCTGATCTCTTCACAATATCAATAACCTGTTCCGGTGTCATCTCAGTAAGTACCTTACCAAGCGCCTTATAACCGTCAAAGGCAATATACTCTTCGATATTTTCCGGATTGATTACACCGCAATTCTGAAGAGCAATACGCAATTGTTTTTTGTAAAAATCCACTTGATTTAATGATTTAATGGTGTCGTCTTTTTCAACGGTTTCATGATATAATAATCGTTTAACGATGCGGCCTTTTAGTAAATGTTCTTCCACAATTTCTTGTACATCCTCAGGTTTCACCATACTATAAAAGGCACCTTCCGGATATACAATAACAATAGGTCCTAATGCACATAATCCAAAACAACCTGTTCTTACAACTTTTACTTCTTTATCAATATTATTCTTCTTGAGCTGTATTTCCATTTCTTTTATAATTTTTTCACTGCCTGAAGAAGTACAGCCTGTACCTCCGCAGACAAGAACATGAGCTCTTACAAGTTCCATTGAAAACCCTCCTTTTCTTATTTATCTGCAGCGCCTATAGTATATTGTATACATGTTTTGCCGTTAACAATGTGCTCATTTACAACTTGAACGGCTTTTTCCGGTGTCATTTTAACATAAGTGACCTTTTCCTGTCCCGGTACATATACTTCAACAATCGGTTCAAGTCTGCAAACACCGATACAACCGGTTTGAGTAACAGTAACATTATTCAGTTTCCTTTTTGCAACTTCTTCCACAAATGCATTTAAAACCGGCCTTGCGCCTGCAGCAATTCCACATGTTGCCATTCCAACAACCACTCGAATGCCTTCTTCTCTTTCTTTTCTAAGATTTACTGAATCTAATGCCTTTTTTCTGATTTCTTCTAACTCCGCCAAACTTTTCATTACGATACACCCCCATATAAGCTCATAATATTTTCATTTAAATAATCTTTCAGCCATAATATAACTTCCGCGTTATTAATTAGAACACCTTGTAAAATGTCCTTTATTTTCCGAGTATCAAACTCGAATTGACGATTGTCCACATGATGAATATAAACAAAATTAACGTCCGGATTACCGGTTACTATATTTAAGATTGTCTCCCCTATGTTTCCCAACGGTGCTCGGTCAATGTGACTGTGTTGAAAACTTGCTTTTACAACGGTTCCTTTTCCTACGGCAGATTCAATGGAAAAGTGACCGTTACACTGCTCAGCAGCCGCTTTAAACAACGATATTCCCAGTCCCACTTTTCTGGTGGTTCTTGTTGTTGTAAACGGATCGGATACGGTTTTTAATAAGTCTTCCGGCATGCCTTTGCCATTGTCAATAATACAAATTTCCAAAATGTCTTTTTCAACATCTTCATGAATAATTATCTGAATTAAATCTGCATCTGCTGATATAGAATTTTGTACAATATCCATAATGTGCAAAGACAATTCTCTCATAATCAGTATTTCTCCAAGATATCTTCAACGTCGTCGGCAACCAGCTTACCATAAACATCATCATTGATTGTCATAACAGGTGCCAAACCACAAGCTCCCAAACAACGAGTGGCTTCTAACGAAAACTTGCCGTCTTCGGTACATTCACCTACATCAATGCCCAGTTTTTCTTTTACCTTATCAATAATAGCGCTTGCACCTTTTACGTAACAAGCAGTTCCCAAACAAACGCCAATTCTGTATTTTCCTTTCGGATTTAATGAAAACTGCGTATAAAAAGTTACAACACCATAAATTTCTGAAAGTGGTACTCCCAAACCTTCAGATATAATTTTTTGAACCTCCATAGGCAAATATCCATATACTTCTTGAGCCTCATGGAGAACCGGGATTAATGCTCCCTTTGTGTTTTTATACTTTTCGATGATTTCATACAGTTTTTGCTTTTTTTCTTTTTCTTCTGTTGTTTCTGCACATACACAACCTTTTTGCTCGCTCATTATAAGACCTCCCCGTTTATATTGGCATAGCCATTATTTAAAAAATAATAAATTTGTTTCATGCAAATGTACCCGCCACGTACAGAAGCAGGGCACATTCTTTATGCCTTGTTATAAAATTAACATATAATAATACTATTTAATTATATCAGTAAATTGTTAAAAAATCTACTATTATTCTAAAAATTTTTGTCGATTAAATTATTTTTATTTTTGCTTTAAATAATGGAAAAGACACGAAATGGTTTTCTCCTCTAATTCAATACTGTTTTCAGCTTCTGAAATTTGCCCAAGATCATGAGCATCAGAATTACAGATGATTTTATAATGATTTAATTGAAGGTAGTAATTTAAAATATTATTATTTCGCTTAGAAATCTCGACAGTGCTAAAATTAAGATCTTCGGAAATAAAACCTAAATTTGAAATAATGCTGTATGAACTTCTGTCAATATGAGCCGGAATGGCTACTCCTCCAAAATTTTCTGCTGAATCTTTTATATCGTTAATGGTCAAAGAAGTGGCAGTCACAAGAAGGTTTTCATGATATCCAATGACATTATCGCCTTTATCATACAAAATTTGTTCACCAAATATATCCGCCCTGTTTTTAATTGGAGGAAGATTTTTAGCAATCAACTCTTCCATGGATTTCGCATCTTTCAGTGTTGGAAACAAACACAAAATATGTACTTCTTCTGCAGATTCCACCTCCATACCGGGAATAACGATAATATCCTTACTACTCGCACACTGCATGACAGCATCAACGTTTCCTGCCGTGTTATGGTCGGTAATAGCAATAAAATCCAAACCTTTCAACAACGCCATATGAACAATATTATTCGGTGTCATATCATTATCAGCACACGGAGATAATGCCGTATGAATATGAAGGTCATAGTAGTATTTCATTTATTTTTCTCCTACACAGCTAATTTCATTAAGATGACAAGCAATTTCATAGGAAGTCAAAGGAGAGGACAATAATACAATACCTTCTGCTTCTGCTTTATTTATCGTGTTCTGATCAATGCTTATATTTTCGGGAATGATTACACATGATACCTCTGTAAGTACTGCAACGGCAACGATATTAATGTTGGTTTGAACGGTAATCCATGCGTTTCCTTTCTGGGCATGCGCCATTACCCAGCTTAATAAGTCACATATATATACGCCGGATACTGTTTTGTCCAACCCTTGTTGTCCTGCTATTACCTTGAAATTTAAACGACCTACAAGTTCTTTTACTGTCATAATTATACCTCCGTTAAAATATATTATACGAACGCCATGTATGGCGTCCTTACAATTGCAATATACACATTACCATACAAGCAACCTCTACATCCATCATCGTAAACATGAAACAAACTGTTGTAGGGGCGACCTGTGGTCGCCCGCAAATATTGCTACATTTATTGATGCTGCGGGCGACCACAGGTCGCCCCTACAGCAAAATATACGTTTATATTTCGTTTTTCAATCCTTTTGAAAAGACGGGGGCATTTTGCTTTCCAAATCAATCATTTCTTTTGCCAAATCCCTCACTTTTTCTCTTAATTTAAAGATACAATCCGTCTCGTTGGCAAAACCGCGTACGATATCTTCCGCCAACGTTTTGCAACTGGGTGAGCCACATGAACCACAATCCAAGCCCGGAAGACTTTTGTAGATTTCATTCATCTTTTCCATTTTCTTCATAGCTTCTATCATGTTATCATCCAAATTTAATACAGGCTGATACGTAATAGAATTCGTCCATGACACATCCATCGTTCGTACAAATTCCTCCGTAATATCAGAAGAAGCAGTTTTCATTGTTTTAGCTATTTGTTTAATTCTGGTTTTGGCTACAAAATTATTTTCAACAGTAATGGGTCCTCCTACGCAACCACCGGTACAGGCTAATAATTCAGCATATTTTATATTGTTAAGCTTGTCATTTTCCATTTCTTCTAATATCCGGATCACATTATGAATTCCATCCACAGCAATATAATTATCCTCTTCCAGTGCAGTAGCTTCTCCGCCACTGTTGGCCCATTTAATCCCTTTCATCCCGGCGTTGGAAAGATTCATAACTTCATCCATCTTGCTTATCATTGCTACGATCTTTAAATAGATTTCTTTCATGGAAAGGACTCCGTCCACAAAAGAAACATCAATACCCACCGGCGATTTTGTACTGGTAACTTTGGCTGCACATGGAGAAATAAAAAATACTCCAATTTCATCGTGCGTAAGCCCTAATCTTTCCACAGCCTGTTTTTTAGCGAGCCGCGCAGCAACTTCCATGGGCGACTGTATCGGTACAATATTATCAATTAAATTAGGAAATCTTACTTTAATCAGTCTTACAATAGCAGGACACGCGGAACTGATCGCAGGTGTATTGACTTTTCCGGAATCCAGATACATCTTCGTAGCCACTGAAACAATTTCTGCCGCTTTTGCTACTTCAAATACTTCATCAAATCCAAGTTTTATAAGACCTGTTAATACGACATTTACGTCCTCAATATTATTAAATTGACCGTACAATGTGGGGGCCGGTAAAGCAATTTTATACTTATACTTAAATATGTCGTCAAAAGAATCCGTAATGGCCTTTTTGGCATGATAAGGACAAACTCTTATACATTCTCCGCAATCAATACAACGCTCTTTAATAATTTTCGCTTTACCGTTTTGCACCCTTATGGCTTCTGTGGGACATCTTTTTATGCAATTCGTACACCCTTTGCATTTATCCTTATCCAGTGTGACAGAATGAAAATATTGTAACATCGTTACCACGCTTTCTAGTTTACTTTTACAACCATTTCTAAGGTAGTTCCTTTACCAACTTCCGAAGTAATATACAGTTCATCTGTATATCTTTTTATATTAGGCAAGCCCATTCCTGCTCCAAATCCCATTTCCCGTATCCTATCCGGTGCCGTAGAATATCCTTCCTGCATGGCAAGTTCAATATCCGGTATACCTGGCCCGTCATCTCGTAAAATCAGCCTTATTTCATCCGGTGTTATAGTAACATCAGTTGTTCCTCCATTAGCATGAATCACCATATTCATCTCACCCTCATACATAGCAATGGCAACTCTTCTTATAATTTCAGGATCTACGCCCAATTGTTTTAATATTTTCTTTAGATTGCTTGAGGCTTCTCCGGCAAGAGAAAAATCTTCTCCCGATATATTGAAATGCAAGGATATTACATTGTCATCCTTTTTCATGCTACTCCTCCTCCTTGCACATAAGGCCACCTTTGTAAAGCAAACCACATGCTATATATAAAGGGTGTTCGGTTGTCATAAGGACCATTTCTTTTTCTTCGGCTAAACGAATAATATCTTCGCTTGGCCTTTTGCCTCTAACAAAGACAATGACACGAATATCCATCATTTCTGCCGTTCTAACCACCTGAGGATTAATAAGGCCTGTAAGCAGCAAAGCTTGATCTTTTACAAATGCAAGTACATCACTCATCAAATCGCTTCCACATGCAGAAAATACTTCCAAATCCATAAATTGTTCACCGGTCAGCACAGTAGCATCTAATATTTCTTTTACCTCATATACTTTCATATAATAATTCCTCTCATTCTATAACGAATCGTTTAAAATTGGGTAATAATCAAAATCATAAATAAGGACGTATGAAAATACTTACAATGATGTATCCAAGGAATAATGACATAATGGGAATAATTAAAAAGAACCAAATAATAATTCGCTTTTTCGTTTCTTTTTCGGTTTTGTACCTTTCAATTCTGGTGAGCCTCAAGTGAATTCTCCTCACTTCATGATGCAATTATCGGAGTCAATAAAATTTATTTATCTTAAAAATATAATATAATAAAATTATAAAAGAGGCAAGACTATATTGCAACAATGGGTGCATATTTTCCAATTGATGAATATTATTCCAAAACTAAAGCTACAATGCAGAGCGCCTGTAAACTTGTGTCAGGCCACATCAAACTCGCTATCGCTCAAACAGACAATGTGGCTATCCTCCACTGCGTTAACAGGCTCTAAGGCTTTTCACAATATTTTTTCCATAATATTCATCAATTAAATTAAATGCACCCAGCAACAATCTTTTTCTGCCTCAATATATTTTACTATAATTGATAAGTTTTAACAATAGTTACTTGTTTAAAATTACCTTGTGGTATGTTTTCTTGCCTTTTCTTATGATAAGTTCATTTTCTTTAAAGTCCTCCGGCTTGATAATTAAATCCACAGCTTCTACCCTCTCATCATTGATATATAAACCACCTTGAGTAATCAAACGACGTCCTTCCCCTTTGGAAGGTATTAAGTTTGTTTGAATCAGAAGATCAAGTACATTGATTCCATCGCCCAATTCCTTGCCGGTTATTTCCGTTGTAGGAATATTCTGTGCCGTTCCTGTTCCTCCAAACAGTGCTTCTGCAGCCTGTTGCGCCTTTATGGCTTCTTCTTCACCGTGAACAAGCTTTGTTACTTCATAGGCTAAGACTTTTTTGGCCTGATTAATTTCCTTATCCTTTAATTCAGCCAGTTTATCAATTTCTTCTAACGGCAAGAACGTAAGTAACTTTAAGCACTTGATAACATCGGCATCATTTACGTTTCTCCAGTATTGATAAAATTCATACGGAGAAGTTTTCTCCGGGTCAAGCCATAGGGCACCTTTTTCCGTCTTACCCATCTTCCTTCCGTCATTTGTTGTAAGCAAGGTAAACGTCATACCATAGGCTTCTTTACCTTCTACTCTTCGAATCAGTTCAATTCCACCGATAATATTGGACCACTGATCATCTCCTCCTAACTGGAGTTTACAATCGTACTCTTGGAAAAGTTTAAGAAAATCATAACTTTGCATTAACATATAATTAAATTCTATAAAGTTCAGTCCTCTTTCCAGTCTTGATTTAAAACATTCAGCAGTAAGCATACGATTAACCGAAAAATGAATGCCGATTTCTCTCAAAAATTCTATATAATTTAACTTTAATAACCAGTCCGCATTATTTAACATCAATGCCTTCCCGTCGCTAAAATCAATAAACTTTGACAACTGCTTTTTGAACTTCTCTGCATTGTGCTGAATTTCTTCCTGAGTCATCATTCTTCTCATATCCGTTTTTCCTGTGGGATCGCCAACCATTGTAGTCCCACCGCCGATGATAGCAATAGGCCTATGGCCTGCCCGCTGCATATGAGCCATAACCATCATTTGTAGAAAGTGACCGACATGAAGACTGTCTGCCGTTGGATCGAATCCTATATAAAAAGTTACTTTTTCATTTTCAAGAATTTCTTTAATTTTATCTTCATGGGTCATTTGAGCAATCATGCCTCTTTGTTTTAACTCCTCAAACACACTGCTCATGTTAATTCCTCCTTTTAAAATTATCTATAATATAATACTTTAATATTATGCACCATCCATGGTACGTGAACCTTTCACATCTGTGAAAAGCTGTCACACCAACTCAATACTTCATATAATAGGCACTATTTCATATAAAACTCGTATTTACTGTAGGGACACCATACATAGTGTCCGAAACCGGTACAATCATATGCGGACGCCATGTATGGCGTCCCTACAAATAACAGTTACAAGTGTATACATTACCATATAATTGATCTAGAGTCACCACAAACACAACAACTACCATTATTTTTTATACAGTATAACAAAAAAGCCTTCTCATCTTATCTTTAAGGACGAGAAAGCTCGTGGTACCACCTTAATTCGTATAACTTCATAAAAAGCTATACCTCGTTAACAACCTGCCTTGATAACGGTTGGCCGCCGACTACACCTACTGAAATTCAGTGCGTGACTCCGGAGGGTAATTCATCGTTCATGTACTGAGATTCTCTCACCGGCCGAATCCCTCTCTGAATTGTAACCATAAACGACTAATAAACTCCTTCATAGTCTTTAATGTATTTTATCATATGTCAAAGAGTATATGCAAGTGGGATTATATCCGAAATATAAAAAATATTCACACATCTATTATTGTAATTGATAAAGAAAAATCCTTATAACATTTCTGTTATAAGGATTTTCTGGTGATCCATCCGCGACTCGAACGCGGGACACCTTGATTAAAAGTCAAGTGCTCTGCCAACTGAGCTAATGGATCATATGGCTGGGATGGCAGGACTCGAACCTACGAATGCCAGAGTCAAAGTCTGGTGCCTTACCGACTTGGCTACATCCCAATATTATAAAATTTTAATAGTAAAGCAACTGGGGTGGATAATCGGATTCGAACCGATGGCCTCTAGAGCCACAATCTAGCGCTCTAACCAGCTGAGCTATACCCACCACAAATGGCGCGCCTGAAGAGATTCGAACTCCTGACCCACTGCTTAGAAGGCAGTTGCTCTATCCAGCTGAGCTACAGGCGCACATGGAGCGGGTGATGGGAATCGAACCCACGCGATCAGCTTGGAAGGCTGAGATTCTACCATTGAACTACACCCGCAAGCAAAATACCAATCTCGACTGACAGTTTATGATTATAACATCGTTTTTTCGGTTTGTCAACACTTTTTTTACTTTTTATCTTTATTTCTGCCAAAGCGCTGTACATACCTTTCAAAACTGAGCCAGCGAAGATTAGTATACTCTAAACCGACTTTAAAGTCAACTGCATTAATCGTTCTCATTTTAAAACATATTAAAATTGCTTTCTTATAGTCGGTTTAGATACGTATTTCTACATCATACGACTATTTTATTTCAAATTTTATCTCTTGTCCATCCAAATACGCAAGGACCTCATTACCTGGTTTACATTCTCCCCTAATGAACATATCCGAAAGGGGGTTTTCAATATATTCTTGAATGGTCCTTCTTAACGGTCTTGCGCCATATTTTTCGTTATATCCCTTTTTCACAAGATATGTGATAGTATTCTCCGTTACATTTAACTTTATACCTTTTTCGTTTAATTCATCGACCAATTCACTAAGCAATAATTCTGCAATCTTAAATAATTCTTCTTCCGTCAGTTTTCTAAATACTATTATTTCATCCAAACGATTTAAAAATTCAGGTCTGAAAATTTCTTTTAAAGCATTTTCAGCCTTATCTTTAAAGCTGATATGGTCATCGTTTAAAAATCCATAACCGGCTGATTTAATATCAGAACCCGCATTGGAAGTCATGATCACAATAGTATTTTCAAAATTAACCACTTTACCGTGGCTGTCTGTTAACCGTCCGTCATCTAGTATTTGCAATAATAAATTAAACACGTCAGGATGCGCCTTTTCGATCTCATCCAGCAAAATGATGGAATAAGGACGCCTCCGCACCTTTTCCGTTAACTGTCCTGCCTCTTCATAACCTACATATCCCGGAGGTGAACCAATAATTTTGGAAACAGAATGTTTTTCCATATATTCCGACATATCTAATCGGATTAACGCTTCTTCGCTGTCAAACAATTCACATGCAAGAGCTTTTACCAATTCCGTCTTTCCTACGCCAGTAGGACCGATAAAAACAAAGGAGACGGGTCTTTTTCGCCTTTTCAGGCCCGACCTGTTTCTTCTAATGGCCTTTGCCACTGCCGACACCGCCTCCTCCTGACCGATGATTCTTTTATGCAGCCTTTCCTCCAAGCACATTAATTTTTCGGTTTCCAATTCGGTGATTTTTTGCACCGGAATACCGGTCCAGCTTTCAATGACAGCGGCAATATCCTCTACCGTTAAATAGACATCCTGCAATTTTGCTTCCAAATTTTTGATATCCTCTATTAATTTGCATTCCTTTACTTTTAAGTCGGCCGCTTTTTGATAATCCTCAATGGAATCAGCGGAAATAGCATTTTCTTTTTCTTCCTGAACCAACTGTAGCTCCTGCCTTAAATCAGTCAGCCGTACTAAATCGGTATTTTTCAGGTTTGCCTTAGAACCTGCCTCATCAATGACATCAATGGCTTTATCCGGCAAAAAACGTTCCGTAATATATCTTTCCGACATAACCACCGCGGCTTTAATAACTTCATCGGTAATTTTTACTTTGTGATAGTTTTCATAATAAGGCTTTATTCCTTTTAGGATTTCAATTGACTCTTCAATAGTCGGTTCATTCACTATAACCGGCTGAAATCTTCTCTCAAGAGCCGAATCCTTTTCTATGTGCTTTCTGTATTCCGAAAGAGTAGTAGCACCGATTACCTGTATTTCCCCTTTAGCAAGTGCAGGTTTTAAAATATTGGCCGCACTCATTGCCCCTTCGGCATCCCCGGCACCTACAATGTTATGAAGTTCGTCGATTACCAAAATAATATTTCCCAGTTGCTTGGCCTCTTCAATAATGTTTTTAAGCCGGGCTTCGAATTGCCCTCTAAATTGTGTACCTGCAACAATTGCAGTAAAATCCAATAAGTATATTTCATAATTAAATAATTTGGCAGGAACGTTTTTTTCCACTATTCTCAATGCAAGTCCTTCGGCAATGGCCGTTTTACCAACACCCGGCTCGCCTAACAGAACAGGATTATTTTTCGTTCTTCGGTTTAATATTTGAATGACCCGTTCAATTTCTTTTTCTCTTCCGACTACTCTATCAATTAATCCGTTTTTGGCCTTTTCAATTAAATTAATTCCGTAATTATCAATAATTCTTTTTCGTTTATTGCTTTTATTATCCATGGACTTGGTACGTGCACTTTTACCGGATTTTGAGCCCGTGTTGCCGGTTGAATAACCGTCTTTATAATTGTCACTTTTTTCAAATAATTTATTTACAAACGCAAAAGGATTATCGTTGTCTAAAATGGACGGCGTATTTGAAAACATTTCCGTCATCTGCTCATTGATACTATCCAACTGTTCTTCATTCAACCCCATTTGTTCCATAAGATTCTCTAAAGGCTTAATACCAAGCTCTTTGGCACATGATAAACATAAGCCTTCATTTTTTTGTTTATCGCCTTCAAGCTTTGTAATAAATACAACGGCAAGATTTTTATGACATCTTGAACATAACATATATATCTCTCCCATAACAATACATTCTATTTTTAGCTTATAATTCTTCTTACCATTTTTACACGCTTTTAAAACATAAATTCATATAATATTTTATTATAACATAACATTCATGGAAATTTTTAATTTGTAATATATTTTTAATGTTAGAAAAAAGAAAAGACGATTAAAAACCGTCTTGAAACTCTATTGTTAAAATGCTTTCGAGGGTTAATTCAATAATCTGGGCAATTTTACTTTCAATGGTCTCTAACTCACCCTCCAAATCCTTTAACTGTTGTTCATAATCATCACTTTTTACTTCCTTATTCATGGATTGAATCACTTGTTCTATCTCACCTATTTTTTGTTGAGCACTGTTTCTTTGTTCAACAAGCCGGTTATATTCTTCTTCTTTATCAATAATTTCCGTTTGTATATCCGCCTGAAATTCATTTAAATGATCCATTACGACTTCATATTCATCCAAAGTTAATCTTAATGTTACCCTATGTTCCAAAAACTCTACTCTGTCACCGTAATTAGGGACAACCTCTTTTAATTTTTCAACCATGGGTTTCATGTCGTTTTTAGTTGCGGTTATTTTTGTAATATAAGCAATTTTAGGCTGTTCTGAAACCGTAAAGCTTTTTGCCGAAAACATCAAAAGACTATCCTCATTAGATTCCAAACTTCTACTATGCACGGAAATTTCTGCATTTTCCTGATTGGATTCGGCTTTTATTTCGCCGACATCAGCCATCGCTGTTGCTAAAGAATATGATTCTATTGAATCGGTATCCGTCGATTGAAATTCCGTTGGCATAGATTCCTTAACCTCAGCTTTTTCGGTTTTTGCAGACTTTGACATAGATTCCGCACTGGCATCGGCTATTGTGCCGTTGTCCGTCTTCTGAATCCGCTGCGACTTTTCAACCGAATCAGAAAACTTTTTCTTCTGTTCGGTTTTGCTTTTTTCGGTTTTATTGATTTTTCTCTCTTTCGGAATATCGTTATTTGTTTCTGCGCCGTTGTCCGGTTTGACGGTTTCAGAACCGGTATCCCCAACATTTTGTTCCGGAGATGAACTTTTGTCTATAGATTCTGAAAGATTGCTGTCTTCATGATTACCATCCTCAATATGATTGAGTTGTATATCATTTACATAAGCTTTTTCAGGCCTCAATGCCATTTCAAAAACATGCGTTCGAAATACTGCAATAATTAACAAGCCTGCTGCAATGCCCGAATACATTTTCCAATTCATATACCAAGGAGGATTCTTTTTCTTTTGCGCTTGTTTTGTCTCCAAAAGCCTTTCATGCAACTTCTGACGAAAATTTTCCGGCAATTCTTGTTCATCCACTTGACGACAGTTACATAAAATGTTCTGTAACAAAAAAAGCTCTTCTTTGCACTTTCTACAGTTCTCTATATGTTTTTGAAAATTTGCTAATTCAATTTCAGTAAGTTGGTTATCCAGATATTCTGAAAACATATCTTGTACTTTTTCACATGTCCACACGAAAAATCCCTCCTTTCATTTTTTAGACGTTATTCGTTTCTAAATGTTCCTTTTTCTTTAATAATATATTTTTTAATGAGTTTCGTGCCCTGTTTATTCTGGATTTGACCGTTCCCAAGGAGCATTGCAAAATATCGGATATTTCTTCATAGGACAATCCGTAAATATCCCTCAACTGTATTACAAGCCTATGGTCATCACTAAGTTTGTTTATGGCACGATTGATTTCGCTCCGCAATTCTTTCTCTTCTAAGATTTCTTCCGGCCTCTTACCGGTATCTTCTAATTGCATGGTAAATTCTGAATTCTCTGCTTGTATTACCGAATTTATAGAAATCACATTTGTCTTTTTTCGTTTGCGAAGTTCATCCAAACATACATTGACGGTAATCCTATAAAGCCATGTAGAAAAAGAGGATTCTTCTTTAAAATGAACAATTGATTTAAAAACTTTTATAAAAACCTCTTGAGCAATATCCGAGGCATCTTCCTGATTCTGAACCATCCGGTAAGCGATGTTGTATACTTTCTTCTGATACCCTTCAATGAGCTTTTCAAAAGCTTCAATATCACCGTTCTTACATTTTTTTATCAGTCTTTTTTCATCCAGCATAGGTTTGCCTCACCCCCCGCCGCTACAGTAACATATATATTATAATAATAACAGTTAAAGGTACAATGTACAATAGATATCGATAGAATTACATAAACTTTATAAAAAATGAATAAAAACATATATTTATATTCCCATGGTAAAAATTTTATTAAAATTCCTCTTGCATTTTTTTTAGGTTTGCTGTATAATAATCAATGTTCTCCGAAAACATGCCGAAGTGGTGGAATTGGCAGACGCGCTGGACTCAAAATCCAGTGAGGCTCAAACCTCGTGTGGGTTCGACTCCCACCTTCGGCACCATAAAGCCACTCTGTTATGGATACAACAATCGTACCGACAGCAGAGTGTTTTTTTATGCAAAAATTTGTAAGTTGTTCAAAATAGGCAATAAAAAATACCGAGAGAAAATTCTCCCGGTATTTATTCTCCAATAATCTTTACTAAAACCCGCTTTCTCCTTTTTCCGTCAAACTCCCCATAAAAAATTTGCTCCCACGGTCCTAAGTCCAGTTTGCCGTCCGTTACTGCAACAACCACTTCCCGGCCCATGATGGTGCGTTTTAAATGTGCGTCTGCATTATCTTCATAACCATTATGTTTATACTGCTCATACGGTTTCTCCGGGGCAAGTTTTTCAAGAAACACTTCGAAATCATGATGCAAACCGCTCTCATCGTCGTTAATGAATACACTTGCCGTGATATGCATTGCATTGCAAAGTAGCAATCCTTCTTTAATTCCGCTTTCATCCAAACACTTTTCAATCTGAGGGGTAATGTTGATAAACGCCCTTCTTGTATCGGTACAAAACCATAACTCTTTGCGATAACTTTTCATTGTACTCTCCTTTCACTTTTCATTGTGTTTCGGATAGTTTCATGAACTGACTTGAATTTTTCTATATTTCATAATCAACAACTACTCTGTTTTGAACCACTTTTTTTATGAAAGCCGCCACTTTTAAATGTTCCTCATGATTCTGATAGGCATCCAAACCTGCAGAATCGGAAAATTCTGAATATAAAGCAACATCATATGCCGCTTCGCTTCGATTAATATCAATACCGACTTCAATGCGCTGAATAGAATCAATTTTATCTTTCAGCCCCATAAGCAACTCCTTAATTTTCAGGGCATTTTGTTCCTTATCCGCCCCCTCTGCATATTCTTTTAGTTTCCACATAACAATATGTTTTACCATAACTTTACATCCTCCCTTTTATTTTGCTTTTATATTAATTTTTTTGTTGAATTGCTTTCATTCCTTCCCTCACACTTAGCGGCGCCAATTTATTGTTGCTGATAAATTCTCGTACTGCCGGCTCATTGGTTTTTGAATATTCCCTTAAAGCCCAGCCAATCGCTTTTTGAATAAAGAATTCTTTATCTTGGGCATTTAATAAGATATATCTAAAAAGTAGTTCTTGATTCGTTTTTTCTTTATATTTTAACTGAAATAGTATGGCCGTTCTTCGAAGCCACATATTTTCAGAAATAACCCATCTTTCCGCATATTCACCAATCAAGTGAGGATACTTTGCCAATAAATGCCCCACCAATTTACCGGCAACAAGGTCAACCGTATCCCACCATGATTTATGAACAATCATGTATTCTAACAGATGAATATCATTTGGCTCAAGATATTTTTTATACTTGTCCATATAATCTACAGCAAAATATTGATACTCTCGTTCGGGTAACTGCCAAAGTGCCTTTATAAAATCATGCAGTTCCTCTCCTGAAATCATTCCTATCTCTTTTATTAATTGCCTGGCAACGGCTCTTCTTTCAGGAGTCTTGATGCCAAGAAACTCAAACTGATTGCGCATATATTTTTTCATTGGCACAGCATTGTTGACATTTCTTTTTTCACTAAATCCCTGTATAATCTTGTCCACATTTTTCTTAATGCTAATAGGAATCCCCTCCTTGTAAGCGAAACTCACACATCTGCATAAATGATTTTGTTGCCATTGGATTCAATCACTCGTTTCAAATCATTGAAGGACAGAAATACAGTCGAAGTATTCTCATTAGGATGTACCCCAATCCTCTGACGATTGACCAAATCTTTATCAAAAACCACAACAACGGAGCACGTAGAATCATTAATAACTCCTAAAGGTGTTACAGCGCCTTTTGTTAACTGTAAATATTTCCATAACCTTTCTTCTGACGCAAAACCTAATTTTGTACTGCCTAACTGTTCACGTAACTTTTTTAAATCCACCTTTTTATCTTTTTGAACAACAACCAAATAATGATTTTTACCTCTATCATCACGTAAAAATAAGTTTTTTGCAACATCGTCATGAGCATCAAATCCAAGAGTATTAAGTTCTTCAATTGTAAAGGCTGCAGGGTGATTGATAACTTCATATAAAATATTAAGTTCATCTAATTTACGAAATACTTTCTCCCGTTGTTCCATATCATTTCTCCCTTTATACTAATTCCCCATAGTTTTTTTCTTATCTGCTTGTTCATTTATGCAAATTAAAATCCTGTAAGCAGTATTTAACTTTTTCCGTCATCTGTCAATTCTCCGCTCTTCCATATTGGAATTGCCTCTCCAAGATATTTTGGTTCCGGTTTAAAAATTCCTGCCTGAAGAAATGCTTTAAATCTTGCACCCACTTCTCTTGCTCTATAGTATTTCATGCCGGGATACTTATATTTATCAGAAGATACTCCATATGCTTCAATCCCCAACTTACGTGCAATATACAATGCCCGTTTCAAATGATATTCCTGCGATACAATCACTGCATTTTTTACCTGAAACACATCTCTTGCCCGATATAAGCTATCATAAGTATCAAATCCTGCGTGGTCCATAAATATATTTTCTCGTGGTACTCCTTTGGACTGAAGATACTTTCTCATACCGTTGACTTCATCATATTCCTTACGTCCATGGTCACCGCTTACCAATATCCTTGAACTTTTATTTAAATGATAGAGATGGTATCCCACATCAAGTCGATCCCTCAACATTTCCGATACGGTTCCGTCCGGAAATACATAGGCTCCCAGCACAATAATGGCATCTACTTGGGGTACATCATCAGGTACCCGTAAATATTCAACGCCTGTTCTGTCAATATAAAAGTCAATAAGAAGAACAATAACGGCAGCCGATATTCCTAATATCACTAACAGAACAATCCGTTTTTTCATTCGCAAGATAAAAGACATACTAAATATTCCTCCGCCCGATACTTATTTCCCTCATAAACCGACGGCGTTACATCCAATACGGTCAATCTTCCATAATCTTTACATAGACTTTTCTGTGCCTTGGCCCGTCAAACTCGGTGAAATAAATTCCCTGCCACGTACCCAATAAAAGTGTACCGTTATGAATAATGACATTGGTGCTACATCCCATTAAACTGGATTTAATATGTGCCGCCGAATTGCCTTCCATATGCCTATACCTGTCGTCAAACGGTATAATTTTATTTAATTCCATCAGCATATCCGATACGACATCCGGATCTGCGTTTTCATTGACGGTGATTCCTGCTGTTGTGTGAGGAACAAAAATATGGCATATTCCTTGCTTTACACCGGATTTGCTCACAATCTCACGAATTTTGGAAGTAATATTAATAAATTGTGTTTGACTGTCAGACTGTATTTGAAATTCAAATAACATTGCAATTCACCCTTTCACCATATGTTATGAGAAATTCAAATTTCTGAATTTGATAATAATTTACATGCATTACCGGATAAAATTGCACCACGTTCCTTGTCCGATAAACTTAATGACTGGATATTCATAATTTCCTTGGCCTGATCGCCCCATGGGGAATCTGACGCAAATAGTATTTTATCTGCACCATGCGCTTTAATCATTTTTTCCATATTCTTTTTTCCTAACTTTTTAAACGAAAACGACGTATCCATATAAATATTTCTTCCCACTAAATATTTTTCAACATCATCCCAGTACATATATCCTCCCATATGCGCGGCAATGATTACTGCACGGGGAAACATATCCAATACTTTTTGCAACCTTTTTGGCGTACAATGATATGGTTCTGAAAATGCAATATCCACCCCGGCATGAAACAGGACAATAAAATTCATTGAAAATAACATCTCATATATGGGAAATAGTTTTTCATCGTCCACAAAAAATCGCTGATAATCAGGATGAAATTTGACCCCCTTGATTCCCTGGTTGGAAAGCCATATGATTTCCTCCTGCCAATGTTCATATTCAGGATGTATGGTACCAAAAGGAACTATTTGACGGTCTTTTATTGACGCCGCCCACCTGTTAATGACGGTTGTTTGCGCCGGTTTGGTAGCAATTGGTTGGACTACGCTGACATGAATCCCCGACGACTGCATAGAACTTTTTAACCCCGACACCGTACCGTCTGTAAAAGGTTGTATTCCCCCTGCTTCAGCAAGTTTTGGAATGGCCTTTACAGCTATTTCATCTGAAAAACAATGTGTATGAAAATCAATCGTCATTCTTCTCCCCAACCTTTACACACGTCAACCCACTTTTGGGCCTTTGAGTATTCTTCTAATTCATCACATGTCAACTCAATAGCGGAATTACTGCTTCCACAGGCAGGAAAAACGGTATCAAATCTCTTCATGGATATATCAAGATATACCGGAATATCATTTTTGAGCCCAAATGGGCATACCCCGCCTACGGCATGTCCTGTAATGCTAAGAGTTTCATCCGGCGTCAGCATTTTCGCCTTAAAGCCAAACTCCGCCTTAAATTTACCGTTATCGATTTTCGCATCTCCTGCTGCAACAATTAACATAGCTCCTTCTCCGTTCCTGAAGGCGATAGTTTTTGCAATCCTTGCAGGTTCTACTCCTAATGCTTCTGCTGCCAATACAACCGTAGCACTGGATGTATCAAATTCCAAAATATCCTTATCTCTGTTCCACTTACTTAAATACTCTCGTACTGCATCAATAGCCATTTCAATAATGCCTCCTTATGAGCTTGCCTGTTTTTTGTTCTAATAAAAGCATCTGCTTTATTTCTGCAGATGCTTTTTTGGTATATTAAATGGGATAATTAAACGTATATGCTTTCTTTATCGTCTTTCTCACTTCCCACACACATTTCATACCTTTGGGAAAGGATACCAGCATACCGGGTAAAATATGTACCTTCTCATTTCCTGCAGTTACAATAACATCTCCTTCAAATACATACGCCGTTTCCTGTTCCGGATATTCCCAATCAAAAACAGAAGGTTCACATTCCCACCTGCTCCAAGAATCTATACCCAGTTGCTTAGCTTCTTCTAAAGTAATTTTTTTGGTTATTATTTTTGACATGTAAATTCCTCCTTTTGAGAAACTATTTGCTTGATAAACTAAATAAATTGTACCAATTAAATGTCCAAAATGCAATAAATTATATAGTTATGATTCTAATTCTTATCTTTTTTTCGTTCCATAAACCTTACAATTCCGCCACAAATGAATGCAACTGATAAAATTAAAGGAATACTTTCTCGGTAAAATGTTAACCAATTTGAGTTAAAGTCGTTTTATCCAAAAGTCCAATAGGTTTACTTCTTCTCTTACAGTACCGTCCGCTTGAAGAGTCGGCCACGAAAAAGAAACCACTGATTTTGTTTTCTCAAATCCCAATCGTTCAAACACGACCGCCGCTTCGGTATAATTTTTAGGTCGCAAAGGATGGTCGGCTTCTCTTTTTACCGCTATAAAACAAACAAACGTACACCCTAACGTTCTCGCATGTTCTTCCTGCATATTTACGAGAATAGTTCCTATACCCTGCCCTCTATATTCAGGTAAAATGATTGTCTCTCCAAAATAATATCCTTTTGACGCATCCATTCCCCTATGTGCAAGCTCATCTGCACAGCAGGATATGATTTCTTCTTCATATTTCAATGGTAAGGACGTAGATACTGCAACAATTTTATCGTTATCGGAAGCAAGAATCAATAATGATTCCTTGTAATTTGCATAAGATCCAAGATGCTTTTGTTCCTGCTCATAATCTCCAATATAAAGATATGGATATTCTTTAAACTGCTCCAACCTGAACCTTGCTATAGTACCAATATGCTCTTTGATTTCATCTCCATGATATAGATGATATTCTATTTCCTTTTTCCTTCCCATAGTATCACTCCAATAAATTTTTGGTTGATTAAATATTGATCATTTCATTTAGTCACATGAATACTTTAGTTTCCATTCATCACGAATCAAATCCATAATTCTCATTATTTCCAAGGATTCTTTCAACGGCATAATATCACTTTCCAATTTATATTTTGATACACACTCGATTACTTCATTAATTTGGTACTCAAAACCATTAACCTTATGTGGTATGTTAATGTGTTCTGGTTCTTTACCATTTCTATATAGAATTGCTTCTGTTGCACCGAAAAAGCTTGGTATTACAATTCTACCTTCTGTTCCAATGATTTCCGCTTGGTTCATAAAATTTGTACAGATGGCACACTCAAGTACAGCCATTTGACCTGTATCATATTTCATTATAATTGCTGCTTGCTCATCAACACCTGTTGCTCCAATGTTTACAATGCTTTTTATTTCAGTCGGTTGTGTTCCAAAAAGCATTGCTGCATATGAAACCGTATAAACACCAACATCCAATAACGCTCCACCACCAAGCTCCTTATTCAGTACCCTGCTTTCAGGGTTCCATTCCGCTACAAATCCAAAACTTGCGTTTAACATTCTGACTTCGCCTATCATGCCCTCTTGAACCCATTTTACAACCTGCCTCGTCACTGGGAGAAAACGTGTCCACATAGCTTCCATCAAAAATGTTTTGTTCTCTTTTGCTACAGCAATAAGTTGTTTAGCCTGCTTGCTATTCATAACAAGAGGCTTTTCACAAAGCACAGGCTTTTTTGCTTTTAGCGCCATCAACGCATGATCGTAATGAAATGGATGCAATGTTGAAATATACACTGCATTAATCTCTTGAGCATTGACCAATTCTTCGTATGATGAGTAGAAACATTTTGCTCCATATTCCAACGCAAATTGTTTTGCCCTTTCAAAACTACGGGATGATACTGCCCATAACTCTGCCTCATCAATAGCATTCACTGCCTGTGCAAATCTCCTTGCTATATTTCCTGCTCCGATGATACCCCATTTTAACATTGCTTACTCCTCCACTGAAATAGATTGCATAAATTATTAACTCAAATATCCTCTCTTTTAACATAATCTTCTATCCTAATATCATTAATATATAATCCTTCTATTACTGTATTTCCGTTTTTAACTCTAACTTTTATATATGCATCTTTTCTATCCTGATTATATGCCTTTTCTGCTTTTGGCGCAAGTTTTTCCTCCATATAATAACGTTCAAAAGGCAGTTGCACCCTTCCATATCTGCTTTTTGCCTTAATATAGTTATTTGTATTAGGTTTTTTTTCAGAAATTTTTTCAACATATGAAAAACCATTTTCATCAGTACCTAATATTGCATAAATCACTTTTCTATTCTGTTGAGAATCAAATTTCCCACCATCAACATGAATAGCAACATATCTTCCTCTAAATGCATCATATGGGTCTACAGGCTGTACTTTAAACTTATATTCTACACCATTATTAAGAGTATCAAATCTATTTACAATCATGCTTATAGGTACAAAAAGTTGTGCTATAATCATGATTCCGACAGCCAACATCAAGTACTTTGTTTTCACTACTCAGCCACCGCCTTTTTCTTTTTTATCATATATAAATTAACTGTCAAAAATCCTATACCAATAAGTACAAAAGCAATCCCCCTTTGAAGCAAATCAAATTCCCAATCAAAAAACCTTAATACAATAAGAAGGCAAACTAATATCATTCCAATGTTTGTGTATCCAAGTGAAATATGCTTTACACCTGCCAAAATAACCAATACTCCGATTGTTAATAAATAGAAATTAATTATTACAGCAAGTATTGTAATTGGTTCAAATTTAATAACAGATTTAAAAAATACGAGCAGAATTGGGAGAAGAAGAACATTGACAGCAACAGCAATTTCATTTTTTTCTTTCTTCGATTTGATAAACATCCATACAGTAGGAATAATCATAAAAATACACAATATAGAATATGGAGATAATATGAACTTTTCCAGATAACTATACCCTTCATGATACCAGATTCCTGAGTAAGAGAATACCAATAGCAAAACAATATTCCCTAACCATCCTATGATTTTAAATGGCCGTTGAGCAATTGAAGGCGCCTCATTGTATAATAACATATCTAATACATATATCAAGCAAAAATATATAATAACCGGAATTACGCTCAGATAGCTAGACAACGAAATATTCAAAAACAATATTCCGAAAAAACCGCTAATTGCCGTTATCCATGCTAAATACTGACCTCTGACACTATACCTGTCACTTCGAATCATAAAGAAAATAAATGGAATAATGAACAGTGCAAATAATAAAAGCCAAAACTTGATATACTCATTTACATTATACCAATGAAATTCTCCACTATTTAACGCTGTCCAATTTAAAATTGTCCATAAATATATAATGACCGGTGAAGTAGCCCAAAGGATATAAATAATAGGCAAACTTAACAAACCACAGACTAATATATAGTTACCAAAATCTCCGGGAAGATGAAAAATTTGCCCTACCAATGCAATAACAGTGAATACTGCTAACGATAAAAATATTGCCGTACCTTCACGCCAAGCTAATGAATCCATACGTCGTAATAACACATATACAGATAACGCTTGTGCCAAAATCAGTGGAGTAAATGCTATTCCAATCCTAGCCCACATGGGAATGTCATACCAATTCTTTGCAGATATTAATATTATTCCGGTACCAATCAATACTGCACCTATTATACTAAAAACAATTAACAAAATGCTGATGCTATTCTTTTTTTCATAAAGCCTTCGAATATCTTCAGCAGTTTCCTGCAAAATAATACCCTCTGATACCCAACTATCAATTTCTTTTAACAACCATTTCTCTTTACTCAATTTAACCTCCCCTAATTATCGAAATTTATTTCATGCTATTAAAGCATAGGCGAAATTTCTTAAGATCATCATAAGCTATGAACTAATTTTCCTAATCTACATCAACACCGACAACAGCATTGGCACCCATTCCTGCTGCCCTTTTCATCATTTCACTAATAGCATTTTCTCTAGCCTGTATGAGTTCTCTTTCATAAGAACCAGATCTTCCTCCGAAAAAGTTGGTAAGCCCTGCCGCAAAATCTTTAATAAAGTAACCCCCACTTACAATCTCTCCAAAAACAATTCCTTTGTACTCAATAATCTTTTTACCTTCAATAGATGGTGTTGTTGTCACAATCATTAAATATTCCTCCTCGTTAAAATATTGTTTATTTCTAAAAGCATCACAAATTGTATTGCACAAATATTATAGAAATGCTAATATATTTATCAGAATTTATATAGAAATGAGGTTACATATGACAACAGTATTTCTACTTATTCTTTCAAACATTTTTATGACATTTGCCTGGTATGGTCATTTACGATTTAAAGAAACGTCCCTATTTAAAGTTATAATTGTAAGCTGGCTGATTGCCTTTTTTGAATATTGCCTGCAAGTACCGGCCAATAGAATAGGAAGTAATTATTTTACAACCGCCCAGTTAAAAATCATTCAAGAAGTAATAACACTTACAGTATTTGCAGTATTCTCCGTACTATATTTAAAAGAAAGCTTCAAATGGAACTATGCGGTTGCCTTCCTATTTATCCTTGGTGCCGTATTCTTCACCTTCAAGAAATTTTAACTTCTATATCGGCTTGCAAATAATCTCTTCAATTCTTGTATCAAAAATACTGCTTGCATGGGAAGGTTTAAGGATAACTGCCGTATCCGCGCCTTCCGCCGTGCCGCCGACGGCGATAATGGATTCACCAAAGGGTATCATGCCGGCATCCAAAGCCATCACGGATATTTCAACACAAACTTTTACTCCCTGCCCGAACATTCTAAGTGTATGAGCCATAATTTCAACAGGATATACGCCTCCAAACTTCCGACTGATTCCTCTCTCTGCCCCGCTTAATACATGGGTAGTAGTTAATACTTTTATACCTGCATCCGTTAATTCTTTCCTGACTTCATCCGGCATTTCATTTTTCCCTGCTTCTTCAAAGCCATTTACATGGGTTACACAAACTATGTTAAGGTCTTTTTCATTCATAAAATATTTGACTGTATTCCCCGTGCATGAAGCTACAACAATATGCCGAATATTTTTATTTCTGGCAGTGTTAATGGCCAATTCCGCCGTTTTCAGTGTATTCTGTTTCCCTTCTTCTTTATAATACAAAGCACTCCATCTCCTCTCACAATCTACATCATCTATTCAGAATTATTATTCCCTTATACCATATTATATAACTTCCAACATTTCTTTACAATACAATGGATTAATATCTCATCCCTTAAATCATTATGTTATAGCTTTTATCTTTCATTTTTTTATCAAGTCAGTCTCCGACATGGGTTTGCATAATAAATATCCTTGTATAATAATGTTACCAAACTGCTTTAAATACTGTATTTGTTCTTCAGTTTCTATTCCTTCGGCAATAATATCTAAATCCAACTTTTTCCCAAGTGATATAATACAACTTGTGATATTCTCTTTCTTTGTATTGGTAAGATCCTGCAAAAATTCTCTATCAATTTTCAAGGAATCCAGTGGTAATTTCATTAGATAACTTAATGATGAATAGCCTGTTCCAAAGTCATCCAAAGAAATTTTTACACCAATATTCCGCAATTCATCCAACATCACTAATGTTTCTTCAAATGAATCAATAAAAAGACTTTCAGTTATTTCTAATTCTAAATATTTAGGCTCGAGCTCAATACTTTTTAAAATATTCATAATCGAATTGACAAAACCTTTCTGCCGTAATTGAAATGCAGATATATTTACTGACATTATAATTCCCGGGAGATAACAACTATGACACTTTTTAAGCATTCTGCATGCTTCCTTCATCACCCATTCTCCTATAGGAACAATCAATCCGGTTTCTTCTGCAACGGCTATGATATCAGTAGTAGAAATATCTTGCGAACATTTTTCACTCCACCGTAACAAAGCCTCTATGCCTCGTATTCTTCCTGAATCTAATTCAATTTGTGGTTGATAGTACAAATCAAGAGAATTGTTCTCTAAAGCACGACGAAGCATCTGTTCAATTTCCATTTTTCTCTTTATTTCTACTTTTAACTTATCAGAAACAAACTGATAATTGTTCTTTCCAACCTCTTTGGCTTTATACATAGCAATATCTGCATTTTTTAACAATTCATAAATACATTGTGCATCGTCAGGGTATATAGCAACTCCCATGCTTGAAGTTACATAAATCGTATGACCTTTTATCACATAAGGAGTCTTAATAACTTCCTGCAAATGTTCTAACGAATTAGTAATATCTTGGGTTTTTTTAATTTTGGGCATGAGAACAGTAAATTCATCTCCGCCCCGTCTTGCCAATGTATCACAATCCCTCAAAGACTTTGACATTTGTATGCTGATTTCTTTTAACAATGCATCTCCGGCAAGATGACCTAACGTATCATTGACCTTTTTAAAATTGTCAATATCAATAAAGACTAACGCTAATTTTTCTCCTGTTCTCTTTGCTAAATTTATTGCAATTTTTAAACGGTCTTCAAATAATACTGCATTCGGCAATCCCGTTAAGGAATCATAATAAGCTAATTGATGAATAGTATCCATATTTTGCTTATACTCTGTTATATCATGCTCCGTAACAGTGATACCTATGATGTTGTTGTTCGAATCAAATACCGGGCACATCGTAACAGTAAAATCCATGTATTCATTTGTTTTGAGCAATTTTCTAGTTTCCATAATGTATATCTGCCCCGTTTTCAACACTTCTTGAAACGCATTATACCATGTCTTATGTATTTTTGCGTCTTTAATAATTTGTTTATATTTTTTGCCTATGATTTGATGTTGTTCTAATCCAACAAACCGGCAAAATTTTTGGTTGACTGCAACAAAATTGCCTTTCAGATCACAGCTATAAATCAAGTCTCTGGAGTTATCTACAAGCGTCCTATATTTTTGTTCACTTAGCTCTAATTGTTTTTTATAAAGCTGTAATTCGTCAAACTGCTGCCTTAATTCTTCCTCCGTAGCAGTAAGCTCTTCAAATAATGTAGTAAGTTTATCATGACTGTTCTGTAATTCTATATAAGCTCTTTTCTTTTCAGTAATATCTTGTATTACTCCAATTACTTTACGGGGCTTTCCATATTCATCACATTCCAAATAAGCTACGGAATGTATATATCGTTCCGCACCATCATCATATCGTATTATCCTATATTCAACATCATATTTCTGGCCATTTTCCAACAATTCTTTCAAAGCCAAGTCCATCATAGGCCTATCCTCTTTGTGAACGATGGCTTGAGCTTGTTTTAAAGGAATAAACGGCGAAAGTCGAGGAATTCCATATATTCGAAATACTTCTTCTGAAGCCCAAATAGTATTGGTATTCAGATCAATCTCCCAATTGCCCACATGGGCAATTCGTTGAGCAGCAGTTAACCGTTGTTCGCTTTGAGCAAGCAATTGCTGATTCAAATACAATTCTTCCATCTGTTGACGAAGTTCCTCTTCTATGGCTATTAATTCTTCATTATAAGCAGTTAATTCTTCATTACGTTTTTCCAATTCCCTCTCTTTATTTTTAAGGTCCGTAATATCATTAAATATCGTTATAAAATAACCTTTCTGAGGTGAGTATGCATTGATTAAATACCATTTATTTAATACTTCCGAATACTGCTCAAAAGTCATTTTAGCATCGTTAAGAGCAACTTTTCCATATTCCTCAATCCAATTAAATTGATCATACTCAATTCCGGGAATAATTTTTGTTACTCTTTGTCCAATTATATTAGCACGATTTAATCCTGTCATCTTTTCAAAAGCTGCATTGATTTTTATGTACTCATAATCAATTGCTCTGCCATTTTTATTTGTGATAATTCTATGCAACGCAAACCCGTTCAGCATGTTTTCAATAATTGAATCATTTAGGTTATTAATCAATGTTATCACCTCACTGTCCCGTTACTTTTGAATTTTTAAATACTAAATTTCGGTAAAATATATTGATTGGAAATATACAGAAGATTAATATTGTAATTGGAAATTCAAATTTATAAAAGGAAACACATTTTTAATTTTATACCACCTCTTACATATTTACTAACAAAAAAATTACAATTTTCGACATTATTTTTACAATTTTTCTGATTGTACTTCAATAATATGCATAAAAAAACACTACAATCATCACTGACAGTAGTGTTTTTACTTTCTCATAATTTACTTTTCTTCATTGTTAAAAACTCTTCAATTAGTGTAATATCTTCATTGATTGCTTTAAGTTCATCACACAGTTGATTTATATCGTATCTCAAATCTTCCAAAGCTATAAATTGCTGAATAACTATTTTCCTTATCTGCAGTTCTCTGTAGACCTCCTTAATTATATCAATTAGCATAGGTATCCCCCCATCTTTATAGACAGCATTATCCTGTCCGGTTCTTTGGTTTACGAGGTTTCGCTATCAATGCATTGATATTTACTATATAAATACCCTTGTACAAGAGATTTAAACAATAATCCTTTTCAAATAAATAATATTAATCTGAGGTCTTGCAAAAAATCGAATCGGTATGTAGCCTACATTTCCTATACCATTCGAAACTAATATTTCCGTGTACGGTGTTTTAATGAGACCGGTCTTATATTTCTGTCCAAATTTTGAGGGAATAAACGGGGCCCATAATCCAAAGATTGTAGCCTGACCGCCATGGGTATGCCCGCTTAATACTAAATCAACTTTATCTGTCTTAATTTCTTCCGCATAATCAGGATTATGCGACAGCAAAATAACAAAATCATCAGGCTTAGTATCTTTTATAGTAGCATGCAAATCCTGAATATCATTCCAATAGTCACCAACTCCGCCAATCTTGATTTTTTCACTACCCTTAGTCAACCAATAAGATTTATTATCAATACAAATTATGCCTGCTTTGTTCATAGCATTTGCTACCATGTTTGCTCCTGCAAAGTGATCATGATTTCCTAAAACTCCATAAACACCATATTCAGTATGTAAATTTTTGAATTCATCAAAACATGATTGTATATATTTTGATTGATCAATATAATCACCGCCCAACAAAATTAAATCAGGTTGCAATGCATTAACCCTATTTACCAGTGTTTTTAGCCTCTTTCTTGAGTACACGGCACCATGATGAATATCGGAAATAAAAACAATCTTAAAATTATCAAAAGAATCCGGTATTTTTTCACTTGTAAAATATATTTCCTTGCTTTCTATCCAATAAGGTTCTATAAGCCCATAAGCCAAGCAAACCAATGCCGGTACAATAACATAATATCCGGCTACGTAACATAAAATAATAAAAAATAACCCCAACATTGCAAGCATGGTTATTTCTTTTAATCGTATTTTAATCATTAGTGCCTTCTTAACCTCCGTCAAACTTTTCCACGCTGGGCATTCCGAAATTCTCTTTATTTTTATACTGCCACACGTCAACGTATATGAATTCCACATATAATGGTAAATTCCTGCAATTACAATATATTTTTATTATAATAGTAATCTTCCTACAACCATTGACAGGAAACCGCAATAAACAAAGGGGCCGTCGCACAAGAAAACGAATTTTTATGCACAGCCCCTTTTACCTTATTTTTTATTGGAATGAACGAAAATCTACTCCGTCAAATTTGTAGCATTATACATTTTTCTCTCGGCTAACGCCTTCATAGAATCTACGCCATCCCATACGAATAACTTAATAAAACATTCCTCCAAATTAGAGCCGTCAACCGGAGGAATAACAAGATATGCATTTCCTGATCCATTACCGGCCACATTCTCTTTGTCCATCACCATCTTAATGACTCTGTTATTCGAATCATATAATACAGCGATGATCAAAGCGTCAATATTTTCTTCGGTATTATTAACCATACTCACATGAATATAAGTATTTCTATCCGGCATCAAACGCTCAATAGGCTGTCCGTTTAATGCATCTGAAAAAACAACACTGTCAACCATAATGTCCGTTGCAGCAGTTGTCAGATAGAATTTTGTTTCATAGGGAATCTCTCTTCCTCTTGCTCCAATCTGTACTACATATTCCTCTCCCATATTATCCTCACGAATTTTAAAATTAAATTGGAACTGCCCGAATGCATCGCGGCTCTTCTGGTGAACATATTTTATATTTCCCTCTTTATCCATTACAAGAAGTGCTATTTCATTACTTCCTAAAAATTCATAGTCTCCCTTTATCAAAACTTCTTTTGTATCTTTGTTCACCCACATACCGATACCTTCCGGTCCTGTAGACGCTAAAACCTTGACTTTAAACTCCTTTGTTACACTTGCTTCACCTTTTGTTATGGTGGCAGTTAGTGTGACAATCACATTTTCTCCTCCCGATTTAGGTCGATTCACCGTACCGTCAACGGCAATAATATCCGGGTGACTTGACTGCCATGTTATATTCGTATTGCGAAGACCTTTCGTCGGCAAATTAATAAAATTAGCAAATACTACTCCTTCATCGTTTAGTCCGCTAAGGGTAAGTTCTTTTTCCGTCCTTATTACATCCCCCATATCGTTTTTGCTTATCAAATAAAACGGTGTTGCGACCAAGGATTCATTCAGCGGAAACATGGGTTCAACATAAAGCATGGAATATCCACTTTCTTGAGTCATCGTCAATTTAAAAAAGTTATATTCTTTCGCTGCCTCAAAGACATACCACCTGCTTAAATCAGGTTCTCTTAATGCTACAACACTACCACCATCGCCTATGTAAACAATTCCGTTCTCATAATCTATTTGATTATTACGTATGGGATAGGTACGTTTATATACATGATCATGGCCACTGATAACAAGATTTACACCATATTGCTCATATAAAGGTACCCAGTTTGTCCGCACTCTGGTTTCATATGATTCATTAAAACTTCTATAACATGGATACGGCCCTACATGGTGAAAGGGAATAATCCATTCACTGGATTGATATTGTTGTAATGTTTGTTCTAACCATGCGGTATGATTTCCCTGACTGTCCGCGGAATGACCGGAATTCAAACCAATCAGGGTTAGGTCAGGCCCATATTGCAAAACATAACATCCTTCTTGATCACATTTTCTTTCACTGGGAAGTTTAAATCGGTTATAAAAAACGGAGCATTTTCTATGACCAACGTTGGACCTGCCTGTACAAATGATGTTTTACCGTCATGATTTCCTTCCACAGGTACAACGGGAATACGTCTGCCGTCAGAGGTAATCAATGCTTGATGTAAGTCATCAAAAAAACCGTCCACACTTGCATTTATTGTATCATTATCATTAACACCACTATTATTATGATACCACAAATCTCCAACCAAAATCACAAAGTCCGGGTTTTCCTCCGCCATTGCTTTCATAACGGTCCTTCGTCTTTCTCTCCCCTTGTTATCCGTTCCGTTGAAATGAAGACCTGATGCTGCAATGAATACCACCTTTTCAGGATTTTCAAGCGCAGTACGAAACTTAAACCGTTCTTCATTAGTTTCATGTGGGATAATCACATAATACTCCGTTCCCGGAGTTAAACCGGTCAATTTTACGCTGTTAATCCATGCAGTCGTTCCTTCAGAGGATTCCAATTGCAAAATGCCTTGTCTATGGCTTTCAACATACGAACGGCAGCCAAACGATACATCTCTTTTTCATATTCTCCCACTTAATTTGCCAGTTCCAGTAAACCGCATGCCGCACACACACCTGCCGTACTGTCATATAATATAGGTTCCGCCGAGACCCTGAAATCACAGCGAGAGGCAAGAAATCTTCACAAACCGCCGCAATAAAGTAATGTGCCACCCGCTTTGCAATATCCAGATATTCCTGCTTTCCGGTAAAAATGCAGGACAAAGTAAATTCATAGAGAGCCCATGCCTGCCCCCTTGCCCAAGACGATTCCGAAGCAAATCCCTGCCCCTTAGGATAACCGATACATTCACCGGTAAATTCGTCATGCTGTGTAATATGAAACACACTTCCGTCCGAACGTACATGATCACGCATGGTCATATCCGCATATGCTTGCGCCACATAACTATAACGCATATCGCTGGTGATCTGCGACGCACAATACAAAAGCGGCAAATTCATCATGGCATCAATAATCATCCAGCCGGAACGTTTGGCCCCGCCCCATGCGCGAATGAACTGCCATTTGATATTAAAACGCGCCGCCAGTAAATTGGTTGCTTCCAACACACGTCTTTTGGACGACGTATCTCCTTCCAACCGATAATGTACGCCTGCAGTGATATTCCACAAAAAGCCGACATCATGATAGAGCCGATGATAATACTCATAAAAAGCTTTGTCAAGCAACCTTTCACAATCCAGCACAGCATCACGATAAACGGTACGATTTGTTTGTTTTATATAAAATCCACATCATGCCGCTCCAAAAAACATTGGTCCACCAATCAGGGCATCGTTCATAAAAATTATCATAGTGTCCGTTTTCCGTAGTATAAGGAATTTTTCCTTTCATCTTGGGAGCACTAATTTGCATCTTCTTATCCAATTTCTCCCATGTTTCCTTAACCCACTTCTGAGTTTCTTCCATACAAGTCACCGTTATTTACCTCCATTTCCGCTTCCATGTTGTTTGCCATGATTGCTTTATACTGGCCCGGTGTAATGCCTTCAAATTTTTTAAAGGCCCGGGTAAATACCACCGTACTGGAAAAACCTACTTTTTCCGCCACTTTATGTACCATGACGCCTTGCTTTAACAATTCCTTTGCCTTTTCCAGCCGGTATTTTACAATATAGTCTGCAATGCCTTCTCCAAATTTCTTCTTGAACACTTCAGAAAGCCAACTGCGATTAATATCAAACACTTCTGCAATCATATTCACATTAAGCATTTGATTGGCATAGTTTTCTTCAATATATTTTACAATATTCTGATACTTTGCCGAATAATCGTTTTTTATTTCCCCTGCCTTTTGACTTAATATATCAATCATGCTTGCCACAGCTATCTGCTTCAGCTCTTCCGCTGTCTGAGCCTCATTGACAGCAAGAAACAACTTGTATAATTTTCTGTAGTTAATTTCACTGTTTCTAAACCGTTCCTTTGCCAAAGTAACCGAGTTAATGAGTTGAAATGTAAGAATTCGCAGCGTTCCGATAGTAATGTCCTTTTTTTCATTTAAACAATAAATATTGTCAATGATTTTTAAAGCTTCGTCTTTCTCGCCACACAATACACAATTGATTAACCGTCTTTCTTTTGTTACATCATAACTAAAACCACATTCCAATATGTCGTCATAAACAAAAACTTTCTTTTCATCTCCAAAGAATCGGAAGCTTATGATTTCCTTAGTTTGTTCGTACGCAGTGTGAACCTGTGTTATATCATAAAACACCTGACTGACAGAACAAACCACATTGGCCGGAGTGGTTCGTTCCAACTCATTGATAACCTCTTCACAACGCATATACAGTTTATTGACAGCATCAATTTCATCTTCCAGTTTTATAATGCCGATACAATTTTTATTGATTTCACAGAAAAACGTTATTGCATTGGGAGTTATACAATTAAAATATCTCTCGATATACGTTTGTATTGCAAGACGTTCGGTTATACTAAGGGTTTCTGTTTCTTTACTTTCGGAAAATTCAAACAAAATCACCACATAACCGTTCCTGTATAATTCCGCTTTATAAGCGTCAAACAGTTCCTCTGCAGCTCTTCCGCCAAGCTCTCCCACTAAAATCTGCTTCAGTTTGTGCCGACGTAGCAATTCCTCCTGCTTTGCAAGAATCTCTTCAGCATGTTTCTGTCTTCTTTCCAGCACTCCGGAAAACCAATATGCAATGGCACAACCAATGAAAATACAAAGAAGGTAGCTTAAGATAAAAAAGTTTCTGACCCGAAGAATATTTTTTAAATAAATATCACCGGGCACTACTTTATGGTATTTTAACTCAAACAAATCAGAACGAATAGAAATTAATACATCCCTCTTCCTTTTCGGATAATTGGTATCCGATGTAAAAATTTCATTGTCATTTAAATCGGTAATATAATATTTCTCATTGTCCTTTCCGCTGTTTTTCAAATAGGAATTCATAATTCTGCCGTTAATCTTTACTATAACCGTCTGCCCGCTATTCAACCACTGAATCCCATAGACCATATGAAGAACAGGATTTCCGTTTTTATCTTTCAAAAAACAAATCTTTTTCCCTTGGACATTAATCATGTCCCGCTTCCAATCATTTATATTTTGGTAGTATTCTTTAAAATAGATATCATATATAGATCTTGTATCCGTACTTCCCATCGAACTAATTCCCAAATCCTTGTGATTAATAGTCAAAATACATTCTTCAATGACATGATTTCCGCACATCACATTTTGTATATTCGTGGATATATTTTTGATACAATCCTGTTTCAACCATGAAGACATTTCCGCATTAGACGAAAGACGGCCTACTGAATAGGATTGTAGAATATTATAAGACGCGTCAAAAATTTCCTGAAAATAGCTGTCATAAATTTTTTGCATACTCTTAAGAGAATTTAAACTGTTTTTTTCAAGATCGTCTTTCAGAACCTTCTGGGCTACGGAGTAGCCCAGCATATTGATGATGACAGAAACAAGCGTAATAACACAATAGCTCAAAAACCAAAAGCCCCTTCGGCTGATTCGTTTTGTTCTATTCAAAATATTCCTCCTCGTCAAAGAACTGCATATAAAACATTGGCTTATCTGTTCCGGTAACGATCATAAGCTGCTTGTTTAACTGCAACATATCTTTCCACATTAAATTTTGTTTTGAACTGTTGAATAAAGTCATCAAACCTTTCCATTGGCTCTTCCCCAATAATAAACTTCAACACCATTTCCTCACAGTAAGTATTGATGTCCGTCTCCAGAGCGGTACATTCTTCATTTTCTTCCAAAGAATACATCAAAGATTTGGGAAGCTCTGTTTTTCTTGCCTCAGCCGTACATTCAGCCCACAGCTTCATTGCCTCCTTTTGCTGCGGATACGGATAAAACTGTTCCAAATATTCCGGAGCCTGATTGATGCCCGGTGCAGGTGCGCTTGCTCTGGTATACATTCCAAGTGCTTCGCTGATGGTAAGGCCATCCGGATTATTTAAAATCAAGTCCGTATAAACAGGCTTTCCGTCTACCATATTGTAGGAAACACCTTCAATACCAAAGTTCAGGAACATATAACCCTCCTGGCTATACCAAAAATCAATCCATTTTGTAGCCGTTATCGGGTCCTTGCAACTGGAACTAATGGCAAGATAAGTACTTGTCACGTCTCCTTCCATAGCAACAAATCTGCTTTTTTCTCCCTTATTTTTTACAGGATAAGGAGCCGCAACCAAATCGTAAGTGGGATCATTTTTCATCTGTTCCAAATAACTGCCCATCTCTTTTCCAATAAATGCAATGCAAGCACCGGATTTGCCCGTTGTCATATTGGAAGCAACAATTTTCTTGTCTACGGTAATAAAACCCCGATCCAGCAATCCTTCCTTGTACCAGTCACGCATTTGTTGAACATATGCTCTAAATTCAGGTTGCAGGACACCGAACTTCACCATATCTCCATCTAAATACAAACCTTTGCCGATATTATAAGCACTGTTGAATGCGTTACCGCCGACGAGGAAGTAAGGAGCAAGCCCGGTCAAAGGCGCCTCCGCACCCTTTTTTTCTTTGAACGCGCGCAAAACCAATGTCCATTCGTCTATGGTCTCCGGAACCTCTAAACCCAATTCATCCAGCCAATCCTTACGGATAATAAGACCGCCGAAAGTACGGCAATCACCGGTATTCAAACTGGGGAAAGCAAAAAAATCACCGTTGTCCGTCATGGAACCTTTCCGATATACTTCTGCCAACTCGCTTTCCGATATGACCTTTTTTAAATTGGGGGCATACCGGTCAATATAATCGTTTAGCTTTAAAATCGTACCATCTTCAATGGCCTTTGCAGGACCACCGGGATAGTTAAACCAGTAGTATTCCACCAAATCGTACATATTGTTGGATGCCACCATCAATTTAAACTGCTCGGCCGCCTGCCCAAGAGGCGGATGGACAAAGGTAATTTTAATCCCCGTTTTCTTTTCCAATTCTTGATAAAACGGAGTATCTTCCAAGGTCTGAACCTTGGAAGCAATGGTACTGGGCAGCTCACACCAGTAAATAAATGACTTGGCAGAATCGTCGTCTACCTCATCACCGGTAGTTACACTGTTTTTGCAGCCAGTCAAGGCTGCCGTCATAATGAAAACAAGTATACTGATAATAATTATTTTCGACTTTTTCATAACAATCTCCTCCTATTTAACCCCACTAATTTTTAAAGGTTGCAATGTATCAGATTCCTTCTTCTGCCTTTATCTCACCACTAATCCCGGGGTCCAAAACCTGACGCACATTCTCCGGAACGGAGCTTTGAACGTCTGAAAAATATCATTGATAGGCCGGATTAATTTTTGGTGCCGAAGTTTCAATATCATCCATATCTACTTCAAGTGTATGATCCGGCAAAGCCTTCCCTATATAAACATCATTGTTCAATGGGGTTGTATCATCCAGTATATTTCTTTTGCCTTTATAACTTTTTTCACTCCGTTTATCTTAACGTAAACATCACAATTTGACGGATTATATATATAAGTTGATGTAATTACCAAATTCCTCTGCGCTTGAATATAATTATAAATCTCTATATTCGTTGCTTTCCATATATCCGTACGATCTTTTATTAATTTGCAAAAGTCTTCGATGATGTACCACGTGTCAGCATATTGCCCCCTGCTTTCATCGTACGGAAATTCAAATGAATGTCCCCATACAAAAAGTAGTTTCATGGTGTTACCATCAGGCAAATCTAAAAATTGAGGCCCGTATGTGGGTAAATCGTTATGATGACAAGTCGGCCGCCAATCCATAAAATCTGTTGGAAGATCAAATTTTCCTGTTGTTTTAGTGGGCCGCGCATAAACTGCACCTGAATCCTTAACTGCCTGCGTAATCTCCGGCACATTGGGGTTGCCATATGGATATGCAAATCCGAGGACAGGTTTGCCGGTATAAGCCTCAAGTTCGGAACGTCCAAGATTTATTTCCGAAATTGCTTCTTCAAGCGGAATCTGGTTAAGGCGCAAGTGATTTTTCGTGTGATTTGCAATTTCATGCCCTGCATACCGTGAATTCAGCACCTCTCTTGATTCCGGAGTGTTGTAGTTTTTACTACATAAATTAAATGTACCTTTCACATTATTTTCATTAAAAATTTGAATAAGCTTTTTATCCGCAGACGGACCGTCATCATAACTGAAAGTAACTGCTTTTCTGCACCAATTCGGGAAAAAGTTGTTGTCTATGTTATAACCTACATTTTTAACTCCATCAATTTTTAAAAGTTGCAATGTATCAGACTCCCAGATAAAGCAGCGTACTACATCTCCTACTTCTGCCTTTATCTCACCACTAATCCTGGTATCCAAAACCTGTCGGACATTTTCCGGAACGGAGCTTTGAACGTAGGAAACTGCTTTTAACTTATTTTCTTCCTTGTTATAAACGGCAATAATCAGCATAATATTCTTGGGTTCATTGCCGGTGTTATAGACAGCAGCCACACTTCTCAATTTATCGTATGCCGCACCTGCGGTTATCCTTTCTCCGCCTAATTTTACATTTCCATTGTAAATGCCGGGAACGCTTGCAGTAATGCCTGCCTCTTCCGTGTTGAAACTAAGAACCGTTTCCGGATTACATCCGTAAGTTCCGTCATAGACTGCCCCGTAAGATAAGGTTACGGTATACTGGGTTCCCGGAGCAAGTGATTGATGAAGCAGCACACCAATCTTATCCGGTGCCAACTGGCAAAGGGTATTTTCGATGTTCGTTCCGTCCGCAGCCTGAACAGTAACCTTGGCTTCTTTTTCATCCAGCCTAGCAGGTTTATCCAACGCCAAAATCAGCATGTTATCTGCGGCGTAATATTTCTCACCGCCGTTTTCCGACTGAAGCTGCGCCGTTATGACACTTGGCGCCTCTTGAGAAAACCAGACTCGGTCAATGTAAATTCTCTCTTGAGATGTAGTATTAAACTGCTGACTGCCACTTTCATTGGTAATCATATAAAACTTGGTAACCACTGCCGAGGCTGGTAATGTGGCACCATTGGAAGTTTTAAGTTCACTAAATGGAATGGTTACCAACTTCCATCCTGTCCAATCCACATTCACATATACACTGTAAGTACTACCGCTATTAACTGCAACCCTAAACCACAATCTGGGTACGGTTTCTTCCAGAATGGTTTCGGCCGGTACATAAACCCACAAATTCAAATAAGCACAGGACTGCAGTGTTACGGCTTCTTTTGCTTTCAATATTCCCTCCCTTCTTTGATCAACCTTCACACCAAAGCTTTTCTTTGCAAACTTTACAGGAAATTTATCTTCATCTTTATCACAAAAAGTACCACCACTGGCATTATCTTCAGGGAAAATTGCTGGATTATAATTCATTACCACATCAACATAAGTGGCCAGGTACTGAACCACTTCTCCCAAGTCATTTAATCTTTCATCCTTTATAAACCTGTAAATTGATTGGTCTTCACCTATAATGACAAGTTTTTCCTACCTGTAAAACTTGTTTCCCAAGAATACTTGCAACCTCACCAACCGGTACATAAAACGTGCCATCTATTCTTTGAGGCGCTTCTTGCAAATCCCTCTCGCCGTCCTGTGTCTGGCAACGTTTCTCACTTTCCGTTAATGTTATGTTCTTTCCATCTAAAATGATATTAATTTGGGAATCTGATTCAGACATACTACATCCAAGAAACTTCTCAAAAAAATTCCCGGAACCATCACACTGCCGTTGATGGTTTTACTCTTCAGTACATGAGACATGCTGTCATAGGTTTCCACTTTGCCTTTTATGACAACATTAGGACTTTCACCATAAACAGCAACTGCATTTTCAAGCAGTTCAACGGTTTCATTTAACACGTCAAGGGTGTAATTTTCCTTTAAACTCTCATGCATGTTCAACCGTCTTAGTTTTGCGGAAGCAATATAATATTTTGCATCCGGGTTGACTGTCAAATTCCAGCCACCTACGGTGAATCTCAAATTTTTTATTCTGTCATAAGAAGCACTGCGGGCTACCGATAAATTTTTTAAATGATAGGTAAAATGATTCCATCCGTCTCTTACTTCCGTATACGTGTAAAAATAGGATCCGTTTTCGCTCTCTTCCGGCAACGGATAGCAAACCGGTCCGGTAAGAAATTTTGTATAATCTGCATTTTCCGCATATATCCACAACTCCAAAAAGTCATAACCCGTCCAATCTCTTGGAACATTGGTAAAGATTAATTCTTTCGATGCACTTTGCGACCAATAAGCAGAGTATAACCCATCCCGGGTATACTTATTGCTTGGCTGTGCACCGGCACTGATTATTTCCTGAGGATTATTGAAATCAATCAAAGATATCTCGTCGGGCAATGGTGCATTTTGAAGGTCATAACCATCCCATCGGGCGGTTTCAGCAAACGCATAAAAACTGTGAACAAATATTAAAACTGTCATAAGAAAAAATGAAAAAATATTTCTCTTGTTCTTCTTTAAAACTTTGATGCACCCCACCAAAAATAACACCCCTTTTTGTTTTTTATGTGTAATGTTCTCTTACAACATTTTAATTGTTACCTTCAAGGCCATTTTATAGCAGTCTTATTATATATTATAAAAGTAAACGATATATTTGTTGGGTTTATTGTATTATTGTCGGTTTCATCATCTTTGTAGGCATTAAACGGCATGTTGCTTACCGTTTTGTTTGTTATGTGCCAGTTGGGATTAAAAATTGGAAAGCAAAAAATAAAATCCGCCAACATGTATTTGTTAGCGGATTTAAATACGCATATGTTACAAAAGAATTAAAAATATGTCCCGTTGGTGTGCAATTGAAATAAAAATAACAGAAGGCCTTCAAGGTGTAATCCTCGAAAGCCTTGATACAACTGGAGCTGATAGTCGGATTCGAACCGACGACCTGTTCATTACGAGTGAACTGCTCTACCTGCTGAGCTATATCAGCGAAATTCACTATTAAATAATAATACATTTTTAAATACTTGTCAATACTGTATTTATGCCATTTTGAAAAATAAATTTATACTGTACTTTATAATTCCTCCAATATGACAAAAGGCATATTTTTACGGACTTCTTCAAGCGAACACACATCTGACCCTTCTTTTGTAGTTGTTATTGTACCTGCTGATACCGCGAGCCTGGCAATAGTTTTCAAATCATATCCTTGTACAAGCCCATACGCCAAAGCCGCTACCATGGAATCCCCGGCAGCAACCGTGCTTTTGCACTCGATTTCAAACGGAGTTGCCAAATACGCTAATTGTCCGGTCACAAAAATGGCACCTTTGGCCCCCATGGATATAATAACTTGTTGAATTCCCATATTTATGTAATGTTTTGCGGCAGAAATGATTTTCTCATGACTGTCCAGTTTTCTCCCTACAAGCTGTTCAAATTCAAACAAATTCGGTTTGATGGCGTATGGTACGGCTTCAACCCCACATCTTAGCATTTCACCGTCGGCATCCAAGATCACTTTTACAGGATATTCCTTTGCAATATTAATCAGCCTCTTGTAAATATCCTTACTGACACCTGCCGGTATGCTGCCGGACAAAACCATTGTTTCGGTTGACGGAAGCATTTTCTCTATGTTTGTAATGCAAGCATCTACAACATCCTGTTGTACATAAAACCCTGGTTCATTGAGTTCAGTGGTAATTTTAGTTTTATTATCAACAATTTTGTAATTTGTTCTGACCTCACCTCTTGTATGAACAAACAGGTTGGGAATTCCTTCCGAATCTAAAAATTCAACTACTTTCTTACCGGTTTCCCCTGCAGTGATTCCACACGCAAACACATCCGCACCGAAATTTTTAAGTACTTTTGATACATTAATGCCTTTCCCGCCAACATCAACTCTAACGCTATTTATGCGGTTAAGCCCACCATATTTGAATTCATCAATAATGATTGTCTTGTCTATACATGGATTAAGCGTTACTGTTAATATCATTTTATTCATTGCAAATCCCTCTTTACTTTTACAAATATTTTTAAGTTTCTGTAAATGTCTTATCTTTATACAATAAAACGAAACGGGAATTTGAACCTATCCAAATCCCCGTTTCATTGCCTTTTATTTGTTGATATACTCATTCATTGGTTTAACCATGTAAACATTGTTTGGCAATTTATCGGTTGTTGTATAACCTGGTTCACTATTGATCAGTGCAGGAATACGATTAACCAGGGTTGCGCACGTAAGCTCCACTGTTGCAGGGTGGTTCACAATAACCGTCGTATCAGGCTCTCCGTACAAAGTCCATTCATTTTTATCAAATTCACCGGGAGCATAAACCTTTCCGATACACTGTGTCTCAATGGTGATTCCTTCAGCAGTTTCTGTTGTAACAACTGCAGCCATTCCGGTTGCATATCCGGCCTTGATTGTCATGCCAAGAGTACCGGATTGAAGGTCCTTATCATAAGTTGTGGGAATGCACTTTTGCGTCTGTGAAATAGGAGTTAATCCTAATCTACTGCATAGCCAACCGTTCTGGTTCCACATATAACTCGGTTCAATCTCTCCATTTTCAATTTTAACCTTAATCTCATCCGAACTCAAGTTGTTATATTTTCCAATTTTTTCAGCAAACTCCTCCATGGAAAGTCCGGCGCCGTGTCCTTCTGCCAAAGCTATACCATAATCTTCTACATTATAACTACTGAACCCTTCAATTCTTGTTATTTTATGCATGGATCCGGCAAGGGTATCTATTAGTACACCCCAGTACATATCGGGATAGCCGCTGCCTGCCAACGTGCAATTATTCTTTTTTGCCAGTTCGTCAAGTTCTTTTGTTATTGCAGGTGAAGAATTCCATGGATAAAGGGACTCTTCGCAAGTTGAAATGGCGTTAATGCCGTTTTTGGCGCATATTGTAAAAGCATCCTTAATATCTGCCATTGTACTACGGGTCGCAACCACGCAAACATCAGGCTTAAGTTCAGAAAGAACCCGGTCTGCTTCCTTGGCGTCCATTATCTTAATTCCAAGATTCCTACCGCCTATAATTTCACCGATATCCTTACCGATAATGGAAGGATTTATATCGAACGCTGCTACAATATCCGCTCCTTTTTCAAGTAAATACCGCATAAGATATACACTCATTTTTCCGCATCCATATTGTACTGCTTTTACTTTACGATTCATTGTCTTAGTAATCCTCCTTACGGTTATATTAAAATTTGGTTTTAATATTACTGCTTATCTATCTCCCATGCTAATATTATGTTAATATAAGTTGCCATTTATGCTAACATCTCTAAATTTGAGAAAACCGCATTATTCAATTATGTGACACAAACAAAAATCTATTATTTATTACAAACAATGATTTAAGCCAAAATATTTACAAGATTTTTAATTTTTTCACAAATCCTTTCCACACATTTGAATTTCTAAAACTTTTTTCATTGATGAACAATATATTTTGAGTTATACTGTAAATGTATGTGGAAATGCAACTTTACAATATTGAACTAATGAAAGGAAGTGCATTTATAAATGGGAGACATTTTCATGAGATTTCCACAAGGAAAACCCAAAGCACTCACACTAAGCTATGATGACGGTGTGGAACAGGATATTCGTTTAATGGAACTGATGAATCAATACGGAATCAAAGGTACTTTTAATCTAAATTCGGGATTATTTGCAGAGGAAGGAACCATGTATCCTAAAGGACAGATTCACAGACGTATGACCACAAAAGCCATTTTTGAACTTTTTAAGGATTCCGGACAAGAAATTGCCGTCCATACCCTTACCCATCCACATTTGGAAAGCCTGCCTGTTGCCGCAGTTTTAAACGAGGTATTGGAAGACAGAAAAAGACTGGAAGAAATGTTTGGTGTTATTGTCCGTGGAATGGCTTATCCTTTCGGCACATATAATGATGTTGTAGTAGAAGCCTTAAAGATGGCTGACATTGTCTATGCCAGGACCACTAAATCCACCGAATGCTTTGATATTCCGGATGATTTGTTAAGGCTGCCTGCCACTTGCCATCATAATAACCCAAGACTGATGGAATTGGCTGATGAGTTCATAGACAACACTCCTTTGAAACACCCTTATCTGTTTTATTTATGGGGACATTCCTATGAATTTGAAAAGGATAACAATTGGCATGTCATCGAAGAATTTTTTGAAAAAGTAAGCTACCGGGAAGATGTATGGTATGCTACCAATATCGAAATTTTCCAATACATAGAAGCCTTTAACCGGCTTGAATACAGTGTGAATACCCGTATTATCAAAAATCCTTCCGCGTGTGATATATACATCAATCATAGCGGAAAAGATATGGTTATTCCCAGCGGTCAATGTGTGAGATTGGAATAAATCCGTATTTGTATGTAGGGGCGATTCAAGAATCGCCCGTAAAATCAATAAATATTGGTAGATTAAGTTGACAACATTACACAAAAGTCCGCACTTTATACTTAACGATTAACTCCATTCAAAATGATAACCTCTTTTACTGCACCATCATATTCTCTTACTAATACAAGTGAACTATCAACCACAATGTCATTGAGGGAGCTCTTTCTTACAGGATTATTATAATTAAAGTTAATCATTGTAAATGTAGCACCTGTTACGTTTACCGCATTTATCTCATAAGAACTATCTAATTCACTAATTTCCAATCTGCCACTACGTTTATCCGTTACCAAACCATAAATTATTACCAAATCAGATTGCTTTTTATTAACATCTTTTGTAAATGCCTTTGAATAGAAATCTTCTCCCGGTGCATAAACAACTCTTATGTTATCCACTTCATTGACTGTATTCAAGCTATACTGAATGACATAATTAACCATCCCTTTGATTTCATCAGGAGAAAGATTCCATTCCTCATCTACAAGTATGTTATCTGCTTCTTTCAGCCTGGTTATAGATACATTTTCAGGCACCGATAAAGTTACAGAATTTCCCTCTTGCAAACCTCTAAAGATAAAACATCTATTACCATTTTCATCTCTTGACTCTGACACGCTGCTTATCACGAAGAACGGAGCATTTTCCGTTATCCCTCTTACTGCAGCATTTTTTGTAACCATAACCTTTACTTCATTGGATTCATTTGTATCATAAAAGCTTACCAAATAGGTTTCGTTATCAACCAAAGTATTTCTATCTATAATAGAGTAACTTCCTAAACTGCTGACATCAAATATGATAGTATTGTCTGTTATAATATAGTCTCCAAATTGATTGGATTCTTGTGAATATACCAAACGGGTTTCCGGTACATCCAAAGAAAACTCATTCTCCGTTTTCCCTACAAACGGAAATACAATTTTGTTCAGCACGCCGTCGGTTGTATATTCAATCTTAACAAGCTGATCTTTCACAATCTTTTCAGATAAATTAGCAACAGGAATACGAAGCTGAATCTCACCACTTGCATCCGTATAGGAAACTCCATAGCTTGGATTAAGATCGGAGGTAAATTTTACAATATCACCATTGTCCGCCTTTGTACAGCCTTCAATTGTAATTATATCTTTCGTTTGAAGTAACCACCATCCGTCATTCGCTGTAAGTAATTCAAATTCTATAATATCTTCTTTTTCAGCATTCCTATTCACATCATATAATATGGCATAATCAGTAACGGTCTCCGGCTCTTCCCAAACAGGCTCAGGTAAGTTCTTAGTTACTATAGCTCCGGCTACATTATCAAAAGAAGCATCATAAACAGTTGCTGAGTATTCTTCGCCGTCCACAAACCATTCAGGGGTTATCACACTATAGTCTTCCTGCTTTTCTCCGTTTCCATTCACATTAAACATGACTGTATTTTCAGCTATGTGGTATCTACCTAATCGACGACTACGGTTTATATATAAACCAGTCTCCACATAATCACTTACCCTAAATACATCATCATAACTATATTCCTGAGCAAAATTAAGAGCTTTCAGCTTATTGGACGTATCCAATTCGTAGGTCACAAGCTGCCTTTTTACTATTTTGGATTCATTGCCGTCGGATGGTATAGATAGTTGCGTCCCTTCAGCATTATTATATGATATATTTCCACCGGAAGATATGCTTTCTCCGCAAATCTTAATGGTATCGGCAGCCGTATAAGTTACCCATTCCCCTTCTGCAGTGAACAGCGTAAATTCAACTTCATTTGTTCCTTCCACTCGGTTAGCATCATAGAGCATTGCATATTTGTCCGTACGAATTTTTTCTAAAAAAACCACTTTCCCTTCTATGTCAAGATACAACATAACAGTACGTCCAATCATATTATTATTAATTGTATCACCTTCATAAAAGTAAGAAAACTCATAATCTTTTCCGTCCACCGTACATTTTTTAAGAGGGTTTGCCCAATTATAATCCAAATCTGTAACAACACCAACCACATGGTTTCTTGTTACAAATGCATACATATACTCCCCAATTCCTTGGTCATACAGTGCTATTGAAAGAACATCATTCTTCTTCAAATCACTTGGCTCTATAAGAGTTCCATTATAAAACAAACTATATTTAGAAAAATTATTGAAATAAATCCCTCTGGAGCTTTTTGCAAGCACATTTCCCTCCACTACCTCGTCGATGACAACATAGTAATATTCAGTAATGGAAACATACTCATAAACATTATCCGAATCATTGTCTATAAAAACAATGGGAGACTGATTATCTTCTCCATAACGATTGATATAATATCTTAAAACATCTTTGCCACCATCCTTTACCCCATTAAAGACCACAATCAAATTGGGATCTAAAATAAGCTCTCGGGTTTCTTCTCCTCCAGTTCCATTATCCAATCGGTATAATAACTTATTATCATCCATTAGATATTGATCAATATCGGCAAAGTATAGAATGGTTTTTTTGTTTTTAGAAGGTTCAGGAGATGCCCATAGCAGATACCTTTCACTGTTGCTTTCCAAAACATAAGCCTCTACATAATATCCGATCATCAAATCAGCATTGGTACCTCCAACCTTTGCGCTAATTTCCGTAAGTCCTGCCACTTGATCGCATGGAACAGAAGGATCCAATTGGATGGCTATTTCCCTCTCCGTCTTATCTATATTCAATAAAAAGTTATCCGTTATAATTCCTTTTACCTTATAAACATTTTCATGATTTTCATCAATATTTACTGCTATGTCTTCATATTCCTTATGTTTCAATGTTGACACCTTGTATGTTAACGGTTTTCCGCTGCGAATCTCGTCCCATATCATAAACTGTGCATAATAACTTGAATTCCCTGAGAAAGGAATATCCATATCCATCATAACGGATGTACTGCTGCCTGCCGGTACCTCAAAAACTTCCACCTTGGCATTCACAAGCCTGTTTTGCTGGTTAAACAACCCCAACACCGCCGTGAATGATTTGGAAACGTCTGTGTGATTATGTATATAGGTCGTTGCTGTAATCTTTTCCCCACCGGTAATCATTTCATCTTTATTTGCAAGTAACTGGCCTACTCTTACAGAAACAGGATCCACTGTATACGGGCATGAGAATAAAGTTAAATTCCCTCGGTCATCCAGTCCAAAATACGTATCCAGTATCCAATTTACCTTATGAAACGTTACTTTAACCGGACTGTCTTTGATATGCCATTTCAAACCGTCCGTTGAAGTAATAACGGTACCGTCATCTCCAGCCGCAATAAACACATGATTGACGTATGTAACCGTGTTCAAACGTTGTTTCACAACATTCGGTACAGATATCCATCCCATCCCGTCATAGGAAAAATAAGTACCTCCTTCAGGACCAACTGCAATATATCGTTGATTTCCCCAGGTGATATCGTTCATTTCATATGAAGTATCCGTGCTGTTCCAATTACTGCCGTCCGTTGATACGATTACTTTATTTCCCACAGCAACAAACTGTTTGCCGTTCCAATGAACTTTCTTGATGATACTCTCACTATCTTCATATACCTTGGTCCACTGCTGTCCATTTGTGGATGTATAGATACAACCTTCACCCACGGCAACAAACAACTGATTATTCCATATAATATCATATAATGCTATTCCCGATTCTATTTGTTTTTTGTCCCATGAACTTCCATCTACCGACGTTAAAACAAAACCGTCTTTCCCAACTGCAATAAAAAGTTCATTTCCCCACACGACGCCTGACAAGGCTTTTTCGGCAGAAATAACCTGCCAGTTTGTCCGATCTCTTGAAATAACAATAACTCCGCCGTTTTCATTTCCGCCGACGGCAACATAATAATCTCCGTTATACGCAATATCATAAACAGCATTGCCTTCGCAAAGCTGCTGCGTATAATAAACAAATTCTGCCTCATTCCCCCTTGAGCATTGGCGGAATAAACAGAAAAAAGAAAGGTAAACAACAACACCATAGCCAAAAAGACAAGTGACCTTTGAATGCATAATTTACAATTCATCTTATGTCTCCTCCAGCAATGTAATTTATTGTAATTCTTATATTGCACATTATATTACAATTTGTATGAAAATGTAAATTAGTTTTTTGCTATTTTACTATATTCCGGATAAACATTAAGAGTAAAAAAATCCGATAAATATAAATACAGGGTAGGTAAACCCACCCTGTATTACAAATCCAATATAATCTCCTTCAAACTCCTCTTTGGAACATGATGTACCCCGTTTTCATCTCTCCAATATTTAACACTTCCATCCTGCCCCAATTCCTCTAATACCACTTGTTCTTTCGGCTTGCCCAATGCAATCACCAATAAGATTTCATATTTTTCAGGGATATTCAGAGATTTTCTTAAACCTTCTCTATCAACCGAACCGAACATACAGCCACCAAGACCCTTTTCACATGCACCTAAGAGAATGCTCTGGCACGCAAGGCCATGGTCCCATAAACAATTTTTACTGATATCGTTATCCCTGCACATAATGATATACGCTGTAGGTCTTTCCCCTTCGCAAGGGCCGTCCCAATCCGTAAAATACGCAGCCCACTTGAGGTGTTTGAAAATCAAATTATTTTTTTCCGGTTCATTGGAAATGATATATTTTAGCGGCTGTAGATTGCCGCCTGACGAAGACAGCCTTGCAAGATCAATCAATTCCTCCAGCACATCCCGTTCAATCTTTACATCCTCATAAAACCTTCTGCATGTTCTGTTCTTTAAAATAAGCTCTTTTATCATATAACTCCCTCCGTCTTTGATTTATATGATTTTTTCACTGTCCATCAAAATGGTAACCGGTCCGTCATTGGTAATGTCTAATATCATATGGGCTCCAAAACAGCCGGTTTGTACTTTCTTTACCCCGGATTCCCTGCATTTGCTCACAAAATAGTTATATAGCTTTTCCGCAACATCTCCAGGCGCTGCATTGGAAAAGCTGGGCCTTGTTCCTCGTTTGCAATCGCCATACAATGTAAATTGTGAAACCACAAGCAGTTCCCCATCCACATCTTTTATGGAAAGATTCATTTTTCCGGCCTCATCTTCAAATATTCTCAACTTCATTATTTTATCCGCCAAATAATCCGCATCCTTTGTAGTATCGGCATTGCTTACCCCGAGCAAAACCATAAGCCCTTTTGAAATTTCTCCTACCACATGATCATCAACCGTCACTTTGGATTGGCTAACTCTTTGAACGACTGCTCTCATATTGTCATCTCCTATGTAATATTTAATCATCTTACATCATATTCCATAAACTCATCTCAGCTCACGTATAACATTTATTATTTCTGCTTCGGTACTTTCTTCAATAAAGTTTAAAATATTATCCCATACCTTGTCAATATTCATTCCATCTGCAAATACATGAGCCATTGCAATAACAATTATTTGATGTATGTCCTGCTCATCAACCTCGGAAACAGAAACATTAAACTTATTTTTGATTTTCGTGACTAAACTTTTCACGATCATTCTCTTTTCTTTCAGAGAATGTATGAACGGTGCATAAAGCTTTATTTGCATCAAACCTACTTGCATCACTTCCCTCCTTTAATGCGCTTTTATCCATTCCATTGATGTTGTCATTATCCCAGACTAATCATATTATATAGTAAAATATCCTATATAGAAAGACGGCAATTGATATATCATTTTTATCCCTGGACCTGTGGCACCTCAAAGCCCACCAAGACCTGTGTCACAATCGGCATTTAGAGCCGTAAAATATTTTAGGAACGGAATAATTATTTGTATTAATAATTACCCCGTCCCTTTCTCTATCCTTTCCATTGCCCTGACGACATCCTGCCGGCTACCAAAGGCCGTTAGTCGGAAAAATCCTTCCCCGTTTGCCCCGAAACCTACACCCGGTGTCCCTACAATACCATATTCTTTTAAGAGCACATCAAAAAACTCCCAGGATGACAAGCCGTTGGGGCATTGAAGCCAAATATAAGGAGAATTTTCCCCTCCGGTAAACCAAATCCCCAGTTTTGTCAGGGTATCTGCTATAATACGGGCATTTTCAAGGTAATACTTGATATTTTCCCGAATCTGCGTCAACCCTTGTTCAGTAAACACCGCCTCGGCTCCCCGTTGAACAATATAAGGCACTCCGTTAAACTTGGTAGTTTGTCTCCGCAGCCAAAGCTTATTGAGTTCCATGCCTCCTCTTACAAGCTGATATGGTACTACGGTATAGCCGCAGCGGGTACCTGTAAATCCGGCTGTTTTAGAAAGGGAACAAAATTCAATGGCACACTGCATGGCTCCTTCAATTTCATAAATGCTTGTGGGCAGTTCACTGTCGCTGATAAACGCCTCATAAGCACTGTCAAACAATATTACCGCATCATTCTTAATTGCCCAATCTACCCAAATTTTCAATTGCTCTTTATTATAAACGGCTCCTGTGGGATTATTCGGTGAACAAAGATATACAATATCCGCTTTTGTATTCTCGTCCGGCAACGGTAAAAAATTGTTCTCGGTATTACCGTTTATAAATTTTATTTCTCTTCCTGCCATAATATTGGTATCCACATATACGGGATAAACCGGGTCAGGAATTAGAACCGTATTGTTCACATCAAAAATATCCAATATATTGGCAATATCACTTTTAGCACCGTCGCTGATAAACACTTCGGTCTCGGAAAGTTTTACATTTTTTCTTGCATAATACCCGCAAACCGCCTGCCGTAGAAAAAGATACCCTTGTTCTTCTCCATACCCCCTAAAGGTAGAGGCATCCCCCATTTCCGATACGGCTTTCTGCATTGCCGATATTACTGCCGGAACCAAAGGTAAAGTGACATCCCCTATGCCTAACCGAATCACATCGGCGTCAGGATTTTGATTTTTATATTCATTAACCTTTTTTGCAATGGTGGAAAATAAATAGCTTTCCTTTAAATTTTTATAATTTTGATTAATATTCATGATACAACCTCCATCTTATTGAATTATACTGCGGGCGACCACAGGTCGCCCCTACGTTTAGATGGATACCTGTTCATATATGGATAAATTCTTTTATTCTGAGTGCTACAGAGTCACGGTGAAGGCAAATAGACATTTAGGCAAAAATGCCACGGACGGTATTTTTAGCAGCACCCGCAACATGGACGTTGCGTTGCTGCGGCCTAAATGGATATTTGACAAGCCGATGAGTCTGTGCACGAAGAATACCAATTTAGGAATATATGAACAGGTATCAAAATTTTTCACACCTCAATAACACCCTCAAATACCTTCACACAATCACCGGTCATGGTAACGGTTTCGTCGGTAAAATTGATGATGAGCTCCCCGCCTAAGAGCAACACACGAACATCTTCACCTTTGTTGCAATAACCGTTTAATACGGCGGCAGCTACAGCGGCGCAGGCTCCTGTACCGCAGGCCAGGGTTTCACCGCTTCCCCTCTCCCATACACGCATTTTGAGGGTATTTTTATCAATCACTTTGATAAATTCCGTATTCACACGCTCCGGAAATAACTCATGATGTTCAAACAACGGCCCTATTTCAGCCAAATTCAATCCGTCCACTTCGTCACAAAATACCACTGCATGGGGATTGCCCATGGAAACGCAGGTGATCTTGTATTCTTGCCCTCCTACATTCACCGGTCTGTTAATGACTTGTTCCCCGTCTAACTTTACGGGAATTTTATCAGGACGGAATTCCGCCTTTCCCATATCCACCGTAACAGAAGACACCAAGCCGTTTTGGGTATTTACTTTCACGGTCTTCACACCACTTAGGGTTTCAATGGTAATGATCTCTTTTCTGGCGATATTATTGTCATACAAATATTTTGCCACACAGCGGATGGCATTTCCGCACATCTTTCCTTCACTGCCGTCCAGATTAAACATTCTCATCTTGGCATCACAGGTATCGCTTTTACAAATTAAAACCACACCGTCACCGCCCACACCAAAATGACGATCCGACAAAACCGCCGACAAACTTTCAGGACAGTTGATTTCACGATTAAAACAATCAATGTATATATAATCATTTCCACAGCCTTGCATTTTAATGAATTCCAGTCTCATCCTTTCACTCCTCATTTCATTAATATTCACAAGTTCCGTATTAATCTGGCTGTAACGGCTTAAAATGCTTTCTGCAAGAGCATTGGCCGTATCAATGGAAGTTAGCGTCGGTATGCCTAAAGAACAGGCTTTCCTGCGAATTTTCACGTCATCCGCTGCAGGGTCACGGCCTTTTTCTGATGTGGAAATAATATAGGAAACCTTGCCGCTTTCCAAAAGCGCCATGGAATTCATAGGATAATTATCCCCACATTCATGAATTTTACCTACTACAGTAGGATGAAGCCCTGCTTCTTGCAATACTTTGGCGGTTCCTTTTGTGGCAAACAGCGAAAACCCTGCACTTGCGAACTTTTTGGCGATATCTGCAATTTCCCCCTTATCGCTGTCACGGACGGTAATAAACACACCGCCTTTTACATCCATTTTATAACCCGCTGCCAACAAACCTTTATATAAAGCTTCTTTTAAGTTCTTTCCTATGCCCAGAACCTCACCGGTGGACTTCATTTCCGGTCCTAAATGGGTATCCACATCGGTCAGCTTTTCAAAAGAAAACACCGGCACTTTCACCGCAGTATAAGGCGGCACCCTATAAATTCCCGTGCCGTATCCCAAATTTTCAAGCTTTTCTCCCAAACTGGTTTTAGTCGCAAGCTCGCACATAGGAACACCCGTAACCTTGCTAAGGTAGGGTACCGTCCGGGAAGCCCTTGGATTCACTTCAATTACATAAAGCTGTTCTCCGCAGACAACATACTGAATATTAATCAGACCTTTCACCTTCAAAGCCAAACAAATTTTTTCCGTTTCCATGAATATTTTCTCTGCCATACGATCGTCAATATGCACGGCCGGATATACCGCAATGCTGTCCCCTGAATGAATCCCTGTGCGTTCGATATGCTCCATAATACCGGGAATCAATACCTTTTCACCGTCGCAGATGGCATCTACCTCAATTTCCCTTCCGCTTAAATATTTATCAATCAGCACGGGGTTCTCCTGTTTTTGTCTTAAAATAATGCCCATATACTCTGTCACATCGTCATCGGAAAAAGCAATAATCATATTTTGACCGCCCAACACATAAGAAGGACGCAAAAGAACCGGATAACCCAATTCCCTGGCTGCAGCCAATGCTTCTTCCGTTGTCATCACGCAAAAACCTTTGGGTCGGGCAATGTTCAAATCAGAAAGAAGCCGGTCAAACCTCTCCCTATCCTCACAAATATCAATGCTGTCGGCAGATGTACCCAAAATATTCACGCCACGCTCATACAGTTTTTTGGTAAGTTTGATGGCCGTTCCGCCGCCAAAAGCCACAATGACACCGATGGGTTTTTCGATTTCAATAATGCTCATCACTTCTTTCACACAAAGAGGCTCAAAATAAAGACGATCCGCAATATCAAAATCGGTAGAAACCGTTTCGGGATTGTTATTTATAACAATCACTTCATATCCCATCTTTTTCAGCGTCTGTACACAATGTACCGAAGAATAGTCGAACTCAATTCCTTGCCCGATCCGGATGGGGCCGCTTCCCAAAACAACAATCCGCTGTTTGGTACTCTTTTCTATAAAAGGCAGCGCTTCATTTTCACCTTTCCCGCGAATGGAATAAAAATAGGGGGTTGTTGCCTCAAATTCTCCACCGCAGGTATCCACCATTTTATAGATAAATCCGGTATCCTTTTTGCCTTCCTTAATTTTCGACAGCTTATATAAAAACCAACGGTCAATTTTCGTAATCTCATGAATGGTATCAATGGAAATTCCCCGTTTTATGGCTTCATATACCACAAACAGCCGTTCATCGGTGGCTTTATACAATAAATTGAAAATCTCATTATCAGAGTATGCTTTCAGCTTAGGCAAATTTAAGTCCTGAAGTCCGATTTCCGCCCCTCGTACTGCCTTTAAAATCGCTTCCTCAAAAGTATCCGCAATGGCCATTACTTCCCCGGTCGCCTGCATCTGCGTCCCCAGCTCTCTTTTTGCATAAACAAATTTATCAAAGGGCCATTTCGGGAATTTGACCGCCACATAGTCAAGGGTTGGCTCAAAAGCGGCAAAGGTTTTCCCTGTAACCGCATTTGGAATTTCATCCAGGGTGTAACCTATGGCAATTTTGGTAGCCACCTTGGCAATGGGATATCCGGTTGCTTTTGATGCCAATGCGGAGGAACGTGAAACACGCGGATTCACTTCAATCACTGCATATTCCATGGAATGAGGATCCAGTGCAAACTGGCAGTTGCAGCCGCCTTCCACACCCAACGCTTCAATAATGTCCAGCGCCGCCCGCCGCAACATCTGGTACTCCTTATCCGCCAAGGTCACCGCAGGGGCAATAACAATACTGTCGCCGGTGTGAATACCCACCGGGTCAAAATTTTCCATGGAACAAACGGCAATACAATTGCCAATTCCATCCCGCATAACCTCAAACTCTATTTCCTTCCAACCTGCAACCGAGCGTTCCACAAGAATCTGATGAATGGGCGACACGGATAAGCCGACGGCGGCAATCTCTTTCAACTCCATCTCATTGTTGGCAATCCCTCCGCCGGTTCCGCCTAAAGTAAAGGCCGGACGTATGATTACAGGATAACCGTTGACTTCTGCAAAGTCCAGGGCCGTCCTCACATCATTGGCAATCATGGAAGGGATAACCGGCTGCCCGATACTCTCCATGGTTTCTTTAAACAGTTGCCGGTCCTCCGCTTTGTCAATGGTTTCGGGAGAAGAACCCAGCAAACGGACATTCTGCTTTTCCAAAAACCCGTCTTTGGCCAACTGCATACAAAGAGTAAGCCCCGTCTGTCCGCCAAGTCCGGATAAGATACTGTCAGGCTTCTCCATTTCAATAATCCTCTTCACGGTCGTCAACGTAAGCGGCTCAATATAAATTCTATCCGCCATGGAATGATCGGTCATAATGGTAGCAGGATTGGAATTGACAAGAACGATTTCAATTCCTTCCTCCCGCAAAACCCTTAAAGCCTGTGTTCCGGCATAATCAAACTCTGCGGCCTGCCCAATAACAATGGGCCCCGAACCAATTACCAACACTTTTTTTATGGACGGATTACGCGGCATAAGTGTGAACCTCCTTTAAAAACTCATCAAACAGATATCCCGTATCCTGAGGTCCTCCGCATCCTTCCGGATGGAATTGTACCGAAAAAATGGGGGCATGTCTATACTTCAGTCCTTCGCAAGTAGAATCGTTTACATTGACAAACCAAAGCTGCGCTTTTGCCTCATCAATGCTGGATATACTCACCGCATATCCGTGATTCTGACTGGTAATATAAGTCCTGCCGGTAAACAGATCCTTTGCCGGTTGGTTGGCTCCACGATGACCGTACTTCAATTTTTCGGTTCGGAACCCGAAGGAAAGGGCAAGCAACTGATGCCCCAGACAAATGCCGAACATGGGAATTCCCAGCTTGGTTATTTCCTTTAAATGTTCTATGACCTGTATATTCTTGGCCGGATCACCGGGCCCGTTACTCAGCATGATACCGTCCGGATTTAATTCTTTGATTCTTTCCGGCCCGGTATTATAGGGCAAAATCCAGACCTTGCAATTTCTTTTAACCAGTTCCCTTAAAATGTTTTCCTTATAGCCGAAATCTAAAAGAACAACGGAAAACCTGCCGTCCGGATTGACAACCACCTCTTCCTTTACCGACACACTTTCTACCGCCTCTTCCACCTGATAAGACTTGATTTTTTCCATATCCACACGTTGAAGGTTGGTTGTAATAAGTCCGTTCATGGTTCCCTGCTCACGAAGTATTTTTGTCAATTCCCTGGTATCAATTCCATATAGTCCGGTTATATGTTGCTGTTTTAAAAAAATGTCAAGAGTGCCCTCATTTCTAAAATTCGAGGGTTCCTGACACCAATGTTTTACAATATATCCCTTAGCAGAAACGGTTGGAGCCTCAAAGTCCGAGGGAATTACACCATAGTTCCCGATAAGAGGGAAAGTTTGAGTAATGATTTGCCCGTAATAGCTTTTATCGGTTAAGGTTTCAAGATAGCCCGTCATTCCGGTTGTAAAAACAACTTCTCCTATTACATCCTGGTCTGCACCAAAGGAAAAACCTTGAAACACTTTTCCGTTTTCCAAAATTAAATATGCTCTTTGCCCCACTTTGATCCCCCCTAATTGTTGTACCATTTAATTTTCATAAATTTTCAGTATCTGTTCCGCCACTTTTCTGCGGGTTAAACGCATATCCATTGCCTGTTTTTCAATATATCGATGCGCTTCGGGCTCACTCATGGAAAGATGAGATATTAAAATGCATTTTGCCCGGTCAATAATCCGGATATCTTCAATCTTTTGAAGAAGTTTTTTGTTTTCATTCTGCACCGCTCGAACTTTTTTATGGAATACCTGGGCCATTTTTATTGCGTTCCATAAAAACGTTTTATGGATGGGTTTTGATATGGTGATGACACCAAAATCCTCTGTTTTTGCTGAAATTTCTTCATAAAGATCGGCTTTCACAATCAAGATGACTTCACTAATCCCTTTTGCAGCAATATTGCAGGCAAGCTTTTCACCGAATTCGTCCGGCAAAGGCGCATTGATAATACATAAATCAAAATCCTGTTCAATCAGCAACCGCCGTGCCTCACCTGCATTGGAAACAGTGGTGATATTAGATACAGCAGCTTCCGTTAAAACTTCCGTCAAATAACTCACACTTTTTTCAGAATAAGAAATAATAAGCGCACTGTCCATATCAACCCACCCTTCAAGTCCAAATCTTGGAGATATACGTCCATTCCTATGTCATCAATTTAAGTTGCCAATGTTAATACTGTATTCGTTGCTTCTGTAGGGATGCCATACATGGCGTCCGTATAAAAATATATCAATTCCGGACACCACATATGGTGTCCCTACATTGGATGCAGATTCATTTATAGATAAATTCAATATTTATGGTATTCCTTTCGGGCGACCACAGGTCGCCCCTACTTTAATACCGTATTCGTTGCTTCTGTAGGGACGCCATACATGGCGTCCGTATAAAAATATATCAATTCCGGACACCATATATGGTGTCCCTACATTGGATGCAGACTCATAATATCTTCATTGTTGGTAGGGGCGACCTGTGGTCGCCCGCAAAGTCACTGCAAAAGCAAATAGCCATTAATAACATAAAACATACCCATCATATAGCTCTAAAATAATGCTCCATAAAATACTCATATTTATCGTCAGCATTTAGGTAAGCGTTGTATTCTTCCTCTTTCAGCGTAATATACTTTGACAAAATGTCCGACGGCAATGTATTTTTAATAAACTCCGACTGCTCAGCAAGGATTAATGCCTGCTTCATATCCCCGGGCAAAGGCGTTAATCGATTGATTATGTTTGTATCCGCCGTATAAAGGTCTACATTAAAGCTTTCCGGCAGGGATAATTCATTTTCAATCCCCCACAATCCTGCGCTAATTACCAGCCCGAAAGCCAGATAAGGGTTGATGGCGGGATCAGGCGAACGAAGCTCCATTCGTACCTTCTCTCCTATGGCCGCCGGAATACGGATAAGCTGTGAACGATTGCCGTGGGACCAGGACACGTATTTGGGAGCCTCATACTCACCAAAGCGGTCAAAGGACATGGGCAACGGATTTAAAAAAGCCGTCATTTCAGGCGTTTTCTGCAAAATACCCGCAATAAAGCTTTCCGCCTCCTTGGAATGTTCCTCATTGCCGCTTTTGAAAACATTATATCCGTTTCTGGACAACGACAAATTAATATGCAGCCCGCTTCCGCTTTTCCCCGGCAACGGCTTGGGAGCAAAGGATGCAAACAATCCGTTCCTGGCTGCTATTGCTTTCACAACCGTCTTAAATGTAAGCAAATTATCCGCACAGCTTAATGCATCCGAAAATTTAAAATCAATTTCATTTTGCCCCGGTCCCTGCTCATGATGGGAACACTCCGGCTTAATACCCATTTCCTCGAGGCAAAGGCAAATCTCGCGCCGGACATTTTCCCCTTTATCCAATGGGGCCACATCCAAATAACCTCCCTGGTCGAAGGGAATATTGGTCGGCTCACCGTTTTCATCGGTTTTAAAAAGGTAAAATTCACATTCCGCCCCTACATTGCACACATACCCTTTTCGGTCTATCGAATCAAGAACCGACTTTAAAAAGCTTCTGGTATCCCCCCAAAACGTACTGCCGTCCGGGTTTTTAATATCACAATAAAAACGTACCACCCGTCCTTGCTGCGGGCGCCAGGGCAATACCGACAGTGTTGCAGGGTCAGGAAACAATAACAAATCCGACCGGGTAATATCGGTGAATCCTCTTATGGCATGGGCATCAAAGGATATACCGTGTTCAAACGCTTCCGGTAATTCATCCGGCATAATAGAAATATTTTTCTGGCGTCCGAACAAATCACAAAAAGCCAGGCGAATAAATTTCACATCATTTTCTTTCACAAACTGTATAACCTCTTGAGCAGTGGTGTTCATCATTAAACCCTCCTTGGGATGTTTCAGTTTTCGGTATATAATTGTTTGTATGGATTCTTTGCATTAGGTGTAAGCCTGTAAAAAGTTTTTCCCAAGATCTCACTGACATCCAAATTAAAATCTTCCGCATATTCACGTAAAATTCCATCCAGCCTTGACAGGTCTTCCTCGGTTGCTTTATTCACACTAACCTGTTTCGGCAAATGTTGAGGAGCCTGATTGGTTCGAAGATAAATCTCACCGCCGTGCATCCCTGTTCCTGTAAAATTTCCGGCAGGAAAATCATCACTGTCAAGCCCCAACACAACAATAAGCCCTCCTGCAAGGTATTCTCCCAGGAAACTACCGGTGCTGCCGCCAACAACAATAACAGGCCTTTTGTCCATATACTGTTTCATATGAATACCGGTTCTGTATCCGGCATTGCCTCTTACAAAAATTTTACCTCCACGCATGGCATATCCTAATGCATCTCCCGCATTGCCATGGATAATAATTTTACCGTCATTCATGGTATCTCCCACGGCATCCTGGGCATTGCCGTTGACAATAATAGTGGCTCCGTCCAGGTAAGCACCAAGAGCATTCCCCGGTGTGCCGTTAATGGTAATAGTTTTATTATCTGCTCCACAGCCGATAAACCGTTCCCCGAAACATTGCTCAATCACAACATCCTCTTGCGCATTTCGGATTTGCTCATTCAGCGCTTGATATCCCAACTCATGAGCATTTAAAATCATGCCGGAACACCTCCCAATTTTTTCGCCCGTACTTCTCTCGAAAAAGCCATTAAACCGGGCTGTTTACAAACAAGCTCAAAATCCAGCGTATCCAGGGGCGTTCTTTCCCGAATCATGGAAGTATAGATGCCTGCTTTTTCGATATTGCCGATTAAAATAAAACCATTGAGCTTATTATCCGAAAAATATATTTTCTTATAATTACCCTCATTGCGCTCGTAATAAACATCACCTTTATAAGTTCCTGCCGTAATAATGTGCAACCCGAAAAATCCAATGGCATTCATAGGAATGGCTTTATTAAAATCCGCCTCTCCCCCTGACATATTGATGCCGGCACATTCTCCCTGCATATACGCATTGGGAAGCAATGCCATCACTTTCCTTTCTCCGGTGGAAATATCCAGGCTCTCACAGCAGTCTCCGGCAGCATAAACATCCGGCAAGGTTGTTCTACACTTTTCATCAATCAGGATTCCCCGATTGGTTTCTCCTCCGGCCTCTTTCACCAAAGAGATATTTGGACGAACACCAATGGCAATCACAAGAACATCAAACTCAACGGCCGTTCCGTCTGCCAACAAAGCTTGTTTTTCCTTAAACTCCGTCACCTGATTGTTCAAGAAAAATTTTATATTATGTTCTTCCAAATGTTCCTTTACGATTTCCGAGGCTTCCTCATCCAAAATACTGGATAAAACCTTGGAAGATAAATCCACACAAATACATTGAACTTTCTTACTGATTCCTTCGGCACATTTCAGTCCAATCAGCCCGGCACCCAGAATTAAAACCCTGGTCCCTTCCGTCAGAACCTGCTCCAACGCTTTTGCATCATCAAGGGTTGTAAACGTAAATTTATTCTTAACCTGCTCAAGTCCTTTAATAGGAGGAACAAAAGGCGACGAACCGGTAGCTACCAACAGCCGGTCATAGGAAATTCGGCTGCCGTCATCAAGAACCACTTCCTTTTGCTGCGGTTCAATCTTTATTACATTGGCATTCAACATTAATTGGCAGTTATTTCGACTATAAAACTCATCATCCCGATATTTCATTTTCTCTTCCGTTGTCTTTCCCTGAAGCAAGTAGGAAATAAGCGGCCTTGAATAAGTATGATAACGTTCATTGCTAATCATAACAATTTCACCGTTTCGGTCATTCTTTCGGATGCCTTCCACAGCGCCGACGGCAGCTGCTGAATTGCCGATAATCACATATCTCATGTTATGCCCCCCTTTCCTCAAACACAATGGCACCATTAGGACAACCTTTCACGCACAGCGGTGTACCTGCAAGATTCTTGGTGCAAAGTTCACATTTCTGTATGGCACCGTCTTCGGACGGCGATACGGCTCCATAGGGACAACACAAAATACAGGTATAACAACTGACGCACTTATTACGATCGACGGTAATCACCCCGTCCTGTTTGGTCAACGCTCCGGTAATACACCCTTTCACGCAAAGAGGCTCTTCGCAATGACGACAGGAAACCGCAAAACTCACAGAATCCATTTGTTCCACCCGAATCTTCGGATGAATGGTTACACCCTTTAACGCTCTTGCCATATCTTTTTCATTACTATTGGCAAAAGCACAATAATATTCACACAAATGACATCCTAAACACCATTTTTCATTTACGTATACTCTTTTCATAATTCCCCCACCATCAAATAATCATTTCTTTCCGGTCCTACTGAAACATACTTTATGGGACAGCCCACCGCATTTTCAATAAACCGGATATAATCAATTGCCTCTTTAGGCAGTTCGTGCAACTTTCGGCATTTTGAAATATCGGTCTTAAAACCGGGTAAGTACTCATAGACGGGTTTTGCCCTCATCAGTCGGTCCCCTACCGGAAAATCCGTTGTTTGAACTCCGTCAATTTCATAAGCAACACAAACAGGGATTTCATCCAAATAAGACAATACATCCAGCTTGGTCAGAGCAATTTCGTCAGCCCCTTGCACCTTTACCCCATAAACGGATGCAGGCACATCAAATCCGCCCACTCTGCGAGGACGGCCTGTAGCAGCACCATATTCCGCACCTGCCGAACGCAAGCGTTCCGCCTCCTCGCCGAAAAGCTCTGCCGTAAAAGGCCCTTCCCCTACACAGGTTGAATAGGCTTTCATGATTCCTATGGTTTTATCCAGTTTTAACCCGGGAACACCTGCACCAATTGGAGCAAAAGCCGCTATGGTAGATGAAGAAGAGGTATATGGATAAATACCGAAATCAATGTCCCTTAAAGCGCCCAACTGAGCTTCAAACATAATTCTTTTATTTTGGCTTGCCGCATCCGACAAAAACTTTGTAACATCGGTAATGTAAGGCAAAATAGGTTTGCCGTATAACTCAAGCCATTCCATTGTCTGCTCTATCGTAATCTTTTCCGTTCGGTAGCCGGAAAGCAAAAGGTTTTTCCACTCCAGAATATCGGAAACTTTTTCCCTTAATGTATTAAAATCCAGCAAATCGGCAAACCTTAGCGCTCTTTTCATATATTTATCCGCATATACCGGTGCAATGCCGCGCCGCGTAGAACCAAATTTTTTATCACCCAACCGTTCCTCTTCCAAAATATCCTGCATTTTATGATAAGGCATGCTGATAACAGCTTTTTCGCTGATTTTAAGATTTTCCGGCGTAACACGAATTCCTTTTTCGGTCAAGGACCGGATCTCTCCGCATAAATGCTCCAAATCAACCACCATGCCGTTTCCCATCACATTCACAGTGGTATCCCGCAGAATACCGGAAGGCAATAAATTTAATATAAACTTCCCCTTTTCGTTAATAACCGTATGTCCCGCATTATTGCCGCCTTGATACCGGCAGATAATATCATAATCAGCGGACAGCAAATCCACCATACGGCCTTTGCCTTCATCCCCCCACTGGATACCTACAATTGCAGTAAGCACATGAATCACACTCCTCAGCCTTTATAATAACATTATTATTCTCCCGCATGTTTAATACCTAGTATTTCCAATTCCTTTTCGTTTAATCCTACGCCGCGAAGCATTAAACGATTGCCTTTCAGGCTCTCAATGGAGTTAATGCCCATACCGCCCATCATTTCCTTAATCTCATGCTGCCATGCCGTTAACATATTTACAAGTCTTTTGTAACCGATATTGGGATTCAAGCGCTTTACCAAATCTTCCCTCTGGGTAGCAATTCCCCAGTTACATTTACCTGTATGGCAGCTTCGGCACAAATGGCATCCTAACGCCAGCAGTGCCGCCGTTCCGATATAAACGCAATCAGCACCTAACGCCACAGCCTTTACAATATCTGCACTGGAACGAATACTACCGCCCACTACAATGGAAACACGGTCTCGGATCCCTTCGTCACGCAGGCGCTTATCTACACTTGCCAAAGCCAGTTCAATGGGAAGTCCTACATGGTCACGAATCCGGGTTGGAGCGGCGCCCGTACCTCCTCTGAACCCGTCAATGGCAATAACGTCTGCCCCACTTCTCGCAATACCGCTTGCAATAGCCGCCACATTATGCACTGCGGCAATTTTTACAATAACCGGCTTTGTATACGCCGTTGCTTCCTTTAAGGAATATACCAACTGTCTTAAGTCCTCAATGGAGTATATATCATGATGAGGCGCCGGAGAAATGGCGTCGGAACCTTCCGGAATCATACGGGTTCTGGAAACGTCCCCCACAATTTTTTTACCGGGAAGATGTCCGCCGATTCCGGGCTTTGCCCCCTGTCCCATTTTGATTTCAATGGCAGCCGCACTGTTTAAATAATCTTTGTGTACGCCAAAACGACCGGAAGCTACCTGAACAATGGTATTTTTCCCATATTTATAAAAGTCCTCGTGCAATCCGCCTTCACCGGTATTATAGAGAATCCCCAGTTCTTCTGCGGCACGGGCCAGGCTCTCGTGGGCATTATAGCTGATAGAACCGTAACTCATGGCAGAAAACATAACCGGCATGGAAAGAGTAATGTGCGGCGAAAGATTATTTTTCAGCTTTCCGTTCTCATCCCTCTCTATTTTTTGCGGTTTTGCCCCCAAAAACACCTTGGTTTCCATAGGTTCCCGCAAAGGGTCAATAGACGGGTTGGTCACCTGGGAAGCATTTAACAGGATTTTATCAAAGTAGACCGGAAAATTTTCAGGATTTCCCATACTAGAAAGCAACACACCACCACTGCCTGCTTGCTTATAAATCTCCTTAATGCTTTTTCCGCTCCAGTTTGCATTTTCTTTAAAAGTATGATCGCTTTTTACAATTTTCAAAGCCCTGGTAGGACAAAGAGAAACGCAGCGATGACAATTTACGCACTTTGCGTCATCAGCCACCATTTTGTTCTGCTCAGGGAGATATTCATGCACTTCGTTGGCACACTGCCGTTCACAAACGCGGCAGACAATACAACGATCATAATCTCTTTTTACCTCATAATCAGGATATAAATATTCAATGGCCATTATACCGAGCCCCCTTCTAACGTCACTATAACACCTTCGCCGCCTTTCGGCGACCAAACGCGATCCAAATCACTCTCTACAATCCGTATTGCAGCCTCTTCACTGGCAATATAAACCATGTCATCCTTCTCTCCCACCACCATACTACGCAGCTTTAAACGGTCATTTAACGCCATGATTCCGCCTTCAAAACCGACAATTATGGAGAAAGGGCCGGTAATAAGCTGAGAAGCAAACGCATTTCTCAAATAAGTAAGAGTTTCCCTCTCCTCCGGAGATTTGTTCTCTATGGTGGACCAAAAAGGCGCCGCAATGACGGAACAAATTTCGTTTAATGTCAATCCCTTTTTCCGGTGCAAATAGTCAATAATATAAGTAATCACTTCCGTATCCGTTTTTAAGGTACATTTGTATCCGTACATTTCAATGGCACGACGATTTGCATCGTAAGAAGAAATTTCTCCGTTATGAACAACCGAATAGTCAAGGAGTGCAAAAGGATGCGCTCCGCCCCACCATCCCGGTGTGTTTGTGGGATAGCGGCCATGTGCCGTAAAACAATAACCTTCGTATTCTTCCAAACGGTAAAACCGACCTACGTCTTCCGGAAAACCTACCGCTTTAAATACCCCCATGTTTTTCCCGCTGGAAAAAACATAGGCGCCTTTTATGGTAGTATTGATCTTAAACACGCATTTTGCAACAAACTCCCGTTCATCCAACTGGCTTTCAGCAAGCTTGGTGGGAAGGGGTGTTACAAAATATCGCCATATTAAAGGCTCATCCGTTATTTGCGGTACTTTACGTGTCGGAATTTTGGAAAGGTTAATAATATCAAAATGCCTTTCTAAAAACTCTTCACTTTCTTTTTTTGCCGTCATACTGTCATAAAACATATGAAAAGCATAAAAATCTTTATATTCAGGATAAATACCGTAACCTGCAAATCCACCGCCCAATCCGTTGGACCGTTCATGCATCACGGTAATGGACTTAATAATTTTTTCCCCCGAAAAACGTCTGCCTGTTTTGGAAAATATCCCGGAAATTGCACAACCCGATGGATTTCTAAATTGTCCCTCTCTCATTATGATTACCCCCAAGTAAAAATAAAAGCGCCCATCCTAAAGTGTCACTTTTAAGACAGCAAGCCAAAAAACAGGCTTCTGCCCGACACTATCCGATGAACGCCATTGTTCACTGCTTATTATACTATACAAAAAAATTCCTGTCAATATATTTATGAATTTTATTTATTCAAAACTTGCATTTTTGTTTAAATAATAAGAAATTATACCTATATATCCGGAATTACCACACCAAATATTGCAATGTATACAAAAACAACTTGCATTTTTATCTTCTGCAAATATAACTTTTCTCATATCTTCTTTCCATAAATTAACCGATCCCGCTCCAAAAAGCAGTTCATCAATTTGCCGGCATATTTCCTCCTTCTCCTCCGGCGAAATGTTGTGTGATACAGGCGAAACACCTCTACTAGTGAACAAGGACAGTAGATCGGCTGATTCAAAAAGTTACATGCGGGTATACCGAACGGGAAAAATGTTACGGGTTTGAAGCATTTAAGAAAAAACAAATATCAGCGAATCATAATGAATGGGCGCATCTGCCGATGCGCCCATTATACTCTATTAATCCACTAGCCTTAACCTTGGTATTACGTCTGTAATTTTATGCTTTTCCGGATGCTTTTTATCTTTTGGTTTGTCTCCTGGTTTGCCTTTTGGCTTATCATCCTTGTCTTTTGGTTTGTCTCCTGGTTTGTCTTTTGGCTTATCATCCTTGTCTTTTGGTTTATCTCCTGGTTTGTCTTTTGGCTTATCATTCTTATCTTTTGGTCCCTTTTTCATATAATCTAAAATCATTTCCCTGACATCTTCTTTACATTCATCCAGAGAAATCATCGTGTGAGAATAAGGCGTCTGTATAACACTAAATTTTTTATTCACTTTAGCAAAAGCGTTGATCTTTTCCGCTAAAAAGCTACAATATCCATCTAAGTCCTCATAGGTTATGTCCGGAATCTTGGCAACCTCTTCAGCAGTAAATCCAAATGCTTCAGGAGCCTGCTTAATCATAGCTATAATCTCTACAATTGAAGGCTCTCCTGACTCCGGATCCGGCTTAGCCCAATAAGGATCAGCTGCAATCAGTAATACATCTCTATTGATATCCCAGGTTCGTGTAATGTCTTCATAGGCCATATCAAAATACTGGCTGAATTGTTCTTTTGTTATACCGGAGCTCGGCGAGTATTCTATCACCTCACAAAAATCTCTCGTAAAATTAAAACGGGCTAAATCAATGAAATTAAAGTAAGCTCCATCAATCAGTATAATTTCCCTAACATAGTGGTGATATTTTTTTGCAAACATCATTGCCGTATCAGCGCCAAAGGAGTGTCCGACAAGAGTAACCTTGTTTAATCCATATGCCTCAATTACTGCTTTGATACTTTCAATGTGCATATCCCATGTTATTTTTTCGACATCATCTGAATTTCCATGATTAATAAAATCCATCGTAATTGTCATATAGGGATTACTAGAGTCATATAAAAAAGATGCATCCGAATATCTTCCGCCCAAACTATGAAGGTATACAATACCTTCTTTTGCTTTAGGAGAGTAATTATATGCCTCCGTAAATAATTGGATTCCTCTAAAATCCACATACCTTTGAACAGTATTCCCGGCATAAACCGGCTGAAATACCATAAAACCGGCAGCCATCATCACTGCAACCATGAGTGAAATGATTCTTTTCATGTCACACATTCTTCCTCTTTTCGTAATTTATCAAATGTATTATTTTACAGCTTAGTTATTATTCTACATTTAAATCCAATTATCCTTCTTTTTATAAAATAAATTTCATTTATTTTATTTATTTCCATTGGATAAGATTATATAAATTTCCGAAACTATGTAGATGCCCAATGGTGCGTATATTATATCTGATCTGAAAACAGAAGAAGAAAGAAAATAGGAAAAATCATGGCAAGGCAATCAGTAAACCTTGCATAATCATACAAAAATCTCATAAAAGTGGTTGCATTTCATCCAATATCAGGATATAATTATGATAGCGGAGGAAAATTAAAGAGTCGCCGTAGTTTTTGAGTGTTGGCGGCACTCAAAAACTCATGCAGGTAACGCGGGTACCTACACGGATAGCATACGCATCACGGATGCGCGGGCTATCACTGCGACTTTATGTTATTATACAGCATTTGGCTGATATTTGCAATAACATTTGCAATAACATAAGCGCACGTGTAGGAAATAATGCTTTCCTGCATGTGCGCTTTTTAATTTTCCTCCCAACAAACAAGTTTGTTTTTGGGAGGAAAATATATATATGATGAGCGAGGAATATTTGCACAAGATGATGTTAAATATGCCGGATGACGTACTGGAAAGGCTGAAGGATATTGCCATTGAGTGTATTAGATTGGAAGCGGAAACACGTCATCCCAACATCTCTACTTGCCAAAGAAAGACTATTCAAAAGAGAATAAAAGAGTTAATTCGCGAGAGGGATAAAATTCTCTATGGAAGCTGTGAATAGGATGAGCACGAAAAATATAAGACAGTTGAAAGTGGGCACCGTTATGTGATATATTGTATTCACAATAAAAGAGGCGGGTGTTGTTGTGGCGAAAAAAATATATGCGGTTCGTAAAGGCCGGCAAACCGGTATTTTTGAAACATGGGAAGAATGCAGGCAAGTTATTGAAGGCTTCAGCGGCGCTGAATACAAGAGCTTCAGCAGGCTGGAAGATGCCCAAGCATACATGAATAATGAAGACATTGCCCAAATACAGGCTGAAAAACTGCAGGAAGCTTCTGTTTTATCGAATACGGTAATCGCCTATATCGACGGAAGTTACAATAAAGAAATACAAAAATATGCGTTTGGCTGCGTTTTCATTACGCCCAAAAAAGAAATCATCAAAGAATCCGGTTGCGGGAATCATCCGGAAGCCATTTTGATAAACAATGTGGCCGGAGAGCTATTAGGTTCCATGTTTGCTGCTCGATGGGCCATTAAAAACGGTTATAAAAATATAGAAATAAGGCATGACTACGAAGGAGTCGCAAAGTGGGTTTCAGGAGAATGGAAAGTAAAAAATGAAATAGTCAAGCTATATGTTGACAAAATGAAAAAATATCAGGAGCTTATCCATATTCAATTCACAAAGGTAAATGCACATACCAATGATCCTTTTAATGACGAAGCCGACAAACTGGCCAAAAGTGTCTTAGCTTCTGGAAAAAAAGCAAAAAATCGTTAAAACGACCTTCCCCATATATGTTGATATGGGCGGACAGAGTAGTCCGCCCATACCAATTAATTAATCAAATTTAATTTCTAAATTCAATATTAAATACAACAGTAAAATGCAATAAAAAAATTGACAACCACATAGTGAGAAACCGTGTATCATTTAGGTGTCAAATCAAAAACACGTACAGCAGGTTCCCAACTGTAGTTGTCAACTTGTTACTATATTTGAAGAAGCAATCTTATTTTTTGTAATCTCCTTCTATCCAATCAATAAACTGTCGCGCCGTTCTGGGTGAAAGGCCGTTATGCCACATTTCCCATTTTAAGGCCTCCCGATGCAAAATATCTTTGTCAATGTTCAACCCTCTTCTTTCCGCAAGCCCGTCCACAATTTCAAGATATTTTTGCTTACCAGGAGATGAAAATGTTATCGTAATACCAAATCTGTCCGCCAAGGACAATTTTTCCTGCAAGGTATCTGAAGCACGCACTTCGTCATCTTTGTCGCCATACATCAGCCCTGCTCTATCGCTAAATTTCTCTTTAATTAAATGTTTTCGGTTCGAGGTTGCATAGATTACAAGATTATCCGGCTTGTTTTCCAATCCTCCTTCCAATACGGCTTTTAATGCAGTATAGTCTTCTTCACTGTCTTCAAATGCCAAATCATCAATAAACACGACAAATTTTTGAGGTCGGTCTTTAATGATCCTTAAAACATGATAAAAATCAGAGAGATACCTTTTAGGCATTTCAATAATACGCAACCCCAAATGACCATACTCATTTAACAAAGCCTTTACGGTTGAAGATTTCCCTGTTCCTCGATCACCATATAATAAAAGATTATTTGCCGGATAACCGTTTAAAAACTTAAGCGTATTTTCGATCACTATCTGACGTTCTGACTCGTACCCAATTAAATCGGAAAAGCGTATGGGATCAGGTGACTCCACTCCCTTGAGAAATCCACCCTGCTCGCTTCGTTCCCAAATGAAGCCTTTAAATCGTGCAAAATCACCCGAACCGTTCTTTCTGTGAAAGTTGTGCAAGAATTTTACACACTCTGCCCAACCGTTACGTGTCTTAAATATATCTCCAATATCATTGTCTTCTTTAATATGGTTACTATCAAAATCCCATTCCGGAAGACTGCTTATGGCATCATATTCAAAACAATCTTTTTCATATTTCTTTTTCATCGCTTCTTTTATCGACTTCGACGTGATATTGGCTACCTTTTCCAAGCATCTTAAATCATTTTTTACTGCTTCTATCAGCTGTTTACTGATAAAGTCAAACTCAACGGTTTCGCAACATCTGCTAAACGCATTATCCTGATAAAGGATACTGCTGATGATATAATTTTTTAATGAGTTCATAGGGTTATTTTCAACGAATGTATAATAGAATTCACCATAGCAATTGATAAGCTCGCTAAAATCTCTATTGAAACAGATGCCCTCAACAAGACAGTAGAGTTTACTTATTACCGGATCCTTAACCAGAGTCCTGTATACCGTTAAGGAATCCAAAGCGGTTTTTAGTTGAACGATTTCTTTTTCCATAAAATATTACCTCTCCATATTCTGTCCTGATTCTTTATCCTATTCATACTTTTGATTGTTTTTTATCATAGCATAAATATTGGAAAACGTCAATTTTGTAATGTAAGGCGGCAGTGTCAATTTGTTCTCGGTTTTTAAAAAGCATATTACCCCTCAATATTTAGGTAAATCATATAATATAGCCGCCATTTCTTAAGTTTCTAAGCGCTCGTGTTAACTGATTTACTT
>Ga0134105_1000068_pt1 | contig 123961 bp, 112 predicted proteins | sample 16_3_2metaG_FD_94457 | JGI IMG/M metagenome (GOLD analysis project Ga0134105, IMG submission 94457) | Switchgrass degrading microbial communities from high solid loading bioreactors in New Hampshire, USA - 16_60_3.3_214_A3 metaG | ecosystem: Engineered > Bioreactor > Semi-continuous >... | reverse complement strand
TGCCAGATCATAATTCCTTAAAATTGCATTATATTTGTATTCTTCTTCTGCTAGTAATGACTGAGTTTCCTTTAACCTGTCCTCGAGTTCCTTGATCTTAGCTTCTAATGATGATTTTTCCGCCTTGTTTTGCACCAATCTGGTTTCTATCTCAGTAGCTTTTATTGTAACCAATGCATCCTGCAGTTCATTGCCCGATTTAACGCTGATTTCCAGATCCTGATTTGAATTACTATTATCAAATGGCACATTCAGCTTAATATCATCAAGATTAACATCACTAAATGTATCCTTTCCGCCCAAAAGGACCTTAAGCGCATCTGTATCAGACTGAATTTGCTTTTCGGTATCAATAAGCTGCATATTATATGAATCAATTTTATTATATAAACTTTGAACTTCTAATTTTAACTGATCAATATTCTGCGAATTTGCCAAATACTCCTTAAGCTTTTTTGCCTCTTCTTCCAGTTTTGATTCTTCATTCTTAAGCCGCTCTTCTATTACAGCAGTAGCCTGTTCACCAAACTTTCTGGTGTTATCCGATACATATTTAATAAATTTATCTGCTACGGAATTTGCAATTTTAGCCGCCATTTCAGGGTCTTTATCTTTTACGGTAATTTTTAGCAAATTAGTATTCCCTACCTTTTCAACCGACAGCTTTTTTGCTAATGTACTCCACTGTATTGCTTCACCACTATCATTAGTCAGATTTAGTTCATTTATTGTGTTGGTTAAAACTGTGCTGTTTATAACCTGTTCTTTATATGTATCTATAGTCATATCAGGAAATACGGCAAGCGAATCAACCATCTCATTTATTCCGGCTGTAATACCTGTTTGCTTGTTTTCTATCGGATTTGCCAGTAATGTGGCTGATGCACTATAGGTCGGCTTCAGTATAAAAAAGCTGTATATTCCGCTCAGCAGTATAGCTGCTGCAGTAATTATGCAAATCAGCCATTTTCTTTTCAAAATCATTTCGATAAGTTCCCTTAATGTAATTTCCTCGTTCATCATATCTCTCCATTCTCATGTTCAGATTATTATTTTATTGATGATTTTCAATCCTTAGGTTTATATGTAGGTACAATCTCTTTTATCAACTTCCGTATATCATCCGGTTCCATCAGACAAACCTCCTTCAGCTCCTCAAGCTGCCTCAGGAACTTCTCTTCATCAAATTCAATTGGCTTTCCTATAAATATCAGCTGGTTTTCTGTTTCCTGCAAGCCTTCTTCAGCCATCAGAAGCTCCTCATAAAGCTTCTCACCCGGGCGAAGGCCGGTAAATACTATGTCTATGTCCTCATATGGCTTATAGCCTGAAAGTCTGATAAGGTTCTCTGCCAGATCCAGAATTTTAACCGGCTCACCCATATCAAGGACAAATATCTCTCCTCCTTTTGCATATGCTCCTGCCTGCAATACCAGAGATACTGCCTCAGGAATAGTCATAAAATATCTTATAATATCAGGATGTGTTACCGTCACCGGTCCACCAGCCTCTATTTGCTTTTTAAACAGAGGGATAACACTACCGTTAGACCCCAGTACATTTCCGAATCTTACAGCCACGAATTCAGTTTTGGAGCGGTTATTGTAGGTCTGTATAATCATCTCACAGATGCGTTTAGATGCTCCCATGATATTGGTCGGGTTAACAGCCTTGTCAGTAGATATAAGTACGAATTTCTCAGCCCCATACAGATCTGCCGCAGCCGCAGTCACCCAGGTTCCTATCACATTATTCTTGATAGCCTCATTAGGACTAACCTCCATAAGAGGCACATGCTTGTGGGCTGCTGCATGATATACTATCTGGGGCCGGTAGTTCTTAAATATACTGTTCATCCTCTTTGAGCTGCGTACCGAGCCGATAAGCACCACCAAATCAAGGTCTGGGTTGTCCCTTAAAAGCTCCTGCTGAATATCGTACGCGTTGTTCTCATATATGTCAACAATAATTAATTGCTTTGGCTGCCTCTGTGCCAGCTGTCTGCAAAGCTCACTACCAATAGAACCTCCTCCACCTGTAACCAATACAACCTTATCCTTTACATAACCTGCAATTGAATCAATGTCTACCTTAATCGGATCCCTGCCCAGCAAGTCCTCTACCTCAACATTCCTTAACTTGCTGACACTAACCTCATCATTCATGAACTGGTATATACCTGGTAAAATCTTTAGCGAACAGCTCGTCTCCTTACATATATCAACTATTTCACTGATTGCTTTCTTTGGCGCAGATGGCATCGCGATAATAATTTCATCTATATGATAAAGACCCGCACAGTCAATTATGTCATTGCGGGTTCCCACAACCTTTATTCCATGGATATATGTACCCTGCTTGTTGGGATCATCATCTATTATGCATTTGACGACTGTATTACGTATATGTTCGCTGGTATTGATTTCCTTGATGATAGCGTTGGCCGCATTACCGGCACCTATAATCATTACCTGCTTTAGTTCCCTGCTATCATACTTCTTTTTCCTTAAGTATCTTACAAAGCGATATGCAAAACGGCTTGAAAGAACAAGAAGAAACAATACCCCTGCATACAAAAAATAATAGCTTCTGGGAACCCGGGTGCCGGTTATTTGGTAACCGGCATATTGCAGCAAAGAAGATATCATAGTTGCTACAAAGACATTCTGCATCTCTATTACTCCCGCAAAGCGCCAGATGCTATGGTATAGCCTTAGGATATAAAAAATTATCAAGCTGACCAGTATATTTATTGGTAAATAACTCCATACTGCTTCGATATATAAGGGATCTACCTTTTTGGGTGAAAGGTCAAATCTAAGCAATAGTCCCATTGCACTGGATATAATTATTATTGCAACATCACATAGCAGCAGGAATAATCTTCTGAAAGTCAGCTTTTTATCTATAATTCTTTTTGTCATTGTAAATCCCCATCTTTGAAGATATATGCTTCATATATGCTTCGTATTTTTATATTAGTCACGCTTAACATATTATATATAAGAAAAGATACACTGTCAATTTGCAGAAAAACATATTAAACGCCTTTACAATAAAAAGAGACCTAATTATAAAAAATTATAAAAAGGTACTCTCGGACTTTTTATTATCGGAATTTTGCATTTTTTCTGCATAGAGCATAACTCTTTTTTTATAATTTTCTCTGAATTCATTTCGTTTTTTCTGGGTCATGTTTATGTAGTCAATATAATTAATATCACATATGTCCAATTTATTGCCACAATGCAGGCAAATGGCATCTGGCCTTTTTGATACCATTCTAATATTATAACATTTCGGGCAGATATAAATTCTTAACACTGAGGCAACCTCCCTTTTTATTTATAACAATCTTATTATACTATTGAAAGCCGAGAAAGTAAACCTTAATTCTGCCTGCCAAATATTGTTTCAGAAAATAATACACAAAAGTTCCAAATTTATTACAGAATGTTTTCTGCCCCAATATATCAGTATCTGGCATAGATTTACACCCTTGGAAAATGTTTTAATTGGCAAAACAATTCGAAAAAATTATAAAAAAACACTTGCTTTTTTTCTCAAGATGTTATATTATAAATACTGTCCTTGATGGCTCGTTGGTCAAGAGGTTAAGACGCCGCCCTCTCGCGGCGGAAACAGGGGTTCGATTCCCCTACGGGCTGCTTCAATAAAAACCACATTCCCAGTTGGAATGTGGTTTTTTGCTGTTTAGCACCTTACCCCATATGATATATCCAGATAAAATAAAGGATCTGAACCGGCAACTACCTGCTAATTCAGATCCTTCTTATATGCCCATAATCTAAATCTTAAAGACCATTTAAATTTTTCTCCACATATCCTTACTTCACTTCAAAAAATCCAGTATCGACATCTGATTTGAAGCCGGCAGGTCACCGAACAGTCCCAGCCTGTGCATCTGCTCTACCACTGTTGAGCTTACCCTGCAGCGGATCTTAAAGTCATCCCTTGACAGGAAGGGCCCTTGCTTGGCTGCCTCCTCTATCGCATCAGCCGCCTTTTCTCCCAGTCCGTCTATTGTACTTAGTGATGGCATCAGCTTGCCGTCTATTATCTGGAAATCACGGGCTTTAGCCCGGTAAATGTCTATCGGCATGAATTCAAAGCCTCTTGCATACATTTCCTGGACTATCTTCATATCCTTCATGGTGTCCTGTTCCTTCTTGGTCAGGCTGTTGGCTCTCCTCTTATAATCAGCCATATGCTGTGCCAGCACATTCCTGCCCAGACACATCAGCTCATAATTAAAGGCTGATGCCCTTATGGAAAAATAGGCGGCATAGTAAGCAAGAGGATAATACACCTTAAAATATGCTATGCGGAAGGCCATCATTACATAGGCTGCCGCATGGGCCTTCGGGAACATGTACTTTATCTTCTTACATGAGCCTATGTACCAGTCCGGTATGCCGGACTCTATCATAGCCGATTCCATCTCGGGGGTAAGGCCCTTACCCTTACGGACATTCTCCATTATCTTAAATGCCAGGCCAGGCTCCATTCCCATGCCTATCAGGTAGGTCATGATATCGTCACGGGTACAGATGGCTGTAGACAGGGTACAGGTTCCGCTTTTTATTAAATCCTGCGCATTGTTCAGCCATACATCCGTACCATGGGACAGGCCTGATATGCGCACCAGGTCTGAAAATGACTTCGGCTTCGTATCCTTCACCATCTGCATTACAAAATCGGTGCCAAACTCAGGTATGCCAAGACAGCCTATATCACAGCCATCCAAATCCTGCGGGCTGATGCCCAAAGCAGACAGATCATGGAAAAGACTCAGCACCTTCCTGTCATCCAGGCGAATCTTTTTTGCATCCACCCCGGTCAGATCCTCCAGCTTCTTTATCATCGTAGGATCATCATGACCCAGTATATCAAGCTTCAGCAGGTTATGATCAATCGAGTGATAGTCAAAATGTGTCGTGATAGTATTCGAGCTCATATCATTTGCTGGTCTTTGTACCGGCGTAAAGGAATATATATTTTCTCCATGAGGCAATACAACTATACCTCCCGGATGCTGACCGGTGGTTCTGCGCACTCCCACCAGCCTCTCTACCAGGCGTTCTATCTCGACATTGCGCTTCTTAATTCCTCTTTCCTCAAAATAGTTTTTAACAAAGCCGAAAGCGGTCTTATCGGCCAGGGTACCTATGGTTCCTGCCCTGAAGGTATTGCCCTTGCCGAATATCACCTCGGTATATTCGTGAGCCCTGCTCTGATACTCACCGGAGAAGTTCAAATCTATATCCGGCTCCTTATCCCCATAAAAGCCCAGGAAGGTTTCAAAGGGGATGTCATGCCCGTCCTTGGCAAGTGGCTGCCCGCATTCAGGACAGTCACGATCCGGCATGTCGCAGCCTGAACTGCCGGCATATGCCTTTACCTCAGGCGAATCAAAGTCCGAATAATGGCAGTTGGGGCAATAATAATGCGGCGGCAGCGGATTAACCTCGGTAATTCCTGCCATGGTTGCCACAAATGATGACCCTACCGAGCCACGGGAGCCTACCAGATAACCGTCCTCATTGGATTTCCACACCAGCTTCTGGGCTATTATGTACATAACGGCAAAGCCGTTGCTTATAATCGATTTCAGCTCATGCTCCAGCCTGTCCTCTACAGCCTTGGGCAGCTTTTCTCCATACATCGAATGGGCCTTTTCATAACAGATTCTTCGCAGCTCCTCATCGGAATTGGGCAATACAGGAGGACATTTATCCGGCCTTACAGGAGAAATTTTCTCAATCCGGTCCGCTATCAGATTGGGATTGGTTATTACCACCTCTTCGGCCTTTTCCCTGCCCAGATATGCAAACTCCTCCAGCATCTCCTCCGTGGTCCGCAAATACATGGCAGGCTGCTCATCAGTATCCTTAAAGCCCTTTCCAGCCAAAAGTATCTGCCTTAATATACCATCCTCCGGATCAAGAAAATGCACATCACAGGTAGCGACTACGGGCTTGTTGTACTCCTCACCCAGAGCTACTATCCTCCTGTTTATCTCCATCAAATCTTCCCTGGAGCTAATGCTTCTTTCATCACCCTTTTCGCTTCGCAGCAGGAATTCATTATTACCTATCGGCTGTATCTCCAGATAATCATAAAAGTTAACCAGCCTTGCCATCTGCTCATGGGAAGCATTTCCCAGTATTGCACGGTATATTTCCCCCGCCTCACAGGCTGAACCGACAATTATACCTTCCCTGCATTCCATCAGCAGGCTCTTCGGGATCTTCGGCCTCTTGTTAAAATACTCTATATGCGACAGAGAAACCATCTTGTACAGATTAACCCTGCCTGTATCGTTTGCCGCCAGCAAAATGGCATGGTAAGCCGGCAGCTTGCGGATTGCTTCAGGCTCCAGCTTACCCAGTCTGTCAATCTCTTCAAGCGTGGTTATATCTCTTTCCTTCAGCATACCACACAGCTTTATAAATATCTCAGCGGTGGCTCCTGCGTCATCCACAGCTCTGTGATGGTTTTCCAGAGACACATTCAGCGCCTTTGCAACAATATTCAGCTTGTATTTGCTCAGCTCAGGCAACAGTATCCTTGACAGACCCACCGTATCAACTACCGTAAAATCAGTCTCTATATTCAGCCTTTCGGCATTCTTGACTATAAAGCTGACATCAAAGGATGCATTGTGGGCCACCAGAGTGCAGCCCTCACAAAAGCGAATAAACTCCGGCAAAATATCATTTATTATTGGAGCATCAATCACCATGTCATCGTTTATTCCGGTCAGCTCGGTTATCTCAAAAGGAATGGGCATCTGGGGATTGACAAAGCTGCTGAATCTTTCAACTATCTGCCCGGCGCTGATTTTTACGGCACCTATTTCTATAATTCTGTCATTTAAGGGGCTAAAGCCAGTTGTCTCAATATCAAATACCACAAAATCATCATCCAGGGTCTGGCCTCTGGAGTTCGTTACTACCTCCTTGATATCGTCCACCAGATAGGCTTCCATTCCGTATATTATCTTGAATTCCTTGGCCCTCTTCTGCTCCTCCTCATCGCTGTAATCCTTTGGATTAAGCGCATGGTTGGCTTCAGGGAAGGCCTGCACTACACCGTGGTCGGTGATGGCAATTGCCTTATGCCCCCAGGAAAAGGCTCGCTTAACTAAAGCCTTAACATCTACCACCGAGTCCATCTCGCTCATCATAGTATGGGCGTGCAGCTCGACCCTCTTAACAGCTGCATTATCCTTCCTTTTTGAACGGAAATCTTCTATTTTCTTTATACCTGCCACCGAACCGATGACTATATCCCTTTCATAGGTATCCAGCTGGGCAACCCCCTTCAGCATAAAGAATTTGCCCTCAGCCAGTTCCTTAAGTACCTCATCCACCTCAATGCTTTTTACATATATCTTAACCTTGATGGAATCTGTAAAATCAGTCATAATAAAGGTTATGATTGCTTTTTCATTTGCGATAGGCCTGCTCTCAGGCTTTTTCAGCATTCCCCGGATGATAACCTCGCCTATTTCGTCTGTGATATCGGCTATAGAAATAGGATTGCCCTCAAAATTCCGTCCGTAGACTACGCTGGGGTCGGGCGGTAGCTTCTTAAAGCTTCCTCTGGCCTTATCATATGTACTCCTGCCACTACTTTTTGCACCCTTGCCGGCCAAAGCATTATCTCCATTGCTTTTGCTGCCGGCAGCAGTGATGCCATTGCCGCCCCCGTTCTTGCCTGCTGTGCTGCTTCCGTTTTTTATTTCAGCGCCTGCGCTGCTGTTTTTTCCTGCAGTGCCTGCATTTCCGTTTTTGCCTGAGCCAATGCTCTCACCTTCAGATATATCCTGCTGACGACTGCCAAACGCAGAAGCTTCTTCCTGCCTCCTGTCCGTATACAGCCTGACCCAATCCATGTCATCCTCAGGACGCGCTTCCTCATTATCGGCCTGCAGGTAATCCACCTCTACAGTCAGGGATATATTAAACCTTTCCATAAAAACAGCCTGAAGAAAATCAGTCAGCCATCTCATCTTTTCCCTGGCAACACAGCTGTCGGTTACACGAACCTTCATACTCGTCCCCTCTATGCTGCTTTCGGCAGCAGAAAAAAGATGATAGGCTATTATGCTTACATCCTTGATTTCCTCCAGGATACTGTCACGATACAGTGTATATATTTTTTCAGCAGTATATTGCGCCGGCAGCTCAAAGAAAGGCGTTATGACAGGCCTGAATTTTGTACTCCAAAAAAGCCTGCAATAAAGCAGCTCCTCCATTTTCTTTATGCAGGCGTAGCTGATTATTCTGTTGCTTTTTATACAAATGCAAACACTGCCCTTCTGCTCCGAAGCAATAACCTTTACGACTTCGACATCGGCAAAAAGCTTTTTAAGCTCCTGATCATCCACTACCAGCTCGTCAAAAGCATCAAAAAACAGCACGTCTCCTTCTCCTTTCATCATTGGCAGCAAATATCGGCTGATATTCTCGGTCGCATTCGCTTCTTCGCCTATTTCCAGTTAAGCAGCTCCTGTCTGAGCACATCCAGCAGCTCCTCCTCATCAACCTTGCGGATTATTTTACCATGCTTAATTAAAAGCCCTTCCCCTTTGCCGCCTGCTATACCTATGTCGGCCTCCTTTGCTTCTCCGGGACCGTTAACGGCGCAGCCCATTACCGCCAGCTTTATGTCCAAATCAATATCTGCCGTCATCTCCTCTACCTGGGTGGCCAGCTTTATAAGATCTATCTGTGTTCTGCCGCAGGTGGGGCAGGATATGATTTCTATGCCTCCACTGCGCAGGCCAAGCGTCTTTAGTATCAGCTTTGCGGACTTAACCTCCTCCACCGGGTCGCCTGTAAGAGACACCCGTATGGTATCACCTATACCCTGATAAAGAATTATTCCCAGTCCCACGGCTGATTTGATATTGCCGGCAAAGACCGTTCCGGCCTCGGTTATTCCCACATGCAAAGGATAATCGGTCTCTTTGGCGATCAACTCATGGGCCCTGATGCAGATCAGTACATCCGAGGATTTTATGCTGATAACCAGCCTGTCATAGCCCATATCCTCTATCATCCTTACCTTGTCCAGGGCGCTTTCCACCAGCCCCTCGGCAGTTACACGGCCATACTTTTCTATTAAATTCTTTTCTAGAGAGCCGCTGTTTACTCCCACGCGAATGGGTACATCCAGCTGTCTTGCCACATCTACCACTGCCCTGAGCTTATCCTCGCCTCCGATATTGCCGGGATTGATCCTGATCTTGTCGGCTCCGTTTTCCATGGCCGCAATTGCAAGCCTGTAATCAAAATGAATATCCGCCACCAGAGGGATGCTTATATTCTTCTTTATCTCGGCAAGCGCAGCCGCCGCCTCCCTGCTGGGTACAGTGCAGCGGACTATTTCACAGCCGGCAGCCTCAAGTCTCCTTATCTGCTCTATTGTTGCCTTAATATCCTCTGTCCTTGTATTGGTCATAGACTGTATCAAAACCGGGTTGCCTCCGCCTATGACCCTGTTTCCTATTTTCACAACTCTTGTATGCTCACGGTGCATTATATTTACCTTGCCTTTCATATTAAACGGCTGCAAGCCGTCTACACTATTATTGCAGATTACATTACAAAGCCTAAAGCGTCATCTGAAAATGCTTATTATATCGTTGAATAGTACAAACACCATAAACAGCATAAGCAGAACCATGCCCACGCCATGTACCATAGCTTCCTTTTCCTTAGGCACCGGCTTGCCCCTTACCAGCTCAACCAGAATAAATACCAGCCTTCCTCCATCCAGTGCAGGCAGGGGCAGCAGATTCATCACGCCAAGATTGGCGCTGATCAGAATGCTGAAGGAAATAAGGGAAAGCACTACATCGCCGATTCCTTTTTCCTTAGTAGTGGTCACTATATCATCCACTGCATTTACGATTCCTACCGGTCCTGATATTTCCCTGACGCTTATTTTGCCTGTGATAAGGTAAAAGAGGCTTTTGATTGTGCTTACAATATTATATTTCAGCTCATAAAAGCTATAGCGCACCACCTGCAGAGGGGACTGCTTTTGTCTTTCAAAGCTGTAGCTGCATCCAAGCTGGCCACTTTTTACCGGGGTAAGAACCACTGTAATCCTTTCATCAGGCTTTTGCTCACTGGCATAGGTCAGGGTTACTGCTTTACTGCTTAATGGATTCTTCTCCAGATACTCCTGCAGAGCCAGGCCTGATTCAATCTCTGTTCCATCTATATTTAATATAATGTCGCCTTCCTTTAGGCCTGCATTATACAAGGGAAAGCCTTCGGTAACATAGGTCAGCTTGGCAGGACCCTCATCCCTGTTGTAATTACAGCCAAGATAATATTTAACCAGAGGCGTTACGGTCACCTTCTGCTTCTTCCCATCTCTGATTACTGTAAAATCTATGGGCTTGTCGGTAACTTCATTGAAAGCAAAATGAAAATATACCTCACGGGAAAAATGAATTGCAGAGCCGTCTATCTCCGTTATAATGTCATTTTCCATAAGAAGGCCGTATGCCGGGCCATCCTCGGCAACCTCCGTAATATAGGGCTTATCTACACCTGCAAAGCCTGTATATACTATAGCCAGTATAAAGGCAAATATGAAGTTAAAGAAGGCTCCTGCAAATATTACTGAAAATCTTGCTCCGGGGCTCTTTTTATTGAATGCGCACTCATCCTCTGCAGCCTCATCCTCACCCAGCATCATACAGGAACCGCCTATTGGCAGGACCTTAATGGAATATCTGGTTCCGTTGCGTACGAAGCTGGCAATTCTGGGCCCCATTCCTATAGAGAATTCGGTAACCGTAATACCGTTTTTCTTTGCCAGAAGAAAATGACCCAATTCATGAATCAGCACTATAATACTTAGAATCAACAACGCCAAAATTATATTCATATATTTAATCCTTTCCTGCTGTCCGCCGTCTGCTGATTAGCTACAGCTCTTTACACGGACCTCGTATATCCTTTTATAAAATCATATGTTTCTTGCTCGGTATTAAGAATTTGATCAAGTGCAGGATTTGTAATCGGCTTGTGCTGCCTCATGCTGGCTTCAATAATGTCAGCTATGTCCATAAAGCCGATTTTCCCCTTCAAAAATGCAGCCACAGCCCACTCATTTGCCGCATTATATACCGTTGGCATGCTTCCGCCTATCCTTCCCGCCTCAATGCCAAGCTTAAGGCCGTAAAAGGTCTCCATGTCAGGCTCCTCAAAGCTTAGCTGCCCTGTTTTGATAAAATCAAGCTTTTTGCCTGACTCAAGCCTCTCTCTTTCAGGAAAGAACAGAGCGTACTGAATGGGAAGCTTCATATCCGGCATTCCCATCTGGGCTATTATGCTGCCGTCAATATATTCCACCATGGAATGTATGATGCTTTGTGGATGCACCAGCACCTGAATCTGATCAATACTTATATCAAAGAGCCAGGCTGCCTCCATTACCTCCAGGCCTTTGTTTACCATGGTGGCGGAATCTATCGTTATCTTGTTGCCCATCGCCCAGTTGGGGTGGGCCAGGGCATCCTCAGGCCTTACCTTATATAAATCAGGCAGCTTCCTTCCCCTGAAGGGTCCACCTGAGGCTGTAAGAATAATCTTTGATACTCTTCTTTTATCTTCTCCATTTAGTGACTGAAATATAGCTGAATGCTCACTGTCAACCGGCAATAGCAAGATCCCTTTTTCCTTAACCAACGGCATAATAATATGCCCTGCGGTAACCAGGGTCTCCTTGTTAGCCAGGGCAATGTTTTTACCTGCTTTAATTGCTTCTATAGTCGGCCTTATTCCTATCATGCCAACCACAGCCGTCACCACCGTGTCTGCCACCGGCTCTGTCCCACAGGCAATAAGTCCGTCCATTCCGGCTACTATCCTGACCGATAGGTCCCCGATGCGCAACTTAAGCTGCCTGGCCTTTTCTTCATCATATACACAAACCAATCCCGGCTTAAATTCCCTTATCTGCTCCTCCAGCAGCTCTATATTACTGCCGGCAGCTAAAGCGGTCACCTTCAGCTTATCCTTGTGCTCCCTTACTATGTCAAGGGTTTGTCTGCCGATGGAGCCTGTTGACCCAAGTACAGATATATATTTCATAAATATTATCATGCCTTTCTAAAAGCTTAGTCAAGCTAAATAAATATCCCGCCTTATAATATAGTGCATCCTGACAGTTATCTCCCGAAAGGGGATATCAGCAGGCCTTGCTTCTTTGTTTGATTTTGATTTGGAAGGATAACATTATTGTATGGAAGGATTACAAATAATATTTTAAGAACAATGCTAAATAGTATACTATAGGTGCGGTTACTATTATACTGTCAAACCTGTCCAGTATTCCACCATGTCCCGGGATAAGACGACCATAATCCTTGATATTGTGATTTCTTTTTATAGCCGAGGCTGCCAAATCTCCCATCTGGGAGATAACGCTTGAGGCTGCTGCTATTATCGGAAGTATCAGCTGCGGATTGCTTAAATCCGACAGCTGTCCCTTTATACATGTTGCATATATAAAGGCTATCAGGGCTGCACCGACTACTCCCGCTATACAGCCCTCCAGGGACTTTTTCGGGCTAAGCTTGGGTGTGACCTTATGCTTGCCAAACAGCATGCCAATGCAATATGCACAGGTATCGGAGCCCCAGGAGCCTATGAAAACAAGCCATATAATCAGCGCTCCGTCCTCCAGATTCCTTATCTGATATATGTACGACAGCATTACTCCAACATAAAACAAAGCCAGAAATGCTATCGCAATCTGTTCAATCGTATATTTCGGGAATCTGATTACATACACAAACATCAGCAGTGTAAGGAAAGCAACAAACAGCAGCATATTGTGCTGGCTTTGGTTAAGATATATTAAGAAATAGTACACAACAGCCGTTATATACCCAAGTATACCGGGCAAGGCCCTATCAATTTTTACAATTTTATACAGCTCCATCATTCCGACAAGCGAAACCATAAGGAGGACGCCAAAGAGCACATTGCCGCCCAGTATCATTACTGTTACCGTAATTGCCATTAATATGATTCCGCTTATTAATCTGGTTATAAACATTACATGCCTCCAACCTGCATACCTTAGTATGCCTTATTAAAGCCTGCTATATTATCGCACCTATATCGCACCGAATTTCCTTTCCCTGCTGCCATAATATTCTACTGCCTTCCTAAGCTCATTCTCGTCAAAATCAGGCCATAATACATCAGTATAATAAAACTCGGTATAGGCAGCTTCCCACAGCAGAAAGTTGGATATACGATATTCTCCGCTGGTGCGAATCAGCAGATCAGGATCAGGAATATCCTTCATATCCAAATATCCGGCAAAGCATTTTTCATCTATATCATCAATGCTTATTATATTCGATTTTACATCAGCCGCAATAGCTCTTACAGCACGGACAATTTCATCCCTGCCACCATAATTTATAGCCACCTGCAGCTTCAGGCCTGTATTGCCGGCGCTGGCCTCCTCAAGCGCTGCTATGCTTTTCTGAATCTTCTCCGACAGTCTCGACTTGTCTCCTATTATCCTCACCCGTATATTATTCTTGGCACTGGTCTTTATACTGGTATCCAGATAATTCTGCAGCAGCTTCATCAAGGAATCCACTTCCTCCTTGGGACGCTTCCAGTTTTCAGTCGAAAATGCATAGACCGTCAGGTATTCAATTCCCATCTTGTAGGCTAGCTCACATATTTTCTCTACATTTTTACTACCCTGGCTATGCCCGTAGTTACGGGGCATCATCCTCTTCTTTGCCCATCTGCCGTTGCCGTCAAGAATTATGGCAACATGCTTAGGCACCTTCCTGTCAGTTTCCTGCATGAACAATTCTCCCATTATTACTTGTCAGATTATATATTAATCTATTCTGTCATCCTTCAGCTATTTCCATCCGGAACTCAATCGATTGAATCCTTACATATTTTCAAGGGTGTGCCCTGGGTAAGCATTGGCCTACTGACACACCCCGTAACTTTTATACCGTAAGAATTTCCTTTGATTTTTCATCCAAAATCTTATCTATTTCCCCAATGAACTTGTCTGTCAGCTTCTGAACCTCATCCTCAAGATGCTTGAATTCATCCTCGGATATCTCGCTGTTCTTATGCATCTTCTTGTAATGGTCATTGGCATCACGTCTTATATTTCTTATAGCCACCTTGGCATTCTCAGCCCTCTTCTTGACATCCTTGACAAGCTCTTTTCTTCTTTCCTCGGTAAGCTCGGGGAATACCAGGCGGATAACCTTGCCGTCATTTGTAGGTGTAACCCCCAGATCCGAGGCTAAGATTGCCTTTTCTATATCCTTGATTAATCTACTCTCCCAAGGCTGTATCTGAATAACCCTGGCTTCCGGAACAGAGACATTGGCAACCTGCTGAATGGGTGAAGGTTGTCCATAGTAATCTACCCTTATTTTGTCAAGAAGACGGGGATTGGCTCTGCCGGCACGGATTCCGACAAATTCCTCCTTCAAGGTATCAATAGTTTTCATCATTTTATTATTAAACTGCTCTAATCTTGAATCCATAGCAATACCTCCATTATATGTTTTTTACTGAATTGAAAGGATTCATCATATTGCTAATTTCCAACAGCCTATTAACTATGCTGTTATAACAGTACCGTCCGATATTCCCTGCGCAGCCTTTACTATGCTGTCCGGGGCTGCCAGATCAAACAGAAGCATCGGCATCTTATTTTCAATGCATAAGGCGGTTGCAGGCAGGTCGATTACCTTAAGCTCCTTGCTTAACAGCTCCTGGAAGGTTACTGTGCTATACCTTTTTGCTTCAGGATTGGCGCGGGGATCGCTGTCATATACAGCATCAACCGATTTAGCCATCAATATTATGTCGCAATCCAGCTCAATCGCCCTCAAGGCTGTCGCCGTATCTGTGGAAAAATAGGGATGCCCGGTCCCTCCGGCAAGCAGCGCCACTCCGCCCTGCTTCATAAAATCCAGCACATCATCCTTGGAAAATAATCTGGTCATGCTGCCACATGCAAAGGGAGTAAAGACCTGAGCCGGCACACCGACATAACGAAGTATCTCGGAAACATATATACAGTTCATGACTGTTGCCAGCATACCTATCTGGTCAGCCTTTGTCCTGTCTATTGTTTCACTTGTTCTGCCTCTCCAGAAATTTCCGCCGCCTATTACTATACTGACCTGAATTCCTTCATCAATCAACTGCTTTACCTGCTTTGCCACTCCAATACAGGTAAGCTCGTCAAAAGCATGTTGCTTATCCCCGGCTAAAGCTTCTCCGCTAAGTTTCAGTAAAATTCTTTTATAAGCCTTCATAAATCCGTTATGCCTCCATATATACCGCAGCAGAGCTGCCCTTTATCGTCCGGTATCATTCATCCATCCGTATTCCAGTTTATCCTGATTTACGGATACGATAAAGGCCAACCATATCATATTATGATAAATATATCATATATGATTTACCACATTATTCAAATATATTATCAAGATCAACATCTGCGTAAGCCAGGGAGCAATAGCCGTCGATAACCGCACCGTTATTCACCTGTACGGACTTGGCCTTGATATTGCCCTTGATAATTGCTGTTGAATCTATCACAGCAGGTCCATTAATATCGATTTCACCCTTTACCGCTCCTGCAAACACAGCGCTTGTAGCTGTAATATCACCAATAACTACCGTGCCAAGCGCTACCTTTACACTGCCTCCGCTTATTATGCTACCCTCAAAGCGGTCGGAATTAATATAAACCTCAGCAGCCGAGGAGTTGCCCTTCACATGACCGGTTACGGAAAGCTTACCAAGACATTCGACATCACCGATAACCGTTCCCCTGATATCCAGAGAACCGTCCGTACTGATGCTGCCGTTGATCTTGGTTCCCTTGGTAATGATGGTTACGTCATCCTCATTTACACTGGCAGCCCGCACCTTCTGGGCCGGGTTAGCCTCGCTGACTGAGCCTTCTGCTTCCTTTGCCTGTGTCTGAGCCTGCTCCTTCTCCTCCTCATCGGCATTCAAAGCATCCAGCAGCTCCTGATCAACATTATCATCCACAGCCGCTTCCATATCAGCTTCGGTTTCCTTCGCCGCTTCTGTCTCATCCTGCGCTATTTCATCAAGCAGCTCCTTCATCTTTTCGCTTTCTGCCTCAGTATTCTGTACAGTTTCGTCCGAATCAAGCGTATTAACCATCTGGTCACTGCTGTCATCCTTTTTGTCATCCGGCAGCAGCTCATTGACCGCCTGTTGCAGATCTTCCTTGAATTCCTTGAAAAAGCCCATCGGTGATTACCTCCATATGTATTAAATTTATTTAACTGAATCCGCTTTAATCATCTGTATCGGCTTTACACTGGGGTCCAGTGGATATAGCTCTGCTCCTTCTAAAAGCAGCTCTTCCAATAGCGCAGGCAAGGTTCTTACTGTTGCCTTCTTGGAAGCAGCATCATGCAACAATACTATGGAAGTTTTTTTTGCTTCCACACCTTTTAGCACATTGTCTATCAGCTGTTCATCGGTATATTTTATATTGGTTGCATCCCCGTTCAGCACATTCCAGTCATAATAAACTATGGATTTTTCCTTCAGATATTTAATGAACTCATCCATTCCCTTCTTGTTAACCTTATTGGCGCTGCCACCCGGGAAGCGGTATATTTTAGGTTCCAATCCAGTAGTATCATATAACAAATTCCATAGCTTTGTAAAGTCCTTATCAAAATCTTCTACCGAATTATAAATTTTATCATATTTATGCGAATAGGAATGCATCCCAATGGTATGGCCTTCATCAACTATTCTCTTATACATAGCCTTGGAAAATGTATCGGTTTTTCCCACTACGAAAAATGTTGCCTTAACACCGTAATCCTTAAGTATATCAAGAATATCATCCGTGTATATGCTTGGTCCGTCATCGAAGGTCAGATACACCTTTTTACCGGCAAAACGCCCCGGATTGCCTGATGAGCTAAGCTCACCTTCCTTATCGGAATCCTTTTCTGCAGCATCTGCTGCTGTATCGCCCCTCTTATCGTCCTCAATATTCTCTGCCGGATTATCCGCCTTATTGGCAGGCTCATCCGTCTTAATATCTGTCTGAACATCTGTCAGTCTGTCAACAGGCACCGGCAAGCTCCCAGGCTCAGGAGTTGTTTGCCCGTCATTTGTCCCTGTATCCGGAGGATTATAGTAGCCTGCATCCTCTTCTGTTACAGCAGGCGTCACCTGCTGCAAATCCCTGCTGCCTGAAGCCGCATTTTCCGGAGCCTGTGACAGCTCGTCAGGAGCTATTACAGAGTCGGCTCTGTCAGGTATATCTGCCGGTTTTTCTGCTGCATACGCTATATTTTCCGAGCTATTGTAATTCAGAGCTTCGTCAGGCAAATACAGCATCATCAGCCTGTTCACCTGATTCTGCAGCTTCACCATCCTGACACCTAGATAAACACAGCATATGGACGGGAATATCATGAATATCAGTACAAAGGCAATAATAACCGTCTTAATTGTATTGATTCGTCTGCGCCTTTGCTCTTTTTTTTCATTGCTCCTGTTATCTTCTGTGGTATTGATCATATATCTGACCTCAATCCCGCTATTATTTCTTAAAAATATTTTACCATAAATAACAATAATACGCAAAGCTTAATATAAGAAAATTCAAAACCTGCCACCTTTCAGGCCCACATACCACTATAGCTTGTGTATCTCACAAAAGATCAGGTTTTTTATGGGAAGTTCACAGGAAACTCCTGTAGAATGTAAGCTCTATATAAAATCTAATCAACAGGAGATTAAGAAAATTGTCATGCTAAGATAAACCGTCCAGGTTTGCAGCCTGAACGGTCCTGAACTAGATTTGAAGTAGATAGTTATTTATATTTTTATTGTGTCGGCTTTCTACCCTATACCCAGCTTCTGCAGAGCCTCTTCAAATTTTTCTATATCTATAGGCTTGGCGGCATATGCATTGCAGCCGTATTCAAAGGCCTGCTGTACAAATTGGGTCTCGGCCAGGGCTGTTGTCATAATTATCTTAACTCTTTTTTCGGCAGGTATTTTCCTTTGGTTTTCCATATCCCTGATATTTTTGAGAACCTTGACTCCATCCACCTTTGGCATCATGATATCAAGACAAATCAGCTCATAGGGCTGCTCATCCTTCAGAGCTATCATATACGCATCCAGCGCCTCCAGGCCGTCTACAACTATGTCACACTCTCCGTACCTTGACAGGTATTTCTGCAGAATTTGCCGGCTAACTAAATCATCCTCGGCAATCAGTATTCTCATATTATCGCTCCTTACTTCTTAGTCATTTTTTGCTTTTTCCAGAATATCAAAATAGGATCTGATTTTCTTTGTTCCGGTACCACCAAACTTTCCTGTTGCCACAAGACTCCCCTGCTTTGCTCGCTTATCCTGACCTTGGACAGGGAAGCGGCTTTGATTTTTATGATTATATCCCTGATAAAGCTCTCAACCTCTCTGACATCTGCAGCATTCGGCTTAGGGATAAAATCCACCGCTCCTGCATTTATGGCATCAAAAACAACCCCGTTTACTGCGCTGATAACAATTATCGGCAATGGATACTGTGGCATCAGGCGTCTGATAAACTCAATCCCATTCATCCTGGGCATTTCGATATCACATGTCATTACATCCGGATTAAATTCCAAAATCTTGTCTTTAGCCTCAAAAGGGTCACCGGCTACAGCTACAACCTCGATATCCTTATCTGATGAGATGCCCTTTTTAGGTATCTCGCGAAATACCAGGCTGTCATCAACCACCAGGACCCTTATTTTTTTACTGATATGCAATTAACCACCTCATAATCTTGCTTTAAAATCCTGCAGCCTTTTTGCTGCATTAATTTTTAATCCTGCTGTTTTTGACGGCATCCGCTTAATCCTTTCTGTATACCGCCGGCATTATATATCTGAAATTTGACGTTCCCTTTTCAATTGTCTCAGAATGTCCGATGAATAAATATCCGCCGGATTCCAGCTGATTATAGAATTTATTGATAAGTCTTTGCTTGATTTCCTTGTCAAAATATATCATAACATTTCGGCAAAAGATAACATGAAATTTCCGCTTGAAGGGGAAAATATCATCCATTATCATTTATCGCTTCCCTGGAAAAGCCTCCGTCCTTTTCGCTGTTTAGAATGTGCTTTTCTAATTGTTCAATTTGCTGTGCTGTTTCAAAAATAAACATTTCAATCATAGGTTCGTGGTTGATATTGCTGCTCATTTTTCGCCTCCACACTTTATTCAGCAACCAATACCGGCAGCTTATGGCTTCATACCTTTGAGAGAACCTTAATCAGATCATCTTCCGAAAACGGCTTTACAAGAAAGCTTTTTGCTCCCGCAAGAATTGATTCCTTTACCAGCGCCTCCTGTCCCATAACCGACAGCATTACCACCCTGGCGTCAGAATCAAGCTTAATAATATGCTTAAGAGCATCAATTCCTGACATATTAGGCATGGTAATATCCATAGTTACTAAATCCGGCTTGAGTTCCCTGTACTTTACAATGGCATCCAGGCCGTCCTCAGCCTCTCCAATTACCTCAAATCCGTTTCTTGTCACCATACTTTTAATATGAGTCCTCATAAAGGAGGAATCATCACAAACAAGAATTCTCTTCATCCTTCATCACCTTATCCTAATGTTTCTTTTGTATAATCTGTTTTTTAATCTTTTGTATAATCTTTTGCTTTAACCGGTTGCTTGAACTGGCGTTTCAAATGGCAAATGATGCCAGAATAGAGTTTAATGAGGAATTAAATCGTTCCTTAAGTGAAAAGTTTCTGCTAAATCTCCATTTCAGGCAAGTTTCCCTGAAGGCTCCTGAAATGATATCCGCCAGAAGTTCAGCGTCGATATCCTTCCTTATTTCATTTTGCTTTTTTGCCTCATCTATTAGCTTTTCAAGAAGCTGTGATCTCTGAAAAACAATAGACCTGACCTTTTCCTCCAGCTCCGGCTCATACCTTAGCGTATCCATCAGCTGGGTAATAACCGTAATAGCCGGATAATTTTCATAAAATTCAGCCAAAGAGCTTAAGAAAAATCTGATGGCATCCAGAGGATTCAGCTTTTTCAGAATTGTCGTCTGATATAGGTCATTGTCAAACTGGGTAAAATAATCCAGTACCGCCATCAGCAAATCATTCTTGTTCCTGTAATGTCTAAATAGCGTAGCCTCCGATACACCCTCCCTCGATGCAATTTCTCTGGTGGACAGGTTCATGATACCTATTTCATCAATTATCTCCAGAGTGGTTATTATTAATTTGTCCTTTCGATGAAGTATACTTTTCATCTTTATCACCTACCGTAGTAATCACTTACTTACTCCTTTATTATATAGGTGGCTCGAATATTGTCAGCAAATTATAATTAAAATATTTTACTTTCGAAAAATGTCATAAAAATTTATTAAAAATTCCGTATAATCAGGACATTATGCTTACGAAAACTATTTAAGATTTTTGAAGGAAAGTAAAATAATATAAGCCTTCGTTCGGTAATGCGAATCACGATTAATAAGCCGGATCAAGAAATGAAAAAGCGCTCCGCAGCCGGGGCGCCAATCAAGTATCCTGAAATTAATCATCAGTTCGGGTTTGCTCATCTATCCATGCCAAATATGCCGCATATGCATTTTCCACATCAACAAGCATTATTTCCGGTGTTTCATATGGATGCAGCTGTAAAAGCTTTTGCTCCAGCCTGGGATATAATTCCTTTCTTGTTTTGAACAGGACCAAATCCTCATCATCATGGCAGAGCTCTCCCTTCCAGGTATAATGACTTTTTATTTTAATTTCCTGAACACATGCCGCCAGCCTGCTTTGAATAATCTCGTTGATTACCGGCTTTGCCTGCTGCTCACTGGCAAATGTCGTCATTACTATTCCATATTTGCCCATTCGTTATTCCTCCTCTTTTTAGTCATAGTGCCATTTAAGCTCCTATATGTTTTCTTCATCTCCTTTTTAATTTTATAATTCTTTATAATCTATCTCAATATATCAATATATAAAATGTTACATTCGGCCAATTTAAGTCCTCAGAATAATCAGACCTGTAAATCCACCAAGTACATATCTAATAAAGCATAATATCTAGTGGCATAAAGAAACAGGTGCAGTATAAAATTACCCACCTGCTTCTTATATTCTTTACTTTTTCATTTATCCGTCGGTTGTATTATTGCTCGACACCTTCGGCTGTTTTGCTTGCTACAACATCGTCTGTTAAGCCAAGCCTCACCCATCTCTGATGCGACAATGATTACCTAATGACCTGGTCCAATAATCTAATTAGAACTTTTTGTACATATCCTTCTTTGTTCCGCAAACAGGACATTTGTCCGGTGCTTCGTCAAGAACGGTATGACCGCATACAGGACAGATGTAAACAGCCTTAAGCTCCATATCATTTCCTTCCTTTACCAAATCTCTTGCCTGTGCAAATAGCTCGGCATGGATTTTCTCTGCCTCCAGGGCATAATGGAAGGAACGCTTGGCTCCTGATTCATTCTGAAATTCTGCAGCATTCAGATATACTGGGTACATTTGCTCCACTTCATGCAATTCACCGTTAATTGCTCCCTGCAGGTTGTCCGCAGTCTTTGCGTCACCGAATATCGCTCCTGCAGTAACCGTAGCATCCTGAATTTCCTTGCCTATTTCCTTAAAATGATTATTTGCATGAACGCTTTCGGCATAAGCAATCGCCTCAAAGAGCCTGGCAACCTTAGGAAAGCCCTCCTTTTCAGCCACCGTTGCCCAGTAAGTATATCTCATATGGGCCATACTCTCTCCACCATAGGCGGAGCGTAGGAAATCAGCAGTCATCGCATTTCTAACTGACATTCTTATACCTCCTTGAAATATATTTGTGATAAGCCTATTCATCAGCTCAATCGCCCAGGGCGATTCCAGTTATATAAACACAATTCAATTGTTTCCTTATTTAGTACAATTATTCAGTAATATTTTATTATGTATACAAATCAGCGAGAGGTTTGAAGCTTATATTTACACTATTTCCTTTTCTTGTTCTGCAATTGCTCCGGCAAATGCTATTATATAACTATTTTTTATATTTCAAGACCCTTAATATGATTTTGCATTAACAATAATGTGATATAAAATTCTCAAAAAATTCGTGCATAAATAAAATTCTTTGAAATTCTGCAAAATTTTCTAGAAAATATAGTATTTCATGCCATATTGTGATATATTAACATATAAATAGCATTAAGAAAGCAAGGGGGATCCAAACATGCAAATGTAATCAGATAATGATACATTAATTAAGCTCTGTCGGAAAGATTCATAAGCTATCACCGTATCAATTAAAGCTAGTAAACCAGAATGGTATCGTCAAATTACACAGGAAGGATGATGAGTATGAAAAGGCTCAAATATTATATATCATTTTTTATTATTTTGTGCGCTGCAACAGCTTTATTTAAATCCAAAGCTTCTGCCCTGGACAAAGTATCCTCTCTGATATGGCCGGTCGATCCCCAAACTGATACATATTGGATTACAGCATTGGATTACTACTACGATGTTGGTAAACATGGCAGTAGTGGTATGGGAATTGATATATATAAGGATCCCAATGGAGACGGTAAAATATATGCAATTGCTGACGGAGAAATTGTAGAAAGAGTAAATGAATGCCCACACACTTCAGCAGGTGAAAAACATAAATGTGGAGAAGTTAAAAGCAGTTATGGAAATTATATAAAAATACGTCATAACGATGGCTCATATTCATTATATGCCCATCTGCAAATTGATACCCTGACCAAAAAAGCCTCGGTTAAAGCAGGGGAAGAAATAGCAATAATGGGAAGCTCAGGCTCCAGCACCGGCGTTCATCTGCACCTGGAAATTTTTACACCAGATAATAAAAAGGACTATACATTTGATTATTTTAAAAATAATATCGATTATCAAAAGAAATTTGCTTTCAGGAATGGATTGCAGGATAAGAGCGAAAGGTATAAGGATTGGATTAGGCAAAATTATAAAGTAACTAAAAATTTTTCACCGGGTATAACTTTTTTAAGTTATAGCGGTAACAGCCACAGCAATCATACATACGATAACAGCGGATATTGTACAATTGGTGGCGAGGAATTCCCCATATCCCTGCAATCAGTGCCCAATACTAAATATCAGATCATAAATGATAATACACTAATTCGAAAGCGTCCTTATAAAACCGGAGAAGTGGTAAAGACGCTAAATAAAGGTGCAATAATAACTGTTATAGCACAGGGTAAAAACACCAAAGGTAATACCTGGTATATGCTGGTGCTGGACGACGGCTATGCCTGGGTGTACAGTGAAAATGTCAAAAAACTGCCCAAACCAAAATCCCCTACCGGATTTAAAATCACAAAAACCGGTTCAAAGACTGCGAATTTATCCTGGAATCCGGTATCGGGTGCAACTTATGAGGTCCAATATAACAGTCCCAGCTCAGGTGGCTGGAAAACGGATCCGGATTACAAGGACAAAAGCTCTACCTCATATACCACATCAGGCTTAAGTGACAAGACATACCAGTTCAGAGTACGGGCTGTGACTTCTACAGGCGAATCCGATTGGATAACAATAACATATGAACATACCACCGGTAATTTGCCGACAGCATCCAAGCCTGTCAGCCCCACCGGCTTTACTATGACCCGTGTTGACGAAAAGCATGCCAGGCTTTCCTGGAATCCGGTGTCGGGTGCAACTTCCTACGAGGTCCAATATAACAGTCCCACCTCAGGCGGCTGGAAAACAGATCCGGATTACAAGGACAAAAGCTCTACCTCATATACCACATCAGGCTTAAGTGCCAAAACATACCAGTTCCGAGTACGGGCAGTAAATTCTGCAGGTACTTCCGAATGGGTGACAATAACATATGAACATACAGCTAATTTGCCGGCAACATCCAAGCCTGCCAGCCCCACCGGCTTTACTATGACCCGTGTTGACGAAAAGCATGCCAGGCTTTCCTGGAATCCGGTGTCGGGTGCAACTTCCTATGAGGTTGAATATAACAGTCCCACCTCAGGTGGCTGGAAAACGGATCCGGATTACAAGGACAAAAGCTCTACCTCATATACCACATCAGGCTTAAACCCCAAGATATACCAGTTCCGAGTACGGGCAGTTAATTCTGCAGGTACTTCCGAATGGGTAACAATAGCATATGACCATACCGGCAGTAATTCGCCGGCAACATCCAGACCAGCCAGACCCACCGGCTTTACTATGACCCGTGTTGACGAAAAGCATGCCAGGCTTTCCTGGAATCCGGTATCCGGTGCAATTTCCTACGAGGTCGAATATAACAGTCCTACCTCAGGCGGTTGGAAAACGGATCCGGATTACAAGGACAAAAGCTCTACCTCATATACCACATCAGGCTTAAACTCCAAGATATACCAGTTCCGAGTACGAGCCGTTAATTCTGCAGGTACTTCCGAATGGGTAACAATAACATATGACGGATCAACAGGCAATTCATGGCAATAATTATATTATTTCTTGAAATAGAAGGATCTTTGTGAATATATTATCCGCACTATAAATATCGCTTAATCCGATACTATATTATAAGCCGCCCATGTCAATCAAGACTGGGCGGCTTATATTGTTAATTTAAGTTAACTAGATATTCTTTGTTTTTATCTGCTATTCACTGTTCCTTATCTGCTAAACTGCGATAAAAACCTCCATGCATGCTCACAGGTATGGTGTCTGAATTCATGTACCTGTTCGCTGATGCTTGCAAATGCGGTTCTGCAAACACCATCCTCGCTGTCGTAGTAATGAATGGTCAGATAGCTGCCTCTGGACTCATCGTATATCTTCTCGACGCGATCACCGGGAACTCCCCATATAGGATCCTCCCAATTGTCCTTATCGGCGTAGCTTAGCTTATCAAATTTCTTCTTAAGCTTATTAACCTCTGCGGCATACTGAATCCTTTCAAGAGCGGAATCGGCCTGGAAGGGCAATTCAGGCAAATGTGATTTCTCGCCTCCTGAATAGAAAATCGGAACAGCTACGCTTGTATTCAGCTTGTCACCAAGAGACTGACCGAAGGGATTGTTCCTTACCGGGAACAAGGCGCTTGCCGGAGCAAGGCCGGCGAAAATGTCAGGATACTCCTGGAATAGATCCCATGTCTTGCCACTGCCCATAGAAAATCCGGTAGCATAAATACGCTTCTCATCTACATTATAACGTTTCTTGAGATGCTCTATCACCTCTACTGCTTCTGTGGCTGTTACAAACTGATGATTCTCGATTGATACAAAGAGGAAATTATATCTGTGGGCAATTTCATACCACTCTGTAACAAAGGTAAAGTACATCGAAGAATCACCACCGCCATGGAAGCCCACAAGCATCGGAGCCGGTCCTTTATCAAACAGATCGTTATTGTAGTAAGCAAAATATCCAACCTTATGCTCAGTTGTATCCTGCAGCATCCTGTTATCGGGCGAAGTCTTTACTACAACGCTGCCAACATCCTCTGTCATATTCAATGCCTCAAAATCAGGCTCATACTGAATCTTGCCGCACCACATTTTAAATTTGCGGACAAAGGACTTAAAATCTGCCTTGTAGTCAGGCTCGGTCTTGATCAGCAAATGCTGGCAATCCTTGAAGGCCTGATTTATTTCATCGGAATTGCCTACACTCAAAATAGCAATATCCTTACGTTCCACATTAGGAACAACACTCAGATTCTGCATGGAGCACATGGCAGGAGTAATCTCACCGGGACCCCAGAGATATTCACCATTTATTGTTTTCAGCAGATTCTTTGCAACATAATTTGCTGACTCTCCGAAGCTGTAAATATCGGCCCTGAAGATTGCGCCTCTTATAAAATAGCCCCTGAATTCGCGTGTAAAGAAATTATGTAATTCGACAATTCCGTCCGAATAGCGGGGATCCATTTTTACCTCTGATATAAGAGATATATATAAATCCTCTGTCGCCTTCTTCCATCCGCCTTCATTGGTCGGATATACAAAAAGGACACTTGAATCCACTTCAGCCGCGATATCAGCCAAACCGCTCTTCCTGGCGAATTCAATAGCCTCATCCATGCTCTGCCTATTTTCCTCAAAGACCAGCAGCAGCGGAGCCCTGAAGGTATAATTGTTCGTCTGCCCATCAATATCATTTGCCGGCAGGTATACCTTGAGGTAGAATTTCTCGTACTCATGCTCCCAATACTTGCTTCCGTCACTTAATGTGGTGACAGAAGGTCTAACCATAATTCCCATAAATAACCTCCTTAATTCCTTTAGATATTCTGGTCAATCATAAATAATAGATAATGGTGATACTATTTTTTATAACTAATTCGTTATAGCAGCTGATCACCTTTTTTAATTATAACACAAGCTTATAAATATTTCTTCTATTTTTTTCACATAAACATAAATCTTTCCATAAGACTTTCCATCAGGACACTTGTGCCTCAAGATCAGTTAAGAAGGCTATAATATCATCAACATCCTCCTGACTTTACTCATCTCTTGAGTTACTTTTCCCTTAACTTTTGACAAAGAGCCTATAAAAAAGCCTGTAACCCCATTATTACGGAATTACAGGCTTATATCTGCACAGTATTTAATTGAAATGGATTCCTAGTCTTAAACTAATTTCCCATTTGCTTAGCTACTTCTTCAGCGAAGTTGTCCTGTCTCTTTTCAAGACCTTCACCAGTCTCATAGCGAACGATACGCTTGATTGTCAAAGGAGCACCAATCTGCTTTGATACGCTCTCCAGATACTTGCCAACTGTAAACTCGTTGTCCTTAACGTATTCCTGATCAAGAAGGCAGATCTCCTTAAGCTGCTTGTTGAGACGACCCTCAATCATCTTCTCAAGGATGTTCTCAGGCTTCTTGGCATTGGCAGGATCATTCTTAACCTGCTCGAGTATTATGCTCTTTTCATGCTCGATATAATCAGCAGGTACATCTGACAGGCTGATATACTTAGGGCTGAGAGCAGCTATCTGCAATGCCACATTCTTGGCAGCCTCCAGAGTCTCATCATTAACTACAGAGCATTCAACATCAACAAGAACACCGATCTTGCCGCCGCCATGTATATATGACATAACAAAGCCGTTATTCTCAACTATTCTTTCAAAGCGTCTGATGTTCATGTTCTCGCCGATAACAGCGATCATTGATGCCAGCTTTTCCTTAACTGTCATGCTGGGATCCTGCTCCCACTTCTCATCAAGGAACTCCTCAAGGCTATTTGCAGATGAATTTGCCACCTGGGCAACAACTGCTGCAACATACTCCCTGAACTTTTCATTCTTGGCAACAAAGTCTGTCTCGCTGTTAACCTCAACGATGGCAGCTACCTTTCTGTCATCGCTTACTTTGATATCTACAATACCTTCAGCAGCGATTCTGCCGGCCTTCTTCTCAGCTGCGGCAAGTCCCTTTTTTCTAAGGTACTCAACTGCTTTCTCCATATCTCCATCGGTTTCGGCAAGGGCCTTTTTACAGTCCATCATGCCGGCACCTGTCATTTCTCTTAAATCCTTTACCATCTTGGCAGTAACTTCCATAATGCTCCTCCATTCATACGGGTTATTTAACTTAACAATTTATGGCTTAAGGGAATTATTCAGCAAGCTCTTCCACGCTATCTGCCTCAGCTGCTTCTGCTGCAGCCTCTGACTCAGTTTCGCTTGTATCAGTTAACTGAACACCCTGATTAGCTTCGATAACAGCATCTGCCATCTTGGATACAATAAGCTTAACAGCTCTGATTGCATCGTCATTACCCGGAATTACATAATCAAGCTCATCCGGATCACAGTTAGTATCGGCAATTCCTACTAACGGTATACCCAGTGTATGTGCTTCCTGTACGCAGATTCTTTCCTTCTTGGGATCTACTACGAAAATGATGTCCGGAAGCTTCTTCATGTTCTTGATTCCGCCAAGGTTCTTCTCAAGCTTCTCCCATTCCTTCTTAAGCTTAATAACCTCTTTCTTGGGAAGAACATCAAAGGTACCGTCCTCGGACATTCTTTCAATTTCCCTTAATCTTTCAATTCTGCTCTTGATGGTTTTGAAGTTGGTCAGCATACCACCAAGCCATCTTTCATTAACATAGTACATACCGCAGCGCTCAGCTTCTGTCTTAACAGCATCCTGTGCCTGCTTCTTTGTACCAACAAACAATACGGTACCGCCTTCTGCAACTACATTCTTGATTGCTGCATAGGCCTCATCAACCTTAACTACAGATTTCTGAAGGTCGATAATATAGATTCCGTTTCTCTCTGTGTAGATGTACTCCGCCATCTTGGGGTTCCATCTTCTGGTCTGATGACCAAAATGTACGCCAGCTTCCAAAAGCTGTTTCATTGAAATTACGCTCATAATTTACCTCCATTTGGTTATTCTTTCGCATATATCACATCCCTCCAGAGCCGTCTCCGGCACCCCTTTCGGAATCAATATGCGTGTATAATATGACTTCGGTATTATATCATAACAATTTATAGTTTAGCAAGTACTTTTTTTGTTATTATTTGCTTTTGTTGATTGCTTTTTAATTTGGCTATTTTATATATTCACTGTAAATTATTCAGCCTTTATTTACTTATTGCATTCATTATCTCCCGGTAGCTGGAGCCCTTAGGCAGGCTATAGCTTCCGGTTCTAATTACAGCAGCTTTTCCCTGGGCAACTATATAATCATTGAAGTTGCCCGCATCATCAATCAGCCCCTTCTCTTCAAGAAGCCTTGCCACAGCTTTTGATGACATTCCCCTTTCAATGGTAAAGCTGATTTCTTCAGCCTGTGCTTCTTCCTCCGATGGCATATCTTCGCCAGCATCATTATTCTGATCAGGCTGCGGCAAGCTATCCTCTTCATCGTTCTTATTTGCATCATCTACATCTTCAGGCTGTGTATTTTCATCAGGGGTGACTGTTACTGCCGGCTCTGTAACCTTGCTGTCTGTACCTGCGGCCGACTGTGCAGGAGTGGCTGCCTCCGCAGGAGCACTGGGCTTTATTTCATCAATAAGCTTATCCAGCGATGTTCCCTCGTCATCCTTCATAACCATTCCCAGACTTGCTGCCCTTCTGATTATTTCCTCGTCGCTGAGCTCTTGCCTGGGATTAGCAAAGCTGAATACAATAGCTGTCAGTATTATTCCTACTCCGGTTCCTCTCAAGTAATACTTCAGTTTCATCTTACCGTACCAAGCCTTTCAATTACTTTTTTCCCTTGTATAAGTCAATAACCAGCTTGACCTCGCCCTGACCGAGTCCAAGCATCTTGGATATTTCAAGAACCGACTTGCCCTGCGAATACAGCTCAAGTATCTGCCGGTTATTTATCCTTTCTGCGTTGCCTTCGGAGCCGGATACATCCGCATCTGTTTTTGTGTCAGCCCGTTGCCTGTCTGTATGTTCCATAGCTGCAACGGTTCCTTCCTTTTCAGCATTGACAACATCAGCCTGATTAGTATGGCTGCCTTCCTTTGACTTCATCTCATGCATTGACTGCATTTTCTTTTTAGACAAATCAATTTCCTTTACAGTCGCCTTCAGCTCCTTTTCCTTTTCCTCAAGCATACTGTAAAGGAATACTACTTCTTCATGATTTCTTCTTATCTTCTCCAATATCTGCTCAGAAAAATCATTGACAGCCATAATTTTTTCATTGGAAAGTTTATCCAGAGCATCATCCGTCCGGACTATAATTTCTTCACTTATGTCGGATAAAACAGCTTCCGTCTTTTCTCTTATAAGCTTTTTGCTTTCATCGGTAAGATTATCCTCCAAAACCGCAGCCAGGTCGATGTTTTCCGGCTTGCCGGTATTTTTGTCCGCAATAAAGAAGCTTATTATAATTGTCAGAATGGCTATAACAATTAGCGTAATTACTATCGGATTCATATTATCTCCTATCCATTCTGAAGATATAATTCCATTCTAAAAATATTTATATAAGTACATCCAGTCTGCCTTCACCGGGATCCTTTCTGTTTTTGGGCCTCTCCTTTTCTTTTTTCTTTTCCTTCTTTCCTCCTGTGTCACCATGATACTGATTATTTCCCTTTTCCTTGGCGTCATATCTGTATTCATTGTTCTCAGTCTTGGTAAGCTCTGTAGGTTTACGCTTCTCATGCTCGATTATCTGCTGAAAATTTTTACCGAACTGATCCTGCATATACTGTGTTCTTTGATTTTGCATATGCTTGATCTGAGCCGCTTCCTGGGTCCTTATAATATCAATAGGATTAAAAGTCATCTTATAAACCTCCCTATGACAAGACTATGTTACCTTACCCAGTACCAAAATAAATCGTCATGCCCGAGTGGTCGGCTACTACAGAGGAAGAATCTTAATGTCGGCCCGATCCCGTACAAATTTACTGTGGTGTATTTTTTCCCTGACATAATATATTACATTTGATATAACTATCTTGGTACCCGGATATACAACATCCGATACTACAATGGAGCCTGATGTGTTGGAATCCATCTCAAGTCTTAGCTCCTCATAGCGTTTTCTTAGTTCCTTTATCTGAGTATCCAGCAAGATATTGGACTGTGTCATTTGCCTGAGAAATTTCATTCTTTCCTCAGTTACCTGAGCTCCCTGCTCCAATTTCTTGCGGAAGGTAATGAAGTTCTGTGACAGCTTTTCCTTTTCAGCCATCACAGCTGCAAGCTTTTTCTCAATCTCACGGAATTCTTCAACGATATTAGGATCTATACCCACCTCAAGAAGAGTTGCGGTACCCATCTGGGAACCTGCTGTTTTTACTGATATCAATGTGCCTGATCTGATTTCTCCGCCGGTTACAAAGCCTCTTTTTCCCCCTACAATGATATCTCCCTTTGCAGATACCTTGCTGTGCAGTATGGATTCGGTGGATATGTAGCCTCCGGCTATAACCTCGGCATTTTCCAGAAACTTGGTAATAATATTGCTTCCGGCCTTAAGTATTCCTTTGTTCATTCCCTGCATACCACGCTTGAGGACGATTTGCCCGCCAGCCTCTATATAGGCACCTTCTACCACACCGTTTACTACGATATCTCCCTTTGCCCTGATAGCAAAGCCTGTAATTACATTGCCCCGGACTACAACATTGCCCTCATAGGTAATATCACCGGTTGATGAATCAACGTCAGCCTTCACCTCAAAGGTGTCGGATACGAACACCTTGCCGTTCACCAGAGTTACATGGCCATCAACATCTGAAATCAGCTGCAGGCCGTCCTCCGAAAGATGGATGTTATTGCCATATCGCAGGGTCTTGCTTGAAACCTTGGCTGGCTTGATGACATTGCCACATACATCAATTCCAGGCTTTCCATAGTCCGCAGGTGTTAGTGTTGCCAGTATATCTCCTTTTTTGCAACTGCTTATCATATCCAGCTGATGGAAATCCACAGAGCCGTCCTCGTTTCTTTTAGGCTTCAGTGTAAGGTCTGTATTAAAATGATATGTAATATGCGCATCCTTACCCTCCTGTGGCATCAAGGCCTTGGCCAGCTTATAGTCTGTACAGTATCTTCTGTTTTGCAGAAAATCCTTGATTGCATCCTCATCTACTCCGTATTTCACTCCATGGCGTACCAGTTCATCGATTATGTCCTCTCTTGTCAGCAATCTTCCGCCATTGACAGGAGGATAAAACCTGGCTATCGCATAGCTACGGTCAGAAGCTATCTCTACCCTCATATGCTCTTCAATAGCTTGTATGTTCAGACCGCTAATCCTGACCTCAGCAACTCCTGTAAGACTTGTAAGTGCCTTACCTATGGCAATTTTATCAAAGTCAAAAATATTGTGTTCCACCAAATAGTCGCTAATTTCCTCATATAGCAGAAGATCACCATTACCTTCCGCTTCATAAATCCGTATATATGTTCCGTCATTTTTGCTGAACAGCTCAAAATATGAATTTTTATCCATATGAATTAACCCCCATTAACATTTTAGAAAAAGCACTAACAACAGCCAAATGTCCTAAGGTAATCAATTTATATTCCTGAAAAAAGCTGAATATATTTTCCCAGCTTAGCTTTCATTTTTTGCAATGCCTTTGTATGCAGCTGTGAGATGCGTGATTCAGATACTTCCAGAATTCTGCTGATTTCCTTCAATGTCAATTCCTCATAATAGTACAGGATAATAACCTTCTTTTCCTTCTCTGTCAGTGTTTCCAATGACTGAATGATCAATTCCTTAAGCTCGTTTTTTTCCAGTATCCTGTCGGGCTGGCTGTATTCTGATGTCAGGCTGTGCTCCACCTTGCCTTCAGTTCCTTGTTCCAAAAACTCGTCTAATGATATGATATTTGTTATCTTGGTCTGATTTTGCCAGCTTTCCAGCTCATCTACAGTTATATCCAGCTCGTCGGCCAATTCCTCATCACTTGCTGTCCTTCCATATCGCTGTTCCAGGTTCTTATATGCCTGCTCAATTTTTCTCTGCTTTTGACGAACACTTCTTGGTATCCAGTCCATCTTGCGAATTTGATCAAGAATTGCTCCCCTTATTCTAAGAGAAGCATATGTTTCAAACTTAACCCCTTTAGTATAATCATATTTATCTATGGCGTCAATCAAGCCAAAGGTACCATAACCTACAAGATCATCATATTCTACATTATTGCCTAAATACATGCTTAGTCGGCCTGCTACCAGCTTAACTAGTCCGGCGTATTCAATTATTATCTTCTCCTGAAGCTGAGGTGTTCTTTTTTTTGAATACTCTTCCCAGAGCTTTTGCTTGTTATCGTTATTCATAGCTCCTCCGTACATTTTCTGATATCATGCAGGTATATATATTAGGCCTTTCCGGCTTGTATGCCATCCTGTTTCTGATCTTTGCCGGTACCGGCTTGAGTACTCTCGCCGCCTTCAGGGCTGCCTTCTGTTTTGCTTTCGTCCTGCCCATCCTTATTCTTTTTGGCAGCCTTTACAACAGCGTGCAAATATATGGCCTTTACGATCAATCCGATAATATAAAATATTATCAGGACGATTAGCAGCGTCTTAAGCGCTGTTAAAACCTCCGTCTTATTTACAATATTGTAAATACTGGCTATTGCACCTGCCAAAAGCATAATAAAGGGCGGAATATATCTTTCACGCAACTGGATTACCTCCATATGTCTGAACTTCTGATAGATTATATAAGATTTATAATAATTTTTCAGGCCTTCCCACACTTTTTACCTTAAGTACACCTGTTTCAGGGTAAAATTCTATCGTTCTTCCGTAATTGGCCCCGGTATCTTCAGCAACAATAGGTATTCCAAGCTGTGCAAGCTTCAATTTTGTTGCTTCCACATTACGATCGCCTATCCGCATCATTTCTATATTATTTGAAAATGAGAACATCTGGGCTCCACCGGCTATTTTGGCAATAAGCCTGTTTGTATTTGCACCAAGCTTCTTCATATTACTTATCATCATATCAATTCCGGTATCTGCAAATTTTGCCTTATTCTCATTGTTTACTATCTTGGTACTGTCAGGCAGCATGATGTGTGCCATACCTGCCACTTTGCTGACCGGGTCATAGAGGACAATACCAACACATGATCCAAGACCCAGTGTAGTTAGTCCCTTCGGCGGGCAACATACATTAAGATCTGCCATTCCAACCTTTATTAGTTCGTTCATGAATTCACCTTATAATCCCAATGATGTTAAAATTGCATAGTATGACTCGATGGTAGGAATCAATATGAAGTAGCCATTTACTGCTCTTATTTCGTCTCCAAATTCTGTTTCTATCAGCAGAGCCTTATCGCCTATTTTACCAAACTCTATAGCCGGGACACTAAGTATTGCCCCCGCCATATCAATTGCCATATACGGAATACTGGAGGTTATTGTCAAATTAGTAAGTGCAGAAAGCGACGACAGATATGCTCCGGCAATAATATTGCCAATTTCATTAAGTGCGCTTTTCTCCATCTCAGAGAACTCGCCCGTTTCGGACACATATGCCCCGCCAAGCAGCAAATTCACCAGGTGTCTGGATGCATCAAGATCCATCATGAACATCATCATACCGTTAATATTGCCATCCAGCGTAAATAATATGCCCACCACCGGTTTCTCTGCTCCTCCTACAATATCTGACAGTTCCTTGAATTCAAGGAGATCAACCTTTGGAACCTTCATGTTGACTCTTTTGTTGATCATCTGGCTCAGAGCAGTCGTGGCATTTCCTGCACCTATATTACCTATTTCTTTCAATACATCATATTGAATACTGTTAATCTTGTTCAAATCAATCCGGGAATCCACTTTGCACCTCTCACTCAACCTTTGACCTATACTCAACAGTCTGAATGTAACTTTTTATGTGCGGGTAATCGCCGAAATATTAAGCAGGTCTATCAAATCATCCTCAACCTTGCCAATACCGGCATTAAACTGAGCCTTCTCATCACTCTCGTCATAGCTCATCTTTTCAATGCTGTCCGCTTCCAATGTAATTACTTCCTTTACCTGATCCACAACAAGTCCTACACATGCCGCCTGCGGCTCAGGCCTGATGATGATTATACGGGCTTTGGAGCCATATTCTTCATCCGGCAGGCCAAGCCTTTTTTTCAGGCTCATGACAGGTACCACCTCACCGCGCAGATTGATTACACCCATAAAATAATCCTGGGCTCCCGGTACTCTGGTGATTTTCTGCATAAAGATAATGCTGTCAATATATTTAATGTTGATGCCATATTTCTTTGAGTTTAAATAAACTATGATATATTGCTTCAAATTTGATGCTGCCATTTTTCCACCCCGCTCTCTATACCAGTGAATTGACATCAAGAATTAATGCAATCTCACCGTTACCAAGTATTGTCGCGCCGCTGATGATCTTATGGCCCTTAATATATTTGCCTATTGATTTGTATACTATTTCCAGCTGGCCAATCAGCTCATCCACCACCATGCCTGCCAGTCTTGATCCCTTCTTGACGATTATAATCAGCAGATCTTTGGGCTGCTCGCCACTTGCGCATTCCAATATATTTCCAAGCCGTATAATTGGAATTACATTGCCTCTGAGATTGATTACTTCCTTGCCCTGTATGGTTTTTATCTCGTCCTTGCCGATCTCTTCGATGCTTTGTATATTGCCAAGCGGGAGGGCATATTTTTCTCCTCCGATTACCACCATCAGAGACTGGATAATTGCCAGTGTAAGAGGCAAGCGTATGATAAAGCTTGAACCCTCACCCATCTTGCTCCTGGCTTCAATTTCACCGCCCAGAGATTCAATCTTGGTCTTTACCACATCCAGACCAACTCCCCGGCCTGATACCTCGGTAACCTTATCCGAAGTTGAAAAGCTGGGTCTAAAGAGGATGTCGATTACATCCTTATCCTCCATTCGCTGGGCCTGTTCCTCTGTTATAACTCCTCTCTGTATGGCAACCTTCTTAATTTTTTCAATATTAATTCCGCCGCCATCATCCTTAACCTCTATGACAACGCTGTTGCCGTCCTGATATGCATTCAGATATATAGAGCCAACCGGATTCTTGCCCAGCCTTTTTCTCTCCTCGGAAGGCTCAAGACCGTGATCGGCTGCATTTCTTAGCAAATGCATAAGAGGATCACCAATTTCATCAATAACCGTTCTGTCCAGCTCCGTATCCTCACCGGTCATATATAATTCCATTTCCTTATTAAGCTGCTTCGACAAATCCCTTATCATACGCGGGAAACGGTTGACAACGCTTTCTATCGGCACCATTCTTGTCTTCATGACAGCTTCATGGATATTGGTTGTCACCCGCTCAAGGTACTCGATATGCTCACGAAAAGCCGCATCCTGCAGCTCCAATATCTCCGAGCTTCTTGAAACCAGTCCATTCTTTGCAATAATAAGCTCGCTTACAAGATTCATAAGCACGTCAAGCTTGTCTATGTCAACACGAACCGATCTGTTGGTTAACTGCTTTGCGGTGGTCTTTTGTGCAGCGGCTTGTCCCTGCTTGGCATTGCCTGTATCTGTAAAGAGCTTGATCTGGGCTGTAGCCTCTTCCTTCTTTATGGCTTCGGTATTGCTGGCAATGTCGTCGTCGCTTAATTTGATATAATCGGCAACTGCTTCCTTTACCTCCGAAACCTTCATTATAGCATCGACAATCACTTCAGGGCTTTCCTTTGTGATTATAAATGCAGAGTAATCGAAATCGTATTTCTCATCCTCAAGATCCTGGGCACTGGGGAACAGCTTGATTATCTCACCGTGCTCCTCTATTGCACGGTTTATCATGAAGGCTCTGGCTCCCTTAAGCATGCAGGTCTCCACCAGATAGATCGTGACACCGATTACATTCAAATCCATCATGCCGGCTTTTACGATTGCCTTCTTTTCATGCTCCTCCAGCCTAATAGTCTTAAATTTCATCTTGGAGCTATCTCCTGCAGCTTCAGCCTGCTGCACATTTTCCTTTCTGCCAGCAACTTTAGTTGCTTCAACTTTAGTTGCTTCAACTTTAGTTGCTTCTGCTTTAACTGCTTCTGCAGGTGTGGCAGTCTCTGCCTTTTTGCCCTTCAGGATATTATTTAGCGCATTTATAATTTCCTCATTATCCTCCTCACCTTCTGAGGATGTTGCCTGTATATTTGCCAGATATGCCTCAAGTGCATCCAGACCCTTAAACAGGATATCCACCAAATCGGATGAAACCTTCATTTTTCCATTGCGGATCTCAGACAGGACATTTTCCATGTCATGGGTCAGGCGCTGCATTCTGGTGAATCCCATCGTAGCCGACATTCCTTTCAGGGAATGGGCAGCACGGAATATCTCATTAATAGTACTCTCATTCTCAGGCTCCCTCTCAAGAACCAAAAGATGCTCATTAAGATTTTGCAAATGTTCCTTGGTTTCATCAATAAAAATATCCAGATATTGGCTTACATCCATTTATTGCACCCCCACGTTTCTTATGATGGCATCAGAAATATCCTCTAGTGCTGCAACCTCGTTCACCAGTCCTGCCTCCTTTATTACCTTGGGCATACCGTATACGATACTGGTTTCTTCATTCTGTGCAATCACATATATATTTTTCTTTCTATATAGCTGCGAAATTCCGGCCGTACCATCCGCTCCCATACCTGTCAGTACTACACAGGTCACATCAAAATCGGTATCCACCAATGATTCATACATTATGTCTGCACATGGAAGCAAGCCATTACGCGCCGGTTCTTCGCTGATTGATATGACATAACGGCCTTCCGGTGCTTTTTTCACTCTCATCTGGCTGCCGCCCTTGGCAATATATACCGTGCCCTTACACAAGGGTTCTCCATCCTCCGCCTCCTTGACAGTCAGCTTGCTGATTTCATTCAGCCTGTCTGCCAAAGATTTTGTAAAGCCCTCCGGCATATGCTGAACTATCAAAACAGCCGCATCCAGATTCCTTGGCAGTTTAGGTATTACTGTATGAAGCGCCTTGGGGCCCCCGGTGGAGCATGCTATAGCCACCAGCTTGCCGCTGCTTTTGGCAGTAGTCTGTCTTGCTACCTCCTTCGGTGTTTCCTTGACAGCTCTGGGTCGGTTAAGAATTTCCTGAACCACTTTTACTACATCAAGCTTTTCTGTTGTCTTGCCCTTAGGTGCCAGCCTTTCGCATCCGGTTGCCTTTGCCAGGCAATCAAGCAACCTGTCTGCAAATTTATTGTCCTTAACTCCAAAATAGCTGTCAGGCTTTGTCACAAAATCATATGCGCCAAGCTCAAGGGCTTTGATCGTTTCCTTGGCATCTGCAGTTGCTATTGTACTGACTATAATCACCTTTGCCCTTATCTCAAGCTTCTGCATAACCTCCAGCATCTCAAGTCCGTTCATCTTGGGCATATTGATATCCAGCAAAACCAGATCTATTTTCTTATCCTTGTCTACAAGTATGTTCAAGCCTTCAAAACCGTTTGCAGCCATCGCTATAACATTGAAGCGTTCATCTGAGTTGATTATATCAGTCAAAACCCTTCTCATAAGAGCGGAATCGTCAACTATTAAAATATTTTTCTTCATGGATACCGAATTCTCTCTCCCTGCTATTCTCCCAATTAACGATTTCAGCCGTTATTACAAATCAGCCTTTTCATTCTTTCTTCTTAGCCTGTCCTGTTCAAAAATATACCTAATTAAATACTCTCTGTCTTTTTTGCTGATGTTGGAAAACTGTACCCTATGCTCGTAAAGATCGTTGCGGTTATCCACTCTGCTTGAAGCAAGTACTTCCGCATCCAGCTCCATCTGATGCAGCTTGTTGCCGATAACCAGGTCAAGCTTTATTCGGATTTTATCACCCTTTTGGTGGTGAATTGAGGAGTTTAATCTGGCACCTCCCCCGCTTATATCTATTATAGCACCTTTTGTCCAATTATGCTCGACTTTTTCGTTATTTTGCTCGATTTTATCATAATTTATCGGTATCTTATCATCATTTTCTGTTAAAAACCTGTATTTTACGTCATGAATGCACTCAAGCCGATAATATTGCCTCCGCTGCAGCTTTACAATCTTTGAAGTAAGCTTTATCTTCAAAACTACCGTTTTATTGTCCTTATAATGGCTTATTGAAGTACATTTGCATTGGAACAAGCCTGTTTCCGTATAAAAGGTCAAATGATACTCCCTGCCTGTGTGCAATAATACTACCTTGTTTTGAATAATTGGCGCAGTTATATGTATCGTCTCTTCATCCTCAATGTTAACCAGCATACTTGCATAAGGCCTGGTTCCATACATCGGCTTACCTTCATGATCCAACGGCCTGATGTCAATCTTATCACCGATTAATATTATGTCATTTAGCATTATTACACCACCTGGTCTATTTCTTTATTCTGGAACGAAGAAGATTTGTAAACAATTGTGCAATACCCTTTTTTTCAGGTTGATTTTCCTGTTTATTGTTACATAATACGTCTGCAAATGCACTTACCGATTTTGCAAACTGTGAATTCGGATATAAAATTATCGCAGGCTTTTGCTTCATCACAGCTTTTGATACACAGTCATCTTTTATAACCGCTCCCAAAAAATCCAGTTTAATATCAAGAAATTTGCTGACCACCAGATTCAGCTTATTGTACAGCTCCTTGCCCTCCTCCTGGCTGTCAACCCGGTTAGCCACCATCTTGATTACCATATCCTGCACCGAAATGTCTGTTCTGCGATTTAAGGCCTTCAAAAGAGCATAGGCGTCAGTAAGGGAAGTAGGCTCCGGTGTTGCCACCAAAAGCACCTCAGTGCTTGCCGCAATAAATTCCATTACGGAATCTGAAATACCTGCACCTGTATCAATAATTATAATATCTGCTTTTTCGTCAAGCTCAACAAGCTTCTGTATTAAATAGATAATCTGATCCCTTGTAAGGTTTGTCAACTCCTGAATACCTGAACCACCTGATATAAAGCCAATATTTTCAGGGCCAACGGTAATTATATCCGACAGGGATTTGCCTTTAAACATTAAATCAGCCAGGTTATATCCTGGTCTGATCCCCAGCATAACCTCAACATTTGCAAGGCCAAAATCCGCATCAAATATAATAACTCTATTTCCAAGCCTGCTAAGGGCGATAGCCAGGTTCACCGAAATATTGGATTTGCCGACTCCACCCTTTCCACTGGTTACAGTGATCACTCTGGAAATCCTTCTTGGCGTTGTCTGCTCACTTACCATTTTTCTTAATCTTTCAGCCTGATCCATAAATCCATCATGCCTTTCATAGTCTGTAACATATTTTCTGTCAAGCCAAAGCTCAGTTATAGCAGGCATAGCTCACCAGTCAAATGCCTATTGGCCTCTGAGCAACTGCTTTGCAATGCTTTGTGTATCAATCTTTGAAATATCGTCCGGAACATTCTGTCCATAGGTCGCATATGACAAGGGAGCCTGGGTCAGCATCCTGATATTGAATATATTGCCGATAGTTGAGGTTTCATCAAGCTTCGTGAATATAATGCTGTAGTCAGTTATATCCTTATATACTTCGGTTATTTTTATCAAATCCAGATACTTGGTTGTAGCGCTGAGTACCAGATAAATCTCCCTGTCTTCCTCAGGTATGGCATTAATAAGAGCCTCAAGATCATCTCTCTGCTCCTTGTTGCGGTGAGACCTACCCGCCGTATCCACAAAAACAAGATCAAAATCTGTAAAATCAGCAGCTGCCTGCTTCATTTCCTCGCTGGAATATACCACACTCAAGGGTACTCCAAGAATATTAGCATATGTCCTCAGCTGCTCTACTGCCGCAATTCTGTAGGTATCCGCCGTCAGTAATGCAATATTGCATTTGTCCTTTATCTTGAATTTAGATGCAATCTTGGCTATAGTAGTGGTTTTCCCCACACCTGTAGATCCGATAAAGATTATAAACTTGGGTCTTCTTTCGTCAACCGTAATCAGCTTTGGCTGCCCCAGCTTCAGAACTATCTTCTGATATACACTTGCCAGAAGGTTGTCCATTGACAATTCCTTCTTAAGGCTAAAATCTATTTCCGACAATAAGGCATTGGCATACTTTTCATCAACATCACTGTTGATCAGCTGCTTATAAATCAGCTGAAGATAAGAAAAATTTTTGTTTCCTTCAGGTTCAGCCCCATCCATAGCTTTATTATCATCCTTTTCCTTGCCTGTAATTTGCTTTTCTATAAGACTTTGTAAACTATTGAGCTTTTGCTCAATTGCCGACGGTGCCGTCAGATTATGCGGTTGCTCCTGAAGCCTCTCGTAGGTTTCCTCCTGTTCCGTTTCATCGCGTCTGGCTCTTTGTGCCTGTATCTGGGATAATGCTTTTAGCTTGTCTGATCTGTAGCTGACATTTTCATCCACCGCAGCCGTAACCTCAACCAGCGGCTTTTTAAACAGCTTATAGATTCCCTTCGGTGAAATCGTTTTAATGTTCATTACTATAGCATCCTTGCCAAGCTCTTCATTAGCCAGCATGATAGCTTCCGTTTCCGTTCTCGCCTGATATTTTTTGATAATCACTATACCGTCACCATCCCTACAGACTGTAATTCAACATTTGATTCTATTTCATTATAGGACACAACGACCAAATCCCTAAAATAATCCTGTGTAAGACGTTTAAAATACATACGTACTATAGGTGAAGTTATTATAATAGGCTCCTTGCCCAGCTCCTGCAGCTTGCTAAGCTCGTTTTGCAGGGATTCCATAACTCTTCTGGTAATCTCAGGATCAAGTGCAAGATATGAGCCCTGCTCCGACTGTTTGACAGAACCCATGATTTCCTGTTCAACCTTGGGATCCAGGGTTATAACGCTGGTAATTTCGTTAGCAGGAAAATATTTGTTGGATATAGCCCTCTTAAGGCTCTGTCTTACATATTCGGTAAGTACATCGGTATCCCGGGTGGTTGGCGCATAATCAGCCAGAGTTTCAAGAATAGTAACCAAATCCCTTATCGAGATACCCTCCCTTAGCAAATTCTGGAGTACCTTCTGAACCTCGCCAATATTAAGCAGCTTCGGAATTAACTCCGATACCAAAACAGGGTGGGATTCCTGAATGTTGTTGATAAGATTCTGTACATCCTGTCTGGTTAAAATCTCATGAATATGCTGCCGTATTACCTCAGTCAAATGGGTCGCAATGATTGACGGCGGGTCAACCACCGTATAGCCGAGGGATTCCGCCCTTTCACGCTGGGCTTCGGTAATCCAGACGGCTGGATTATGGAAGGAAGGCTCAAATGTCGGTATACCTGTTATTTCCTCCTCAACATAGCCGGGATTCATTGCCATGTAGTGGTCAAACAGGATTTCTCCCTCACTTACCTGGACACCCTTAATAACAATTACATATTGGTTGGGATTTAGCTGAATGCTGTCCCTTATTCGGATTGTTGGAACAACACAGCCCAGTTCCAGGGCTATCTGTCTTCTTATCAATACTATACGATCCAGTAAATCGCCGCCCTGACTGGCATCTGCCAGTGGAATCAAGCCATATCCTACCTCCAGCAGTATCGGGTCAACCTGCAGTAGTGAAACAACATTTTCCGGTTTTCTGATTTCGTTGGCACTGGCCTCCTCCTCAGAAACCTCGGTCTCTATCTCAGCCTCCTCAATCTTGCCCTCTATGGTTTTTCCACTTACCAGAAATATAGCTCCATAGGCCAGAAAGAGAAAGGTGTTAAGCGGTGTTACCAAGCCCATTATCATCATGCTTCCGCCAACCATGTATAAAACCTTGGGTATGGAGAATAGCTGCTTTACTACCAGATCGCCCAGCTCCGCCTCCTTGGAGGCCTTGGTTACCAGAATACCTGTTGCCAGTGATACCATCAGTGATGGAATCTGGCTTGCCAAACCATCACCGATAGTAAGTATGGCAAAATGTTTAAATGCCTCCATGGCATCGGTATAGCCAAGCGAGGTCATTCCCATGATTGTTCCGCCTACCAGATTAATTACTGTAATAATCAGACCTGCTACCGCATCTCCCTTAACGTATTTGGTAGCACCATCCATTGAGCCGAAGAAGGTAGACTCTTCATATATTTTCTCACGTCGTCTTTTTGCTTCCGCATCATCAATAATTCCGGCGTTAAGATCGGCGTCTATTGCCATTTGCTTACCCGGCATGGCATCCAGGGTGAACCTGGCGCTAACCTCGGAAACACGATCCGAACCCTTGTTGATTACAAGAAATTGCACTAATGTAAGTACAATAAATATAATTATACCTATTACAAGATTGCCTCCGCCGACGAATTCACCAAAGGTGGAAACTACGTTACCGGGGCTTCCTGAGCTCAAAATAAGTCTTGTACTAGATACATTCAAGGAAATTCTGAATATGGTGGTGAAAAGAATTATTGAAGGAAATGCCGACAGACTCAGTACTTCCTTGGCAAATATGGCATTAAACAAAACTACCATTGAAACTGATATATTTAAAGCCAGCAGAATATCCAGCATCGTGGAGTTCATGGGTATTATCAGAAAAATGATAGCTGACAGTATAAATAAGCCTACAACAAGATCATTTCTTTTCATTCCACTCCTCCAAATGTATAAATTAATACGCTATATACCCACATGCCTGAGTCAGACTCAAAACTACTGTATTACCTTGTTCTTCAGGCTGTAGACATAGGCCAGAACCTCTGCCGTCATCTGATAGAGCTCCTGAGGGATCTGGTCGCCTATTTCCACATTATAATACAGCATTCTGGCCAGCGGCTTATTTTCAACAATCGGCACGTCATTATCCTTGGCAATCTGCTTTATCTTCTCCGCCAGATAATCTGCTCCTTTTGCAATCAATACAGGCGCCGCATCAACATCCCTTTCATACTTGATGGCAGCGGCAAGATGGGTAGGATTGGTGATGACCACATCGGCCTTAGGCAGGCTTTGCATCATTCTTCTCATTGATACCTCACGCATCTTTGACCGAATTCTGCTCTTGACAAGAGGATCTCCCATATCCTCCTTCATTTCCTTCTTAATCTCTTCCTTGGTCATCATCATTTCCTTTTTGAATTTAATTTTCTGATATAAAAAATCACCTAATCCGATTACCAAAAATATCAGGCTTATCTTTAGTCCCAGATCAATGATTAAATTTCCAACCAGTATAATTGCAGGCTGCAAATCCATATCATACAGCAAAAACAGACTCTTCCATTCCTTTTTGAGAGTGTTGTAGGCAATGATGCAGATTACTGCAATTTTTATAAGCTCAATAACCAAATTAACGATCTTTTCCTTTGAAAAGATTCTTTTAAACCCGTTTATTACGCTAATCTTTGAAAGCTTGGGTGTGAGTAATTTGGGGGTTATCATCCATTTAACCTGAAAAAGCACAACAACAAATGATACCAGCATTCCTGCAGCAAACACAGGCAAACACGTAATAAGTATAATCTTTATTCCATCCCCCAATATACCCTCGGCATTTGCTGTCGAAAAACCACTGTTTGCATACTTGTCTATAATCTGATAATACTTTTTGAAGGTATCAATAAACCTGTTACCGAAATACCCGGTAAACACCTTTAAAACAATGAACAGGGTCGCCAGTCCTGAGGCTGTTATCAGCTCCATGCTTTTTGCAACCTGTCCCTCTTTTCTTGCATCCCGCAGCTTCTTGGCTGTCGGTTCCTCCGTCTTTTCAGGACCGTCTGCAAAAAACTGCAGCTTGTATGACAGGCGCAAATTATTCAAATCCAATTGCTCATATTTAATCATCTGTTCCAACCTCAATGCAACATATTAATAGCTCCCTTAAGCATTTTCGACATTTCTTTGAAAATAAAATCCGCAACAGACGGAACCATTTCTATAATAAGAAACAAAATCAAAAGCCCTACAAATACCTTAAGCTGTATACCAATAACAAACATATTCATTTGCGGAGCCATCTTTGAAAGGATAGCCAGTATTGTATTGACAACCAGTATTGATGCAAATACAGGAATGATTATCCTAAAGGCAATAATAAAATAATCCGCAAGAAATTCCCCCATCAGCAGATAAAGCCGGGTATTTATCTGTACCTTACCCAACTCAATAATTTTGAAGGAATCGATAATTGCCCTGATAAAATATCTGTACAATCCGGTAACCATCATGGTTAAAAGCACCAGATACCCATAGAAATTGGCTGTTATTGTTGTCTGAAGGTTAGTGGCCGGGTCAAATTGGCTTACCATTGAAAAGCCTATATCCATATCTATCATCTGACCGGCAAATGAGAGTATCTGATAAGCAATATTCGCAAAAAACCCCATTATGGCTCCTGCCAGTGCTTCAATTGCCACCAGCAGTGAAAACCCAATTACACCGGTATAAGCAGGAGGAGTATAAGAGGTTGAATAAAACAGGATTGCAGTCATATAAAGCGCCAGTCCTGCCTTTACTTTTCTTGGAACATTGTGCAAAGAAAAAAAAGGGGCTGTGAACATAAAACCGCTTATCCTCACAAGTATCAGGAAAAAAACTTCAAATTGAACAATTGAAAAGGTCATAAGCTCTTCAGATAATAGCTAAAGTTGGAAAATAACTCCACCGTGTATTCCCTGAGGGAATTAAAAATCCAACCGCCAAACAGCATTATTACCAGAAAAACTGCAATCAGCTTTGGTACAAATGTGAGGGTTTGCTCCTGTATGCTGGTCACAGTCTGCAGTATGCTTATAATCAAGCCCACCAGCAAGGATGCCAGCAGCATCGGAGCAGCGGTTTTCAACACAATATATAAGGCCCTTCTGGCAATATCAATAATTACTACATCATTCATCTATAACTCCATTCCTTATGCTTTTTTATCATACATATCTGCTAATGACACTTATGCTACTCTAATAAAATGTTTTGACAAGCTGCCCGATAATCAGATTCCATCCATCTGCTATTATAAAAAGTAAAATCTTGAACGGCATGGAAATCATGGTAGGTGGCAGCATCATCATACCCATTGACATAAGGGTTGATGCAACCACCATATCTATAATAATAAAAGGTATATAAATCAAAAATCCGATTATAAATGCCTTTCTCAGCTCACTTATCAAAAATGCAGGTATTACCACTGTAATAGGTATATCATCAGGAGTTTTCACTTCGCTGATGCCGGCAATATCAAGAAAAAGCTTTAAATCCTTGGCATCATCCATCTGTTCAAGCATGAAGGTTCTTATAGGCGCAATGCCTGCCTGCCATGCTTCCTCCTGAGTTATTTCACCGGCAGATAAGGGTTTTATTGCCTCATTATTCACTTTGGTTATTACAGGTGACATAATAAACATTGTTATAAACAGCGCCAGTCCAATCAGTACCTGGTTAGGCGGAGTTGTTTGGGTTCCCAGTGCCGACCTGACAAAATGCAGTACAACAATGATTCTGGTAAATGAGGTTACCATTATCAGTATTGATGGAGCCAGGCTTATTACTGTGAGCACCATAAGCATCTGCAGTGTTGAGGCCAGTCCCTTCTCGTCCTCGCCGGTATTGAGTGAAAACTCAAGAGGTCCTAATGCCCCTCTGACACCCTGGGTACTTCCGGTATCTTCAACAGCCGGAACACCCACCTCGGCCGCATATGCCGGCTTTGCATCCGCAAATGCTAATATCAGCACCGCAATAACAATAATCAGCACCATATTGCATATTGTACGTCTGTTTCCATGTACGTTCATCCTAACCAACCTTTACCTGTTGTTTCTGATTTTAGAAAGAAGTGCTTCAAAAGAGAGCTTCTCCCTGCTTTGATACTCCCTGAATATTATATGCTCTTCATCCAGCTCTGTAATGTAATTGATCGTATCCTTGCATATTGCCAGTACAATATACTTGTTGCCTATCTTGACTATCTGGATAATCTTGCCCGGACTTATCCTGTAAGCATCAATCAGCTTAAAGTTGCTGTTCTTCATTTGACCAAGCTTTATATTGCCAATAAAGCGGGTTGTAAAATAGGTAGCAGCCAAAATCAGAAGCAGCAGGATAATCAGACCGGCTAGCTGGATGAAGCTGTCCCAGGTACTTCTTGAAGACACAACAGACTGTGTCACATCTGCTTCAGGCTCAGGAGTAATCTTATTTATCTTGTCGACTATTGCCTGTAATATAACCAACGCTTTATCCTTCATGGCTAAACTAACCAATCACTTTCTTAACTGCCTCAAGCACCCTGTCATGCTGGAATGGTTTCACAATAAAATCCTTTGCTCCTGACTGGATTGATTCTATAACCATAGCCTGCTGTCCCATAGCCGAGCACATAATTACATTTGCATTGGGATCCAGAGCTTTGATTTTTTTCAACGCCTGAATGCCATCCATTTCTGGCATTGTGATATCCATCATAACCAAATCGGGTTTTGTCTCTATATACTTATCTATAGCCTTATAGCCGTTCTCAGCTTCACCTACTATGTTGTAGCCATTCTTAACCAGTATATCCTTTATCATCATCCTCATAAAAGCAGCATCATCACAAATAAGAACATTCTTTGCCATTTTCTTCTCCCTCACTATTCATGTTAATTTAGTGTTACTATTTGGTATTTACTAATTTGCTTGTTTTTGTTTTATGATTTCGGTAACACGGATACAGAAGTTTTCCTCTACAACAACCACCTCGCCTTTAGCTACAAACTTACCGTTTACAAGTATATCAATTGGCTCACCTGCCAGCCTGTTAAGCTCTATTATGGTTCCCGGTGAGAAATCCAGTATCTCCTTAATGGATTTGCTGGTTCTGCCAAGCTCAACAGTCACCTCAAGCGGCACATCCATCAGCAAGTCTATATTCTCCGGCTGAGCTGCAGGAGCCATTACCTGGCTGAAGGGTGCAAATTGAACCGGTTGAACCTTCACATCCTGCATCGGAGGTGGTGCATACTGTCCGGCTGCAGGCTGCTGATAAGGATTGTAATACTGCTGCTGCATATATGTCTGTTGCATAGGTGTCTGTTGCATCTGACCAAAAGGCGCTGCCTGATTTGGCATACCTGTAGTCTGCTGAACGGCTTTGCCGGTCTGACCGGATGCTGCCTGCTTGCCTGAGCCTGACGGAGTCCCCGGTTCCATCTTCGTCGCCTTGACAAACTGACTATACAGGTTTCTAGCAAATTCAAACGGATATAGCTGCATTAATACGCTATCAACAAGATCTCCTATTTCCATATGGAAGGATACCTTAACAAAGCTGCCCTTCAGGAAATCCGCTATATTCTCACCGCTAACATGCTCGTCAAGGTCAACTATTGATGCTATCGGTGGAGTAATACTAACTTTCTTTTCCAGCATTGACGAGATCGATGTAGCCGCTGAACCCATCATCTGATTCATGGCTTCACTGATAGCAGACAGATGTAGCTCAGAAAGTTCACCATCTGTATTTGTCCCATCTCCGCCCATCATAAGATCAGCTATAATTTTTACATCTTTTTCCTTAAGTATCAATATATTGTTGCCATCCAGACCTTCCTTGTAATAAATCTGGATGAAAACACACGGCTTGTCATAGATATTAACAATATCTTTCCATGTTGCGTATTCAACAACCGGAGTAGTTATGACCACTCGCTGGTTTACCAAAGAAAACAGCGTTGTCGCTGCAGTTCCCATGCTGATATTGGATATCTCACCGATTGCATCCTTTTCAGCATCGGTCAAAGTGTCGCTTGCTGAATCAGCATTATAATCATCCATTCCTATACCATTCAACAAGGCATTGATCTCTTCTTGTGACAGCATACCATCCATATACCGTTACTCCTCTCCTCTGACAATTGATGAAATCTTTACCGCATAGGAACCTGAGGAAGCACCCGGAAGAGCGGTAAATTTATATATATTGCCTACAAAAACAGCCAAATCATCATCTACCTTGGTATTCAGCTTAATGATATCGCCTACCTGCATATTCATAAAATCATTGACTGATATTGTACTTCTTCCCAATACGGCCCGGATAGGCACCTTTACCTTGCCAATTCCTATCTCTATTATGTCCTTGTAAGACTTGTCCTCACTCGACTTCATAGTCGAATACCAGTACTTTGTATTCAATTTATCGATAACCTGCTCCAGGCATACATAAGGCAGGCATATATTCATCATTCCATCAATATTTCCTATCCTCAGCTTTAGGGTAATGATGGATATCATTTCGCTTGGGGATATAATCTGTGCAAATTGTGAATTGGTCTCTATCCTCAAGAGTCTTGGCTGCAGCTGTATAACATTCGCCCAGGGCTCCCGAAGTAAAACACAGCATATGTTAAATATACGCTCGATTATAGAGTGTTCTATTTCCGTAAAGTCCCTGACCTTTTCAAGGGGATAACCGCCACCACCCAATAACCTGTCAATTATTGCATATCCGAGATTATTTGATAACTCAATTATGATATTGCCCTCTAAAGGGGCAAAGTCAACTATCCCCAATAAAACCGGATTAGAAAGTGCATTAGTAAATTCTGAATATTGCACTGCTTCAGAGTTAACAACTTCAACTTGAACATTCTTTCTAAGATACGCCGGAAGGTTTGTGGACAGTAATCTTGCATAATGCTCAAAGATGATGTTCAGTGTTCTAAGATGCTCTTTTGAGAACTTCGATGGTCTGGCAAAATCATAGTTTTTAACCTGTTTTTCAGATGGTTCTTTATAATCATCCGCATCCAGTTCACCACTTGACAATGCAGCCAGAAGATTATCTATCTCGTGTTGGGATAAGATATCTCCCATTTAAACTACCTCCCTGAAATGCTATCTAAATGATAGCATAAAGTCAGAATAAAATCACCATAATTCTTGCTTATACTACAATTTGCGCCTTTAAGATACCACCATGTTCCCAAAATTTACATTGGTTATAAAATCGGATTTAAAATACTCATGTAGTCTGGTAAGGACCGCATTCTTGATCTCATTTTTCTTGTCAAGAACCTCATCATTGGTGTGTTTTTGTATCTCATCAGCTATAATTTCCTTAATTACTCCCTCATAATCACCCATTTTATCCTTATATATCTCATAATCAGGATGCTTGCTGTTCATAGACAATGACACCGGAACAAGTGCATAATGTGTCTGGCCGTCGCTACTCTTTTTCAGATTTACCGTAAGCTCATCATCCAGCTTATAGGTAACCAGATCCGCTACAGATATTTCCTTATCCTTATCGGTCTCCTCAAGCTCCAGCTCAATTACCTGTGCCACCTTGTTTACCAGCCTGGTGGTTTTGTTGGAGGCCGGAACTATTACAAATATCAAAACTCCTGTAAGAATAGCATTAATCAAAACAATAGCCAATATTATAATAGTCAGAATGTTTTTCTTCATATTTACCCTCCGTCCTTTGCATCAGTGACATCACTCTTAATGCCATATGCAATAATCTGGTAATATTTTAAAACCATGTTAAGGTCAGAATTACCATCCGCTGTATTTTTCATATTTATCTGCTGCTGTATTTATTATAAATTTTAATCTCTATTCTTCTGTTTTTTGCCCTGCCTTCACTGGTAGCATTGCTGCTTACCGGCTCATATTCTCCTCTGCCTGAATACTTGAGATGAGCAGGATCCAAATCACAGTTGTCTATCAGAAACTGGGCCGCATTCAGCGCTCTGGCGGTTGAAAGCCAATTATTGTCCTTGAAAGCGCCGCTGACCATAGGGACATTGTCGGTATGTCCAACAATTTCTATTTCATATCCTTCAAACCTCTTAAGCAGCTTGCCTATCTTTTTTAATACAGGCTCTGCTTCCTTTCTGATATCTGCAGAACCTGAATCGTACAGAACCGAACCTTTGAGTTCAAGCTGTACGTACTGGTACTGGGGATCCATCTTAAGCTCCGTATCACCGGTCAGATTATAAAGCTCCCTTAAATCCGATACCTGGTCATACATCTCGCCTGTAAGCTTCTTCTTTTCCTCCTGAAGCCTTTCTATGGCCTCATCCAGCCCTATTTCCTTATCCTGGCTGTCGTTTTTTCCACCGATATTGCTTCCGTCGCTGCCGGAAGCATCAGTTCCTTCAGTAATCTTGTCCCCCGTAACACCCTGGTTTCCCTTAAGGACATTGTCCTTACTGCCTTCTTCCTTAAAATTATCGCCTGCCTTAAGTGATGCCTCAGGATCTCTGGTTCCATGGACTCTTTTACCAACAGAATCGAACATCTTGCTCAAATTGTTGAGCTGTGACATACCTGATGAAATTAATTGCTCCTGTCCTACGGAAGAACCACCGGCTTCCAGGATTCCTATTGAATTTGCCATAGACATTGATAAGGCCTCAAACTTCTCCTCACTCAAATCCGAATAGGCAAAAAGCATTACGAAGAAGCAAAGCAGCAAATTCATCAAATCCGCAAAGGTATTAAGCCACGGGGCATTACCACCACTGCTGCTTTCAGGTCTCTTTCTTTTACCCAACGCTTTCACCCTCATCTTTCTTAAATGCATTTCTATTATCAGGAGACAGGAAGGATTTCAGCTTCTCTTCAATAACTCTAGGGTTCTCACCTGCCTGAATGGATAGAAGTCCCTCAACCATAATTTCTTTTATCATTATTTCCTTGGCATTATTGGCTTTTAACTTGTTAGCAATCGGTAAACAAATCCAGTTGGCCAAGACCGAACCATAAAATGTTGTTACCAATGCAAGAGCCATATTAGGACCAATTGATGCAATATCATCCAGCTTTTTCAGCATGTTAATCAATCCTATCAGGGTACCTATCATACCCCAGGCAGGCCCCATCGCCGCCATCGTCTCCCAGAAGGATGTCTTACTGGCATGTCTGGCCTCGATACAATTGAGCTCCGTCTCCAGAATATTGCGAACCAACTCGGGATCAGTGCCGTCTACTATCAGCAGAACACCTTTTTTAAGGAACTCATCATCTATATCGTTGGCAGCCTCCTCAAGGGCCAACAGGCCTTCCTTTCTGGCAATATTGGATAAGTCGATTATACTCCTTATTGTCTTTTCAGCATCGGAGGAATATGGCTTTAAAATCAGCCTTATGCTTCTTATACTGCCCCAGAAATCCTTCAGACTGTCAGTAGTGATCATGGTGCAGAAAAAAGCTCCTCCTATCGTAATGAAAATAGAACCTTCATCGAAGAAGTTCCACAGCGCTGCAGCGCCTTCATCACCAGATACAATACCAAATACAACTACTACCGCACATAAAACTATTCCTAAAATTGATGATAAGTCCAAATACGACACCTTCTTTATCTGTTTTATTTATAAAATATATATCGGAAAAATATACTATAACTCGCGATTAAATATCTCTTTTTTGTATAATATTACAAGATTTTTGACCTCTTGTCTACTTTCTTTTACTACTATTTTATTCCCAGAAGTAAGTGTAATCACGGTATCCGGAGACTCTTCAATCCTCTCTATCAAGTCGGCGTTGATGATTATCTTACTGTCATTTAGCCTTGTAACCTCAATCATTGTATACCCCCTCCATTCAAGCACCTGAAAGCTGTTAACCATATCAGGCGACTTTTTACTAATTCGGCAAGCCTTGCTTTCGAAAAATATTGCAGTATATCTGAAATCATGTATCTTCTCAAAGCTTTGAAGATAAAGATCCCCGCTAATTTCAGTCCTCACTTGTCCTGCCATGCTTTGGCTCTTTTATAAAACGGGTGGCAGCCACTTACTGCCACCCGCCATTACTGACATATGGCAACGATATTCATACATCAGTCCTGTATTATCTCTTCAGATTAATCAGCTCTTCCAACAGGGTATCAGATGTTGTAATTATTCTGGAATTTGCCTGGAAGCCTCTTTGGGTTGTTATCATATCTGTAAATTGCTGTGAAAGATCCACGTTGGACATCTCCAGCACACCTGTAGATATGCTGCCGCCTCCTGTGGTAGGATCCTGGCCTATACCATCGAAATCTCCTGAGTTTTGGGTTGCGGCAAACATATTATTACCAATAGCCTCAAGACCTGCAGGGTTGGCAAATGTAGCCACTGCAATCTGGCCCAGAAGCTTGGAATCTCCGTTGTCATACTTTCCGTATATACGGCCGGAAGCATCGATGCTGATTCCGGTCATATTACCGACCTTCTTTCCTGCTCCAAGACCGTTGAGATCTCCCCTGTATGCCTGCAGGGAGGATGATCCTGAAGTTGAGTACATGGTCAGGGATGAGAAATCGATGTCTATCTGTCTGAAAGGATTCGGATCAGCATTTATGACTAAGCTCATCTTTGACATAGGATTCTCGGCATCGCCCTCACCAACGGATACAAAAGCACCTGTGGAGCCGTTGAAGGTAATTCTCGGTCTGTCGGTAAGATCTATGGAAACCTTGCCGTCTATTTCATTAACCTCTATGTCACTGTAATCTACTCCACCGAAGCTAAAGGAGGTTATGGCTGAGTTGGTATAGGTAACATTGCCGTCCGCATCAACCTCTTTTAATACAAAGATTGATTGTCCGGACTCATCCTTAATATCGGTAATGGCAATTTCATATATATTGGTGGCTTCGGCTGATTGCCATACCCGCATCTCAGCTGTATATGCATGACCCATATTATCAAAGAAGGTCAGATTAACAACTCTTCCGGTCTCACTGGTAAGCTGTGTGTCCTTGCTGTCCAGATTGCCTGTAATATATGCTGCAGTGGTTGCCTCCGGTGTTGCATACAGATTTTCCGGAGACATGATTCTAAGCGGTGACACTGCATCCGGAACAGTCTTGGTTGGATCATTGGGATCCACCTGCCATCCCATAACGAGGGCACCTGCAGGAGTACAGAGATTACCCGCACCATCTACACCAAAGGAGCCTGCCTTGGTGAAGTAATTGCTTCCACCATAATTAACTATGAAAAAGCCGTCTCCATCAATCATCAGATCAAAGGGATTATCAGTTCTCATGGCAGCTCCGTTTGTGGTAACGGAAGCAGTTATTGATGCCACGTTGACACCCAAGCCTATCTGCATAGCATTGCGTCCGGCTGTGCCTGTAGTTGCATTGGGACCTGTTGCGCTCTGGGTGGTTTGATAAAAGATATCTGAAAATGTAACTGTACTTGATTTAAAACCAATTGTATTAACATTGGCTATGTTATTACCGATAACATCCATTCTTGTCTGGTGAACCCTAAGGCCAGATACACCAGAGAACATTGATCTCATCATACAATAATGACCTCCTTTTTATAAGCCGGTAATTATATCCCGTCTGTCAGTCAGGGATATATAAAGCTTCCATAAAGGTCCAGCTTTACATTATTACCGCTCCATCAATATTTGTAAACACCTTGCTGTCATCATCACCTACTGCAGTAATAACCGTATTATTAGTGATGCTGACTATGAATGCCAGGTTGTCTACCATTACCAATGACTCTTTAATTCCTTTTTCTAAAGCTTTTTTTGCACCTTCCTCAAGTCTGATTAACTGCTCATCGGTCATATCGATATTTCTGCTGGCCAGACGCTCATAAGCATGCTTGGAAAATTTCAGCTCCCTGGCCTGATCCTGCTCCTTGCTTTGCAGTATCTCACTAAAGGGAACCCCATTTAGCTGCTTTGGCACATTGCTCGTTCTGGCGCTGCTTAGCTGATGGGTCATTTGCTCTATGGAAGGATAACCGTTCACCGGAAAACTCATACAGCATCTCCTCCCTGATCTGCATTCTCTGTATTATCTTTATAATCCGCTTCTGCTCCCTCAGTTGCGGATGAACCCTGCTCTGTCGGCCCGGTCGCTTCCGGCGAATTTGCCGGCTCCGTCTGCTCAGTATCCTCTATCTGGTCGTCATCACCCGTTGGATTTTCATCGTCGTCATCCTTGGGTATGACATTCTGGACCTTCAGGGTTACCTTATCCGTAATAGTAGTCAAATAAGGATCATTGAAGGTTATAATAAGCTTGTAAACGCCATTTTCCAGTCCTTCAAATGCTTCCTTCTTAATAGTTACCTTGTTGTCCTTCAGCTCAACCAGATTCATATCAATTAGCTTTTCATTAAGTATTACCGCTACTTTATCGGCTACCGTATCCCCTGCTCCAAGCTTTACAATAAAGCTTTGATCCTTGGGATCTGCAGCATCATATAGCAGCTCAACCATATTAGGTACCCCTGGTAAATTCTGCTCAAGGAGATACTCGCTTGATATGACGCTTTCCAGCTGATCAATTGAATATAAGCTGCCGTTGACGGATAGCTTTGTTGTATTGCCGGTTATGGTAACAAAATCGACTCTGCCATTTATATAGCTGGTATTGCCGTTAGCATTCTCAGTCTTGATAACAACCTCTCTTCCTACCAGACTAAATGCCATGGTATTGGTGGATATGGTGCCCAAATTCTGCAGCTGCTCAAGCTGTGAAAAGGTTGCAAGCTGTGCTACATATTCGGTATCCGTATTGGGATTTAACGGATCCTGATACTTCATCTGTGTTGTCAGCAGCCTGAGGAATGCGTTTTTGTCAAGCTGATTGCTTCTTTGGCTGGAGCCGGTACCAGAAGATTTTGCTGTCTGAACTAATTTTCCATCCTTAACCGGTTGTATCAGCTCACTCATCCTGCTCCTCCTTTCCATGCAAGATTTCTTATCTTAAATAAATTCTGCCATGCTATGCAACATAATTAATCTGACTGTTGACAAGCCCATTGCCGGCAAGCATTCCGGTTTCCTCCGGAATATCCTCGGACATGGCCATTGCTTCTTCCAGACTGATATGTCTTCCTGAGTTGCTCTTTTCGGATTCTGACCTGTTCTGATCCGAGCTGCTGCTTTGGCTTTGATCAAATGTATAAGCAGAAACAGTTACCTCTATAGCCTCCACCTTTATTCCCTGCTGGTTTAAACTCTCCCTCAGGCTTGCTAGCTGGCTCTCTATAGCCTCCTTGCTAATCTGGTTTTCCACTACAAAGCGGGCTGTCATTGCTCCTTCCCTTGATTCAATGGTAAGCTTAACCCTGCCCAGGCTTTCCGGACTTAAGCTTAACTCCAGCGTGTGTTTATCAGGCCCTATTTCCAATCTTATTCTGTCAATAATCTGATATGCTATCTCTCTCAGATTGGCTGCAATCGCCTGATTTTCGCTTACTGCCGCCGTCTGGTCGGCCACACTGTTTACCATGTTGTCAACAAAGCTTTTGAAGGAGTTCTGCTCCAAAGCAGCACTGTCCTGGCCGGAGGCTGCACTGTCTTTAGCTGCCCCTCTGTCGGCAACTACCTCTATATTGCTTTCTGCTTCCGTATCGGTTGCAGCCTGCGCCATATCAACGGCAGTACCACTGCCCTCAGGATTATATGCCGCTTCACTGCCTGCCAGGCTCTCATCGGCAAGCTCCAAGTTATAAAAAGTATCAACAGACCCTTCAGCTTCAGGAGCCTCTGTCATCTTCCCGATGTCCGCCAGCATTTCCTTAAGCCGGTCAGTATCTATATCCTGAGGCAATCCTGCTTCAGCCTTTAAGCTGTCGATCTGCAGATTCAGCTCCTTCATTACTGATGAAAGCCTTTCATTGGTCAAAAGCGCGAGCACATTTTCCTCAGAACTGCTTGCCAGAACAAAACTCTGCAGCTTATCGGTGTCAAGCAAGTCAAGTGCTGTCATATTCAGCTCTTCCAAAAGCTTGTTAAACTCCTCGGCATCCAGCTCCAGCCTGTCCATTACCAATTCGCTTACCATCGCCAGTAAAGCTGATATTTTTTCCAGCAAAGCTTTAATGTCCAGCTCATCATCTGATTGGATATCCGCTTCGCTGTCCAGCTTGTCAGCATCGGTATTTGCAGCTACAGCTTTCTGTGGATTAAGCTTTGCTTCCTTTTTTGCCTCCACCTGGCCAGCCTCAGCCCCGGCATCTGTCCTTGGCTGCTTATCTGCAGACTCCTGTGTCCTTGCCTTTTCTGCTGCATCAGTCTTCTGGCTTGCGACTGCAGCGCTGTCCTTTTTTACTGCTCCTGTGGCATCCGAAGAATCCTTCAGTCCCGAAAGCATCAGGTCAAAAGCGTTTGCAGACTGCTTCCTGTTAACACTGCCGGCCTCGGTTCTGCTGGCTGCTACATTACCAACCCTGTTTGAAACATTAGGCATCAGCATATCTTCTCTCCCTCCTTTCCATTTTTGGCTAACCATCCAAAGAGCGGTCGCCTTTATTATCTATAATAAGAAACATCGCAAATGAAGCTTCGTCTTCCTAAATAAAGCTTCGCTTCATTAATAAGCTTTGTTTCTTATTGGCTTGATTGATTAGCACCGATACTCTGAAGTCTTTCTTCATCCATATCAAGCATTTTCTTGGTGATTTTTGCGGCAAATACATTATCCATTTCAGCCAATATTGCCGCGCTTTCCTTCGGCTTCATTGCCAGCAGGATTTTAGCTACGTATTCTACATCTGCAGTCATAGTCTCAAGAATTCTGGCTGCGGGTCTGGGCTCCATACTCTTGTATATATTGGCTTTTTCAACGATAGCATCCGAATATTGCAGCTGTTCAATAACCTGCCTGTAGATTTCTTCTGCATTGGCAGGATTAATCTCCTCATAATACTTCTTATATTCACTGATATCGGGTGCAGCTTCTGCAAACACCACGTTTCTGTCAAATTCCTTTACCCTTTCCTCAAAGGCCTTCTGATTTTCCTCAAATACCTTAAGCCTTTCTACCTCGGCCAAAAGCTCGCTGTTGCTTGCGCCAGTGTCATCCGCCGTCTTTTGCAGCTGGGCCAGCTGGGCCTCCAGCTCCTGTATTCTGGCTACCGCTTCATCCAGTGATTTATAAGGATAATTCTTTTCCTCCGCAAGCTGCGCATCACTATAATCCGGAAGTATCATATTTATTATAGGAACATCCTTCAAAATAGGACGCAATACCCCCGAACCGAAGCCTCCCACGTCTGTTTTTATCAGAAATCCAAATAAAGCCAGCCATATAATAACTATTAAAATGGCAACTATGATGGTCAGGACCTTACCCCCGTCTTTTGCCTCAATGCTTCCTGCATTATCCTTCTTTGCCATTATTCGTCCTCCTTGATTCCTATGGGACCACTGTATTTGTAACTGTTAAGCTCATCTACCACTTTTCTTTCTTCAGCCTCATATTCAAGCATGTACTCCTCGAATTCCTTTTCCTTGAGCTTTTGATGGGTTTTGCGGTTAATCATGGCTTCATTCAAACGAATTCTTGCCACCTCCAGCCTGTGCTGTGCGTTTCTGACTACTGCCTCCTGGCGCAGGATCTGCTCTTTAATAATCTCTATTGCCTGCCGGCATTGATTAAGCAGCAGAATATCCAGTCTGTCAGAGCTTAACCGCCTTAACTCATTTTCATATGATAACTTCCTCTGTCTCAGCATCTGAAGCTTTTCTTCTTCCTTTGTCAAATTTCTTCTGGCGATGCTGTAGGCTATCTTCATCTGCTCCTCAAGCTTCAGCTTGATTTGCAGGATACTTTCCATACTATATCTGAATTTCTTCATTACTCCCTAAATATCTCCATCAGCAAATTCAATTCATCCTCAAAATTGTATTTATCATATGTTTCCTGCTGAAGAAATGCATTTACAGCCTTTATCTTTGATATTGCATAATCTATATCCTCATTGCTTCCACTCTTATAGGCGCCTATATTAATCAAATCCTCCGCATCCTGATATGTAGCCAGCACATTCTTAAGCTTACCTGCTGCCAGCTTGTGCTCCTTTGTAACAATGGAGCTCATACATCTTGATATACTCTGCAGTATATCAATGGCAGGATAGTGATTTTTATGGGCCAGCTTTCTGGACAGCATTATGTGTCCGTCAAGTATGCTTCTTGCAGTATCAGTAATCGGTTCATTAAAGTCATCAGCGTCCACCAAAACCGTATACAATCCTGTAATAGAGCCTCGTTCGCTGTTGCCTGCCCGTTCAAGAAGCTTTGGCATTTCTGAATATACGCTTGGCGGATATCCTCTGGATACGGGTGGCTCACCTGAGGCCAGGCCAATTTCTCTCTGGGCCATGGAAAAACGTGTCAGTGAGTCCATCATTAGCAGAACATCCATACCCTGATCTCTGAAATATTCAGCTATAGCGGTAGCTGTCTTTGCCGCCTTTTTTCTTATCAGAGCCGGTCTGTCGGAGGTTGCCACCACCAGCACCGAGCGCTTGATACCTTCCTCTCCAAGATCCCGCTCTATAAATTCTCTTACTTCCCTGCCACGCTCGCCAATCAGGGCTATAACATTGATATCCGCTTTTGTATTTCTTGCAAACATACCCAGCATTGTACTTTTTCCAACACCGCTGCCGGCAAATATTCCTATTCTTTGTCCCTTTCCGATGGTTAGAAGGGTATCTACCGCTTTAACTCCAAGAGGCAAGACCTCATCTATCATCTTGCGCTTTAAGGGATCAGGTGGTGCAGCTTCTACCGGATAATATCCGCTGCATTTAAGACTGCTTCCGTCGAGCGGATTTCCAAGACCGTCAAGTACCTTTCCCAAAAGCTCATGTCCTACAGGCACCTTGAAATCGCTTCCTGAGTTTTCAACAAGATTTCCAATACCTACGCCTGTCATCTCTTCATAAGGCATCAGCAAGACTCTGTTATCACGAAAGCCTATAACCTCAGCAGGTATTTTTCTTGCCTGAGTATCCGCCATTATGAAACACACATCATTAAGATTCGCGCTCAGGCCGCTCGCCTCCACAGTCAAGCCAACCATCTTGACCACCCGGCCAAATTCTTTTTCATAGGATTTATCCATTAGCTGTCTGTAGCTGTCCAAGCTTATCGGAATCATGATGGTACCTGCCTTCTCTAAATAGGAATTTACATCTTCAAATCTATAATCTATATACCGCCAATCAGTCTTATATCTGTCAGCAAGCTCTCCAGCTGAAGATCCAGACTGCAGTTAATTATCCTGCTTTCAGTCTCAATCAGACACTGGTTCTTAAGCAAGGCCGGATCCTCTGTGATATGTATTGCAACCTCACGGTCCAATACCTGCGCCAGCTCATGTCTGCGATTTAGTAAATAATCATAATCCTCAGACGATACCCTGATATTAAGTTCATTGCATTTATCAAGGTTTTTCATCGCCTTCTCTACCAGATAAAGGATAACATCCTCCCTGTTTTTAATGACTATGCCGGTGATTTTTTCAACCAGGCCGGCAATTATCTCTGCTATCTGCGGCTGAAGCTCATTAAGAATATTCTCTCTTTCTTCCTCAAGCCCTTTAAGCTTCATATTATATTCTTCCTCAAGCCTTTGCGCCTCCTGCCGCACCTTTTGCATTCCCTCTTCATATCCTCTTTTCTGGGCCTGGGCAAAGGCTTCGTTTTTTATTCTGGCAGCCTCCATATTAGCCTGCTCCAGTATCCTCTGTGCTTCCATCTGTGCTTCCTGAACAACACTTCCTGCCAGATTTTTTTCATTCTCCTGCTGCAGAAGCTCCACAGCTGCCGCTTTGAGTCCTTCAACGAAGCCATCCTGTGCCTGTCCTTCAGCCTTTAGCTCCTGCTTCAGTCTCTTTTCAAGCGCCATATCCTTAAGACGAATGTCTATGAATTTCTTGGTCTTCTCATCATATCTTACTGTGTATGCCTTAATTACATTAGACAATTATCTCGTCACCTCCGCCTCTGGATATGATAATCTCGGAGGAATCTTCAAGCTTTCTGATAATATTAACAATCTTCTGCTGTGCCTCTTCAACATCCTTCAAGCGTACAGGACCCATGTATTCCATATCTTCCTTAATCATAGCAGCCAGACGCTTGGACATATTGTTGAATATGACATTCTGTACTTCCTCGTTGCAGTTCTTAAGGGCAACAGCCAGTTCGCTGTGATCAACCTCACGCAGTACTCTCTGGATTGATCTGTCATCAAGATTGATGATATCCTCAAATACGAACATCTTCTTCCTGATTTCATCAGCAAGCTCGGGCTCTTCGATCTCGAGAGTCTCCATAATATGTCTTTCTGTACCGCGGTCAACAGTATTGAGAATCTGTACAATCGAGTCAACGCCACCAACAGCTGTGTAATCCTGATTAACCAGGGATGCCAGCTTCTTCTCCAGCACTCTTTCAACCTCCTTGATCACATCAGGTGTGGTGCGATCCATCTGTGCGATTCTTTTGGCAACGTCAGCCTGCTTTTCCGGAGTCAGTCCTGAAATAATAGTTGATGCCTGTTGAGGCGACAGATATGCCAAAATCAAAGCTATAGTCTGCGGATGCTCATCCTGTATGAAGTTCAGAAGCTGTGAAGCATCCGTCTTTCTAACAAATTCAAACGGTCTTACCTGCAATGATGCAGTCAGCTTGCCAATAATTTCCTTGGCCTTATCCGGCCCAAGAGCTTTTTCAAGAAGCTCCTTGGCATATGCAATTCCGCCCTCCGCAATATACTGCTGGGCCAGGCAGAGCTCATAAAACTCATCCAGCACCTGATCCTTGGTAGCCGGTGATACACTTCTTGTATTGGCTATCTCAAGCGTCAAGGTCTCAATTTCTTCTTCCTTCAGGTGTTTAAATATGTTGGCGGACCTTTCCGGGCCCAATGTAATCAGTAAAATAGCAGCCTTTTGCAAACCTGTAATTTCGCTGTTTCGAGCCATCTGTATCACTCTACCTTTCAATAAATGTCGATTATCAGGATCTTATCCTATATGAGGATTTATCCTTCCCATTCTTCATTCAGCCAGTTGCGCAGCAATTGAGCAACAGCCTCCGGCTTTTCATCAACAAATTTCTCAATCATGCGCCGTACCTCTGACACCTGCTCAAAATCAATATCTTCAATAGTCTGTGACTCCTTGGTAGTTGCAAGCAGCTGCTCAACCGAAAGCTCAGGTTCAAGCTCGGTAACCTCAACCGGTGAAACTCCCTTGAAGACTACAAATATCAGCATTGCAAATATCAGCACAGCCAGTATTATCTGCAGATAATCCTGCCAGTTTCTTACCTTTACAGCCTTCGGAATAAATATGGGCTGTTCATATGCTGTTATGAATATATTGGATTCAGCAATGCCTGTAGCCTTTGACACCAATGAATAAAGATTCTGGTCCACCTCGACCGGTTTTAAGCCGCTGTTTATGGCTGCGTACTCATCAAAGGTCATATCGTTAAGGACGCCTTCCAGCTCAAGGTTTTCCTCCTTGTAGGTAACTGCTCTTCTGAGCACTATAGAAATGGAGGACTCCTCAGGAATTACAGCGCCCACCTCGTATTCGGTGTTTGTTATCTTTTCGTTGGGTAAATAATCATATTCCTGTATATTAACCGTTCCTGAACTGTTGGAACCATCTATCATCTGATAAGATGTTTCATCATTGGAATCGGTTCCGGGTACTCCGCCGGAGTAACCGCTGTTTTCTGATTTGTAGGTATAGCTGTGACTGTATAAGCCCTGATCCTGCCCGTTTGCCGGTGTATACTCAGTACTCATCTCAGTCACCTTATTCATATTGAAGACCAGGTTGGGCATAATTACAGCATCATCAAATCCGCTCTTTATCAAGCCTGCATAGAGGTTGTTGATGTATGTATTGCGGAGCCTTTCCTTATAGTCCTCCTTGTTGCTGGGACTGCCCGAATACAAATCCTCCTCGCCGCCATACAGCAGATTACCGAATTGGTCTGCCACCTTGATAAGATCGGCATTTTTATTGCCGATTAATGAAGCCACCACCTTTGCTATCGTTTCCGCAGTCTTGGGCTTGAAGCTCTCGTCCACTGTCAGAATAACACTGGCGCTGGTATCCTTGGCTTCACCAAAAATGCTGTCATAGGATTCGGAGGGCAAATAGTAAACCTCCGCATCCTTTACGCCTTCCATATTTAAAATGCTTTTTCTTAATTGATTCTGGAAATATAGATTAACCTTGAGAGTGCGATCATAATTTGTCACACCTAGACTGTTATTGAGAAGATCATCAATAGTCAGTCCGGTTGACGGCATATCATTCTCTGCGAGAAGCAATACCGCATCGGTCTGACGCTTTGAGTCCACTGATACAGTTAGATTATCTCCACCCACCTTGTATTTGATACCGGCATCCTTGAGTATTGAAGCAATTTTGCTGGTATCGGCTGTATTTTCAGCTACGGTCAACAGCTTGTAATCCGTCTTTTTCATCAGTATAACTAGTAATGCAAAAGCTATCACAATTATACAAACAGCACTTATAATTAATGTTTTCTGTTTAGCTGTATATTTATTCCAAATTTCGATAACTTTCTTAAGATATTGCTTTACCCTTTCAGCCATTTATTGATACTCCTCTGTGTGTATAATTTCCCATAATAAAGCCTGTCGGGTTTGATAATGCATAATAAAACTAATCTATATTTTTAGAACTGAAGGTTCATGATTTCCTTATATGCATCCAAAACACCATTGCGCACAGCTACAGTATATTGCAGGGCCAGCGATGCCTTCATCTGGGCAACCTGCAAATCGGCCGTACTGTCGGTCAGTCCAAGTGCAAAAGCTATCTGTGCTTCTTCCGCAGCATTGGTATATCTGTTAGTTTCATTTATCATATTCATCGCTGCGTTGAACATACTTTCAAAAGAGGCATTTCTGCTACTGTCGGCTGATAAAGCCTGCTTTCCTCCGTATCTGCTTAAACCGCTTAAGCCCTTTAAGCCGTTTAATCTATCCAATGATGTTATTTCCATACCTGCTTCCCCACTCCCGTATCAGCCTGAATATATCAGACTAAATCATTATAGTAATTTTAGATAATATAATTAAGTGTTTGCAATCAAAATGACAATATTATAAATGACCACAATCCCAGCTGACTTATTTTCCTACCTCAAGGCCCTTCATAGCCATGCTTTTAGTTGCGTTAAAAGCAGTGACATTTGCCTCATATGCTCTTGTTGCATCAATCATATCTGTCATTTCCTGAACAATATTGACATTAGGATAGGATACATAGCCTTCATCATCAGCATCCGGATGGGATGGGTCATATACTTTTCTCATTTGAGTATGAGTATCCTCTACAATTTTTGTTACCTTAACCCCATTTCCTACCTTGCCGGCTGTCCTCAGCAAAATATCGCCAAATGGAGTCATATCCTTCTCCGCAAATACCACAGTTTTTCTACGGTATGGATTGCCGTTTTCATCGCGTGTTGTATTTACATTTGCTATATTCTGTGAAATTATATCAAGCCTTAGCCTTTGTGCTGTCATTCCGCTGGCGCTAATATTCATCCCGCTATAAACTGACATTTCTTAACCACTCCTTCTACTAGACTGTAAATCTGATTAAATCAGCTTTATCAATATTTTGTATAAATGGCTGCTCTATTTGGATAACACTGTTCTTATCCTGCTAAACTCCTGCGTCATCGACTCAAGAATAGTATTGTAATAGATCTGGTTCTCTGCCAGCATTGCAGATTCTGTATCTATATCCACATTGTTACCGTCAAGCCTGTAGCTCAATGAGCTGTTGTCAGTATAAACAGTGGGTTCTATGCGGCCGTTTCTGGCAGCCTTTGCAACCCTCTTGTCCAGCGAACCTTCTCCAATTAAAGCGCTTTTCAGATAAGGCGCAAACTGAATATCCTTCCGCTTATATCCCGGCGTTGATACATTGGCCAGATTGTTTACCAGAAGCTCATTACGTTTCCAGCTGGCCTTCGCCGCTTTATTAAGAACATCTATATAATTGAATGCACCGGATCCCAACATAACAAAAATACTCCTTTCGCCATATATTTTATATTATATTTATTTTTACAAAAAATACAAGATATATTTCCGAAATTGGTAGAATAGAACTATACATTGTAGAAAGTTGATGATCAAATTAAAATTTTGATGTATTATATCACCTCTCTTTGACGATTTTTATCGGAAATTGCACAAGCGCTGTTCCACCACTATCCAGTCAGGCTGTCGTATATGTTATTTCAGAAAAGCAATAAAAGGACTTATGAGATAAATGTCTCACAAATCCTTTTGCAAATTTAGCTCCATAAAAGATATTATGTTGTCTTGCTTTGATGCTTTTTCCCGATTAATTATTGCTCAGATTTTTAAGCTCATCAAAAATAACATCATTAAGCACCCTGATATATGTTCCTTTCATACCGGATGATCTTGATTCTATAACACCTGCGCTTTCAAACTTCCTGAGAGCATTCACAATAACTGATCTTGTGATTCCCACACGGTCGGCTATCTTGCTGGCGACAAGTATCCCTTCATTGCCCTTAAGCTCCTTGAAAATATGGATTATAGCCTCCAGCTCCGAGAAGGAAAGCGTACTGATAGCGGATCTTACAATCTGTATCTTTCTGTTTTCCTCAGCGTTCTCCTCATTAACAGAACGCATCATCTCTAGTCCTACCACGGTTGTTCCATATTCGCTTAAAATAATATCGTCAATTGTATATCCGGCCCCGGTCTTATATATGAATAAGGTACCAAGTCTTTCACCCGCTATATCTATCGGGGTGATAATAGCCTGATAATTATCAACTGTCTCAAATTCAAAGCCAAGAGTACGAAGATTGACATTCTCCTTAGTAGACAAAATATTCAATAATCTTTCATTCAATAAGGAATCAATATACCTGCCAACCGTATCCTTAATCAATTCCCTGATTTCTTCTATGTCGCTCCTGTTTTTAACTCCAAGAACCTTCCCCTTGCGGCTGATTACCAGGATATTGGATGCAAGTATATCGCTCAGGACCATGCAAATGTCATTGAACACAACCTTATGGGAATTGTTGTTATGCAGCAGATTGTTAATCTTTCTTGTCTTATCCAATAATTGAACACTCATTAATTAGCCCTCCCGGCTTATTATAATAGTACCCATCTGTATAAGCAAAAATATCCCTAACCATGGAACAAGGTAATACAATCAATAAGTCAATTGTACTACCTTTTAGATTTTATCATACATTATTCGTAAAAACAATAGTTTTTTCTGCATTTTGACGCACATTTACAGGTAAATTTCTGTTTTTATATCCAATTTGATAAATTTTCCGTCCGCCATTGACATGTATAAAGGCTGTAAATTGTCTAAAAACTGCATTTATTCGAATGCATTTGGCAGGCTTATGTCTTTTTTCCGGCAGCCAGGTCTACTGCTTAGCCGTTACGAATCCACAGGAGGCATTTTCACATACCAGCTTGCTTCCCTTCTCCAGCAATACCCCGCCACATCTTTCGCAGCTTTTGCCGGAGGGCTTCTGCCATGTCATAAAGTCACACTCAGGGTTGTTTATACAGCTATAATATTTGCGACCCTTTTTAGTCTTGCGAATAACTATGTCCCCCTGGCATTTCGGACAGGCCACCCCGATTTTCTCAAGATAAGGCTTTGTGTTCTTGCAGTCTGGAAAACCGGGACAGGCAAGGAATTTGCCATGAGGACCGTATTTGATAACCATGTTTCGGCCGCATAGCTCGCACTTTTCGTCGGATACCTCATCCTCTATATGGATTTTTTCCAGCTCATTATGGGCATTATTGACCGCTTCCTCCAAATCCGGATAGAAATTGCTTACAATCGTCTTCCAGTTTACGGTTCCATCCTCGACACAATCCAGCAGGGATTCGAGATTGGCGGTGAAGTTTACATCAACTATGCTGGGAAAGGCTGTTTTCATAATATTGTTCACCGCTTCCCCCAGCTCCGTCACATACAAATTCTTGTTTTCCTTGGCTACATATCTTCTGGTAAGCAGCGTGGTAATAGTCGGGGCAATTGTGCTGGGTCTTCCTATACCCAGCTCCTCAAGTGTTTTTACCATGGAAGCTTCGGTATAATGCGGCGGCGGCTGGGTGAAATGCTGGTTCTTTTTAAGCTGCAACAGACTCAGCTCATCACCCTCCTGCAGTCCCTCAAAGATAATACCTGTCTCCTCCTCATCCTCTTCAGGAGTGTAAACACTCAAAAAGCCTTCAAACACCAGCCTGGAGGCGTTGGATGTAAAGCGAAGGCCATTTGCCTCTATTCCTATTGAAAAGGTTTCATATCTGGCAGGCTGCATCCTGCTGGCAACAAACCTTTTCCATATCAGACTGTAAAGCCTGTACTGATCCCTGCTGAGGGAATCCTTTATTGAATCAGGAGTAAATTCAACATAGGTTGGCCTGATGGCTTCATGGGCATCCTGAATTTTTTTATTGCTTTTTGCCTGATTTTCCGATGTGGAGACAAATTCCTCCCCATAGGAGCTTTTAATATATTCCTTGACGGCCTTATCCGCTTCATCGCTTACACGGACGGAATCTGTTCTCAGATAGGTAATCAGACCCATTGTGCCATGGCCCTTGATATCTATACCTTCATACAGCTGCTGTGCCAGCTGCATGGTTTTTTGTGTTGAAAAGTTCAGTGTCTTTGCCGCCTCCTGCTGCAGGGTGCTGGTGGTAAAGGGCAATGGAGATTTTCTGAGCCTTTCGCCCTTCTTTAAATCCTTCACCAGATATCGGGCATTTTCCAAGCCGGACAGTATTTCATTCATTTCTGCTTCGGAGCGGATTGTGTTTTTGTAGCTGAGCTTGGCAACCAGAGGCTTTTTCTTGTCCCTGATTTTAAATTCAGCCTCCAGGGTCCAGTATTCCTCAGGTACAAAAGCGTTTATTTCCTCTTCTCGGTCGCATATTATCCTGAGGGCAACAGATTGAACCCTGCCGGCGCTAAGTCCACGCTTAACCTTGTTCCACAGAAGCGGGCTTATCTTATATCCCACCATACGGTCAAGTATTCTCCTCGCCTGCTGGGCATTGACCAGGTTCATGTCTATATCCCTGGCATTTTTTATGGATGCCTTTATGGCATTTTTTGTGATTTCATTAAAGGTAATCCTGCTGGTTTGCTTTTCATCCAGCTTCAGGGCATTGTACAAATGCCAGGATATGGCTTCTCCCTCACGGTCAGGGTCGGTAGCCAGATAAACCCTGTCGACCTTCTTGACCTCCTTGCGAAGCTTGGCAAGGATTTCACCCTTGCCCCTTATGGTAATGTATTTAGGCTCAAAATCGTTTTCAATATCTATACCCATCTGGCTCTTAGGCAAATCCCTGATATGACCGTAGGAGGCACATACTTCATAGCTCGCACCAAGAGCCTTCTTTATAGTCTTTATTTTAAAAGGAGATTCCACAATTACTAGATTTTTAGGCATAATGCTCTTACCTCATTTCCTGGTAATGATGTGATGCTAAGGAGAAAAGCTTTACGGAATAAAAATACTAATCTGAGTATTTATAGCTTATGTTATTATAATCAAAATCACAACTGCTTCAAATAGTAATTTTTAGATGTCTGCCTGATCAGCCCCCGCAAAGCCAGCTTACAAAGGATCTGGGCCAGCTCCTGCACAGGCAGACCCGTGACTTGTGCTATCTCTTCTATATGCTTGGGTTCCAAACATAAAGAAGAATACACTATTTCTTCATTTAATTCAAGAACATTATTTGCTTTTTTATCATTTTGGACTCCCCCTTTATAATCCGGCATCAGCTCCTCCAGTATATCCTCAGGTGCTTCAACTAATTTTGCCCCCATTTTTATCAGATTATTACAGCCGGCACTCAAGGGATCTGTCGGCCTGCCCGGTATTGCAAAAATATCCTTTCCCTGCTCCAGGCCGAGATCAGCCGTGATTAGGGAGCCGCTCCTTTGTCTTGCTTCAACCACCAGTATGGCATCCGCCAGGCCGCTTATAATCCGGTTGCGCATGGGAAAATTGCCTGCTATCGGAGCGGTACCCGGAGCATATTCGGAAATAATTCCTCCCCTGGCCTGCATATCCATATAAAGCCCTAGATTTTCCCTTGGATAACAGATATCTATTCCGCAGCCCAATACAGCATAGCTTATTCCGTCTGCCGCCAGTGCTCCCTTATGGGCATATGAATCAATCCCCCTGGCAAGCCCGCTTATAACCGCTATTCCTTTAGCGGCCAGCTCCCTGGCAAAATACATGGCCGTTTCCCTGCCATAAACAGAGCAATCCCTTGCACCGACTATTGCTATGGTTTTTTGTGTTTTGTCAGGCATTCTGCCCTTGTAATACAGAGCGAAGGGGGCATCATAAATATTATGCAGCCTCTCAGGATAGTGTTCATCTCCTTTTGTAACAAAATATATGCCCTTTTGGATAAGCTTAGTATAGCCTTCATGTATTCTTTCAGGATTTTTACTGTCAACTATTTCTTTTATATCCTTATGTGTAAATCTCAGGCTGACGGGACAGAGCTCCGATCTGAAGTCCATAAGCTCATCCGCCGATGCATTGTAGACTCCTTCTGCATCGCCAAAAAACCGTAGCAGCAGCTCGATCTTTTTCTTTCCTATATTATTTATGTTGGCAAGCCAGTAATTATATTCATTCCTGGTCATATCTGATCCTTTCTTATATAAATACTATATTTTTTCTTTCTTAGTCTATAGTCATTTCTTATCTATAGTCATTTCTTCTTATCAATAAATCAAGTATCGAAAAATCCAAATATAAAGGCCTTAGGAAGAAGCTATCGCTGCCATTTCACGCTCTTTACTCCACCGCCATTTTCACAGCCTTTATTCTCCCCAGTACTTATGATCCAGGCTTCTGTAGCATATGGCCTCGCTAATATGCCTGGCAGATATCCTGTCGCTATCGTCCAAATCGGCTATTGTCCGGGCAACCTTCAGGATTCTATGATAGGCTCTGGCGCTCAGATTCATCCTGATAAAGGCCTCCTCCAAAAGAGCCTGCTCCTCCGCCTCCAGATGGCAGTATTTTTTTATGGTACGGGGAGTAAGCTGAGAATTAAAATATATCCCCTGCCCCTTATATCTCTCCTGCTGGATTTGCCTTGCCTTACTGACTCTGGCGCGTATCTGGGCAGAGCTTTCAGGCGTCTTCTGCGTATTCAGCTCCCTGTAGTTTATCTGCAATGCTTCAATGCTGATATCAAACCTGTCCAGCAGAGGCTGTGATATCCGGCCAAGATACCTTTTGACCATATTTATGGAGCAGCTGCAGCGGCTCCGATCCGGGTAAAAGCCGCACGAGCATGGATTCATGGCAGCCACCAGCATAAAGCCTGCAGGATATTTATAGGATGCGTTCAGTCTTGCTATGGTAACAGATTTTTCCTCTAGAGGCTGTCTTAGTACCTCGATGGTATTTTTCATAAATTCGGGAAGCTCGTCCAGAAAGAGGACACCCAGATGGGCCAGGCTGATCTCGCCCGGTTTGGGACTGGCTCCACCACCTACCAGAGCGGTGGTGGTTATGGTATGATGGGGATTTCTGAAGGGCCTTTTTGTGATAAGGGCTTGCTGATCCAATAATCCGGCTATGCTGTAGATTTTGGATATCTCCATGCTTTCATCAAAGGTCAGCTCGGGCATGATGGTAGGGATGCGCTTGGCCAGCATGGTCTTGCCGGAGCCTGGCGGGCCAATCATGAGGATATTATGCATGCCTGCCACAGCCACCTCTATTGCCCTTTTTGCCGCCAGCTGTCCGACAACCTCGGAAAAATCCACCGATTCCTCCGTCCTGCTGTTATTAAACAGTCCACTGACATCAACATGCTCAGGCTCTATCTCGCTGTTTCCGTTAAGGATACTCACAGCTTCACTTAAGCTTGAAGCCCCGTATGTAAGTATTCCTTCCACAACCGCCCCTTCCCTGGCATTATCTTTGGGAACGATGCATTTTTTAAAGCCCTGCCGCTTTGCCGCATAGACTATGGGCAGGATACCGTTTATTCTGTTGATCTTACCGCTTAAGCTGAGTTCTCCGACGATGAGATAATCACCGAGATTTTCTTCACAGACATGACCAAAGGCTGCAAGAATTGCTATTGCCACCGGCAGATCAAAGGCCGTACCCTCCTTACGGATATCTGCTGGTGACAGGTTTACCGTTATTCTCTTGGCGGGAAGCATAAATCCTGAGTTTTTCAGGGCTATCCTTACCCTTTCCCTTGCTTCCTTTACCTCGGATCCAAGAAGTCCCACCATGTCAAATGCCGGCAGCCCGTCGCTTACATCGGCCTCAACCGATACAATGAGGCCTTCTATTCCATGTATGGCTGCACTGTATGCCTTGCAAAACATTATTATGCTCCACTCCTTTCATTGCCTCTCCCACAATGAAGGAAACATTTGCCTGTTAAGCAGTATAGCAAAATATGTTAATTTTTGCAATATTTCATGACTTATTTTTATAATCGATTATCCAAGCCCGGCTGCATATAATAAATCAGGATAATATACACAAAAGAATGTCGCTTGTTGCAACAGGTTGGCCGCATAACAGCATCCGTACCCGGATGTCTGCAATGCTTTATATAGAAGAAGGTGATTTAATGCGCATATCGGAGCTGCGTGAAAAGGAAGTTATTAATTGCAGAGACTGCACAAGACTTGGATATGTATGTGATATAGAGTTTGATATCTGCACCGGCCATATAACCCACATCATAGTGCCGGGTCCCTGCAAGGTCTGGGGCATACTGGGCCGTGATCAGGAATATGTCATCAGCTGCAGCCATATCAAGCAAATAGGAGTTGATATTATTCTTGTTGATGTGGATGCCGAAAAATGCCTGGTAAAATGTATTTAGAACTGCCAAAGAAAAAGGAGGCTTTTAATCCTAATTTTATTTAAAAATTCTAAAATTTACTAATAAGCTATAAATTCCTTGACCATTGTCATTTTCTTCAATATAATCCTAGATAGACAGATATTATCTTACCTTATCCTGAATATGATTCATAATTCCGTTCAAGGATGCAAGCTCTTTTACCTGTATAAAAGCCGGCTTAAGATTGAGCCTGCATAGACTGTCTGATTTTTCAAATGATTTATATGCTGTTTACTGTTTGATTTTGATATGCAAATGAGGAGGAACCGTAAAATGAAATGTCCATACTGCAACAATCCAAATACCAGGGTTATTGATTCCAGGCCCTCTGATGAAAGCAATTCAATCCGAAGAAGAAGACAATGCGATGAATGCAGCAGAAGATTCACCACATATGAAAAGATAGAAACCATACCCCTGGTGGTAATTAAAAAGGATAATAATCGCGAGCCCTATGACCGCTCAAAGATTGAGGCCGGCGTATTCCGTTCCTGCCACAAAAGACCCATATCGATTGATCAGATAAATGCAGTGATTGATGAGATTGAAACCCAGATTTTCAACCTCGAGGAAAAAGAGGTTCCCAGCCATGTTATAGGTGAAATGGTAATGGAAAAGCTCAAGGATCTCGATCCGGTGGCATATGTCCGTTTTGCTTCGGTTTATCGAGAATTTAAGGATGTTAACACCTTTATGGAGGAGCTTAAAAAGCTGCTGGGCAACAATAACAATAACTGAGAATAGCATCAGTACTCTAAAGGTGGTACAGTACTGCTGCATGCTGTTAAGGTACAATAAAGCCAGGCTGAAGGTATGGGGTAAGGCTTTTATAATCCATTTCAAATTCAGCATGATCCCCAAGAAAATTGGGCAGGCCAAGGCTGATGCCAAGTCTGTCCTCCGTCAGATACGAAAAGATTCCCAGCCTGTTTTCTGATCCGATTATATCCGCAGACTTCATGCCGGACAGCAAAGTTTCTGTTTCCATACCTGATATAAAATCCTTGATACCCTGTTTGATATATTCAGGGTATTTTTTTTCATTTACCAGTCTCCAGCCCTTGAAATCTACTGCAAAATCCGTATCAAGCCTGACAATATCACCTAATGTCAGCCTTTTGCTATTTTTACGATCTATATTGCTGGTATAGACCAGGCGGGTGGGATGGGCTGCATACGGACTATTGAAGGCGGCAAGATAAAGAATGCTGATTATTCCCGGATTATTTAGCTTTATCTGATAACTTATATCCAGTATGACAGACGCCTGCCCGGGGGTAGGAACAGGCTCAAACGGAGTAAAGGAATAAATCTGCAGTATCCTGTTAAAATCCTCCAGTATCAATTCATTCAGCCTGTCTATGCTTACGCTTTCATCGGCAGCAATAATTTTTGGGTAGGAGGCAGTTATGCCCTCGTTTACATATTCAACCCTTTCAATCCTCTCTGCCCCGTTATTGCTGCCGGTCTGTATATATCCGGCAAAATCGGTTGCCAACACAATGCATATTATAAAAAAAGTAACTATCAGACAAATACCTGCCAATCTCATTATACCGATTACCAAATATGTAATTACTACAATTTATGCCCGTTATTTGCGTTATAGTAATATCATCTAAACAGTAGTATAAAATTTATGCCTGATATCCGATCGATAAATACTGTATGATATTATTTTTTAGTCTATTTGAGATCAGCTGTTGCTCTTCTTTTCCAGTCTTATCAAATCCTGCTCGCTGTAACTTAATCTGCATGTATGGCATGCAAAGCGGGTGTCATATACCTTCATGCTTGGTGATGAATTAAGACCTCCTCCTTGTGGCGTGCTGATATGCTTTTGCTTGGTAACCACCTTCAGTTGTCCTCCGCATTTGGGGCATCTGCGGTTTTCGCGTTTTCTATGTATTGATAAGTTACCCACATAAAATTTCGACATTATAATCACCAGACCTACTTGTATACTTCTTTGTTTCTCCACTAAAATAAGCTCTTGCCTTATGCAGTCTTTATGCAGCCTGAACCACAGACCGGTGCTGCCGCCTTCTGCAATATAAGAATCCCCTGGCCTATCCGAACTATTTGACGGATAAGCGGCCAGGGTTTTGCTCCATAAAAGTATCAAGATTAACACTTTCACCTATATAATACTATTTTTCTGGTAAAATGCAATACTATAATTATAAAATACTATTACTGTACACAGCTGCAATAAGTATAATAAACTGTAAGCCTATGAATTAAGAGAGATAATTTCTCATGTTCTTAAGTGCCGATTTTTCCAGTCGGCTGACCTGCGCCTGGGAAATGTTTATTTCCTTAGCCACCTCCATCTGGGTCTTGCCTTCAAAGAAGCGAAGCTTAATTATATTGTGTTCCCGAGCCGGTAGCTTTTCCATCGCCTCCCTTAAGGATATCTCCTCTATCCAATTCTCCTCCTTATTCTTTTTGTCACTGACCTGATCCATAATATAGAGAGCATCCCCGCCCTCAACATAAACAGGATCATATAAAGAAACAGGACTTTGTATCGCATCCAGGGCATAGACTATTTCCTCCTTGCTGACGCCTATTTCCTCGGCTATCTCGCTTATGGTAGGCTCCTTGTCGTTCTTTTTGGTCAATGCCTCCTTGGCATAAATGGCCTTATAGGCGGTATCCCTGAGAGACCTGCTTACCCTGATTGCATTGTTGTCCCTGAGATATCTGCGTATTTCACCAATTATCATCGGTACGGCATAAGTAGAGAATTTAACATTCTGGTTTATATCAAAATTATCGATTGCCTTCATCAGACCGATGCAGCCAATCTGAAACAAGTCGTCAACATTTTCATTACTGCCTGAAAATCTCTGTATTATTGACAGCACCAATCGTAAATTTCCTTTGATATATAGCTCTCTGGCTTCCTTGTCCCCCTGTAGAATTCTTTTGAACAATTCTTCCTTCTCATGGTTTTTTAACAGCGGCAGTTTAGATGTATTTACTCCACAGATCTCAACCTTGTAAAGAGCCATATCAAAACCTCCAAAGCTATCATTTAGTATGTTCTTATTCATACTAAATGATTCACTTTTTGGCTCTTGTTTATACTGCCAGCTTCTATGAAATAATTTCCATCATTATAACTTTATTCAAACCTTACCATTTCTTTTTTAAGTCTTTTTATAATCTTTTTTTCCAGTCTTGAAATATATGACTGGGATATTCCCAAAAGATCCGCCACCTCCTTTTGGGTACGTTCGATACCGTCATCGGTGTTAAGGCCGAAACGCAAATCCACAATAACCCTCTCTCTGTCCGACAGCTTTGACAGTGCTCTGCGCAGCAGCCTGCGGTCAACCTCCTCCTCAATATTGCGATATATGACATCCTCCTCGGTTCCAAGTATATCCGACAAAAGGAGTTCGTTACCGTCCCAGTCCACATTCAGGGGCTCATCTATAGAAACCTCAAGCTTGGTTTTATTGTTTCGTCTCAGATACATAAGTATTTCATTCTCAATGCAGCGCGAGGCATAGGTGGCAAGCTTTATGTTTTTGTCAGGATTATAGGTATTGATAGACTTGATCAGGCCTATGGTACCTATTGAAATTAAATCCTCAACACCCACTCCCGTATTGTCAAATTTTTTTGCTATGTACACAACCAGCCTGAGATTATGCTCCACCAGTATGGATTTGGCTTCGCTGTCCTTTTCCGTCCCCAGCTGGGCAATTATTTCGGCCTCTTTGTCTGCATCCAAAGGTGGCGGCAATACCTCCGCTCCTCCGATATAATGTATCTCACCTTTATTCCGGCGGAAAATAATCGATCTAAGATTTGGTATCATCCTTAATTTAAATCTGTTTGGTATAGATAATTTAAACAGCATTTACAGACCTCCCATGCGATTTTAGCTGACTTACACCGTAATTTACCTGCCTTAGGCCGCCTATAGCAGCTCCTTGTGCAAGATTACATGATAATCATTACAGACAGAAAGCACGTCATCACAAATAGCTGCAGTGACCTTTTCATTGCATATGGCATCCTTGCCCTGCCTTACCAATACCTTGTCAAGCACCAGCCCCAACAGTATGCCATTTTGCCTGCCGACGGACCGGTATGGTATGAATCTGAGCTTAAAGGGCAGTGTATCCATTTGCTCACAATTAGCAGGAAGCTCAAGGCTAGCAGACTCCTGCCCCTTATCGGCAATTAGTTTATTTATGGCTAAAAGACTTTCGTATTGCTCAGCCGGCATCAAATCCATAAGCAGCATCCTCTCAATTATAATGACAGGCCTTCTGAATACCGGATCATATAGACAATTACCTGTGTCCACCAAGCCTTTTGTAGATACCCTCATATCACCCAATATCAGTTCCGTATCAAGGGTTTGACGCCTTTTGCTGTTAGCCCTCCTGAAAAGCCAAAGTCCTAAAAAAAACGCAGGACATGCAATTGCGATGCAAAGTGCAACAGCCTTCCATGTCAGGTTGCTGCTTATTAAGCTTCCCAGCCGTATCAGTTTTATTCTGAAGCTGCTGTGATAATATATGGAATTTATAAAACCGCCCAAAAAATATGTAAGAAGATACAGGCATATCAACTGCCTGATAAATTCGGCTCTGCTCGATATGCCATAGGCAATGAGCAGCATAATTACCGAAGCAGAGACATTCATTATAAAAAACCGGATAAATACATTCATCCATGGAAAGATACCGACTACCATCGCTATCAGGCCACCTGCTGCTGCAGCCAAAAGAAGCCTGCCTGTGCTTGTGCTTCTTTTGCAGATCATTTTCAAAAGCAAAAGCAGAATAAAGTCGATAGCGAAATTAATAATGAATATAATATCCGGATAAATCTCAAGATACAAATTTCACCTCCAGCACCCCGTCTAAGTCTTTACAGGTTGATTATAACCTGTTTCATTTTCATTGTTTGTCATTTTATGGTAACAGAAACCTTGTTTTCATTTACAATTATTTACATTTTGATTCACCTATCATACTTCAGCGAGGATATACTTTGGCAAGATGCAGCAGCCCGGCCTGCCTGCAATTACGAATATGCCTGATAAGCCAAAACGGCTGTCAGACTATTGCAAATGCAATAATCTGACAGCCGTTATTTTTAACAATATGTAATTTAGAAATCTACTTATTATGACGGTTCTTTTGAAGGAATTCCGGTATCTTGATTCCGTTGGGATCCGTATTAATATTGGAAGGTGCCTTGCCTGGCCGGCTCACCGGGCGTCTGTTGGGGTCGGTGGTAAATGCCGGATGACTGCCTGTAGCTTGCTGGGTCTGACCAAAGCTGCCAATACCGCTTGTCGAATATGACGGTCTTTTGATTCCCAAATCCGGCTTGTATTGAGTTCTGACACCGCTTCCTGTAGAATTTCTCAAAAATTCCGGTGTCTTAACCAGCTCCTTCTGATGGTTGTCCAAACCGGTTGCTATAACTGTGATAGTCGCGGTATCCGGAGTAGTGTCATCATATACGGCACCGAAGATGATGGTGGCATTCTCTCCTGCCAGCTCCTGTACCAGTGTTGCCGCTTCATTGGCTTCAATGAGGCTGATATCACCTGAAATATTTATAATAACATGTGTTGCACCCTGAATGGTTGTCTCAAGCAGCGGACTTGTTATTGCCTGCTTGACGGCATCAATACACTTGTCATCTCCTGTTCCGACACCAATACCGATATGGGCGATACCCTTGTCCTTCATAACAGTCTGCACATCTGCAAAATCCAGATTGATCAGACCGGGTACATTAATAAGATCAGTTATACCCTGAACACCCTGCTGGAGGACTTCATCAGCCTTGCGTAAGGCTTCCGGCATGGTTGTTCTGCGATCTACAATCTCAAGCAGCTTGTCATTCGGGATTACTATAAGTGTATCTACATGCTGCTTAAGACGCTCAATACCGTTAAGCGCATTCATCATTCTTGTCTTTGCTTCAAACTTGAAGGGCTTTGTCACAATACCTACTGTGAGAATTCCCATATCCTTGGCTAACTGGGCAATCACAGGTGCTGCACCTGTCCCGGTACCGCCACCCATTCCACAGGTGACAAAGACCATATCTGCACCTCTGATAACCTCCGTAAGCTGCTCCTTGCTTTCCTCCGCAGCCTTCTGGCCAATCTCAGGCTGTGCCCCCGCACCCAGCCCCTTGGTCAGCTTTTCACCAATCTGTATGCACAGCGGTGCCTTGCAGTTTTTAAGATGCTGCTTGTCCGTATTTACACAAACGAACTCAACACCGACAATATTTTCTTCTATCATTCGATTAACGGCGTTATTACCCGCTCCCCCTACTCCGATTACGAGTATTTTCGCTGTGGTGTCCGCCTCATTGTTCCTGATTTCAAGCAAGGCCTTTTCCTCCTTTTATCCTATTTCTATTTCTTTTATGCATATATAAAAATACGAAGTGTAAATTAATGTAAAGTCCGATTCCAAATTTTCCTGAACCACATTATAATGGGATTTTTTTGTGACCTTATACAATTTGTGGTGTTGCTATTCTATCTATATGATATCTTTAAACCTATAAATAATCAAGCAAAATTTTTTAAAATTTATATATATTTCAACTCTTTATTCATTTTAATGTCATTTTTTCGGTTTTGCAATAATCCCCCCGGTCTCCTTCAGCCTGTTATCCATATCAATGGTTATTTCCATGCCTTCAACTTCCTTCATTATATTCCCCAGCTCGGAAAGAGTTTCATCATATGTACTTTTCTTTCCAAGAAGCACCGTTACTGTTCCACACTCCAGGGTAATTTCATAATTGCTGTTGAAGATTACCGTATCTACATTAATGTTATATTTGTCAATCAGCTGTGTCAGCTTAATTATCGTGTCGAATATATAATCATTTACCGTACTTTCCTGGCTGTCACTCTGCTTATTTCCGGCTGATGAAGCCTCTGCCTCATCACCATCTGCCTCCATGGCTGAAAGCTCCTCATAGGGGATATAAAGCCTTTCCTTTTTAATGCTTAGCTTTTCATAAAGGATGATTTCATTGAATTTCAGCCCCTTTATCAGTGGTACCTTATCCAGCTTAACAGGTGAACTCTCGACTACAATCCCATCCTTGTCAAAGTAAAAATACTCACCCATCATCTCCACACAGCCGGCCACCATTTTTTCATATACATTCAGTTTAACATAGCCCGGCTTTTGCAGCCTTATGTCTATCCTTTCTATAAAAGGATGCTTCGGCTGCGGAAGGTAATTGTACTTCAGATAAAGGTACAGGGAATTGGAGTCAAGACTTGTGTTAAACACCATTTTCTTAATCTGCTCCGGATCATAATGCTGCGCTCCTGCCACCTCAACCTGCCTGATACTAAAGCCAAACCATAGCAAGCAGAAGGGCAGCACAAAAAAAGTCAGGAACAAAATCAGTTTTTTTAAAATTCTGAATAGTACACTATTGTTTCTCAGCCTTCGATAAGTACCCACTTCAACCTCCGAAATTATTGTACTGCATCTATAGCATGCCGCTTCATCATGTATTGTTCATTGTCACTGCAGTATCTCAATTTTGCCCCCAATACGCCAAAATCCCTGCAGATATCCTCATAGCCACGTTCTATGCTGTCGGCCTCGGTAACAACTGTTGTACCTTCAGCTGCAAGACCGGCAATCACCAGGCCTGCTCCACCTCTTAGATCATGAGCCTTGACCAGGGCACCGTGCAGACTTTTGACTCCGTATATAGTCGCCTTGTTGCTTTCATTATCCAGCTCAATCCTTGCACCCATTTTCCTAAGCTCATTCACATTGTGGAAGCGGTATTCAAAAATCTGCTCATGTATAGCGCTTACACCATCGGCCTTGCACAATACGCTCATAAGCTGGGACTGCATGTCTGTGGGAAATCCCGGATAGGGCTGTGTCCTGATAAGCTCGATTGGATTGGGCCTTCGTCTGGCCACCACCCTGACCCTGCTGCCATCTATATCTATCAGACAGCCAGTTTTTCTAAGAATTCTTATGGTTGATTCCATATGCCCCACGGGTACATCATTAAATACCACATTTCCCCCTGCAGTCACAACTGCAGCCATATATGTTCCGGCCACGATACGGTCGCTGGGAAGACTGTACTCAACATCATGCAGCCTTTTAACGCCCTCAATCTCAATAAACGCCGTACCCTTGCCGCATATTCTGGCCCCTGCCTCTATCAGATAGTTGCACAGCTCGACAACCTCCGGCTCTCTGGCCGCATTGTAAATCCTTGTAGTACCTTCGGCATAAACCGCTGTCAGTATAATATTTTGCGTGGCCCCTACACTGGGAAATTCAAGAAAAATGTCATTACCTCTAATCCTGTCTGTGTGGCAGTGGATAATTTTTTCATCCTCATCTAGAAATTCCTGGGTCACATTCAGCTTTTTAAGGGCGTTCAGGTGATAATCTATGGGTCTGGCTCCAATGGAGCAGCCACCTGGATAAGCAATCGTCACCTCATGGAATCTGCCCAAAACCGCCCCGAGATATAATATGGAGCTGCGCATTTTTCGTACCGATTCCTCGGATACATGCGTAACGCTCGCCTGCCTGCTGTCTACGATAAGTGTATTGTCATCCCAGCTGACAGCACACCCCAAGTCCTCCAGTATTTGAACCATATGAAAAACATCAAGTATCTTAGGGCAATTTTTCAGAACAGATATTCCTTTGTTTAAAATGGTTGCGGCTATCACTGGCAGCGCTGCATTTTTGGAACCCTGTATTTTTAGTTCACCCTTTAACTGTTCGCCGCCGATGACCTCTATACTCGACATAGCACACCTCAGACATTGTAGCAAATATAGTATACTATATGAAAAGAGGCTTGCCCGCGTGAATGGGCGGCATGACAGGGCATAATGCAGCTTTAGCCGGATTCGCAAAATGCTTGTCCTTTGCCGCAAGGAGCTTATTTTTCTCCTTTGATCTGGTTTGAAATGCTGAGCACTATCCCCATTTCAAAAAGGATTACCATGACCGAGCTTCCACCGTAGCTAATGAACGGAAGCGGAATACCTGTTGAAGGTATTGAATTGGTTACTACCGCTATATTAATCAGTACCTGGGTAGCTATATGCGCCAGTACGCCGGTTGCCACCAGGCCTCCGAACAAATCCACGGAGTTGATGGCGATTATGAAAATTCTCCATATCAGCAGCAAAAAAAGCAATATCAGGGCTATCGCTCCAAAAAGGCCAAGCTCCTCGCAGATTACGGAGAAAATCATATCATTGTGGGATTCGGGAATAAAGCCCAGCTTTTGCATACTCTGCCCCAGTCCCTTGCCGAAAAAACCGCCTGAGGCTATGGCATATAAGCCCTGCAGAATCTGGTAGCCCTTGGGCTCCGTTTCAACATTCATCCATATTCTGATTCGCTCCGAGCGATAAGGGAACAGTATTATGAACAAGGCGGCAATTCCTACAAATATCAGAGCGGATATGATGAAATATCCCTTCTTTTTGCTGGCAACAAAGCATATGGCAACCATAATAACGCCAACAATAAGGGCTGTGGAGAAGTTCTCCACCACTATCAAACCCAGCAACGGAGCTATAAATATAACCACTCTCAAAAAGCCGCGGAATTTGTCAAGTCTTCTTGGGGCAAGATTGACTATGTATGCTGTAAACAATATAACTGCAATCTTTGTAAGCTCCGACGGCTGGAACCTTCCCAGCGGCCCCATGTCAATCCAGCGCTTTGAACCGTTGATCTCAACCCCGAAGATTAATACATATATTTGCAAAAACAGGCACAAAAGATACAGCAGGGTAATGGGCTTCAGTCTGATTACCGGCAAATTTCTGATATAAATCCTGTAATCTATTCTGGACACAAAAAGCATAATCAGTATTCCGGCTCCTGTAAAAAGTGCCTGTCTGGACAAAAAATGCATGGCATCCCCATAGATTCTCTGGGCATTATAGGAGCTGGTGCTGTAGATCATAACCAGACCGAAGCAAACCAGGAACAGTATTATAAATAACAGGCTATAATCGTAATAGCTGTGCAGTTTTTTTGATTTTACCCCCGCTGCTGTTCTGCTCATAACACATTCCATACCTTTCATTGCTTCTGATTAATCTGCTGTTTCGCTGCTGCCTTTTTGCTTATCCAATAATTCCTTTACATATTCCTTGAAGAGATTGCCTCTCTGCTCAAAATTGTCAAACATATCCCAGCTGGCACAGGCAGGAGATAACAGCACCGCATCACCCGGCTGTGCATATAAGGAGCTTATATAAACAGCCTCCTTTAGATCGTCGGCAAATATTACATTTGTAAAGCCCACTCTCCTGGCTGCTTTTGCTATCTTGTTCCTGGTCTGACCCAGAAGGATTAGCAGCTTTATTTTCCCTTCAAAGGCCCTGACCCATCCGTCAAAGGATAAATGCTTGTCATAGCCTCCCGCTATAAGTACGGTGGGGGCCTTCATGGCCTGTATAGCCTTAATGCTGGCCTCGGGATTGGTTCCCTTAGAATCATTGAAATAATCAACACCCTGTATGTTTGCCACATATTCTATCCGGTGGGGAACCCCTTTAAAGTTCAGCACCGTTTTTCTGACCAGATCAATTGGCACCCCCAGTGCCAGTCCTATAGCTGCCGCCGCCATGATATTTTCATGGTTATGCCGTCCAATGACATGCAGCATGTTTATATTGCACAGCTGCTGCAGCCTTCCTTCAGATGACTTGCATATTTCCTCATCCTCCAAAAATAAGCCGTCCTCCAGCTCTCTTTTGGCTGAAAAGAACATAATCCTGGTTCTTTGCCTGATCCTGTCCGCCATTTCTCTTAATATCGGATCCTCATAATTCAGAATGCATAAATCATCCTTGCCCTGATTAAGGCTTATTCTTTCCTTCATTGCTATGTACTCTTCAAGTGTATGATGGCGATCCAGATGATCAGGTGTAATATTAAGTATCGTGCAAACATCAGGTTTAAATTTATGTATGGTTTCCAGCTGGAAGCTGGAAAGCTCCAGCACGATTACCGACTTTTCTGTTGTTTCAAGGGCAATATCTGAAAAGGAGGTCCCTATATTGCCCACCACATATACCTCCGGATAAAAGGATTTTAATATTTTTCCGGTAAGGATTGTGGTTGTGGTTTTTCCGTTGGTTCCTGTAATAGCCGCTATCCTGCCCCGGCAATTACGAAAGGCAAGCTCAATTTCTCCCCATATAGGGATATCTGCGGCTTTGATCCTAAGCATGTCAGGACAATCCAGGCTGACACCGGGGCTTACAACCGCCAGCTGTGCCCATTGCAGCAAATCATCTGTCAATTGTCCCGTTATGAATCTGAAATTTAAGCTTTCACCCAATCTGTCAGTAATATCATCCTTGGTAAGTGCAGTATTATTATCAAACAAAATCACATCTGCACCTAATCTGCAGAGTAATCTTGTTGCTGAAACACCGCTGACTGCAGCACCATAAACCATTACCCGCTTACCTGCAAACTGCATAGCTCCCCTCCAAAGCTCAGAATAAACACTGTTCTTTTGTAATGGTTCTCTTTTGTCTACAATCAGTCCTATACTTTAGCCAAGTAGTATCAGTTATAAGTGCGCTTTCTGTATCAGCCCAGTCCCATCAGGGATATCAGGCAAAGTAAAGCTGTAATAACCGAAAATACAGCTACAACCCTTGTCTCCGACCAGCCCATCAGCTCAAAATGATGGTGAATCGGCGCCATCTTGAAAATCCTTTTTCCACCTGTAAGCTTGAAATAGCTTACCTGCAGTATTACAGACATAACCTCCACCAGATATATCAGAGCCACCAGAAGGATAAACAGTGGCATCTGCAGCATGTATGCCGACATGGCCACAAAGCCCCCCAGAGCAAGAGAGCCTGTATCACCCATGAAAACCTTAGCCGGATAAACATTGTACAGTAAAAATGCCAGCAGGCTTCCTGCCACCGCACCTGTTATCGGTGATATGTTGCTGCCCATACCGATTGAAACCACTGTAAAAAATGTAGCTATCAATATGGTTACGCTGGCCTCCAGCCCGTCAAGTCCGTCTGTGAAATTGGAGCCGTTGACGGTACCCAGTACCACTATAAAAAATGACGGTATAAACAGGAATGACAAATCCAGATATTTGCCTCCCGAAAACGGAATCAGCATTGCCGTGCCGATATCGGTAAAATTCAGCAGGTAATAGCACAATATTGCAGTTACCAGAATCTGCCCGATTAGCTTCTGTACTACACTGAGTCCCTTGGAACGCTTCATCACCACCTTGATGTAGTCATCCATAAAGCCTATTATGCCAAAGCCTATGGTTGAAAAGAGTACGGGAATGATATCCCGGTATTCATTCCTCCAGATATATATCAAGGATGTGATGGCTATGCTTAAAACAATAACAATACCGCCCATTGTGGGGGTTCCCGACTTTTTAAGATGGGTCTGCGGCCCTTCCTCCCGCACGTGCTGGCCAACCTTCAGTCTCTTTAAAAATGGAATCAGAATCGGGCACAATATTGCGCATACCAGGAATGATATTATTACAGGCAAAACAAGTTTAAAATCAGCAAAATTCATACTATAACTCCATTCCGCCAGATGCAGGCTTATATTAATTTTTCATATGTTAATTTGCAATAGCCTTTGGTATATTGACCAAAGATTATTTAGCCTTATGGCTACCTTGTCAAAGGCTATTTAGCCAGAGGCTATTATACTGTAACAGGATATAATAATCAATATCAAATGAATTACCATATAATTCTTTTTCTGTTATTATTAACCTGAAGACCGGGTCTCATTCTGCCCGCCATAATACAGGATAATATCGCTTTTTTTATTGACCTTCTCACCCGGCAGGGGAAATTGCTCAATGACAATGTCGCCTTCTCCAATGGTGTAAGCTTCCCCGAATTCATATATTTTCATAAGCTTTTTAACTTCATCCCTGCTTTTGCCTACAAAATCCGGCACCTCGATACTGCCGGCATTGAATTGCTTCATCTCTTCCTCGGTATATCTCTCCTCTATTCCCAGATAAGGAAGAATGTTATCAAACAGTTCTCCTATAACCGGGGCTGCAATGGCTCCCCCGTAATAGATACCGGTGGGCTCATCGATCAGAACTATTGCAAGCACCTGAGGATCATCTGCAGGTGCAAAGCCGACAAAGGAGGAGATATATTTGCCGTTGCCTCTCGGCAGCTTTTCAGAGGTAGCTGTCTTTCCACCGATGCGAAAGCCGGGCAGATATGCCCTTTTGCCTGTTCCGTCATAAACAACCGCCTCCAGCAGCTCCTTCATTGTTTCTGAGCTTTCCTTTGATATGGCATTTTCTATTACCGGATAATCCAGCTCTTTTATATAGCTTCCATCTGCAGAGCGGATGGATACGCCAAAATGAGGTGTTATTAATTTGCCTCCGTTTATAATTGCGCTTACCGCCCTCAAAAGCTGCAGGGGTGTTATCTGGAAGGACTGGCCAAAGCTCATTGTAGCAAGCTCAACAGGCTTTATATCCTCCAGCTTATGCATTATGGAGCCTGCTTCTCCGGGCAGGTCGATGCCCGTTTTGTCAAAAAGTCCAAATTTATCATAATAATAATAGGTTTTTTCAGGCCCCAGCCTGGCTCCTATTTCCATAAATACAGGATTGCAGGAATTTTTAATACCATCAATGAAGTTCTGGCTGCCATGGCCTCCCTTTTTATGGCAGCGAATAATCCGATCCTCCACCTTTTTATAGCCCGGGCAGAAAAAAGAATCCGTCAGCTTTACCAGATTTGCCTCAAGAGCTGCTGCCGCTGTAATTATCTTGAAGGCCGAGCCGGGTTCATATGTATCGGATATACAGGAATTTCTCCACATTCCGTTAAGCAGCTCGTTCAGCTTATTAGGACTTAAGGTCTGACCCTCATAATCATCTGCTATCTCATCCAGCAGGGTGTAAGGATCATTGAGGTTAAATTCAGGTACATTTACCATGGCATAAATCTCACCATTTTGAGGATTCATGACAATCAGCTTAACGCTTTTTGCATTCTTTTGCTCTCTTACCTTAAGGGCCGCCTGCTCTGCATATTTCTGAATATTTATATCCAGGCTAAGATGCAAATCATTCCCTGCCTGCGGTTCGATTCTATCCTCTGCCGCATTTTTGATTTCAACTCCGTAGGCAGTTGTCAGAGTAAGGATTCTGCCGTCTATACCCTTCAAGTATTTATCATATTTTACCTCAAGGCCTATTACGCCCTGGTTGTCGCTTCCTGTAAAGCCTAATACCTTAGAGGCAAGGCTGTCATATGGATAATAACGCTTATAGTCCTCATCCACCATGACGCCATCCAGGTCATATTCCCTGATCCGGTCTGCTATTTCCTTGTCAACGTTAGATTTTATGCGTTCAATGGAGGATACCTTTTCAACCCTTTTTCTTACTCTTTCCTCACTAAGTCCCAGCTCCTTCGACAAGACCTGTATAACTCTTTCCGGATCAGTTATCTGGGCATGTATGACGGATATGGTGCATACAGGCTTGTTGGTAGCCAGTAGAATGCCGTTGGCATCATAAATATTGCCGCGTTTTGCCTTGATTGCCCTTTCCCTTTCATGTAGAGCCTTTGCCCTGGCCGCATAATCCTCTGATTTGAAGATCATCAGATAGCCAAGCCTTACGGTAAGCGCTGCAGCAACCAGCATTACCACGACTGCAACTATAAAAATATTCCTCCTGTTGTAAGTCCTGCTTCGGCTCATTTACAGCAACCCTTTTAGTCTTGTCGTTTCATTTTATTAAAAAGAATGCTGCTTTATTCATAAATTACTCCAAAGCATCAGGATTAAACTCATCATCTATAAATAAATCACCATCTGATTGATCATTTCCATCATTAATTCCCTCACTCACTCCGGCCCCGTCCTGTCCGTCATCGGCTATAGGACTGCCATCCTGTTCGGCATCGCCGGCATTTGCATCCTGACTGCCGGCATTATTACCTGCTGTCGAATCAGTCCCCTGTGGATTAGTGCCCGTATTGCCGGCGGAAGCGTCTCTATCTGAGGTGTTACCGGTGCCTGTACTGTTGGTTGTGTTACCACTACCGGAGTTTGTACTACCGGAGGAGCTGCTGTCGGTACTTGTACTACCGGAGTCGTTTCCGGCATTACCGGCAGCATTCGGGCTCTGAGTATTTGAGCCGCCTGTCTGATTGCCCTGCCCTGCTTCATCATCCAGCAGATAATCAATATCACCTTCCGGATAGATGCCCAGTGCAGGAAGCAGCTCAGCCATTATCCTGCTGGCCAATGTTGTAGCTATAGAGCTATTGTCCTGCCTTTCAACATTCTGCGGTTCATCAATCATTACATATATAACAACCTCAGGATTAATAGCCGGTACATGTCCAATAAAGGATACTATGTAGGTCTTTGCGTCACGGGGCAGCTTCTGGGCTGTTCCTGTTTTTCCTCCTATCGAGTAGCCGCTGACCTTTGCATGCTTTGCCGTTCCCTCTTCAACAGTCAGATACAGATACTTCTGGAGCAGCTCACTTGTTGCCTCCGATACAGTCTGGCGAACCAGCAGCTTGTCAATTTTCTTTACGGTGGCTCCGTTTTCATTGATTATCTCTTTTACGATATGGGGTTGATAATAATAGCCTCCGTTTACTATTGATGAATAGGCAGCTGTCAGCTGGAGCATAGTTACGGTAACCGACTGGCCGAAGCTGCTGGTTGCCAGTTCAGACGCATTTAGTTTGTCTTTGGCTATTATAAGGCCTGACTGCTCACCCGGCAGATCAATACCTGTCTTTTGTCCGAAGCCAAAGCTTTTTTCATAATTATAGAAAATTTCCCTGCCCTCAAGGGCAGCAATCTGCATCATAGCATCATTACAGGAAAGCATAATCGACTGGGCCAGAGTTATATGCCCATGACCGCTTCTTTTATTGCAGTGAATGGGTTTTTCCAGTCCCGGAATTATTTCCTTGCCATCGCATAAATATGTGGAATTATCATTTGCCAGGCTTTCCTCAAGAGCCGTGGCAACGGTTATGGGCTTAAAGGTTGAGCCAGGTTCATAAATGATACTTATTGCGTCATTTTTCCATATGCTATTAAGAGCAGTCATCTTCTGCTCATCTGTCATTACCGCCAGCTCTTCCTCTGAATAAAAGGGGCTCAGGTTTCTGGGATCATTCAGGTCATACTCCTGATTGGATGCCATGGCCAGTATTTCACCGCTATTGGGATCCATCACCAGAACCCCTATGTTTTTACTGCCGAATTCCTCATTGAATTGACGGATATACTTCTGTATTATACGTTGAGCATTGATATCTATCGTACTGACAACCGAGTTGCCGTTTACTGCTTTTTTTACAATTCTTTCTATATTCAGCTCGGCATCATAATAGCCATACTCTCTTCCGTTAATGCCGTTCAACTCATCATTGTAGTATTCCTCTATGCCGTAGTAGCCTACATTGTCTGCGGAGGAAAAGCCTATAACATCACAGGCAATGGTGGCATAGGGATAGGATCTGACATACTCCTCCTCAAACCAGACGCCGAGAATCTTCTCCTGGCTCTTGCTGTTTTTATTTATTTGCTCAACGGCCTTTTTAAATTTATCCACATCCTCGTAATTCAGATTCTTCTGCAATACTATGTAATGGCTTTCGGCCCTTTCCGACAGCAAGGTTCGAGTGCTTTCAATGTCAATGCCAAAATACTTATTAAGGGCTGTCAGGGTCGGAGTAACACTGTCCTTATATTGAAGCAGAAGCTTGGCATCCAGAATAAGCCTGTACTGCAGCTCGCTTCTTGCCAGCACGGTTCCCTTCCTGTCAAGTATTTCCCCTCTCTTATACGGCAGTATGGCGCTGACATATGATTGTCTGGAGAGAACCTGCTTGGCGTATCTTTCCCCATCAACCTGCATGATATATATTAATCGGGCTATCAAAGCCGACATAAAAAGCGCAACAACACAAAATACAAGCAATAACCTTGCTTGCATTCGTGAACTGAATATTTTGGTTTTAGGCGGATTTACCCTACCGGCTGATTTCTCCATCGTACCTTTCGCCTTTCTAATTATTATGCTTGTTATTCCATATCCTCATACTGTCTTACATAATCCGTTCCGCTGCTCTTGTATGTGATAACCTTATTATCCTTGGGATATACCATGCCCAGCTCCTCAACAGCAACCCGGTAAACATAGTCAAGGTCAAAGGCTGTGTTGATAGCCTCATAGGCTGCATCATTTTCATTGGTTAAGGCTGTCAGCTTCTTTTCCATGGAAATAATGTTTTTATCCATTGCAGTTACCTCATATTGCAGCTTGAGATATTCTATGCACAGATAAACTGTGGCAATGCTGGCTGCAGCCAGTACCAGCAAGGATGTAAAGCTGATGCACTGCATACCTCTTGGTTGTCTGCGCACCTGTCTGTCCGGCCGCTGCTGTGGCCTGCTTTGCGGCTGTCTTTGCGGCCTTGTATGCGTCTTTGGTTTTTTAACTACTTCCTCATCAGGTATATCAGGGACTACGCTTAATTTACGAGCGGCATTGCCGTTAGTATAGCTTGTCCTTATATTACCGTTATTATTGTATTGACCTCTGTATGCCATGCATGCATCCCCTCTCTAAGCTTTCTCAAACACCCGCAATTTTGCACTCTTGGCTCTTTTATTTACTTTAATTTCAGCCTCCGATGGGCAAATCGGCTTTTTGGTTATAACCCTTCCTGAAGACCTCCTGCCGCAGACACATACAGGAAAATCAGGCGGACAAACGCATGGATTTTCATTTGTCCTAAAGCAGTTTTTAACAATTCTGTCCTCAAGAGAGTGGAAGGTTATTATGCATATTCTTCCACCGGGCTTTAATATATCAATCATATCCTGCAATGTATCCTTAAGTACCTCCAGCTCCCTGTTGAGCTCTATTCTTATCGCCTGAAAGGTTCTTTTAGCCGGGTGTCCTGCGCCAGCCCAAAGCTTCTTTGGTATTGCAGCCTTAATAATATCGGCAAGCTCCAGTGTTGTTTCGATTGGCTTAATTTCTCTTTGTCTTACAATATGCTTTGCAATGTTTTTGGCAAAATTATCTTCACCATAATCTCTTATAATTCTGTAAAGCTCGGCTTCGGAATAATTATTCACTATATCCCTTGCCGTACTTGTGGCCCTGGTATCCATTCTCATATCAAGCGGGGCGTCCTCCATATAGGAAAAGCCGCGCTCCGCTGTATCCAGCTGATATGAGGATACCCCCAGATCCAGTATTATTCCGTCCACTGAATCGATATTTAAGCCGTCAAGTATCTGCTTTATATTGCAGTAGTTGCTTCTTACTATCGTTACCCTATCCTCAAATTCTCTCAGCCGTTCTTTTGCCGCCATAATGGCAGCCTCATCCTGATCTATTCCTATCAGCCTTCCGGCTGTCAGGCGTTTTGCAATTTCATACGAATGGCCGCCTCCGCCCAGGGTTCCGTCAACATATATGCCATCCGGCTTTATCGACAGATTCTGTATTGTTTCCTCCAGCAATACTGATATATGCTCATAAGACATAAAAGTCGCCTTTCCTTTCAGCTTATGTAAAGCCGGCTAATGCCTGCAGGCTTAAGCTAAGCCCTAGAAGCTGATGCCGTACTGTGACATATGCTCTGCTATTTCATCCATATTCTTGTAATCATTATTGCTGTCCCAGCGCTCCTTGCTCCAGATTTCTATCTTGTTCAGAACACCGACAAAAACGATGTCCTTTTCCAATCCGGCGCTTTCCCGGAGCTTGACTGGTATTAATATTCTTCCCTGCTTGTCCGGCTCACATTCAGCAGCCATTGCGAAAAACAAACGCTGAAGCTGTCTGGCTTCTTTTGTTCCAGGGAGCTTGGCCAGTCCTTCGGAAAAGGTGCGCCACTCCTCCAAAGGGTACACGAAGAGACAGCCGTCAAGACCCAGGGTTATTACAAACTTGTCCCCCAGCTCATCACGGAATTTGGAAGGTATTATTATTCTGCCCTTGGAGTCTATCGAATGATTGTACTCCCCCATGAACATACGGCTGCACCTTCTTCATCCAAACTAACTAACGCCTCACCACTTTTGTGGTTTTTTGCACCACTTCAAACCACTTTGCTCCACTTATAGCTACATTTTATATTAATTATGGGAATTAATCAAGTATCAAATCAAAAAATAAAGCACGTAAAAGCCTTATGAAAACAGGCTTTCCATGCTATCCTGACAGGAAGCAACAATATATTGTGTAAATAAAAAAATTCGAACAAAATGTGTCAATATCTAGTCATTAAAAAAAGACATAGGAAATTATTCCTATGCCTAAAATTTTCTTAAGCTTATTTGAGTTTCCTTATACAATACACTTATACTTATATCTTTTACTTATACCTCTATATTTATGTGCTTATACCTTTCTTCCCTTTTCCTCTTAGAATACCTGGAGGGTAGTTCTACGTCTGCTTAAGTCTTGCTTTTGCGAGCCCTTCCTCCCATCCAGATAATTATCACAGTGGAAACCAGAAGCAATATTCCTGACAGCAGCTGGGAAACAGCCAAATCCGTCCCCCATAAAAACAGCTGATCCGTTCTCAGCCCTTCGATCCACATACGGCCCAGACTATAGCCGGCAAAATACAAAAGGGCTATCTCACCATCAAATCTTTTGCGCTTGGTATATAAAATCAGGAAAATGAGCAGACACAAATTCCAGACCGATTCATACAAAAAGGTGGGATGAACCTGTATATATTCAACACCGTCAACCAATACCAGATTGCTTCGTATCTCCAGGATTCTCTGCAGGGCCTCCTGGCGGCCTGCATAGATTTGCTTAAGCCCTTGGACCGATACCCGATCAGTAAACACATAATCGACACTTCTTCTGTCCAATTGCATAGCAAACAAGGAGTTTGTATACCTGCCGAAGGCTTCCCGGTTGAAGAAATTACCCCATCGGCCTACTATCTGGCCGGTCACCAGGCCAATGCAGGCGGTATCCGCCAGCAGCCAGAATGAATATTTTTTAATCCTGCAATATATAATTGCCGTCAGAACTGCTGCAATTATTCCTCCAAATATGGCAAGGCCGCCTGTTCTTAGGTTAAGGATGCTTAACGGTTCGTCTTTGAATTTATCCCATTCAAAAATCACATAATATATTCTGGCTCCTATAACCGAAAAGACAATTGCATATAAGGCAAAATCCAGATAAAGCTCCTTATTTTGCCCGGTTCTTTTTGCCATCCATTCGGTTATAAAATACCCCAAAAGCATCCCGACGGCAATAACCAGACCATACAAGGCAATCGGGTAACCAAAAAGATTGAAGGAAATTGGCACATTCCTCAGCTCTATTCCTAAATTGGGGAAATTAATATTTGTACTTATCGAAAGCAGATTTCATCACCACTTTCTGCAATGAAGCAAATCCTATACATTGAAACGGAATAATACAACATCTCCGTCCTGAATTACATAATCCTTGCCCTCAGATCTGACCAAGCCCTTTTCCTTGGCTGCATTAAAGCTGCCACATTCCACCAGTTGATCGTAGCTTACCACCTCTGCACGTATAAAGCCACGCTCAAAATCAGAATGAATTTTACCGGCTGCCTGCGGAGCCTTAGTGCCAATTTTAATGGTCCAGGCCCTTGTTTCCTTCGGTCCGGCTGTAAGATAGCTCATCAAGCCCAGGAGACGATAGCTGGCCTTAATCAGCTTTTCAAGACCGGACTCAGCCAGACCCAGCTCCTCCAAAAACATCTTCTTCTCATCATCGTCCAGCTCGGCTATTTCCTGCTCAATCTGGGCACAGATAACAAAGACCTCCGAACTCTCCTGCTTTGCAAATTCACGAACCTTTGCGACATGCTCATTGTCGGCACCGTCATTAGCAATATCGGTATCCTTGACATTTGCTGCATAAATAACCGGCTTGGCTGTCAAAAGGTTATAGCCTGCAAGCAGGCTCTGTTCCTCCTCATCATCTGCAGTAAAGGTCTTAGCCAGCTTACCTTCCTCAAGATGGGCCTTCAGCCGCATCAGCATATCCAGCTCCTTTGCCTGTGCCTTATCGTTCTTTGCCCCCTTTGCCACCCTGGCAATCCTGCGCTCCAGTATCTCCAGATCAGAGAATGTCAGCTCAAGATTTATGGTTTCTATATCTCTGAGGGGGTCAACTGAACCATCCACATGTATTATATTTGCATCCTCAAAGCAACGGACCACATGTACAATTGCGTCCACCTCTCGGATATGGGATAAAAACTGATTTCCCAGTCCCTCTCCCTTTGAGGCTCCTTTTACAAGTCCGGCTATATCAACAAATTCTATAACTGCGGGTGTAATCTTTTCCGACTGATATAAATCTGCCAGCACCTTCAGCCTTTCATCCGGAACAGGCACTATACCCACGTTAGGATCTATCGTACAAAAGGGGTAATTGGCAGATTCAGCACCTGCCTTGGTTAATGAATTAAAAAGTGTACTCTTGCCGACATTCGGCAAACCTACTATACCTAACTTCATCTGTGTCTTCCTTCCTATCGTTATATATCATAAATCAACTAATTGGCCTATTAATTTATATTTAGCTTCTGTAAAAGCTCTGCCTTAATCCTGTTATTTCTTCTCATCGTCTTTATGGTTTATATTCCGGTTAATCCCTGCTTTCCACCACCAGTAGTATGCCTTCCCTGAAGGATACCATTCCACAAGCCTCCTCTATTTCATTGCTGACACCAAGACTGCTTCCATTTGCCAGTTCAGCGTTATTTAGAGGATACTTAAAGCCGGTCAGGCTTATACCGCTCACCCCGTCTGTAAAAGGCAGCAGGGAAACATATTTGCCGTATTGCTCCGACTTTTTTATAGAAAAGCTCTTATTTCTTAAATATATTTTGTTATTATTATCAATTATGCATGCATCAATACCTGCACGTAAAGGATGCAAAAGCAGATGAATATTGGCAAGCATATGATCGGCCCTGCTTCCTGTCGCCCCACAGATTATTATCCTGTCAGGCTTATGGGACATAGCCAGCTCTATGGCTATCTGGGTATCCGTCATGTCCTTCTGGGCCGGATAGCTTATTATTGGAAGCTCCATGGCCTTATATTTATCCAGCAGCTTGCGACTGACAGAATCAAAATCCCCCAGGATATAATCCGGTATCAGCTTAAGCTGATCCACAGTCTCCAAGCCTCTGTCAGCCGCTATTATCATCGAAAAGCTCTCCTTGCTTAGCAAAAGAGATATAGCCTCGGTGCAAGCCTTCCCTCCGGAAACTATTAACACAGTTTTTATATCAGCCACAACATAATCATGCCTTTCTGGATTAAATCTGTGATTTATTCTATTTATTTAATATTAATTCAGGCGACTTTCAAATTCCCTGAAAATCCTCCTAAAGCCCTTTATGTTGCTTTGTATATCCCCACCAAATACTGCGGTTCCGGTAACAATTACATTTGCTCCTGCCTCAAGTACCAAATCAACATTATCCAGGGTTATGCCGCCGTCTACCTCTATATCAACATCGAGTCCTTCTTCATTTAAAGTTTTTCTGAGCGCCCTGATTTTATCATACATGCTTGTGATAAAGGCCTGTCCACCGTAACCAGGGTTTACGGTCATAATCAGTACCATGTCTATATCCTTGAGTATATAATCCAAAACATTCAGAGGGGTTGACGGATTTAAGGATACTCCGGCCTTAAGGCCCAGCTCCTTTATCTTTGCCACAGTCCTGTGCAAATGGGTGCAGGCCTCCGCATGTACAGTTATGATATCTGCGCCTACAGCTTTAAACTCCTCCAGATACCTGATGGGCTCCTCAATCATTAGATGAACATCAAAAATTAGCTTCGAATTTTTTCTGATCGAAGCTATTACAGGCATTCCAAAGCTGATACTGGGCACATATTTCCCATCCATAACATCAATATGAAGGTAATCCGCTCCGGTGCTTTCCACCAGCATAATCTGCTCCCCAAGGATATTAAAATCTGCCGCCAGTATTGACGGAGCAAGCTTTATCATTTCAATCTCCCTCTTCCCATAAAAAGGTGGTACAAAGCAAGGATTTGCTGAACGCTTTGTACCTTTCCCAAAATTTCAATAACGTTTTATGCTGTTTAATTCCTCATACAAAATAAGGTAATTTTCATACCTTACCTTGCTTATTTCATTTTTCGCCAGCGCTTCCTTGACAGCGCAGCCCGGTTCGCTCCTGTGACTGCAGCCTATAAAACGACAGCCGTCCTGATAGCGGGTAAACTCCTGATAATAATCCTTAAGCTCGTCCTTGTCTATTTCATCAATATAAAGGGAGCTAAAGCCCGGAGTATCCATAACATAGCTATCTTCCTCAACAAAAATAAGCTCTGAATGCCTTGTTGTATGCCGACCACGCTTGATTTTTCTGCTTATATCTCCTGTCTGCATATTGGCTGTCGGCGACAGCCTGTTAATCAGGGTGGACTTCCCTACCCCGCTGGGTCCGGCAAGCACAGTAGTCTTTCCCTTAAGAGTCTGCTTCAGTCCGTCCAGCCCTTCATTGGTCAGCATGCTCATAAACACCAGATTGCTGCCACTTTTGCAATACACTTCCTTAAGGTAGGATATCTTTTCATCCGTTACCCTGTCTATCTTATTGAAGCAAATAATAGTGTCAAGCCTCTGCTTATTCATCATTGCCAGGAAGCGATCCAGCAGATTCAGGTTCGGCTCCGGCTCAGCTGCCGCAAATATAACCATAGCCTGGTCGACATTTGCAACAGCCGGCCTAATTAATTCACTTCTTCTTGGCAATATTTCTACTATGGTACCAAAGCCTTCAGGCTGGTCATCGGTATTTATCTCCACATCATCACCAACAAGAGGCTTTATACTATGATATCTGAATATTCCCTTTGCCTTGCATTCATATATCCTTGAATCCTCTTGTGTGTGTACAAAATACGATCCTGCAATACCTTTGATTATTTTTCCCTTCAAGCTATTCCTCCACAGCAAATTCAGCTATCCAAGTTGCAGGCTCTGACTCTCCAGGCCTCGAGTATAATATTCCGTCTATATACATCACTATAGTTGCGGGACTATTGCTGCTACTATATATTTCATTAAAGGTAAACGGAAACTCCGATGAAGACATGGAGCCCTGGTAAACCTCCATTCTTTCACCGTCCTGCTCCATCTCCAGGATTATCTCCGCCATTTCACCCTCTTCCAGATATGAAAGAGGATTTTCGTTTATTGTGACACTACCTCTGTACTGCACCTGTCCTGTGCTAACCTGTATATCTATCTTTGTGCCCTTTTCAACCAGATCGCCTATAGTATAGCTCTGATATGAAACCAGGCCTACGGAATAGATGTTTGAGCTGGCATATTCCACTTCACCCAGCTCCAGTCCCAGCTCGACCAGTGTATTTCTGGCCTGCTCCTCCGTCAGACCGAGCAACCTCGGTACAGCCACCTTAGTGCTTACAGGTTCAGTAGTCGGTGTCGGAGTTGCATTTTCAGGACCCTTGCTGACAAATACAGTCACTGTATCACCGGCCGCAACCGTTGTACCCCGCTCAGGCATTGTTTTTACAACCTTGTCAGGCTCAAGATCGCTGAAAATGTATTCATGCAGGGTCTTTAATCCCTTTTCCTCAAGCTTTATGTCCGCATGCCTCTGGCTAAGCCCATAGACGTCAGGCAGTTCAAATTTTCGTGGTCCTATACTTATTGTCAGATGTACTATATCATCCAGCTTGTTCTTGGTTCCGCCGGGCGGATATTGCTCTATTACCTTACCGGCCTCAACAGTATCCGAATAATCCTCGCCCGTCCTGATGTCGGCGTCAGCATATTCATTCATGATTCTGGCCTTTGCATCAGCTTCAGTCAGACCGACTACATCAGGAACTATATAAGTATTATTGTCTGCTGCAGGCTGAGTAGGAGCCAGAGTAATCTCTGGTGTGGGTGCCTGGGTTACTACCGGCGTTAAATTAACATCCCCATCTCCCTGATCAGGGCTCTTCTTGGGGAATATAAAGTATAGAACTATTCCTATTATAAGCATGCATAATATTACTATTGTAATTATGCTGCCGATAAATACCACCTTTTCCATCTTGGAATCGACAGCATCCAGCTCATCATCCTCTGACGGGTTTTCCTTGAGCTGGGATATGTTCTTGGTAGGTCTTGTATCCTCTGTATTAAAGCTGTTCTTTTTTATTCTGCCCAAATCATCGGAAATATTTATCGTAGGAGAATCCGGTGCAGCAACTGCCGGTATCTGAACAAAATCACCGTCCGGATTGGTAAGCGCCCTCTTTAAATCCGCAATCAGCTCTGACGCTGAATGATATCTTTTCTCAGGCCTTTTTTGCATACATTTCTGGACAATTTTATCGATACTTGCCGGAATGGACGGGTCCAGCTCCCTAAGGGGCATAGCCTCACCCTGAATATGCAGCAGGGCAACGCTGACAGTGTTATCTCCGGCAAATGGAACCTTGCCTGAGAGCATCTCATATATGGTTACACCGAGTGAATAGATGTCGCTTTTTTCGTCACTGTAACCGCCTCTTGCCTGCTCCGGAGAAAGATAATGCACCGATCCCATGGCATTGGAGGTTATTGTATTTGAATTGGTTGCCTTTGCGATACCAAAATCGGTGACCTTAACTTTACCGTCTCTGGAAATAATAATATTCTGAGGCTTAATATCCCTGTGGATGATACGGTTATCATGAGCAGCCTCCATACCCTGGGCTATCTGTATGGCTATACCGACCGCTTCCTTGACCTCAAGCTTGCCCTTTCTTTCGATAAAGCGCTTGAGGGTTATACCCTCCACCAGTTCCATTACAATATAATATAAACCGCCATCATCACCTACATCATAAACATTTACGATGTTAGGATGTGACAAACCTGCGGCTGACTGGGCTTCTCCTCTGAATTTGTTAACAAAGCTTTTATCATTAGAATATTCCGGCTTTAATACCTTAATCGCTACAAAACGGTTTAACCGGTGGTCTCTGGCCTTATATACATCAGCCATGCCACCGGAACCGACCTTATCAATTATCTCGTAGCGATCACTGATAAACATTCCGGGTTTAAGCATAAATTCACCTCATTTTCATACTATATATAAAATCGGGCCAAACATTAAATCTTAACCAGTATTATCGAAATATTGTCTATTCCGCCGTTCTTGTTTGCTGTTTTAACCAATGCATCTGCTGCAGCCTGAGGATCCTCGTGAGCTCTTATTATGTCGACAATATCCTCATCATCCAGCATATTCGTCAAACCGTCAGAACACATAAGCACAGTATCCCCTTCTTCAAGGTCCACCTCAAAAAAATCAGGCTCTACTTCCGTATTGGCTCCCAAAGCCTTAGTTATAATATTTTTATTAGGATGCTGTTTGGCCTCCTTGCGATCCAGCTTGCCGGTCTTGACCATAGCCTCCACCAGGCTGTGATCCTCAGTAATCTGCTTCATCTCTTTACCGATAACATACAGCCTGCTGTCACCGATATTGGCTACATACATTTTATTATCCATTATGGTAGCTACGACAAAGGTAGTACCCATACCCTCATAATCGACCTGTTCCTGCGCCTTTTTCAGCAGAGCTTCGTTCGTTTCCCTCAAAGCAGTCTCTATGGCAGAAATGGGTGATGACTGATTACTCTCTCTTATCCTGTCCGTAAAATACTCCACACAGAATCTTGACGCATAATCACCTGCATTATGTCCACCCATGCCATCAGCCACAATGAATAAGTTAGGCAAATTGCCGATTTGATTATTACAGCAGTAGACATAATCCTGGTTGATCTTTCTACGCTCTCCGATATCAGTAATTGAATATGCTATCAAGTCTGCACCTCCTTGAATTCACAACCAAAAAAAGAAACAATCAAAAATATGCACTGACATCATCACCGAGCCTGAAAAATATGTACATGGGCTCATAGTGAAGCCCGTTTACTGCTGCATATTTTCAATAAATCTCTTCCTTAGTTGTCCACAGGCAGCATCAATATCCGTGCCCATTTCTCTTCTAATAGTAACATTTATTCTATTTTTTTCAAGTGTATTTTTAAAGAATTGTATTTTTTCGGTCCTTGATCTGGTAAAATTACGCTCCTTAACCGGATTTACAGGTATTAAATTAACGTGACAATTGATACCCTTTATAAGCTTAACCAACTCGTAAGCATGCTCTTCGCTGTCATTTTCCCCATCAATCATGCTGTATTCAAAGGTTATTCTTCTGCCGGTCCTGTCAAAATAATAGCGAACCGCATCCAGTATCTGCGACAGACTGTAGCTGCGGGCAATCGGCATCAGCTGCTTTCTTACGTCATCATTTGGCGCATGAAGCGACAAAGCCAGGGTAACAGGCAGGCCCTCTTCAGCCAGCTGTCTTATTTTGTCAGGTATACCACAGGTTGAAACGGTAATGCTTCTTGGGCTAATATTCAATCCTTTAGGATCAGATATCAGGCGGATGAACCTGATAAGATTATCATAATTATCCAGAGGCTCGCCTGTTCCCATAATAACCACATTGGATACCCTCTCGCCTGCCAGAGCCTGTATCCGGTATACCTGATCCAGCATTTCTGAAGGGGTTAAATCTCTCTCCTTGCCACCGATTGTGGATGCGCAGAATTTGCAGCCCATACTGCAGCCTACCTGTGAGGAAATACATACGCTCATTCCATGATGATACTTCATCAGCACGCTTTCAATAACCCTCTTATCCTGCAGCATAAAGAGATACTTAACCGTCTCATCGGCAGAGGATCGCCTTTCGTCCACCGGCTCAAGGACAGTTATGGGCCAGTTCTCCTTAAGCCGGCTTCTGAGCTCCTTTGGGATATTTGTCATTATATCATAATCGGTGGCCAGCTTTTCATGCAGCCAGCCAAATATCTGCCCTGCCCTGAAGGCAGGCTGGCCATAGCCTTTTATAATACTTTCCAGTTCATTTATATAAAGTGATTTTACATCTAAGCCATCCAAAATAAAACCTTGCCTTTCCAAACCTGTAAATCTTATCTGTAAATCTTATATTGATATAGTCATACGAAAAATTTCATTATCAGCAATGCTTTTAATTAACAGATACTTCATAATACAATACTATTTTAAAGGAATATCTGCAGTCAGATCAATCTATTTTTTTCTGAACTTTGAAATAAAAAAGCCGTCCGTATCATACATGCCCTGTATCAGCTGCAGATAACCCTCCTTTGCCGTATCGGTCCTCAAAGTGGCAGGCAGCGCTTCATAAATACTTACTGCCTCAAAATCAAAATTATCTAAAAACCACTCCCGCACGCCTGTGTTTTCATCAGGATTGACGGTGCAGGTGCTATAAAGCAATATACCACCCGGCTTTAGATAGCCGGCTGCAACCTTAAGAATTTTTCTTTGCAGCTCTATTAGCCCATCAATCTGTTCCCTTGTCAGCTTATATTTTATATCTGCCTTTTTGCCTATAACCCCCAGACCTGAGCAGGGTAAATCGGCTATCACAAGATCTAGCCGGCCTGCAAGGCGCTCATCAGGCACAGTCGCATCCCAAAGCTGCGTCTCAACATTTCCACAGCCCAGACGCCTTATATTTTCTTCTATAAGGCCAATCTTATAATCGGAAATATCCCTTGCGTAAACCTTTGATGCAGTCTGGGCCGCATGCAATGCCTTTCCTCCCGGAGCAGCACAGACATCCAGCACCAAATCTCCTTCCTTAATGCCTGCTATATGGCAGACCAGCATGGAGCTGACATCCTGAACTATAAAATATCCGGCTTTAAAGGAATCCAGCTTTTCCAGGTAGTCATAGTTTTTAATTTTAAAGGCATAATCCAGATAGGGGCTTTCCTCAACCGTTACCCCCTCCTGACGCAAAAGCGCCTTCAATCTCTCTGGTGAAAGCTTGCCTGTGTTGCAGCGGATACTTGTCTGTCTTTCCTGCAGGGATGAGGCCAGCATCGCCCTGGCATTGTCATATCCATAGCGATCGGCCAGCATAGAAGCTAGCCAGATTGGACAGGAGTAATATACGCTTAGGTATTCCTTCGGGTTTTTTGCCGGATCGGGAAATTGAATTCTTCCGGCATTTCGTGCAATATTGCGAAGAATAGCGTTTACAAAGCCTGACAGCTGGTAAAAGCCCCGCCTCTTGGTCAGCTTAACCGCTTCATTGCAGGTGGCTGAGTGCGGCACCTGTTCCATGTAAAGTATCTGATATGCCCCCTCCCTAAGTATACAGCGTATTTGCGGCTTCATCCTTCTTACCGGGAGGGATGAAAATTGATCAATTATATAATCCAGTCTCATGTATATCTTAACTGTACCAATAAATAATCTGGTTATAAATGCACGTTCCTGTTTGTCAAGCTGCTGATGCCTTTTTAAGGTATCCGCCAGCACCTTGTGGCTGTACCCATCCCCCTCAATTACCTCCATCAGCATGTCCAAAACCAGTTCGCGCCCACAAGGCCTATCTGTCACGCTTTCTTCCTCCGCCAAACAGGATAATCAGTCTTAATAGCTGCAGAATAGTGGCAGCTGCTGCAGCAACATAGGTCAAAGCAGCCGCATCCAGCACCTTTTTTGACTGGCTCAGCTCATCCCCGTAAAGTATACCGGTTTCAGAAAGTCTGGCTATTGCCCGTTTAGATGCATTGAATTCCACCGGCAGGGTAACTAGCTGGAACAATACTGCTGCAGAAAACAGTATAATACCGAGATTTATCAAAAACTGATTGTAGCTTAATATAACTCCAAGAATTATTATAGGCCAGGCCATCATCGAACCGAAATTGGCTATCGGCACAATGGTACTTCTTAAAACCAGTGGGGCATATGAGGTCTGATGCTGAATTGCATGTCCGCATTCATGGGCAGCTACTCCTATTGCCGCCAGGCTGTCCGACCCATAAACCGAATCCGACAAACGCAAAACTTTTCTTCTTGGATCATAATGATCGGTCAATGAGCCGGAAACCCGTTCAATCCGTACATCATATATGCCACAGCTGTAAAGAATTTTCTCGGCCGCCTGGGCTCCGGTCATTCCTGTCCTGCTTCTGACCCCGGAATAGCGGGAAAAGGTGCTCTTAACCCTAAATGAAGCAAATAAGGAAATGAGTACGCCGATCAGTACCAGTATATAGGTCGGATCAAAATATGGATAATAGCCGTATCCGTAACCATATAACAATACCATTATATACACCTCTTTCGTCACATATTACGATATAATCCTATGCCTTTATAAATCCAAATATATTCAAATATAATAAAAAAATTCAGCCCAGCAGGCAGCCGCAGGCCAGCTTATAGCCCCGCAGGAAGGCATCTGCCGGGAGTCTTTTCTTACCTTCAAGCTGCAGCTCCTTTATCAGCAGCTTGCCCTCTCCGGTCTTGACCACGATGGCATCCCTGCGAAGCTCTATTATCTCACCCGGCCTGGCGGCGTAGGATGCCTCATCATCCTCTTCTACTGCAGCCTTCCATATCTTCAGGGTCTTGCCGTCAAGGAAGGTAAAGGCGCTGGGCCAGGGATCAAGGCCTCTTACCATCCGTTCAAGCTTTACTGCAGGCTGGGAAAAATCAAGCCTTCCCATATCCTTGCTGATCATCTTTACATATGTGGCCTGTTCATGATCCTGCTTTATCCTTACAGCAGTTTTATTTTCAATCTGCTCAAGGGCGGTAAGAAGACAGCTTGCCCCCAGGGCAGCCATCTTCTCAAAGAGGCTTCCGCCGGTTTCATCCGGCTCTATGACCAGCTTTTCCTGCAAAATAACATCTCCAGTATCAATACCCTCATCCATATACATAATGCTGATGCCTGTTTCAGTCTCTCCATCAAGTATGGCATATTGTATGGGGGCTGCTCCCCTGTATTTGGGCAAAAGGGAGGCATGCACATTAATGCAGCCGTATTTCGGAATATCCAGCAATGCCTTTGGCAATATCTGTCCAAAAGCGGCAACAATTATTGCATCCGGCTTAAGCTCATTTAATAAATCAAGAAATTGCGGCTCCTTCACCTTATTTGGCTGGTATACGACTAGCCCATGCATTAATGCCAGCTCCTTGACAGGTGAGGCGCTAAGCTTCTGGTTCCTGCCCTTTTTCTTGTCAGGCTGTGTAACCACAGCCAAAATTTCATGTCTTGAGCCAATAAGGCCCTCCAGTATCGTAGCCGCAAAATCCGGTGTACCCATGAAAATCAGCTTCATCACTAACACCCTTTCAAGAATTTATCCCTCGTCCTCTTCTTCTGTTACATCCCTCAGACCGCCTTCAGCCTTCTCAGGATAAAGTATGCCGTTTAAATGGTCAATCTCATGGCAGAGGGCTCTGGCCATAAGCTCTGTTCCCTCCACCCTTATTTCCTCCATATTTTCATTGAAGGCCTTTACCTTAACATAATTTGGCCTTGTTACGGTTCCTACCTTGCCGGGAATGCTAAGGCAGCCCTCATCTCCTGTCTGTTCACCTTCGCTTTCCAGAATTTCAGGATTAATTAATACTATTGGATTATTTCCTTCCTCAGATACATCTATTACAATAATCCTTTTCAAAACTCCCACCTGCGGAGCAGCCAGTCCGACACCACCGGCATAATACATGGTATCTATCATATCCTCAATTAATTCCCTGGTCTTTTTATCAACTTCCTTAACCTCTTTGCTTATCTTGTTTAGTACCTTGTCTCCATATTCCCTTATGTTTCTGATTGCCATAATATCATTCCTCTCATACTTGTACTTATTTACATATTTTATTCTATAGGAAAATTCGGAAATACTTCATGAAAATAGTTCATACAGAACAAAACAGCTCCTTCTAATAATGTTATACCATATTATTATGAAATTTTAGTGATTTAATTTAATTTTAATGATAAATTAAGCTATTGTCCTAATAGCCGCTCATCGGATCAAAATCAAACATGAGGTTGCAGCCGCTAAACTGCTGCGAATATATAAAATAACCCTCAATATAATTCTTAATATTTACCAAACTATTATAATCATCGTGCTTAATATAAATAAGCTGTCGGTAGATATCATTCAGCTTTGACAGGCTGGCCGGTGCAGGCCCGATTATGTCCGCATCTATTTTCTGCTCCTGGATAAACAGCCTGGCTGCCTCCCCCAGCAGGGATACGGCCCGCTCTGCCTGCTCCAGGCTGGCAGATGTAACCAGCATCAACAGGATATGGGACGTTGGAGGGTATTTCATCAGTCTTCTGTACAGCAGCTCCTGTTCAAAAAAGGCTTCATAATTTCCATCGGCTGCAGCTACGATGCTGTAATGCTCCGGATGATAGGTCTGTATAACCACCTCTCCGGGAAGAACGTCCCTTCCCGCCCGTCCTGCCGCCTGGCACAAAAGCTGGAAGGTCCTTTCACCGGCCCTGAAATCCCCTGTATAAAGTGACAAGTCGGCAGCTATTATACCCACCAGGGTCACAGCAGGAAAATCATGCCCCTTGACTATCATCTGAGTACCAATCAGGATATCGGCTTCCTGCCGGGAAAAGGCTGATAGTATAGTCTCATAGTCTCCCTTGTTTTTTGTGGTGTCGGCGTCCATTCTGAGTACCCTGGCGCCAGGAAACTCCTTCTTAACCAGCTCCTCCACCTTCTGGGTTCCGGTGCCAAAGGCGGCAATATATTTTGAACCGCATTCAGGACAGAGATCAGGCTGGCTTATGCTGTAACCACAATAGTGGCATATCAAAAGCCTGTTGTTATGGGCCGTCAATGATACGTCACAGTGGGGACATTTAACCACATAACCGCAGCTACGGCAGGATACAAAGCCTGCATAGCCTCTTCTGTTTAAAAAAAGCATTATCTGCTCCCGTCTGGATAGCCGGTCATTAATCAATTCCTTCAGCTTTGCGCTGAATATTGATTTATTCTTCCTTTTTAGCTCATCACGTAAATCAACTATCCACACGGTAGGCTGCCCCGCCGCCTTGGCCCTGTGCCTTAGGGTATAAAGCTTAAGCTCTCCTCTGCTTGCCTTAAGGTAGGATTCCAGCGACGGGGTGGCGGACCCCAGTATCACGCAGCTGCCCGTCAGCTGCGCTCTTTTAATGGCGACATCAACCGCATGGTATTTGGGTACGGACTCGCTTTTATAGCTGTATTCATGCTCCTCATCTATAATTATCAGTCCCAGATTCGGAAAAGGCGTAAACAGTGCGGATCTGGGGCCTATAATAATATCTATTTCACCGTTTTTTGCTCTGATGCTTTGATCATAACGTTCTCCCTGGGACATTCTTGAGTTCAAAATGCTGACCCGATCACCAAAACGCCGCCAGAAACGGCTCACCGTCTGATAAGTAAGGGCAATCTCCGGTATCAGCATTATCACCTGCTTGCCCCTGCCAATAACATAGGATATTATCTCCATGTAAACCTCGGTTTTGCCGCTTCCTGTAATTCCATGAATCAAATAGCCCAATCTTTTGCCTTCTTCATAATCCCTGATAAAATCATCAACTATCCTTCTTTGCTCCTCGTTCAGCTCAATCCTGTTGTACTCAGACGACTCTAGCTTTACAGGATTTCTGTATATCTGCTCGGAGCTGAGCCTGGCTATTCTCATATTGCATAGATAGTCAATGCTTTCTCTCGGTATCCTTAAATCCTTTACCGCCCTGTTGTAATCGATGGTTCCTTCCTCCAGCAAGGCCTCCAGCAGTCTCAACCTGGCTTTATTGTTCTTTTTGCGAAATTCCTCACACAGGCGGGCTGCTTCCTGCTCCGAAACTGCCAGCGATAAGCTGCGCACCTGTTTTGTCTTAACCGTCTTGCGGACAGGCATCACGCTTTTTAGCGCATCATTCATCGTACCCCCGAAATTTTCCTTTATCCAATAAGCAAGCCAGATAAGATGGCTTTCTATAACGGGGGCATTTTCCACCTTTATAATGGGCTTAATCAGCTGTTCATCTATTTTGGGGCTGTCGGAAAGACCAACAATATAGCCGTTTATTTTACGTGACCCCTTGCCAAAGGGAACGAGAACCGGCGCACCGATGACGGCACTTTCCAGCAGCTCATCAGGTATTCCGTACTGATAAGTCCTGTCAAGACTCTCAAGGGATATATCGATAATTATATCGGCATAGCTCCTATACGACATGGTGCGCTCTCCTTTGTTAAAATTTTTGCTTCAGCCCTCAATACCTGACAGGGCCTCAGCCACCAGCTCCCTGTCATCCATATGGTGCTTGACTCCGCGAATTTCCTGATAATTTTCATGTCCCTTGCCGGCGATAACGATAATATCGCCCTCCATGGCATTGGTAATGCAATATTTAATGGCTTCCCTGCGGTCAATTATCTCTACATATTTGCCTGGGCCCTTTTTAACACCGGTGACTATATCGGCTATAATGCTCTCCGGCTCCTCCCACCTGGGATTATCACTTGTTACCACAGTAAGATCGGCCAGTCTTGAAGAAACCTCTCCCATCTCAAAACGCCTGTCCCTTGACCGGTTTCCACCGCAGCCAAACAGGCATACCAGTCTTTTCGGATTATATTCCCTTAAGGATTTTAGCAGGCTCTCCAAACTCATGGCATTATGGGCATAATCGATCATTACGGTGTAATTGCCCTTTACAGGTACCAGCTCAACCCTGCCTTTTACCTTAATCCGGCCAAGTGCCTCCTGTATAGCTTCATTTTCAGCGCCTAGCTGCCTGCATATAGCTATGGCACAGAGTGAATTATAAATATTAAATTTCCCGGGTATGTTCATCCTGACATCCATACTGACCATACCCTCAGCCCGGTAAGAGATACCTAAAAAGCCGGGGCCCTGAATAAGCTCTGCGTCAGCTGCCCTGAAATCCGCTTTCTTATCAAAGCCGAAGGTAAAAAGGGCGCAGCTGTGTCCCTGCAAAATTTCCTCGGCATGCGGGTCGTCGATATTGACCAGTCCGGTTTTGCATTTACGGAACAATAAGCTTTTACTTCTTAAGTAGTCGTCAAAGTCCGTATGCTCCGCCCCTCCTATATGATCCGGCTGCAGATTGGTAAATACTCCGTAATCAAAGGTAAATCCGTCAATACGGTTGTGCTTCAGCCCCTGTGATGAAGCCTCCATCACCACGCTGTCGCAGCCGGCCTCAACCATTCTGGCCATATATTTCTGAATCAGATATGATTCAGGAGTAGTATTATTATTGGGTATTGCCTCATTTCCTATAATGGTTTCAATAGTACCTATCAGGCCCACCTTCCTGCCTATATTCTCCAGTATAGCCTTAATCATGTATGTAGTAGTCGTCTTGCCCTTGGTACCGGTAACTCCTATAGTAACCAGCTTTTTTGCAGGATGATCAAAAAAGGCGGCCGACATATACGCGAGTGCCTTGCGGCTGCTTTGAACCTTAATAACCGTAATCGGAGCGTCCGGCCTGACATCCCTTTCCACCACCAGGGCAGCCGCTCCTTTTTCAATCGCTTCCTCGATATGCTTATGGCCATCCGTTACCGCGCCTGATATGCAAAAGAATACCGCTCCCGGTTTGATTTCATTTCTGGTATCATAAGCCAAATCTGTGATCGGAATATGAAGCTCTCCCTGCAAGCATTCATATTCCACTTCCTTTATTAAATAATCCAGATACATAATTTTGTCCTCCCCGATAAAAAGTCCATACTGCCGATAATACGCTTGCAAACGGCAAGAGCCTTCAAACTGGCGGTTATGTCCTATCCTGCAGATAGTCTCTTTATATTTATATGTACTAAAATTTAATTTCGCATATATAATTATAGGCATTTCATTTTTTTTGTAAAGGAAAAACGGCTTTTGTTAAAAATAACTAATTGATAATAATGTCAAAATGTGTTATAATAATCCAATCATTCCATTGAAGAGACATTTTACATTAACTGATTGCATAAATTCCTGCCGGGATAAGCACCCTGGTCCTGATTAGGCATATCATTTTACGAAAATTTTCAGTTTAATTTTATATAAGATGGCTTAATTTTCCTAATAAAAGTAATATTTTACTTGAAAAAATTTTTTAAAATTAAGTAAACATTCCCTTTTTTTATAAAAATGATAAAAAAGTCCTATTTTAACAATAAACCTCTTTTCAAATTATGTTAAATTTTGTATAATAGCAACAGATGCATAACCAACATATGCACGACATATTCCCCAATACACATAAGAAGGCTGTCACAGAACGATCGGAATAGTGACAGCCTTCTTTGTCTCTATATTTCACTGCCAAAAATTTTTCTGGTATACAGGACAGCTTCAACCCTGTTATTAAGGTTAAGCTTGCTTAGAATATTGCTGATATGCTTTTTTGTAGTCCCTTCCGAAATAAATAAAGCATTGCTGATTTGTGCATTGGTCATTCCCCTACTCAAATGCACCAGTATTTCCTTTTCCCTGTCGGTCAGGCCCAAAAGCTCCTTTGGCATAAAGCCGTTCATGGACTGCTGCACAATCTGTGGGGAATAATACTTGCCTCCCCTGCTGACAACCTGCAGGGCATACACTATATCCTCGATAAAGGCATCCTTGATAATATAGGCATCCACATTTAATTCCATGGCTTTTTTATAATCAAAGACATTCACCGACGATGTCAGAATAACTCTCTTTATTTCAGGATAAGAATCCTTTACCGCAAGTACCAGCTCAAAACCATTCTCCTTTCCCAGGTTGATGTCTATTATGATAATATCTATCTGCTGCCTTTTCAAAGCAGTCATCGCAGCAGCAATATTGCTGGCTTCATATATTTCATGCTCTTTATTCACTGACAGAATATCGATAATACCTCTCCTCACCAAAGGATGATCATCCACCACTAATATACTGCTAGCCATTTATGCGTTCCCCTTTCATTATTCTTCATTTATATCAAGTATGACTAAGAGTTAGACAGCCGGCTTGCAGGGTATTTCCATGAAGATTCTGGTGTTTTGGTCGTTGCCTGATCTTATAGTGATCTGACCGTTCATCATCTCAATTATCCGGTGAATATTATTAAGTCCCAGCCCTTGCTCCTTTTTTTGCCGGACAGCCTCATAATCAAATCCGGCTCCATCATCGGAAATTTGAATTTTTAGCATATCTGTTTCTATCATAATCTGAACGTCTATATGGCTTGCCCTGCCATGCCGGATTGCATTGTTCATTGCCTCACATATAACCCGGTACAATCCGCGTTTAAGGTTTAAGCCTATCATATTGGTATCTCCCAAAAAGCTTATATCAATTGATACATCATGCATTTTTTCCAGCTCCTTCGCATAATCGTCCAGCTTCTGCCGCAGGGGGTCCTTGCCCTTCTTATCCCACGCTAAACCATAAATGGTTTCCCGAAGCTCCTTCATGGCCATATCAATTGCCCTTTTAATCTCCAGCAGATTCCGGTTGAGATTTTGATAATCCTCAGTTCTGCTCAGGACATACAGCTTGCAGGAGATAGCAAACAATCTTTGAAGGACAATGTCATGTATCTCACCTGCAATACGATTCTGTTCCTCACTAATCAAAAGCTGCTCCTCGATTTCATTAAACTCCAGCTGTTTTAATGCAATGCCTGCTATTTTCATAAAAAGGGAAAATATATCATTGCTTTGGATTATGCCATCCTCCCTGGAAAAATTCATACCATCGGCATCCCCGAAAATCGGCCTCTTTTCACCTGCGGTCGATATCTCCTCCTTCCTGCCAAGGGAAACAAAGGCTCCACAGGGACTGTCCTCATACATTATATATTTAATAGTCATGTAATAATCCTCATATCGGCCCTCAAGCTGCCTGGATTGCTGATGATCCTTTTCGATCATTTCCATAGCCTTAGCATAGACTTTACCGGCCTCATCGGAGGACAAGCCGTAGCTGATGAAGCCACCATAGGCATCTATCGGAGTCAAGCGGATAAGAAGCAGCTGCTTTATGCCGCTTAAATATGAAAAATGCTCCACCAGCTTCATCATAATATTCTCATTTTTGTGGTTGTTGAAAATATTTATGGTTTCATATACCTCGATACTGTATTTTAAGGTCTCTTCCACCTTGGCATTGGCTGCCTCCAGCTGTCTGTTCAAGGCCGACAGCTTCCTGCCCTTTTCCTCAATCTTACCGGCATAACGAATCAGCTGCAATATAACGAAAACAATAATAATACAGCTGATGGCTGTGTTAAGCTGCAGCCTTTCCACCTCATAATTATGTATTGTCCCTTGAAAATAAATGCTTGAGGCAGCTGCTATCATAAAATAGGCCGCAGAATACAATACTGCCAGAAGGTAGGATAGCTTGACAGCGGTGATAAAGACGGTGCTGATGAAATACCAGATAAAGGGACTGGCAAATCCGCCTGATATCATAATAAATATCCCGTTTTCAACGGCCTCAACGATGCTTAATATCAGGGTGTTACGCCTGTCATCCTTGTTTTCGAGATAAAGATAGCCCATAGTGCTGTAGACTATAACCAGCATACATATGATGCCGATTTTCATTCCGATATTGCTCTGAGGTGCTGTGATATAATACAATAGCAGACATACCAAAAAAGATACATAACGATATATTATTAAAATTTTCAGAATGCTAAAAGGTTTTAGAGCTTTAGTGTATAATTTCTTCAATAAATCCTTTATTTCCCTCATATTATCCTTCATTTCTTTTGCTGTAATATATTAGTATTATTTACATTTATTTACATACCTTATTCTATTATATTTTGTAAATTTTTTCAAACTCATTAGTGCGACAAATATCAGCATGATCAACAAGAGAAGGAAATAATCCATCAGCCTTCGACCCCTCACGAGCAATTTTAAATTAACAAGGAAAGAGGATATCTTCGCCCGATATCCCCTCCTTTACTTATATAGCTTTATGTTCTGCTACCTGTAATTTTGCATGATTGAGTTTAGTACACAGTATTCATATAGCTCTTCCCCATTCTGAACAAAAAATTTGAAGTCCTTGACCAGCTCCTTGTCATCCCTTTCATAAAGGATAGGCTTTTGAATTTCATCCGAAACCTTTACCAAATCCTTTATACTGTATAATTCGTATATCCTGTTGAAGGATTTTGCAGTATTGCTCTGCAGGGTAACCATCCTGCTGCCATATTCCCTTTGTATCTTTTTTATAGAAAGCATTACAATATCATTCAAATCATAATCCCTGGTAAAAATCAGAATATATAATAGCGCCAGCAAAGCAACTCCGGATACAGATATGTAGATTGCCAGCCTTGTTTGGTTCAGGGGAACAGGCTCCACCTGCTTTTGGGTGAGCTTGCCGCTTACTGCATCCATTCCATTCTTGCTGAACTTGCATACATTGTAGAATACCGAGCTTATGTCAAAGCTGAAGGACTCCTCCACCTCTCCGTAGGCAGTGCTGGCTTTTACCATACCTTCCATGGAAAAGATAATGTCAAAATCAATGTTTATTCCCAGCTCCTCCTTGGCCTCATTAACAAAAGTTATATATCTGCCAAGACTGACGTCAAATTCCTCATTCACAGCAAGAGCTCTGTCGCTTACCTCCAGGCTTTGCTTTTCATTAAGCGGAAAGGACTTTGTCCAATAAATTTCCTTTATATTTTGCTGGATAACAAAGCCGCTGATTTTTACAAAGCACTGATAATCTATTCTGATAGGCACCGTATCGCTGCCTGTATATTCAAAATCATATTTGAGCCTGATATAATCTATCAGCTTTCTGGGATAATACAATCCTTCCTCCATGTAATCCTCATCATAGATGATGTTATCCTTCAAAAAAACCTTATAGGCAATATTTTTGCTTATTTTGTAGTCATATTTGACTATATCCTTTTCTGTCATTTCCTTTTTGCAGGCAGTAATAAAAACCATGGCTAAAGCTGCAATTAAGGTGCAGCTCAAAACAACTGTGCAGGCTATCTTCTTGCCCCTTCCCAGCTTCATATGTACCTTCATCAATCCCGCTCCTTTATGTATATTATTATAAAATGTAACCTCTGACCTGAGAGCTTTTTCAATTGGATATTCATATCATAAGAAATTTATTTTATTAGAAATATAAATAATCCAACCTCACCACCAGCCTGTGATGGTGAGGCAGGATTCATATATATAAACTGCTTGCTCTTGCTTACTCGGCTACTGCTGCCTTAGCATTGTACTGATCCCACAGGAGCTCAAGCTTAAGGGTTCCGTTCTTGTTCTCTGTGTTATCATCGGATACACCGCTAACATCGCCATTCAGCCATGTGCCGCTGGTGTACTCGCCTTCAGCATCGGGATCCATAGCGATATCAAGCTCTATCACCATTTCAGAATATGAATTGTCGGTATCAAGGAACAAAGTATTGGAAGCAATATTAATATCTTCTATTTTGCTCAGAGCAACGAAGCCATTATTCTTGATTTTGAAAGAAACATCGCCATCAGGAATGTCTGCTACTTCTGTCTCATAGGTGACGCCTAATATCGGATGAATAACATAAACTCTGTCCTTTATTGTTGCTGTAAGCCTGATTCCAATAACATTCTGCAAATCACTGATGCCTGTCTTATCCAAGCGGATAGCACTTAATTTTGCAGCAACATCTCCCAGGTTCTCTGCCTTGAATTTGAACTTGTAGCCATAGCCCGGGAACAGCTTTTTAATTTGCAATGTTACAGCGCTGCTGGGGGTTTTTACCTTGTCAACATTTGCTTCTGCATGGTTATACTTATCAAGCAGATCAACAGGGTACAAATCACTAATGGCACCTTCAAGATCACTCTCAGTCAATTTGACTTCAAATTTACCGGTGTTTACGCTGCCGGTGATTGAGAACATGTCGGTCCAGTAAGCGTAACCGGTTCCCATCAGCAGTAATGCGCATGCTATAACACATGCAATAAACCTTTTTTTCATCTTTCTCTACTCCTTTTCTTGATATGTTTTTTGCACTTGCAAGGGCTATTATAGCATCGCTCCCAATTATTTACATGGCCCTAAAATGGAAAATTTGATTTAACAAAGGTTTAATCTATATACCACTAAAGGAGTATTAGCTTAAGGCTAAAATTCTATATCATCATAGCTGATATTCTTTCTCTCCTTAATCAAGAGGGTGGGATAGCCCAGCTTTGGTATGACCCTTACCAGGCTTCCCTTAATATCCTCGGGATAGACCAGTCGCAAATCATGGGTGGAATTATTGTCACCCTTGGTTCTGAAGGCCATTCTGCCGTCATCATCCTGTTCAATACCGATAATACGGTGTGTAATCAGAATATTGTCCTGCGCAAACTGTATTACATCTCCGACTTCAAGCTTATTTATTTCATCAGGATCTCTAATTTGCCTGATGAGAATAATATCTCCCGGATAAATCAAAGGCTCCATGCTTCCGGTGGCAACAACGGATGGATATATAGGAAACACACCTACAACAAACCAAATAAGCAAAACAGAAAAGGTTAATACAAATGTCGTTTCTATCTGCTCCTTTATACTTTTTACCTTTTCCCTGTGCCGCTTGCGGTTATATCTGGTGGTTATATAGGATATCATTATAACTGGTGCAATAGTACCCAATATCCCTTCGCAAAACCAATTCAAATCAGGCAGGATAGGTATTAGCCATTCAAATGCGAATGTCGTCATAATATATATGACTGGTGTGGAGACAGACCCGTAAAGGGCCAGAAATGATAAAAGAATGCTTTCACACAGATTTGGCAGCACTTCTCTGGCAAAAAGCTGTGTCAAATCTATTAAATCCATAGAGGTCTTAATCAGATTCCAGTTAAATTCACAGGCTGCCAGAATAAATGACAGGCTATAGAAGACGGGCTCATTATTCCTTCTGCTGCAATATGTATTAATCAGATGATATCTCACCAGCTGGCCTGCGACAAGCTGTGGGACAACATCAGCTATATTATATAAAATTCCAGTGGGGGTAAAGGCATAAGGGCTCCTGCCCAGATTAAAAATCAGGATTCCGATTAAATAGCGTAAGGCATAATAGGCTATTGTCATAATAAGAACCTCAAAATTTATCTTGTCCAGATAGCCTATTCTGCCCTTTGAATTTATTTTGGGAGCCAATCTGATATAGGCGAAAATACCTGGAAGCCACAATATAAGCATAAAGCGGCTATCCTTAATCAAACCTGCTTCGCAAACTGCTGAAAGCAGAAGATAAACAAGCATCATAATAATGCCTGTAAGCTTATATTTTTTATCAACTATATATCTCATATATCTTAGGTACCTTCTCCCAAATCAACTTTTATTCCTGAAGGTTTTCTTCAGCTAATGCCTTGTCAGCCTGCAAATTGCTGCCCTGCAGGTCATCTGCCGTTACCTGTCCTGTATCAAAAGAGCTTCCCCTATCAGCTTCAGTGTCCAAACCCTTTTGGGCAGAGCCTTCGTCCATTTCTGAAGCGGTATCCTGCGGTTGATGAAGGAATGCGTCGCTTTCACCAGAGACTGATTTAAGCAAAGAGTCATTATCAGCTCCTGCTTCATCCGGGGAAGCTGAAGCTTTTCCTGCCTCTGCAGGATCAGCTACAGGTTCAATTGCAGAATTGGCAGATGTAACAGCTGTTTCCCAGTCTGTTGCTATCCCATCGGATGGTGGATTGTCAGGAAATAGCTCACCTGCTGGTTCATCATCAGAAGAAATTTCTCCTGCAGTTCCACCCGGACCGCCTTCCATTGTATCCTGCTTATCATTATCTATATCATCAGCCGGCTTATCATCTGTCTTATGAGCTGGAGCATTGTTCTCCAAAACAGTATCATTTATGCCGTTATCAGGATATGACTCATCTCCCCTGCTTTCATCATCAGCCTGCTGCTCTTCCTTTGCTGCTTCTACTTCCTCAACTACTGCATCAATGCGAATCAGTTCAATGCTATGCGTATATCTGGCATTGCCGCTTATGGTTACAGAATCTGTCCAATAGCTGTAGCCTGCATCCAGTGCGCAGTAGGCAATAAATACCACAATAACTGTAATAAGTAAATATCTTGATCTTTTCAATGTGATACCCTTTCTATTTAAATTATTAAAATAGCTTCACTCAGTCTCGGCATTAAACTGGTCAAGCCTCAGCGGTATAATAAAGCCATATTCAGCTGAAATGGATATAGTTTCCCTGCTAATCAGCAGCTTTCTTTTTATATTTTTGCCCCTATCCTTTTTACCATTTACATCCTTATTTTCATAATCTGCATCCTGCATATCCTCTGAGCTTTCCTCACCTTTCAGTGGGTCCATTTTCTCCATTGATGCCTCATTATCAGATGAAGCAGCTGGCAAATCCACCCCTTCCCCTGCAGCTTCCTCCCTGTGTGAAAATGCTTCCTCCGACTCTGTTATGCTTAAGTCCGGCTCAGAAGCAACAGTATCAAAAGCATACGCCTGATCCTGAATGTCCAGTTCCGGATCCGGAGCACTTTCATCATTTTTTGCAGTCACAGCTTCACTGTAATCATAGGTGATGGAATCTATCGGCTTAGCAGGTAAATAAACAGGTGTAAAATCTATCATCCCACCTGTACCGTTAAAGCTGTGATAGGCTTTGAATACTCCCAGATTTTCAGGAAGCAGATTAAGATAATCACTGGCATTATAGTCGCCTCCGGACAAATCCCATCTGACCGTGTCCCTCTTCAGTTCGATACTTATAATGCCCAGCTCCTCTTCTTTTGCCTTTAACGGTACATTTCCGTTTTCACCATTCTTGAGCGCATAATATATTCTTAATTTATCGCTACCCGTCATATTCATAATCGGCCCGGCGTCCAGAATATCAATCCTGAGATATTTCCCTCTGTCAACTGTTATGGATGCAGGTATTGGGATTGTTGATTCATTTCTGATCAAAACAAGAGAATTGCCCGACTCCTGAAAATCATAATCCAAAAAGCCGGTTGTTATACTTGCCAACATTTTGCCTATATCTGTCCACCCTGCATAGGATACCCCCAGCAGACCGATTATAATAATGCATAGGTATATAATCCTTACCGAAGAATACTTTCTCATATATATAACCTCAACAAGATTTAATTATTAACTCGGGCATTTTTCACTATACATGTTTTCCCAATATATGTTAATTGTATTAGGCTTTATTTTATTATTCAACATGATATTGTCGACATACTGATAAGCTTAAGCTTTTTCTCTGTCATAATTACTTATAAAATTACATTATCTGAGATAGCTATCCGGTAAATTATCTCAGCTTTTGCAGTTATATGCCCGTATTTGCGATTTTTTTATTGATGCGGGACCTTATCACAGGCAAGCCTGCATAAAAAAACCGGCAGCTAATACTGCCGGCAAAGCATGCTTTCATTTACTTATCGTTTCTAAAATTAGCAATCAGTTATTCTCCTACCATACCGTCTCCGTCCCGATCGTCCATATATGGATATAACCAGTGATCCGCATAAATCGGCATCCTGTAACCGGCAGCCTTGGCCTCGGCTATTGTGACCCTGCCGTCACCATTTTTGTCCACCTTCGATAAATCATGTTCGTCTGATAACTCCTGTTCCTCTTTCTTCTTTATATCATTGGCATCCTGACCGGTTTTGTCCTCTAATATGATCCTGACATTTATTTTATCAGGGTCCACGTTGTCAAATTCGTCAACTATATCTTCACCATTTAAAATATACTCATAATGGTAATGTGACGGTATTTGAGTATTTGCATCAGGATATGTAATAACGGCGAAAAATTTCTCACAGCCGCCGGCATCCCTGATTACCTTCTCCATATATGCCTGATTACCATGTCTGTTTAATACACTGTTCTGTGGAGTGATATTATATGCATTTGATACTCCACCCAGGGAATCGGCTATTACATGCCCCTCATCCATATCCTCCAGCTCGGTACCCGGTACCTTGGCCTCATCATTATAATATCTCCCATTTGAAGTTACCGGCTCATTTTCCTCATCCTGTGGGATTAGCCTGTCTGCATATACAAAGACAAGCTGTCCATATTCATTGGTAAACGCCCAGTATTCCCTCTCACCATAACCGATATCGACTGCCACAAGCGCCTTTCTTTCTCCTGATAAATCTCCTCCGTCTACTTCTATAATACTATAAGTTACATTATTAAATTCTATACAGCCGTTGCTTCTGTTATCTATTGCTTCCTTGATAAGCTCCCTGAGCTTTGAGTACTCATCCCGTTCTGTCGGGCATTTTACTGTATCAGATCTGTTTTCGAATTGATTTTTTGCAGTCCGATCTGTATCGGACAGGCCTTTTTTTTCCTGCACTTTGTCAGCTTCCTGTCCATCCTTACCGGATAAAGAGATGCTGTATACCTCACCGGTATTTATTTGATTACTGACGCCACAAGCCTTTAAAAGGGCAAGTGATAATATTAAAGTTAGGGCAAATAAGGTTCTAGCAGGTATTTTCAGTCTAATCATTCGGTCTAATCACCTCTTGCATCGCAAAGGCTAAAGCCTTATAATAAAATATTCCGTCAAAGCATTAATAATTCTGCCATAGTAAATAATCATAATTGTTTTGTCATATTTAAAATAAAATCTTGCCTTACTATCGGATTCTTAAGAGTATACCTATAGAGCTACCATCCGGAAGGCTTATTGTACGAGAAAATCCGAAGGAAGCATCCTCGACGATATTTATATTTACACTAAGCAAAAATCCCCCGGCCTATCTTCAACCGAGGGTATATCATCAGATCAACCATAGAAATTCTGTGTGTAGTATGGATATCCATACTTATCGATACCTATACCGACACCTAAATAATCGAGTCCCGGATCTAATATATTGCTTCGGTGTCCTTCAGACATAAACCAGCCATGACATGCATCAAATGATGTTCTGTAATATGCGGCAATATTTTCTGCTCCTATTGTATAATAAATACCTTCACGCTTCATTCTTTCGAATGGTGATGCTCCTGATAAGGAATAATGATCGAAGTAATTATTTGTAGCCATATCCTGGCTATGCTTTCTGGCACTGGCGGCTGCTTTATCAGACCATAAAAATGCCTGCAGGCCATTTTGCACCCTGTATGAATTTGTGATATCAAAAATTTCTTTTTCCATATTGGCAATGACTTCATCAGTACAAGGGTTCAGCTCAACCTGGCTGTCAATCACAAAGACTGCATCTACATTTTTCTTCCCCAGAGTATCAATATATACGGTATATTTATACCTATAATTCCAATCCGATTTTTGCTCTGTTTTACTTTCCTTGCTATAGCCAAAAAATTCAAAATCAACCGAATTGGTGTACCATCCCACAAGTCTATTGTCCTTCATATATAACAGCAGCAGCCTGTTATAGTCATCGGCATAAATATATGTTTCATCACCATAGTTTGATTTTGCAATTCGACTTGGCTGTCCAAGCCTGGCAACTATTTCTTCCCTGCCTTCTCCCAACACAAAAGTAGCATTGCGGACAGTCAGGACCGGCCGCGCCAGGATTAAAACCGTAAGAGCATCGCTTATTCCGTTATTTACGGTAACAGTGATATCTGCAAAACCAGGATTAACTCCCGTTATCACACCATTTTCATCAACCCTGGCTATGCTTTCATCACTGCTTTTATAGCTGATAGTTTTTACCTTTTCTGAAGAAGGATAGGTCTTTATTGTTATTTGGCTGTTTTCTCCCGGATACAAACAATCATTTTCCAGATATGCGCTTATTCTGTAAACACCCTTAACATCCACCTGACAATTATATTTGCTGTTTCCAACCTTTGCAGTTATAGTTGCGGTTCCAATATCATGGGCGGTAACCTTACCCTTGCTGTCCACGGAAGCAACTGAGGAATGATTGGAGTACCATTCAACCTTCCCTTTGGTCCCCTCCAGCTTCAAAAGCAGAGTTTCTCCCAGATCCAGGGTGACAGATTTATAATTTAAGACCGCATCCGTTACAGTAAGCTTGCATATATAAATCTTATTGCCTACATATGCATAGATATCTGTTTTTCCAGCCTTTAGAGCAGTAACCTTTCCCTTTGAACTGACTGATGCAATATTTGAGTTGGCCACCATCCATTTTACTTTCTTTGAGCTGCCCTTGACCTTAAGAGTATAGCTATTGCCTACTACCAGGCTCAGCTTACTTTTATTTAAGGATACCGTCGCTGCCTCTGCAACAGCTGTGCCATAATCAAATACCTGATTAATCACAGGAGCAAGAAGCAAAGCCAAAATCAGATATAATAAAAACAGACCTTTTTTGCTTTTCACCGGCAGTCAGTCCTTTCATGGTCATTTTTATAGCAAAATAAACTTATCTGATTAATTAAACATATTTTGCCTAACCCAATCCAATTCTTAGTAAGCGGGTAATCACTTCGACAAAATATAAGATAATAATACCATATTCTATTAAATATGACAATCCATCCTGCGACTTATATGTTCTCATTAATTGTCAGATATACTTTATCACATTCCTGCTTCCTTAAGCTTTACTATAGTATCCTCCAAAACAGCCTGTCGCAGGCTCTTCAGATAATCCGAAAAATCAACATCATTATTTGCATAGGTTAAATTGAGCTTATATTCTTCATTTTTATCACCTTATCCATATCGGCTTCGGGAAATTCATCCCGCATAAAGTAAGCCATAAGAACAGCCATCCAGAAATACTCCGCAACAGATTCAGGTCTGTTTGTGGATGTAAAACAGTATCTTATTGTTCCCTTAAGCCTTTCTGCTGTTATAATAACATCCAGTAGTTTTCTTGCCTTCATATAAACCTCCCTGTATGAAGCCTACAAAGCCTGTTATGTCAGATTTCTTCAATTAGCTGCTTATTTTAAATTTCGAAAATATATCATAATAAGGCCAAATTTACAATCATTTCATGTTGCCGGCTTAATAGCACAGCTTTTTCAACTGCTCTTTTATAATCTAACTACAAACTTTCGACAATACATAACATGTTTCTTGCTAAATCGCTGCCTTTTTGTTATATTTTAGATGGAACATTATTCAGGCTCTTGCTATAAATGCATTGATGCAGGATGGCCCACCTTAGAACGTTATATAATAATAGGAGTGAACAGAATATGTACGGCAAAAAAATATCTAAAATGTTATCTTTTATTCTAATCACAGCTGTTGTTTTTTCATTACAGTATACCGCACCGGTATTTGCAGCAGCTAAAAATTCTCCTCCAGTTATTTCAGAAGGGAAATCTCTTGCGTTATCCACCACAAAGAGTAAATCCATATCCTTTACTATCAGCGCTAAGGATTCCAATGGAGATAAAATATCCTTTGCCATATCCAAAGCAGCAAAAAACGGAACGGTAAAGCTGGCTAATCCCACGTCAAAAGGAAAGGGCTCTGCCAGGGTCTATACAGTTAAGGTTACATACAATCCCAAATCATCTTTTACCGGTTCGGATTCCTTTTCTTTAATCGCCAAGGACAGCAAGGGAGCAAAGTCAACCGCTATAACTGTAAATGTTACCGTTAAGAAGGCTGATAAGACCTCAGACAGCACGGACAAACTCAAGGCTGTAGAGCTTATTGCACCGAAGTATGAAAGCATAGGTTTTTTTTCAGAGGATCTGGCACGAGTCTATAAAGATGGTAAATTCGGCTACATCGATCTTAACGGGAAGCTTGTTATTCCCTTGAAATATACATCAGCCAATGATTTTAAGGACGGCTATGCACAGGTTTCTATCGATGGGAAATTTGGCTATATTGACAAAAAGGGCAAGGTGGTAATCCCGCTTAAGTATAACTGGCTAACGGATATAACTGAGGGATTAGCATCATTTGTAACTGATGGGAAATATGGTCTTGTAGATATAACCGGAAAGGAAATAGCATCGGCAAAATATGATAAAATATATGGATTCTCAAATGGCAGAGCAATGTTTATACTTAACGGTAAATACGGTTTTATTGACAAAAACGGCAAAGAAATAGTTCCTGCCAAATATGATACTATTTCTGAATTTATCGGTGATATCGCTGTTGTTCAATATGATAAAAAATACGGCATTGTGGACAAATCAGGCAAGGAAATTATACCTGCCGAATATTATACCTATAAAAAATTATCGGATGCAATCATAGCTCTTCAGAAGGAAGGTCCATATGACAGATACCAATTGGTTGACACAAAGGGGAATCTGCTTTCGGAATACAGCTATATCAATGTTGAGGATTTTTCTGAAGGCCTTGCTTTGGTTAGCAGGGAGGACGGGTACGGCTTTATAGACAAGACAGGGAAGGAAGTTATACCGGCACAGTTTAAATCTGCTCTTTCCTTTTCAGATGGTCTCGCAGCAGTAAGCGATAACGATCATGGTTTTGGCTATATCGATAAAAGCGGGCGTCTTGTAATTCCATACAAATACGAGATTGCAGGCTCCTTTTCAGAAGATCTGGCTATGGTCCGCTTGGACGGCAAATATAAAATCATAGACAAAGCTGGTAATGAAATAGCAGACATCAATAAACCGGCCGGAACCCTGATATTGGGTGTATTTAAGGATGGAGTTGCATGGTGTACAATAACCAATATAGCCGGGGGTTCATATTATGTTTTAATTGATAAAAATGGTAATGCACTGACCAGCTCCAAATATACTGAGGTTAATGATTTTAATAACGGTCTTGCCAAGGTTTATAACGGAAATTACGGCATGGTTGACAAGAACGGGAAGGAAATTATTACATCCAGATACGCCAATATAATTCAATATGACAATGGCTGGATTGTAGCAAATGGAGCCTTCAGCTTCAACCATCCTACCTGGTATGCGGTTTTCAACAAAAAAGGTGAGTTGATTATAGAGGGAAATAATCTTAGCTTCTCTCCGCTGTCTGAAAATTTATTGGCTGTATCTTCTGTTTCAAAAGATAACGATATTTTTAACAGATCTATACACCTGATTGATATAAATGGAAAAACCGTTGTAAAATCGGGGAAATATCTCGATGTTAGTGAACTAAACGACGGTTATGCCTTAGTTCGTGCTTATACCGGCAAAAAAGGCAGCAAGGACTATTCATTGCTGAGATATGGTGTAATAGACAAGAATGGTAAAGAGCTGCTGGCTCCCTCACTCAATTACAATACAATGTATTATGCAGGCAAGAATAATATTTACATAACCGTAATTAACGGAAAATATGGATTAATTAAATTAACCGGCAAATAGCTCAGATATAAAAACCCCGGCTTAGCTGCAGCGCAGCTCAGATTTAGCTGCAGCAAGGCTGGGGGTTCTTATTACTTTATTTTTATTTATACTTCACACTAATCACCTCAAATGCATTACTGCCTATATATTCAACGCTTTTTGGTACTGTTACGCTTTTAAGGGATTTGCAGTTACAAAAACAAGGTTTTGCACATCCGGATAACTTTTATCATTTTCTCAGTTGGATATTGTCTGATTTGTTTTCCAAGCTCTATTAATTACATCCATCCTTATTTTAAATAAGGACATGAAAGCTGTTGCCTTCATGTCCTTATTAGAGTCTTAACCTTGCTTCTATTACTATCGTAAACCTCATCCCTTTACACTGCCGATAGCTACTCCCTGTATGATACTCCTTGACAGAAAGGCATAAACGATAATTACCGGGAAGATAGATAAGCTAATCAGCATATATACCTTCCCTATATCAAACTTCAGGAAATCAGCGCTTCTTAGCTGTGCAATCAGTATCGGCAGGGTCTTCATCTTCGCGTCATTTAGTATCAGGCTCGGTATAAAGTAGTTGTTCCAGGAGCTTGTAAATGTAAATATCATCTGCACTGCAATTGTAGGCTTTGTGATAGGTAATATTATCGTATTAAAGGTCCTGAATTCATGTGCTCCGTCAATACGGGCAGCCTCCACAATTTCCATCGGGAGCGAATTTTCCATGTACTGCTTAATAAAAAAGAATACAACCGGTGCAGCAATTGTTGGTATTATCAGAGGAATAAAATTGTTCATTAAATTCATTCTCCGAATCAAATTGACAAAGCCCAGTGCCGTGACCTGGCCGGGAACCATCATAATCATCAGGATAAATGTAAAGGCAGCCTTTTTAAGCCTGAAATCATATGCATATATTGCATAGGCGGTCAAGGTGGAGAAATATGTAGAAAGCAAGGCCGTTGCCGCGGATATGATGAAGCTGTTGCGCAATGCCCGAAATACCGGCAGGTTAGGATCGCCCATTAGGTTTTTTAAATTATAAAGGAAAGCCTTCCCCGGCAGAAAGGAAAAGCCCTTCTGAATATCCGGATGATATCTGCTGCTATTAATTATCAGTACATAAAAAGGAAATAAGCACAGAAAGGTTAATAAAATCAGTATGGCATGAACGATCATGGTTTTGATTCTAATTTTATTTCTATGCCATCCTGCAGCCGCCATATTATCCCCACCTCTTTTCGCTTCTTTTGGATATTGTGAAATATACCAGCAGGCTAAGGATTGCAGTTAAAATGAACAGAATAACCGACAAGGCTCCCGCCATACCATAATTTTTGCTGTAAAGATGCTGATTCAGATACATAATCAAGGTTTTTGACGTACTGTTGGGATTACCTGAACCGTTGGTGAGAATCTGCGGAACATCAAACATCTGAATTCCACCAATCATGGATGTTATCAAAACATAAAGCAGGATAGGTCTGAGCAATGGCAGGGTAATTAGCCTGAATGCCTGAAACTGGCTGGCTCCGTCAACCTCAGCAGCCTCAAACAACGAGCTGTCGATTCCCAGGATTCCTGCCATTAAAAGGATGGTGGTGTTACCAAACCACATTAAAAAATTCATTGACGCAATCAGCCCTCTGGTTCCTCCTATACTGGACAGAAAGCGGAAGGGCTCATCAAGTATTCCCATCTTAACCAGCATATCATTGATCGGTCCGTTGTCACTGAACAAGGTAAAGAACAGCATGGCAAAGGCCGATGCCATTATTAAATTGGGCATATAGATAACAGCTTTGAAAAAGCCGGCACATCTTATCCTCAATCTTGTATTTGCAAACCATGCAGCCAGCAAGAGGGATAATAAAATCTGCGGGATGAATCCAATTATCCATATTATAATTGTATTTTTGGCATAGGTTAATAAATCCTTATTTGACAGCAATATCTTAAAGTTATTCAGTCCAACAAAATTGGGTCCGATCTGGTTAAGTCCCGATCTGTAATTTTCAAAAAGGCTGTTGTAAAAAACAGATATCAGGGGTATCAATGAAAATACCACATATACCAGGAAAAAGGGTATCAAAAATATGTAACCCCATTTTGTATAGCTTACGCAGCTCTTCCTTCTTTTTATCATATCTATACCTTGCCTTCCTCTAAAAGCTGTGGAACATGCGCCCATCGGGCATATGTTAAGAATACAGGATGAAGACTAAGCTTCATCCTGTATTCAATTACCCGAATTTAATC